>Ga0182746_1000587_pt1 | contig 46093 bp, 42 predicted proteins | sample eDN3rd30CBELigOP_FD_128881 | JGI IMG/M metagenome (GOLD analysis project Ga0182746, IMG submission 128881) | Enriched Organic Plus compost microbial communities from Emeryville, California, USA - eDNA 3rd pass 30_C BE-Lig OP (version 2) (version 2) ...
GCGAGGACGGGCGACGCCGGGTCGCTCGCCAGCTCCGACAGCGCCTGCACGAGCTCCTCGCGGCCGCCCAGGTCGAGGCCCGCGCCGGGCTCGTCGAGCAGGAGCAGCTCGGGGTCGGTCATGAGCGACCGGGCGATCTGCACGCGCTTGCGCTCGCCCTCCGACAGCGTCCCGAACGTCCGGTCCGCGAGCTGGTCCACGTCGAACAGCTTAAGCAGGTCGTGCGCGCGCTCGGTGTCGAGGTCCTCGTAGTCCTCGCGCCAGCGGCCGGTCACGCCGTAGGCGGCGGTCTGCACGACGTCGAGCACGCTCTCCGAGCCGGGGATCCGGTCGGCGAGCGCAGCGCTCGCCAGCCCGATCCGCGGACGCAGCTCGAACACGTCCGACTTCCCGAGCTCCTGGTCCAGGATCCTCGCCGTGCCCGACGTCGGGTGCAGGCGCCCCGCGGCGATCTGCACGAGCGTCGTCTTGCCGGCGCCGTTGCGGCCGAGGACGACCCACCGCTCGCCCTCCGCGACCTTCCAGTCGACCCCGTCGAGGATCGTCTTGGCTCCGCGGCGGACGGTGATGTCGGACAGGTCGAGAACCCAGCTCATGGGTACCGACCCTATAGGTTGGGCGCGATGGATCCGTACACGCCACCCGCCCTCGCGAGGAGCACGCTCCTCGCGCTCTGGCTCGCCCTCGGGCCGCGCGACGCGGCCTCCCTCACGCGGGCCGCGCGCCTCGTCCAGGACGACGACGAGCCCCACGAGGTGTCGGGCCTCGACCCCGAGCACGAGCGCGCCGCGCGCGACGCCGACGGGCCTCCCGGCGGCGTCGGCCTGCTCCTCGCCGCCTGGGGTGGTGCGGACGCGGTCGTCGCGCTGCTGCCGGAGGCCGGGCGGGCGGCGGCGGTGCCGGCCGCCGTCTCGCACGCGGCCGTCGACGCCGGGGAGTGCGTGCTCGTCGAGCGCCGCGGGCGCGCGTTCGCCGCGGTCCCCGAGGTACGGCGGTTCGGCAGCGACCTCGAGCCCGGGCACCTCGTGCGCTGGGACGTCGTCGAGGTCGAGCCGTGGCAGAACCGCGTGCTCGGGTCGGTCGGCACGGTCGAGGACGCCGAGCGCGAGCTGCGGGCCGCGCTCGTGACCGCGACGGAGGCGCTGGACGCGCTCGACGTCGCGAGCTGGCGCGAGGACGCCGCGGACGCGATCGCCCGCCTCCGTGCCCCCGTGGACCTCGGGTCCACCGTGCCCTCGGCGCTCGACGCGCGGCGGGCCCGGGTGCTCTCGCAGGCCGTGCGGCTGCGCACGATCGTCGAGCTCGCGTCGCGCGACGACGGCGGCGCGGTCAACCTGTGGCAGTCCGACCAGCGGGGCGCCGCGCTGCACGCCGTGGGCGACGCCTCGCGCCGCGCGCTCGAGGCCGCGACGCTCCACCTCCGCTGACCCCGTACCTCGCGACGGAGACCTCCCTGCGGACCACGCCGCGAAGGAGGCCTCCCCGCGGACTACCTCGGCGGGCGGGCCGCGGCGGCGAGGAGATCCCGGGTCAGGGGCGCGAGCTCGACCTCGCCCGGGCGGGCCGGGTCCACCCAGAGGTGCTCCTCGATCTCCGCGGCCGGGCGCGGCTCGAGTGCTCCCGGGACCTCGAAGACCTCGGCGACGAGCGCGTGGCCCGGCTCGTTGGCGGCCGCCGCGTGGTGCGTGCCGCGCGGCACGAGCACGTCGGGCGCGACGTCGACCCGGATCTCCTCGGCGAGCTCGCGCACCAGGGCGGCCCGGGGATCCTCCCCCGGCTCGATCTTGCCGCCGGGCTGCATGAACGCCGTCGTGCCGCGCTTGCGCACGAGGAGGAAGCGGCCGGCGTCGTCGGTGACCACGGCGGCGGCCACGCGGATCACCCGGTCGGGCGTGACGGCCGCGCTCACCGTGCCCCCGCGAGGACCTGGTCGTACACGGCGACCGTCCGGTCGGCGATCGCGTCCCACGAGAAGTGCTCCTCGACGCGGCGCCGGGCCGCCCGCCCCATCGCGGCGGCGCGGCCGGGATCGGAGACGACGGCGGTCAGCGCGTCGGCGAGGTCCGTGACGAAGCGCTCGGGGTCGAGCGGGGTGCCCGTGCCGTCGTCGGCCTGGTCGAGCGGCACGAGCAGCCCGGTGACGCCGTCGTCGACGACCTCGGGGATCCCGCCGGTGGCCGAGCCGACCACGGGCAGACCGACCGCCATGGCCTCGAGGTTGACGATGCCGAGCGGCTCGTAGACGGACGGGCAGACGAAGACCGTGGACGCCGCGAGCACCGCGACGAGCTCGGCGCGCGGCAGCATCTGCTCGATCCAGACGACGCCCGTCCGCTCGGTCGCGAGCCGGGCGACCGCGGACGAGACCTCCTCGGCGATCTCGGGCGTGTCCGGCGCGCCCGCGCAGAGCACGAGCTGTACCTCGGGCGCGAGCCGCTCCGCGGCGCGCAGCAGGTACGGCAGGCCCTTCTGGCGGGTGATCCGCCCGACGAACACCACGGTCGGACGGTCGGGGTCGATGCCGAGCCGCTCGACCGTCGCGCGCGCCGCGGCGACCTCCTCGTCGCCGGTCGGGCGCTGCCAGCCGTCGAGGTCGATCCCGTTGTGCACGACGTGCACGCGGTCCGGGTCGACGGCCGGGTAGACGCGCAGGATGTCGGCGCGCATGCCCGCGCTCACGGCGATGACGCCGGCCGCGGACTCGTACGCCGTCCGCTCGGCCCAGCTCGACAGCGCGTACCCGCCGCCGAGCTGCTCGGCCTTCCACGGCCGCAGGGGCTCGAGCGAGTGCGCCGACAGCACGTGCGGCGCCCCGGTCAGCAGCGAGCCGAGGTGGCCCGCGAGGTTCGCGTACCAGGTGTGCGAGTGGACGAGGTCGGTTCCGGCGAGGCTCCCCGCCATCTGCAGGTCGACGCCGAACGTCGCGAGCGCGGCGTCGCCGCCCGCGAGCTCGGCGGGCACCCCGTAGCGCGTGACGACGGGCTCGCCGGGCGCCGCCTCGGAGGGGACGCCGAGGGGCTCCCCCGGGCCGAAGGCGTGCACGCGCACGTCGAGCCGGCGGGCGAGGACGTGGGAGAGCTCCGCGACGTGCACGCCGGCGCCGCCGTAGACGTTCGGGGGGTACTCACGGGACAGGAGGTCGACGCGCATGGCGCCAACCTAGCGTGCGGGCGCGCCGGACCCGTCACCCCGGCCCAGCCACGGAAAAGACCGTAGGGTGCAGCCATGGCGACGAAGCGAGTCCTCGCGATCGTCCTCGCCGGTGGCGAGGGCAAGCGACTGATGCCCCTGACAGCGCAGCGGGCCAAGCCCGCGGTCCCCTTCGGGGGCATCTACCGGTTGGTCGACTTCGCGCTGTCGAACGTCATCAACTCGCGCTACCTGCACGTGATCGTGCTGACCCAGTACAAGTCGCACAGCCTGGACCGCCACGTCGCGAAGACGTGGCGCATGTCGACGCTGCTCGGCAACTACGTCGCGCCCGTCCCGGCGCAGCAGCGCGTCGGCAAGCACTGGTACCTGGGCAGCGCCGACGCGATCTACCAGTGCCTCAACATCATCGAGGACGAGCGCCCCGACATCGTCGTCGTGGTCGGCGCGGACCACGTCTACCGGATGGACTTCTCCCAGATGGTCGACGCGCACGTCGCGTCGGGCGCGGAGTTCACCGTGGCGGGCATCCGGCAGCCGATCGCGCTCGCCGACCAGTTCGGCGTGATCGACGTCGACCCCGAGAAGCCGGGCCGCATCCGGGCGTTCCTCGAGAAGCCGGAGAACCCGGTCGGGCTGGCCGACTCCCCCGGCGAGGTCCTCGCGTCCATGGGCAACTACGTCGCCGACGCGGACGCGCTCGTCGAGGCCGTGACGCGCGACGCCGCGAACGAGGACTCCGCGCACGACATGGGCGGCGACATCGTGCCGTACTTCGTGGACCGCGGGACCGCCGGCGTGTACGACTTCATCGACAACGACGTGCCCGGCTCGACGGACCGCGACCGCAACTACTGGCGCGACGTCGGGACGATCGACGCGTACTTCGACGCCAACAAGGACCTCATCTCGATCAACCCGGTCTTCAACCTCTACAACGACGAGTGGCCGCTCTACACGGGGTACACGGGCCTCCCGCCGGCCAAGTTCGTGCACGCCGGGCCGGGCCGCCTCGGCCACGCCGCCGACTCGATCGTCTCGCCGGGCGTGCTCGTCTCGGGCGCGACGGTGGTCGGCTCCGTCCTGTCCCCCGGCGTCCACCTACACTCGTGGTCGTCCGTGTCGGACAGCGTCCTGATGGACGGCGTCCAGGTGCACCGCCACGCGCAGGTGCACCGCGCGATCCTCGACAAGAACGTCATCGTCGGGGCGCGGGCCCGCATCGGTCTCGACCCGGACGCCGACCGCGCGCGCGGGTTCACCGTGACCGCGTCCGGCATCACGGTCGTCCCGAAGGGGACGGTCGTCGACTGACCCCGAGCCCGAGGAGCCGACCCGTGCCCGAGCCGCACGCGCCCGAGACCGCCCACCGTCGTCGTCTCCTCGTCATGGACGTCGACTCGACGTTCATCGAGCAGGAGGTCATCGAGCTCATCGCCGACCACGCAGGCACGCGCGAGCAGGTCGCCGCGGTGACCGAGCGGGCGATGCGTGGCGAGCTCGACTTCGCGGCGTCGCTGCGCGAGCGCGTCGCGACGCTCGAGGGCGTCCCGGTCTCCGCGCTCGACGACGTCCGGGCGGCGGCGACGCACACCCCCGGCGCGCGCGAGCTGGTCGCGGAGGCGCACCGGCGCGGCTGGGTCGTGGCGCTCGTCTCCGGCGGGTTCGCCGAGGTCGTCGAGCCGCTCGCACGCGCGCTCGACATCGACCTGTTCCGCGCGAACCGGCTCGAGGTCGCGGGCGGGCGGCTCACCGGCCGGACCGTCGGCCCGGTGGTCGACCGCGCCGCCAAGGAGCGCGCGCTGCGCGAGCTCGCGGCGCAGCTCGACATCCCGATGGCCGACACGATCGCGGTCGGCGACGGCGCGAACGACCTCGACATGATCGGGGCCGCCGGGATCGGGATCGCGTTCCGCGCCAAGCCCGTCGTCAAGGAGCAGGCCCCCTACGCCGTCGACGGCCGCCTCGACGAGGTCCTCGCGGTCGTCGACGCCGTCACGCGCGGGGACGAGCCCTCCGCGTAGTCGGCGCCCCGGTTGCCGGGGCCCGATGAGTCCGCGAGCCAGGACGGGTCTGCAGGGAGGTCCGCGCACGCCGACCCGGAGGTCGCCATGAAGCTGCTGCTCACGTCCGGCGGGGTCACCAACCCCACGATCCACGCCGCGCTCGTCGAGCTGCTCGGCAAGCCCGTCGCGCAGGCGCGCGCGCTCGTCGTCCCGACCGCGCAGTGGGGCCATCCCCTCTGCGGGCCGGAGTCGGTGCGGGGGCTCGTCGCCGCCGACCCGGGCTTCCGGCACTTCTCCGGGCTGGGCTGGGCGTCGCTCGGCGTCCTCGAGCTGACGGCTCTCCCGACGATCGGGGCGGACCGCTGGGTCCCGTGGGTCCGCGAGGCCGACGTGCTCCTCGTCGACGGCGGGGACGCGACCTACCTGGCCCACTGGATGCGCGCGTCGGGCCTCGCGGACCTGCTGCCGTCGCTGCCCGACCATGTGTGGGTGGGCGTGAGCGCCGGGAGCATGGTCATGACACCGAGGATCGGGTCGTCCTTCGTCGAGTGGGCGGACGCGCCGGACGACCGGGGGCTGGGGGTCGTCGACTTCTCGATCTTCCCGCACCTCGACGCGTTCCCGACGAACACCCTCGCCGACGCCGAGCGCTGGGCGGCGGGCCTGGACGGCCCCGCGTACGCGATCGACGAGCAGACGGCCATCCGGGTCGTCGACGGGACGGCGACGGTCGTCTCGGAGGGCCGGTGGGTCGAGCTCGGGGCCTAGCCGGGCCGGCCCGCGTAGCGCAGGCGCGCGGCGCCGCGGTCCCACTCGGACCACGGTGCGTCCGCCTCGAGCAGCCCGTAGGCGCCGGTCGGCAGCCCGACGCGCGCGAGCGCGACGGCCGCTCCCTCGGAGCCCGCCCCCGCGAAGAACGCGGACGCCGCACCCATGGTGGGCTCGTGGCCGACGACGAGGACCGTCCGGGCGGCGTCGGGCAGCTCGCGGACGACGGCGAGCAGCCCGCGGACGGTCAGCTCGTAGAGCGCGTCGTCGACGGTCACGCTGGGCACGGCGGGCAGGCGCCCGGCGACGAGGTCCCACGTCTGCCGGGTCCGGAGCGCCGACGAGCACAGCACGACGTCGGGCACGAGGCCCGACGCCGTGAGGGTCAGCCCGACCTCGGTCGCCTGGGCCCGGCCGCGCAGCGCCAGCGGGCGCGCGTGGTCGGGGCCGGACCCGGCGGGCTCCGCCTTCGCGTGGCGGAGCAGGACGAGACGACGCGCGTCGCCGGGCGCCCCTCCCGGGGCGTCGGCGGCGCGCGTCTGCTCGTGGGGCGCGGTGCCCGTCACGCGGCGGACCTCACTCAGGAGCCCATCGCGTGGAAGCCGCCGTCCACGTGCACGATCTCGCCGGTCGTCGCGGGGAACCAGTCGGACAGGAGCGCGGCGATCGCGCGGCCCGCGGGCTCCGCGGTCGAGTTGTCCCAGCCGAGCGGGGCACGCTCGGGCCACTCGGCGTCGAGCTTCTCGAAGCCGGGGATCGACTTCGCGGCGACCGTCTTGATCGGGCCGGCCGAGACGAGGTTGACGCGGATGTTGTCCGGGCCGAGGTCACGGGCGAGGTAGCGCGCGGTCGACTCGAAGGCGGCCTTCGCGACGCCCATCCAGTCGTAGACCGGCCAGGCGAGCGTGGCGTCGAACGTCAGGCCGACGATCGAGCCGCCGGGCGTCCCGTCCCTCAGGAGCTGCTGCGTCGCGACGGCGAGGGACTTCAGCGAGAACGCCGAGATCTCGAGCGCGGTCGCGACGTCGGGCCACTCGCCCGAGAGGAAGTTGCCGCCCATCACGGACTGCGGGGCGAAGCCGATCGAGTGCACGACGCCGTCGAGCGAGTCGACGTGCTCGCGCACCGCCGCGTCGAGGTTGTCGAGGTCCTCCTGGCTCTGCACGTCGAGCTGGAGCACCGGCGCCTCGGCCGGGAGACGCTTGGCGATCGCCTGCGTCAGCTTGGCCTGGCGGCCGAACGAGGTGAGCAGGACGGTGGCGCCCTCCTCCTGCGCGAGACGCGCGGCCTGGAACGCGATCGAGGCGTCCGTGAGGACTCCCGTCACGAGGATCTTCTTGCCGTCGAGCAGGCCCATCGGTGTCCTTTCTCAGGGGCTCGACCCGAGCGTACCGGGGGCTGCCCGGCCGGGCGGGGTCGAACGAGGTCGTCGGGGTGGTGGTGCGGTCCGGGGGTGCCGGGCGTCAGTGGCCCATGCCGAGGCCGCCGTCGACCGGGATCACGGCGCCGTTGATGTAGCCCGCGTCGTCCGACGCGAGGAACGCGACGGCGCCCGCGACCTCCTGCGCCGAGCCGTAGCGGCCCGCGGGGATCTGGCCCTTGATCTCGGTCTGCCGGGCCTCGGTCAGCTCGGCGGTCATGGCGGTCTCGATGAAGCCGGGCGCCACGACGTTCGCCGTGATGCCCCGGCCGCCGAGCTCGCGCGCGATCGACCGGGCCATGCCGACCAGCGCCGCCTTCGACGACGCGTAGTTGACCTGGCCGGGCCCGCCGTACAGGCCGACGACCGACGAGATGAGGACGATGCGGCCGCGGCGCAGGCGGATCATGCCCTTGGAGGCGCGGCGCACGCACCGGAAGGTGCCCGTGAGGTTGACGTCCAGGACGTCGGTGAAGTCCTCGTCCCGCATGCGCAGGAGCAGGCCGTCCTTGGTCACACCGGCGTTCGCGACGAGCACCTCGACCGGGCCGAGCGCGTCCTCGATCTCGGTGAACGCGGCGTCCACGGCGTCCGTGTCGCGCACGTCGGCGACGGCGCCGAGGACGCCGTCGGGCAGGTCGCCCCCGCGGTAGATCGTGGCGACCCGGTCGCCCTGCGCGACGAAGCGCTCCGCGATGGCGCGGCCGATGCCGCGGTTCGCGCCGGTGACCAGCACCGTGCGCGGCGCGGGGGTCACGTCGTTCGTCGTCTCGCTCACTGCTTCTCCGCTCGGTCGGGGGGATCGGCTGACAGCCGCCACACAACCTATCCCGTCCGCGCACGTCGGAGCGCTGCCGCCGCGCGCACGGTGCCCCACCCGGTTTTGTGCGGTCCCCACAAGCCCGACGCTCCCAGGCGCCGCACCTAGACTGGCTCGGTGAGCAGGACGCCAGGGCACGACCCGCGCGAGGCGAACGACGACGAGGTCGTCTCCATCACCTCCGCCCCCGAGTCACGGCACGACGAGCAGTCGCGCCGGATGCGGGTCTACGCCATCCAGATGACGGTGCGCGTCCTGTGCTTCGTCGGAGCCATCCTCGTGCCGAGCTGGCCGGTCCGGATCGTCCTCATCGTCGGCGCCGTCATCCTGCCGTACACGGCCGTGATCTTCGCGAACGCGAGCGGCCAGCGCCGCGCCTCGGACTCGGTCGGCATGGAGTACCGCGGGCTCGAGGCCGCCGCCGACGAGCCCGAGCGCCCCGCGTTCGCCCCCGGCGTCGTCGTCGAGCAGCCCCCGGAGCCCGTGGACGAGCCCGACGACGACGCGCCGGACGACCCGCAGCGCCCGCAGCACCGCCGGGGGGACGCCGCATGAGCGCCGACCCGCAGGCCGACGCCGTCGGCGACCTCGTGTGCAGCGCGAAGGGCTGCCGCGACGAGGCGGCGTGGGGGCTCCTCTGGAACAACCCCCGCCTCCACACGCCCGAGCGCCGCAAGGTCTGGCTCGCGTGCGGCGCCCACCGGCAGTCGCTCGCGGAGTTCCTCGAGCTGCGCGGCTTCCTGCGCGACGTCGTGCCCGCGGCCGAGCTCGACCGGCTCGACGACCCCGCGCCCGGCGTCCCGGGGGCGGGCGCATGAGCGAGGTCCGGGGCGCCCGCACGCGGCGCCAGTGGGTCGTGCTCGCGATCGGCGCGGTCCTGCTCGCCCTCGTCTGCCTCCTCGCCGCGAAGTGGCAGTGGTCCCGCTACGACCTGCACAAGGCCCAGGCGGAGCAGCTGACGTCCGCGTACGGCGCGGACCCCGTGCCCGTCGCCGACCTGCTGCCCGCGCCCGGCGAGCCGCTGCCCGCCCACGACGTGTGGCGCTCCGTGACCGCCCGGGGTCACTACGAGGCCGACCGGACCGTGCTGCTGCGCAACCGCCCGGTGGACGGCGGCGCGGTCTTCCACGTGCTCGTGCCGTTCGTCGTGGACGCCCCCGGCACGCCGGTCGACGGCGTGGTGCTGGTCGTGAACCGCGGCACGGTCCCGCTGTCCTCGAACGGCGCCGAGCGGCCGACCGACGTGCCCGCGCCGCCGTCCGGCGAGGTCACGCTCGTCGCCCGGCTGCGCGCGGACGAGCCGGCGCCCACCAAGTCCGCTCCCCCGGGCCAGGTGCAGGCGATCGACACCGCCGCGGTCCTGGCGGCGGCGCCGGGAGGGGGCGCCTGGGCCGACGGCCGGACCACCGCCGCGTACGGCGTCATGAGCTCCGAGGACCCGGCTGCGGCCGACGCGATCACCCCCCTGCCGGCCCCGGACCCGCCCGACCCCGACACGAACCTCTCGTACACGGTGCAGTGGCTGATCTTCGCGGTCGGGATGGTCGCCGCGTACGCGGTGCTGTGGCGCCGCGAGCGCGGCCCGCGGCTCACTGCGGGCGACCTGCTCGCGGGGTACGACGACGTCGACGCCGCCCGCACGGCGCGGCAGGCGGCCCGGCGGTCCGCCCGCCCGAAGAAGGCCACCCTCGAGGACGAGGAGGACGCGATCGTCGACGCGCAGCTCGCCGCGGACCGCTGGGCGGCGGGCGGGAACGGCCCTGACGCGGGCACCCGGCCCGCCGGCGCGGACGCCGGCTCGGACGCTCAGGCCAGGGAGACGAGCTCCGCGTAGCCGTCGTTCCACAGGTCCTCGTCGCCGTCCGGGAGCAGCAGGACGCGCTCCGGGGTCAGCGCCTCGACGGCGCCGTCGTCGTGGGTCACCATGACGACCGCGCCCTCGTAGGAGCGCAGCGCGCCGAGGATCTCGGCACGCGACGCGGGGTCGAGGTTGTTGGTCGGCTCGTCGAGCAGCAGGACGTTCGCCGAGGACACCACGAGCGTGGCGAGCGCCAGGCGCGTCTTCTCCCCGCCGGAGAGCACCCGCGTGGGCTTGTCGGCGTCGTCGCCCGAGAACAGGAACGAGCCCAGCACCGACCGCACCTGCGTGTCCGTGAGGTCGGGCGCCGCGTGCCGCAGGTTCTCCACGACGCTCACGTCGAGGTCGAGCGTGTCGTGCTCCTGGGCGTAGTACCCGAGCTTGAGCCCGTGGCCCGCCACGACCTCGCCCGTGTCGGGGGACTCGACGCCCGCGAGCATGCGCAGGAGCGTCGTCTTCCCGGCGCCGTTGAGGCCCAGGATCACGACGCGGCTGCCGCGGTCGATCGCGAGCGAGACGTCGGTGAAGACCTCCTGCGACCCGTACGCCTTGGACAGGCCCGAGGCGGTGAGCGGCGTCTTGCCGCAGGGCGCGGGCGTCGGGAAGCGCAGGTGCGCCACCTTGTCGCTCACGCGCTCGCCCTCGAGCGAGCCGAGCATCTTCTCGGCCCGCCGGATCATGTTCTGCGCGGCGACGGCCTTCGTGGCCTTGGCGCGCATCTTCTCGGCCTGGGCCAGCAGCGCGCCGGCCTTCTTCTCGGCGTTCGCCCGCTCGCGGCGGCGACGACGCTCGTCCGACTCGCGCTGCTGCAGGTAGGCGTCCCAGCCCATCGCGTACGTGTCGATGACCGACCGGTTGGCGTCGAGGTAGAGCACCCGGTTGACGGTCGCGCGCAGCAGCTCGACGTCGTGGCTGATCACGATGAAGCCGCCCGAGTACGACTTGAGGTAGTCGCGCAGCCAGATGATCGAGTCGGCGTCGAGGTGGTTGGTCGGCTCGTCGAGCAGCAGCGTGTCGACGCCCGAGAACAGGATCCGCGCGAGCTCGATCCGGCGGCGCTGGCCGCCGGACAAGGTCCGCATCGGCTGGGCCAGGATCCGCTCGTCCAGGCCGAGGTTGGCGGTGATGCGCTCGGCCTCGGACTCCGCCGCGTACCCGCCCGCGGCGAGGAACCGGGCCTCGAGCTTGGGGTACCGGTCGAGCGCGGCCGCCATCGTGTCGGGGTCCGCGCTCGCCATCTCGCCCTCGGTCTCGCGCATGCGGCGCACGAGGTCGTCCAGGCCGCGCGCGGACAGGACGCGGTCCATGGCGCGCTGCTCGAGGTCGCCGGTGCGCGGGTCCTGCGGCAGATAGCCGACCTCGCCCGAGCGCACGATCTGCCCGGCCGTGGGCTGCGTCTCCCCCGCGAGCGTCTTCGTGAGGGTCGTCTTGCCGGCGCCGTTGCGGCCCACCAGCCCGACGCGGTCGCCGGGACCGACGCGGAAGGAGGCGTCCTCGAGGAGGACGCGTGCGCCGACGCGGAGCTCGACGTTCTGGGCTGAGATCACGACGGACCATCCTACGGGCGCCGAGCCCCCTTCCCCGAAGCGGCGGCCCGGCGGGTGACCGTCCTCACGTCGCCCTACGGTGGTCCTCATGACGTTCACCAGCGGGTCCCAGCTCGACCCGGACCGCGTCCAGCGCCGGGGGCCGGGCAGGGGCGCCGCCGTCGGCGGCGGGATCGGCGCGCTCGTCGTCGCGCTGCTCGCCGCGCTGCTGGGGACCGGCACCGTCGACCTGTCGTCGTTCACGGAGCAGGACCCGTCCGCGAACGCCCAGGCCGGCACGACGTGCCTCACGGGCGCCGACGCGAACGAGAGCGCGGAGTGCCGGTACGTCGCCACGGTCGAGTCCCTCGACTCCTACTGGACGCAGACGTTGCCGGCCCAGACCGGCGTCCGGTACACCGAGCCGGGGGCCGTGAGCTTCGCCGGCTCGACGTCGTCGCCGTGCGGTACCGCGAGCGCCGCCACCGGCCCGTTCTACTGCCCGCCCGACCAGACGGTGTACCTCGACGTGGGGTTCTTCGACCAGCTCACGAGCCAGTACGGGTCGAGCGGCGGGCCGCTCGCGCAGGAGTACGTCGTCGCGCACGAGGTCGGTCACCACATCCAGGACCTCACGGGCGTGCTGGACCGCTCCGGGGGCCAGCAGGTGGGCGCCGGCGAGGGCTCGGTGCGCACGGAGCTCATGGCCGACTGCCTGGGCGGGATGTGGGCGCGGGGGGCGGCGACCACGCTCGACGCGTCGGGCACGACGTTCCTCGAGCCGCTCACGGAGCAGGACATCGCCGACGCGCTGTCGGCGGCCGCCGCGGTCGGCGACGACCGGATCCAGCAGGCGGCGACCGGCCAGGTGGACCCGGACTCGTGGACGCACGGCTCGAGCGCGCAGCGGGACGCGGCGTTCCGGCTCGGCTACCAGACCGGCCAGTACGACCAGTGCGCGCGGATCCTCACCGAGCAGCTCTGAGCCGTCACGCGCCGAGCACGAGGAGCGCGACGTTGAGCCCGACGATCAGGACGGCGCAGGCCCAGCCGCCGACCCGCATCCACAGGCCGTCGGCGAACTCGCCCATGACGTCGCGGCGGCCCGTCAGCCACAGGAGCGGGACGAGCGCGAACGCGATGCCGAAGCTCAGCACGACCTGGCTCACGACGAGCGCCCACGTCGGCTCGACGCCGCCCCCGAGCAGGAGGAGGGCGGGCACGAGCGTGACGACCCGCCGCGCGACGAGCGGGATCCGGACGTGCAGCAGGCCGCCCATGATGACGGCCCCCGCGTAGGCGCCGACCGAGGTCGACGCGAGCCCCGACGCGAGCAGACCGACCGCGAAGACCACGCCGACCACGGGCCCGAACGCGCCGACGATCGCCGCGTGGGCCCCCTCGATGGTGTCGGTGCCGTCCACTCCCTGGAGGTTGGTCGCGGCGACCAGCAGGAGCGCGATGTTGACCGCCCCTGCCAGGACGAGCGCCGCCACGACGTCCCACCGGGTCGCGCCCAGCAGCAGGCGGGTGCGGCGCGGGTCCGGACGCTCGCGGACGACGGCGCCGTGCGCGCCGGTGCGCGTGGCGGGCACGTGGCGGTCCCGCGCGAGCGCGGAGTGGAGGTAGATGGCGTGCGGCATCACGGTCGCGCCGAGCATCGACGCGGCGACGACGACGGAGCCGGCGCCGTCGAACCGGGGCACGAGCCCGCCGAGGACCGCGCCCGGCGCGGGCGGCGAGACCACGAGCGCGGTGACGAAGCCGATCGTGATGACGGCGAGGAGCGCGACGACCGCGGCCTCGAAGCGCCGCTGCCCCCGGCCCTGCACCGCGAGCAGGCCGAGCGAGACCGTCCCGACGATCACGCCGCCGACGACGAGCGGCAGCCCGAACAGGAGGTGCAGGGCCAGCGCGCCGCCGACGACCTCCGCGACGTCGGTCGCCGCGGCGACCACCTCGGCCTGCAGCCAGAACGCGATGCGGCGCCCGCGGGGCAGCCGGTCGCCGAGCAGCTCGGGCAGCGAGCGCCCGGTGACGATCCCGAGCCGCGCCGACTGGTACTGGACGAGCACGGCCATCGCGTTGGCGAGCACCAGCACCCAGACCAGCAGGTAGCCGTAGCGCGCCCCCGACGTGATGTTCGCTGCGACGTTCCCCGGGTCGACGTAGGCGATCGCGGCGACGAACGCGGGCCCCAGGAGCGGCAGCAGCCCCCGGCCGAGGCGGGCACGAGCCGGGCTCGGGCGGGCACCGGCCGCGGTCTGGCCGGGCGCGTGGGTCGTGGCGGTCCGGTCGTCTGGCACTCCCCCATCTTAGGGCTGCCGCAGGGCGAAGTTCGGATATCCGAACTCGGCGCGGCGCGGCGACGTGGCGCACGCTGGGAGCGTGACCCCACGCAGCGCCGCCGACGACACCCGGACGGACGCGCCGTCCGTGCCCAGCACGCTCCTCGACGAGCTCTACGGGCTCCCGCTCGACGAGTTCGTGGCCGCGCGCGACGCAGCGGCCCGCTCGGCCCGCTCGGACGACCGGGCCCTCGCGCGGCGCATCGCCGCCCTCCCGAAGCCGACGGTCGCCGCGTGGGTCGTCAACCAGGCCGCGCGGACCGTCCCGCACGCCGTCGAGGCGGTCGCCGCGATCGGCGAGGAGCTGCGCGCCGCGAGCGCCGGCGGCGACCGGCAGCGGCTCGTCGCGCTCGACAAGGAGCGCCGGCGCGTGCTCGACGCCGTCCTCGCCGGCGTCACGGACACCGTCCGCCCCGGCGGGCGTGCCGCGTCCGAGGCGACGCTGCGCTCGGTGCGCGACACGTTCGTCGCCGCGGTCGCCGACCCGGGCGCCGCCGCAGCGGTCCGGGCCGGGCACCTCGCGCGCGGGCTCGAGCACGTCGGCTTCGGGCTCGTCGACGAGGCCGGCGAGCCGGTCGAGCTCGACACCGCGACGGAGCGGCCTGCCGCGGCCCCTGCCGGGCGTGCCGCGAGCAGACGGGGCGAGGCCGAGGCCGAGCGCACGACGAGGGACGACGCCGGCGAGGCCGACGCGCGCGCGCCGGACGCGGACGCACACGCGACGGACGCGGAGGCCGACCTGGACCGCGCCGTCGACGAGGCCGGCGCCGCCCTCGACCGGGCCGAGGAGGCGCTCGACGACGCACGCGCCGGACAGGCCCGGGCGCGGGAGGCCGCCTCCGAGGCCGCGGACGCGCTCGAGCGCGCCGGCGCGAGGGTCGCGGACCTCGAGTCCGAGCTCGAGCAGGCCCGCGCCGAGCGCGACGCGCTGGCCGCCGCGGCGACGCAGGCCGGCGACGCCCTCACGCGCGCCGACGAGGACGTCGCCCGGCGCGAGGACGAGGTCGAGACCGCCGAGGAGGCGGCGACGGACGCGCGGCGACGGCGACGGGCGGGACGCCGGGCCCACTGACGCCCGGGCTGATGGTTGACTGTGCCCATGGCGGTCGGAGAGCTCGAGGTCGAGACGTTCCAGGCCGCCCGGGGCCGCCTCGAGGCCATCGCGTACCGCCTGCTCGGCTCCGCGGCCGACGCCGAGGACGCCGTGCAGGACACGTACCTGCGGTGGCAGTCCGCCGACCGGTCGCTGATCGCCACACCCGAGGCGTGGCTCACCAAGGTCCTCACCAACCTGTGCCTCAACCGGCTGACGTCGGCCCGGTCCCGGCGCGAGACCTACGTGGGCCAGTGGCTCCCCGAGCCGGTCCTCGCCGGGGACCGGATGCTCGGACCGTCCGACACCGTGGAGCAGCGCGAGTCCGTCTCGATGGCGGTGCTGACTCTGATGGAGCGGCTGCCCGCCCGGGAGCGCGTCGTGTACGTGCTGCGCGAGGCGTTCGGCTACCCGCACGCGGAGATCGCCGACGTGCTGGACGTCAGCGAGTCGAGCTGTCAGCAGCTCTACCGGCGCGCGAAGCAGCACCTGGCCACCGGGGGCCAGCGGGTGCCGGTCGACGCCGCCACGGCCCGCACCGTGGTGGAGGAGTTCCTCGCCGCGGCGGTCAGCGGCGAGACCGGGACGCTCGTGCGGATGCTGACCGGCGACGCGGTGAGCATCGGCGACGGCGGCGGCCAGGTCTTCTCCGTGCCGCGGCCGATCGTCGGCGGCCTGCGCGTCGCCCGGTTCCTCGCGACGCTGTTCACCCCCACCGAGGCCAAGTGGCAGATGGTCGGCGGCCGCCCGACGCTCTTCGCCGAGGTCGCCAACGGCGCGCCCGCACTGGTCATGGTGGTCGACGAGCGCGTCGTCGGCGTGTTCGTGCTGGACCTGACGGCCGACGGCATCGCCGGGGTCCACGCGCAGGCGAACCCCGCCAAGCTCGCCCGTGCGACGCGCCGCTGGGCCGCCGGCCCTCACGGGGAGCCCCTCGTCGGCGACTGGTGACGCACGTCACATCGAGACCTGTCAGGTTTCGTGCCGCTGTCCGGTTCAGGAGGCGATCCCCCCCCACCGGACAGGAGTCAGACCATGAAGCACCGCATCGTCGTCCTCGGCGCCGGGTAGGCCGGAGCCACCGCCGCCGGCCGCCTGGCCCGCCGGCTGGACCCCGCGGGCGTCGAGATCACGCTCGTGAACGCGGACCCGTGGTTCGTCGAGCGCGTCCGCCTGCACCAGCTCGCCACGGGTCAGGCGATCGAGCCGCGGGCGCTCGACGAGCTCGTCGCCGGCACGGGCGTCCGGGTCCGGGTCGCCCGCGTCACGGCCGTCGACCCGGCCCGCCGGACAGTCGCCGTCGCCGAGGCCGCGGGCGAGGCCGAGCTCGGCTACGACACGCTCGTCTACGCGCTCGGCAGCGCGGCCGCCGACCTGGGCGTCCCCGGGGTCGCGGAGCACGCCTTCGACGTCGCCGGGCTGCGGTCGGCGTCGCGGCTGCGCGACCGGCTCGCGGACCTGCCCGCGGGCGCGGCGGTGCTCGTCGTCGGGGGCGGCCTCACGAGCATCGAGGCCGCGACCGAGATCGCCGACGCCCGGCCCGACCTGTCCGTCGCCCTCGCCGCGCGGGGCGGCCTCGGCGACTGGCTGGGCGAGAAGGCCCGGCGCCACCTGCGCGCGGGGGTCGACCGGCTCGGCGTCACCGTGCACGAGCACACCGAGGTCGTGCGCGTCGACCCCGACGGTGCGGCCACCGCGGACGGCGGCAGGATCCCGGCCGCCGTGACCGTCTGGGCGACGGGCTTCACGGTGGACCCCATCGCCCGCGCGTCGGGCCTCGAGGTCGACCCGGCCGGGCGGATCGTCGTCGACGACTCGCTGCGGTCCGTCTCGCACCCGGACGTCTACGCCGTCGGGGACGCCGCCCACGCTCCCGGGGCCGGCGGCCGGACGCTGCGGATGTCGTGCGCCTCGGGGGTCCCGGCGGCGCAGCACGCGGCCGACGCGATCGCGGCCCGCCTCACGGGACGCCCCGTCCCGCCGAACACCGTCGGCTACACGGCGCAGTGCATCAGCCTCGGTCGGCACGACGCCGTCGTGCAGTGGGTCACCCGGGACGACCGGCCGAAGCCGTCCGCCCTCACGGGCCGGTCCGCGGTCCGGGTCAAGGAGCTCATCTGCAAGGTCGCCGCCTGGACCGTGGCCCACCCGACGGCGATGGTGCCGGCCCGCCGTCGCCGCGTCGTCGCCGGAGGGCCGCAGCCGGTCCGCGACGACGCGTGCGAGGCGCCGCGGCGCGGCTGACCGCGGACCGGGGGCGGCGGGCGCCTGGACCGGTCACCGGCGCCCGCGCGACGTCACGGGCACCGCTGCGGCGACCGGGACCGCCACGCCGATCACGACGACGGCAGCCACCAGGGCGCCGACGACGGTGCCGTCCACCACGGGCAGGGGCACGCCGAGGAGCCCCTGCCCCACCCCGAGCAGCGCCGGGAGGGAGCACGCCAGGCCGGCGACGACGGCGATGCCCGTGACGAGGGACGACTCGAGCAGGACCAGCGTCAGGAGCTGGCGGCACGTCGCCCCGGTGCGGCCCAGCAGGGACAGCTCGGCGCGCCGCGAGGCGGTCGCCGTCACCAGCGTGTTGGCCGCCAGGACCGCGACGAGCGCGAGCAGGGCGAGCAGGAGGACGGTCGAGAGCTCCTGCTGCCGGGACGACGCGTCCCGCACCTCGCGGGCGTAGGCCGGCACGTCGAGCACGCGCAGGCCCGCGCCGGCGAGCTCCCGGCGCGCGCGGGCTCCGTCGCCGTCGACCCGGACCAGCAGCGTGGAGGCCGCCCCGGAGGCCGTCGGCCGGTCGGCCGCGCCCGCGCCGACCAGGTAGTCCCCCAGCCCCAGGCCGCGCGCGTAGACGGCGACGATCCGGTACCGGACCTGCGAGTCACCGACGCGCACGTCCACGGGGTCGCCGAGCGACGCGCTGCCGAACGCCGCGTCCCGGCTGACGGCGATGGTCCGGGCACCCGCGAGGGCGCCGAGCGAGCCGGCCACGACGTCCGGGTCGAGGTACCCGCCCGCTGGCACGGTCCGGAGCGTGGAGGCCTCCCACGACAGCGCGCCCAGCACCGGCAGGTCGCCCCCGTCCTGGTCGATCCTCACCTCCGCGGGGACCACCGCCGTCGCCGCCGCCGACGCGACGCCGGGCAGCGCGGCCGCCGCCGCGACCTGTGCGGGCGTCAGGGTCCCGCCGTCCCGCGGCTCGGCCACCAGGTCGGCCGCGATGCCCTCGCGCGCCTGCGCCTCCGCCGCACGTGCGACGGCGGAGCTCGTCCCCGTCTGGACCGTGCCCAGCGCGAGGAGCAGCGCGAGCGGCACGATGGCGCCCGTCATCCGCCGGGAGAAGCCGCGCGCGTTCGCGAGCGCGAGCCGCGGCAGGGCCCCGGTGCCCGCCGGGGCCGCCGCGAGGCCGCGGCGCGCCACCTCGCCGACGAGCACGGGCCCGGCGAGCGCGAGCGCGACGACGAGCAGCACGGCGCCGAGCGTCGCCGTGGCACCCCCGAGCGTCCCCGCGACGGCGAACGGCGACGCCGCCGTGAGCAGCCCGCAGACCGCGAGCGCCGCCGCGGTCACGGCCCGCGCGCGGGGCAGCCCCACCGGCTCGGCGGCCGAGCGGCGCACCGCCCCCGCGGGGTCGAGGCGGGCGCTCTCCCGGGCGGCGAGGCGCGCCGCGACGAGGGCGGCGGGGAGCAGCAGCGCCACGGCACCCAGGGCCGGCCACGGCGAGAGGCCCGGCGTCAGGCCCGCGGGCACGACGCCCGAGCCCCGCAGCGGTCCCGCCAGCAGCGGCGCGAGCACCAGTCCGGCGGCCACGCCGACGGGTGCCGCCACGGCGAACACGAGCAGGACCTCCGCCGCGACGAACCGGCGGAGCTGCCCGACGGTCGCGCCGACGGCCCGGAGCAGCGCGAGCTCGCGCGCCCGGGGCCGCAGGGCCGCCGCGATCGTGGACGCGACGACCAGGACGGCGATCACGACCGCGGTGCCGGCGAACGAGGACGCCACCGCGACGAGCAGCGAACCGGTCCGGTCCGGGGTCTCCGCGTGCCGCAGGCCGACCTCGAGCCACGCCCCGGTCGCCGTGAGCAGCGCGGCCGAGAGGGCCACGACGAGCGCGCTCCCGGCGAGGCCGGTCCGGTGGACCCGGACGGCGGCACGGGCCGACGTCCACACGACCGCGCTCATCGGGCCAGCTCCGCCATCCGGGCCGCGACCCGGTCCGGCGTCGGACCGTCGAGGTGGCCCACGAGCCGCCCGTCCGCCAGGAAGAGCACGCGGTCCGCGGCGGCCGCGACGCGCGGGTCGTGCGTGACCAGCACGAGGGTCTGGCCGAGGGTTGCCGCCGTCGTGCGCAGGACGTCCAGGACCTGGGCGCCCGTGGCCGAGTCGAGCGCGCCGGTCGGCTCGTCGGCGAACACGACCGCGGGCCGCGTCACCAGGGCGCGCGCGATCGCGACGCGCTGGGCCTGGCCCCCCGACAGCTCGCCCGGCAGGCGGTCGTCCATGCCCTCGAGCCCGACGGCGGACACCAGGTACCGCCGCAGCGCGGGGTCCGGCTCGCGGCCGGCGAGCAGCAGCGGGAGGGCGATGTTCTCCGCGACCGTGAGGTGCCCGACCAGGTTGTAGGACTGGAAGACGAACCCGATGCGGTCCCGGCGCAGGCGGGTGACGTCGTCGGGCGAGAGGGTCGCCAGGTCCACGCCGCCGACGACGACGTGGCCGCTCGTGGGGGTGTCCAGGCCCGCGGCGCAGCTGAGCAGCGTCGACTTGCCCGAGCCCGAGGGACCCATGATCGCGGTGGACGAGCCGGGGGCGAGATCGAGCGACACCCCGGCGAGCGCCCGGACGACGCCGCCTCCGCTCGGGTAGGTGCGCGTGAGCCCCACGAGCCGGACGGCGGGGACGACGGTGGCGGACGGCGACGAGACGGGGAGTGCGTCGGTCACAGGGGTCATGGCACTGCTCCAGACGGGGAGGCGTTCTCGGGACGTCTCCCACGCTAGGAACGGGCCGTGCCCCTCCTCCAGCGTCCCCCGACGGGTCCTGCCGGCTTGCATCCTTCGATGCAAGGACGACGGCGCTCAGTCCCCGTCGAGCGCGACGAGCCGGTTCTGGTACGCCCAGACCACCGCCTGCAGCCGGGAGCGCACCCCGAGCTTGGGCATCATCCGGGCGAGGTGGGACTTGACCGTCGACACCTCCACGACGAGCCGCTCGGCGATCTCCTCGTTGGACAGGCCCTCGGCGAGCAGGAGCAGGATCTCGCGCTCGCGCGCGGTCAGGAGGTCGGTGGCCCGGCGGAGGGTCACGGGCTGCAGGCGGCGACGGTCGGCGAACTCCCGGATCACCCGGTGCGTGAGCGCCTGGTCGAGGGTCCCCCGGCCGGCGGCCACCTCGCGGACGGCGTGGACGATCGTGTCGGGGTCGGCGTCCTTGAGCAGGAAGCCCGACGCGCCGGCCTCGAGGGCGCCGAAGACGTACTCGTCGAGGTCGAACGTCGTGAGCACGAGGACGGGGACGGGGTCCTCCACGCCGGGCCCGCACAGCGCCCGCGTGGCGCTGATGCCGTCCCGCCCAGGCATGCGGACGTCGAGGCAGACGACGTCGGGCGACGTCGCCCGCGCCAGCTCGACGGCCTCGTCACCGTCGGACGCGGTCCCGACGACCTCGAGGTCGGGCTCCTGGGAGAGCAGGGCCGCGAGGCCCGCGCGCGCCAGCGGCTGGTCGTCGGCCACCACCACCCGGATCATGCCTGGTCTCCTCCGTCCTGGGCGGCGCCGTCGCGCGGGAGCGTGAGCCGGACCTCCCACCCGCCGTCCGGCGTCGGCCCGTGCTGCAGCCTCGCACCGACGAGCTCCGCGCGCTCGCGCATGCCGAGCAGCCCGTGCCCGCCGGACGACGGCGGCGCCTCGCGGGCCGGCGGCCCGTTCCGCACGGCGACGACCACCGCCGCGGCGCGGCTGTCGTCGACGGTCACGGCCACCGGGGCGCCGGGCGCGTGCTGCCGCGCGTTGCTCAGCGCCTCCTGGACCATCCGGTACGCGGCGAGCTGCGCGACGGGGCCGAGGCCCGCGCCGAGGTCCCCGTCGGCGGCGATCACCTCGACGGACACCGCGCCGCCGTCGGCCTCGGCGCCCACGAGGTCGCGGACCGCCGCCAGCGTGCGCGGGCCGGGAGCCTCCGCGGCGCCCTCGTCGCGCAGCAGCCCGACGAGCCGGCGCAGGTCGCCCAGGACCATGCGGCTCTGCTCGCGGACCTGCTGGAGCCCGCGGTGCGCCGCCGCGGGGTCCGTGTCGACCTGACGGTCGATCGCCGACACCATGAGGGCGATCCCCGACAGGTGGTGCGCGGCGATGTCGTGCACCTCCCGTGCCATCGCGGTGCGCTCGGCGGCCACCGCGCTGCGCACCAGCGCGTCGTGCTCGCGGGCCAGCGCGCGGAGCTCGCCCTCGCGCGCGGCGCGCAGGGCCCGCCGCGAGGCGACCACCAGGGCCGGCGCGACGCCGACCGCGACGACGACGAGGGCGAGCGCGACCGACGTCCCCACGAGACCGGGCGAGACCGCCCCGTCGGTCTGGGCGCCGTCCACGACGTCGCCGGCCGCCACGAGCGCGACGAGCCCGGTCAGCGGGCCGCGGAGGTCCGTCACGGGCCGCGCGAGGGCCGCGCGGAAGGCCACCACCACGACCGCCGGGTTCGCGACGCTCGCGGCGTCGCCCGGGTGGGCGAGCGCGAGCAGGAGGACGACGGCGCCCACGCCCAGCAGGGCGGGCGCCGGGCGCAGCCGCGACCACGCCACCGGGACGGCCTGCACGGTCACGGCCGCGAGGATCGCCCACCACCGGGCCGTCCCGGGCCCCGGCGCGCTCGACGGACCGGCGCCGTCGAGCGTCGTGAGCGCCGGCTGCACCAGGAGGCCCGCGAGCGCGACCGCCCACGTGACCGCCGCGGTCAGCACGTCCCCGCGACGGAGCCCGCCGGGCTCGGGCGCTCGGTCAGGCAGGCTGGGCATGCGTCATGGTCCCACGCGGGCGGGGCGCGGACCCGCGCCGCGCCCGGGGCCGGCGCACGTCGACCCGGCGAGCGGCCGGCCGTGAGCCGGGGCCGCTGCCGGGTCGGCGGTCGTCCGGTCGGGTCAGTCGGCGTCCGCCATCTCGAGGACCTCGGCCTCCTCGACGGTGCCGTGCGCAGGCACGGGAGCGCCGCCGACGAACCGACGGAACAGCGTGAGCACGATCAGCGCGACCACGGTCACGCCGGCGCCCAGGACGAAGGCGCCCTGGAACGTGTGCTCGGCGACCTTCCCCGCGACGTACGCGCCGACGGCGCCGCCGAAGAAGCGCACGAAGGAGTAGCCGGCCGAGGCGACAGGCCGAGGCACCGGGGCGGCACCCATCACCAGGGTGGTCACGGTGGTGTTCATGATCCCGAGGAAGAGGCCGCTCGCGACGAGGCAGGCGACGATGCCCCACGGCTGCCCGCCGCTGACGCCGTCGGTGGTGTTGCCCTGCGAGAACACGGCCATGAGCGCGAGGCAGGCGGCGAAACCGACCAGGCCGACCACGATCGCGGCGAACGTGCCGACCCGGTTCTCGAGCCAGCTCGAGCCCCAGATCGACATCACCGCGAGGCAGATGCCCCAGCCGAAGAAGACCCAGCCGACCTGCGCGGCGCCGAAGTGGGTGGAGCCGAGCGCCAGCGGGTACGGGGCGACCGCCATCAGCACGAACATGCCGAAGTTGTAGAGCAGCGCCGTGACGGCGACGACCAGGAGGCCCGGGTACTTGAGCGCCTTGATCGGGTCGGCGACGGAGACCTTCTGCGCGGGCTTCGGGGTCGCCGGCAGGAACAGCAGGGTCGCCACGAGGCCGATGGCCATGAGGACCGCCACGCCGAAGAACGGCCCGCGCCACCCGATGTGCTCACCGAGCTGACCGCCGACGATCGGGCCGAGGCCGATGCCGATGCCCAGCGCGGACTCGTAGAGCAGGATCGCCTTCTTGAGCGGGCCCTTGGCCAGGCTCGTGATCGTGGCCAGCGACGTGGCGATGAACAGGGCGTTGCCCAGCCCCCAGAACGCGCGGGCCCAGATGATGCCCGCGACGCTGTTCATCAGCCCGCCGAGCGCGGAGAAGACGACGATGATCGCCAGGCCGCTGATGAGGGTCCACTTCACGCCGATCCGCGAGCTCACCCACCCCGTGACGAGCATGGCCACGGCGGTCACGACCAGGTAGGACGTGAAGAGCAGCGACACCTGCCCGGACGTGGCGTTCAGGTCCTTGGCGATCGAGGTCAGGATCGGGTCGACCAGGCCGAGGCCCATGAACGACACGACGCAGGCGAAGGCGACCGCCCAGACCGCCCGCGGCTGCCTCAGGATCGACCCCTCGGGTTCGGCAACCTTGGTTTCTACGGTTGTCATGACTTCCTTTTCTCTCTTCCGTTCTTCCGTGGTCCGGCGGGCTCGTGGCGCCGACGGACCGCTGGGCTCAGAGCTCGACGACCGCGTCCACGAGCCGGTCGAGCGCCGGGAGCGCGGCGGCGATCGCGGCACGGTCGCCCGCGTCGAGCCGCCGGAGCGCCTCGTCGAAGACCGCGGCTCGCTGCGCACGGCGGGCGCCGATCACGGCGCGCCCCTGCTCGCTGATCGCCACGAGCACGGCTCGGCGGTCGTCGTCGTCGACCGCCCGGTCGACGAGCCCGTCCTGCTCGAGCCGGCTGACGAGCTGCGACATCGCGGGCTGGGAGACGCCTGCCGTGTGCGCCATGTCCGTGATGCGGGACGGACCGCTGCGCGCGAGCCGGTAGAGCACGGTCGCCGCGGTCGAGGACAGGTCCCCGGCCGTCGACATCTCACGCGTGAGCCGCAGCACCCGCTCGAGCGTGGTCGCCAGATCGGCCCCGCGGATACGCGCCTCGGTTTGTTGCCCCACAACACAGTTATAACATAACTTGCCTATGTATCGCGCCTGGGCGTCGCCCACCCCGCGACGCCGAAGGGCCCTACGCACGACGAAGGCCCCGCCCGGTGATCCGGGCGGAGCCTTCGTGCGTGGTCGGCAGGGCGTCGACGAGCGGACGCTCACCGGCGAGGCGGGCTCAGACGTTGAAGCCCAGCGCCCGCAGCTGCTCGCGACCGTCGTCGGTGATCTTCTCGGGGCCCCACGGCGGCATCCAGACCCAGTTCACGCGGAACCCGGTGACGACGTCCTCGAGCGCCTGCGCGGACTGGTCCTCGATCATGTCCGTGAGGGGGCACGCGGCCGACGTCAGCGTCATGTCGATGACCGCGTGGTTGTTCGCGTCGACGCTGACCCCGTAGACGAGGCCGAGGTCGACGACGTTGATCCCGAGCTCGGGGTCGATGACGTCGCGCAGCGCCTCCTCGATCTCCTCGACGGTCGCCGGGGAGGCGGCCGCGGCCGCCTCGGGGGTCACGGCCGGCGCGCCCGGGGCGGGTGCGTTCTCGGCGTCGGTCGTCATGATTCCTCCTGGGAAAGGTCCTGGGTGGCGGACGCTGCGCCCGCCTTCGCGAGCGCGTCCCGCAGCGCCGCCCAGCCGAGCAGCGCGCACTTGATCCGCGCGGGGAACTGCGAGACGCCGGTGAAGGCCGTCGCGTCTCCGAGCGCCTCCTCGAGGCTCTCGTCGAGCCCCTTGCCCTGCGACGCCATGAGCGCCCGGAACGTCTCACCGAGCTGCTCGGCCTCCTCGGCGCTGCGGCCCGTCACGAGGTCCGTGAGCACGGACAGCGAGGCCTGCGAGATGGAGCAGCCCTGGCCGTCCCAGCTCACCTGCTCGAGCTTCGCCGCGCCGCCCGGCCCGGGTCCGGACAAGGAGACGCGCAGCGTCACCTCGTCGCCGCACGTCGGGTTGACCTGGTGCGACTGGCCGTGGGCGTGCCCCACGGCCTCCGCGACCGCCAGGCCGCGCCCGTGCGCCGAGCGCGCGTGGTCGAGGATGACCTGCTGGTAGAGCTGTTCGAGCTGGTTCGTCATCACGCTCCCTCCGCACCGAAGAACGTCCGGACCCCCGCCAGGGCTTCCCGGAACGCGGCGACCTCGTCGGGCGTCGTGTACACGGAGGCGGACGCGCGCGCCGTGGCCGCGACCCCGAACCGGCGGTGCAGCGGCTGCGCGCAGTGGTGGCCCACGCGCACCGCGATGCCGGCGGCGTCGAGCACCTGGCCGACGTCGTGCGCGTGCACGCCCTCGACGACGAACGAGACGATCGCGAGCCGCTCCCCCACGGCGCCGGCGTCGGCCGGGCCGATCACCCGGACGCCGGGGATCTCGGCGACCTGGAGCAGCTCGCCCGCGAGCTCGTGGTCGTGCGCCGCGACGGCGTCCATCCCGAGCTCGCCGAGGTACTGCGCGGCGGCTCCGAGGGCGACCGCCTGGGCGACCGGCTGCGTCCCGGCCTCGAACCGCTGCGGCGGCGGGGCGAAGGTCGTCTCGGCCATGGTCACGACCTCGACCATCGACCCGCCCGTGAGGAAAGGCGGCAGCGCCTCGAGGAGCTCGCGGCGTCCGTAGAGCGCGCCCACGCCGGTCGGGCCGAGCATCTTGTGGCCCGAGAACGCGGCGAAGTCGACGCCGAGCGCGTGCAGGTCGACCGGCAGGTGCGGCACGGACTGGCACGCGTCGAGGACCGTCAGCGCGCCCACCTCGCGGGCCCGCGCGACGAGCGGCGCCACCGGCGTGACCGCGCCCGTGACGTTGGAGGCGTGCGTGAACGCGAGCACGCGCGTGCGCTCCGTCACGACGTCGGCCGCCTGCTCCACGCGCACCCGGCCGGAGTCGTCGACCTCGAGCCAGCGCAGGACGGCGCCCGTGCGGGCGGCGAGCTCCTGCCACGGCACGAGGTTCGCGTGGTGCTCGGCCTCGGTCACGACGATCTCGTCGCCCGGCGCGAGCGCGAACCGCTGCGCGGCCGCGCCCCCGCGCCCGGCGGTCGCGTTGCCCATCGCGTACGCGACGAGGTTGATCGCCGCGGTGGCCCCGGAGGTCCACACCAGCTCGCCCTCGTCGGCCCCGACGAACGCCGCGACGTCCGCGCGCGCCCGCTCGAACGCCTCCGTGGCCTCCTCGGCCAGGTGGTGGGCGCCGCGGTGCACGGCGGCGTTGCGCTGCAGGTAGAAGTCCTGCTCGGCGTCGAGCACCGGGTCGGGCTTCTGGCTCGTCGCCCCCGAGTCGAGGTAGACGAGCGGACGCCCCCCGCGCACGGTGCGCCCGAGCAGCGGGAAGTCCGCCCGGACCGCCGCCAGCTCGGCGTCGGTCAGGCGGGGCGCCGCCGGCGCGGGCGCGCCGTGCGTGGTGGACGACGTGGGCATGTCAGGCGACCGTCCCGGCGGGCAGGAAGCGGTCGTAGCCCTCGTTCTCGAGGCGCTCGGCGAGCTCCGGGCCGCCCTCCTCGGCCACGCGGCCGTCGACGAACACGTGCACGAAGTCGGGCTTGATGTAGCGCAGGATGCGCGTGTAGTGCGTGATGAGCAGGACGCCGAGGTCGGTCGCCTCGTGCGCGCGGTTCACACCCTCGGACACGATGCGCAGCGCGTCGACGTCGAGACCCGAGTCGGTCTCGTCGAGCACCGCGAAGCGCGGCTTGAGGAGCTCGAGCTGGAGGATCTCGTGGCGCTTCTTCTCGCCGCCCGAGAAGCCCTCGTTGACCGAGCGCTCCGCGAACGCGGGGTCCATGCGCAGGTTCGCCATCGCGGACTTCACGTCCTTGACCCAGGTGCGCAGGGCGGGGGCCTCGCCGTCGATCGCGGTCTTCGCGGTCCGCAGGAAGTTCGACACCGAGACGCCGGGGACCTCGACCGGGTACTGCATGGCGAGGAAGAGGCCGGCGCGCGCGCGCTCGTCGACGGTCATCGCGAGGACGTCCTCGCCGTCGAGCGTGACGGTGCCCGACGTGACCTGGTACTTGGGGTGGCCCGCGAGCGAGTAGGCGAGCGTGGACTTGCCCGAGCCGTTGGGGCCCATGACGGCGTGGATCTCGCCGCTGCCGATCGTCAGGTCGACGCCGCGGAGGATGGCCTTGGGGCCCTCCTTCGTCTCGACGCTGACGTGCAGGTCGCGGATCTCAAGAGTGGACATCGGGGGTGGCTCCTCGGGGGTGATGCGGTCTGGGTGGTCAGTTGACCCGGGCGTCGACGTCGACGAGCACCTGCTCGCCGTCGACGGTCACGGGGTAGACGGGGACGGGACGGATCGCGGGCAGCGACAGCGGCCGGCCGGTGGTGAGGTCGAACGTCGAGCCGTGCAGCCAGCACTCGACCGTGCAGCCCTCGACCTCGCCGTCGGACAGCGAGACCTGCCCGTGCGAGCAGATGTCGGAGATCGCGTGCCAGTCGCCGTCCTCGTCGCGCACGACGGCGACCTCGACGAGCGCGCCGTCGGCGCCCGGCAGCTCGACGCGCAGGGCCTCGGCGGGCTCCAGCGCGTCGACGCGGCACGCGAGCTGGGCGGTCACGCCTGCTCCGGCTCGCCGGCCGCGGGGGCGGCGGCCAGCTCCTTCTCGATCGACGCGAGCAGGCGCTCCTCGACGCTCGGCACGCCGATCTCGCGGACGAGCTCGGCGAAGAAGCCGTGCACGACGAGGCGGCGCGCCTCGATCTCCGGGATGCCGCGCGACTGCAGGTAGAAGAGCTGCTCGTCGTCGAAGCGGCCGGTCGCCGACGCGTGGCCCGCGCCCTCGATCTCGCCCGTCTCGATCTCGAGGTTCGGCACCGAGTCGGCGCGCGCACCCGTCGTGAGGACGAGGTTGCGGTTGAGCTCGTAGGTGTCGGTGCCCTCGGCCTCGGCCCGGATCAGGACGTCGCCGACCCACACCGCGTGCGCCCCGTCGCCCTGGAGCGCGCCCTTGTACGTGGCGCGCGAGCGGGCCCGCGGGGTCGCGTGGTCGACGAACAGGCGGTGCTCCTGGTGCTGCCCGGCGTCCGTGAAGTACGCGCCGACGAGCTCGAGGTTCGCACCCTCGCCCTCGAGGCGGGCGTTCACCGGGATGCGCACGAGCGCGCCGCCGAAGGTCATGACGACGTGCTTGAGCGTCGCGTCCTTGGCCAGGCGCAGGTCGTTCTCGGCGAGGTGCACCGCGTCGTCGTCCCAGTCCTGGATCGAGACGAAGGTGACGTGCGCGCCCTCGGCGACGTCCACGCTGACCTGCGCGGAGTAGGTGGCCGAGCCGGTGTGCGTCACGACGACGGCGACCTCGGCGTTCGCGCCGACCTCGACGAGGACCTGGCCCCAGACGAGGTCGCCCACGCCGGCGCCGGCGAGGTCGACGACGAGCGGCTCGGCCGACGCGAAGCCCGCCGGGACGGACAGCAGGACGGCGTCGCCCGCGCGGCTCGCGGCGCCCGCGGCGGGAAGGTCCGCCGGGGCGAGCACGGCGCGCTCGCGCGCCTCGGCCGGCGTGAGGGTCGTCAGCGTGACGCCCTCGGGGAGCGACGTCGTGGCCTCGAGCCGCGCGTCGGACGCCTCGGCGCCGAAGACGCGCTGGAGGCGCGCGAGCGGCGTGAAGCGCCACTCCTCCTCGCGGCCCGTGGGCACGGGGAAGTCGGCGACGTCGAACGAGGTGAGGCGCTCGGCACGGTCGCGCTCCGGCACGCCCGTCGGGGTGCCGTGGCTGTGCGCGCCGTCGAGCCGGGCGCGGCTGTGGTCGGTGGACAGGTCGGTCGAGGTGGTCACGACGAAGGGCTCCGGTGGTTCAGGGAGGGACGGGACGAGCGGGGCGCGAGGCGCGGAAGGACGGCGCGGCCGCCCCGGTGGGGGCGGCCGCGGGCGGCGTCAGCCGACCGAGCCCTCCATCTGCAGCTCGATGAGGCGGTTGAGCTCGAGCGCGTACTCCATGGGCAGCTCGCGGGCGATCGGCTCGACGAAGCCGCGGACGATCGTCGCCATGGCCTCCTTCTCCTCCAGCCCGCGGGACATCAGGTAGAACAGCTGGTCCTCGCTCACCTTCGAGACGGTGGCCTCGTGGCCCATCTCGACGTCGTCGACGCGGACGTCGACGTACGGGTAGGTGTCGGAGCGGGAGATCGTGTCCACGAGCAGCGCGTCGCACAGCACGTTCGACTTGGAGTTGTGCGCGCTGTCCATGACCTGCACGAGGCCGCGGTAGGACGAGCGGCCGCCGCCGCGCGAGACCGACTTGGAGATGATCGAGCTCGACGTGTGCGGCGCGAGGTGCACCATCTTCGAGCCCGTGTCCTGGTGCTGGCCCTCGCCGGCGAACGCGATCGACAGGGTCTCGCCCTTGGCGTGCTCGCCCATGAGGTAGACGGCCGGGTACTTCATGGTGACCTTGGAGCCGATGTTGCCGTCGATCCACTCCATCGTGCCGCCCTCGGCGACCGTGGCGCGCTTGGTGACGAGGTTGTACACGTTGTTCGACCAGTTCTGGATGGTCGTGTAGCGCACGCGCGCGTTCTTCTTCACGACGATCTCGACGACCGCCGAGTGCAGCGAGTCGGACGAGTAGATCGGCGCCGTGCAGCCCTCGACGTAGTGCACGTAGGAGCCCTCGTCGGCGATGATCAGCGTCCGCTCGAACTGGCCCATGTTCTCCGTGTTGATGCGGAAGTAGGCCTGGAGCGGGATCTCCACGTGGACGCCCGGGGGCACGTAGACGAACGAGCCGCCCGACCAGACCGCCGTGTTGAGCGCGGCGAACTTGTTGTCGCCCGAGGGGATGACCGTGCCGAAGTACTCCTCGAAGATCTCCGGGTGCTCGCGCAGCGCGGTGTCGGTGTCGAGGAAGAGCACGCCCTGCGCCTCGAGCTGCTCGTTGATCTGGTGGTACACGACCTCGGACTCGTACTGCGCGGCGACGCCCGCGACGAGGCGCTGCTTCTCCGCCTCCGGGATGCCGAGCTTGTCGTACGTGGCCTTGATGTCCGGGGGCAGGTCGTCCCACGTCGCGGCCTGCTTCTCGGTCGACCGCACGAAGTACTTGATCGAGTCGAAGTCGATGCCGGACAGGTCGGCGCCCCAGTGCGGCATGGGCTTCTTCTCGAAGAGCCGCAGGGCCTTGAGGCGCGTCTTCAGCATCCACTCGGACTCGTTCTTGAGCTCCGAGATGTTCCGCACGACGTCCTCCGACAGGCCACGGCGCGCGCTGGCGCCGGCGTCGTCGGAGTCGTGCCAGCCGTACCCGTAGCCACCGATCTCGGCGATGATCTCGTCGTCGGTGCGGCGGGTGTCCTGGGTGGGGGCGCTCATCTGCTTCCTTCCGCGAGGGGCGGGGTGACGTGCTCGGGGGTCCGTCCGGCCGGGCTTGCGGTGGCGGGACGGGGTGCGGTCGTCGCCGGGGCGACGACGGGGACGTTGGTGGTGCACACGTGGCCGCCCGCGGCCAGGGTGACCAGGCGTTGCGTGTGCGTGCCGAGGAGCTCGGTGAAGACCTGGGCCTCCGCCTCGCACAGCTCGGGGAACTCGGCGGCGATCTGCTGCACCGGGCAGTGGCCCTGGCACAGCTGGACGAGGCGCACGCTCGCGCCGGGAAGGCCGGCGGCGACGGGACGCGCGCTCGCGGCGTAGCCGTCGGCGGCCAGGAGCGCGGCGAGCTGCTCGACGCGGCCGGCGACGTCGGGGGCGTCCACGCCCTCGCGGTACCGCTCGGCCATGCCGGCGAAGCGCTCGGCAGCGAAGGTCTCGACGGCCTCGGGGCCGACGTGGTCGCGCAGGAACCGCAGGGCCGCGCTCGCGAGCTCGGGGTACTCCCCCGCCATCCGCGACTGGCCCTGGCGCGTCGCGACGTAGCGGCGGGCGGGACGACCGCGCTGCGCCTTGCCGGGACCGTGGGCGCCCGCGTCGTGGACGACGATGAGGCCGTCCTCCTCGAGGCACGCCAGGTGGCGGCGGACCCCCGCGGACGTGAGGCCCAGGTCGGCGGCCAGGCTCGCCGCGCTGACGGGGCCCTCGGACGCGATCAGGGCGAGCACCCGCTCACGGGTCGAGGCATCCTGGTCGGACGGGTCCTGCACACGCACGTGCGTCGTCGCCACCGGTCACCTCCCTCACCCTCGTCGCGGACGTTAGGAAACATCTTCGTTGCCAAAATCGACGGGTGCAAGCAAGGCCCGCCTTACGTGACGAGACGAACACCACCGCGAGCGCCACCCGGGCCGACGGCGGCCCGCGCGGTCAGGCTCGCCTCCTACACTGGGCCCTCGTGCCCCGCACCCCCGCGACCGACCCCGCCGCGAGCGCCCGGCCCACCCGCACCCCGAGCGCCGGTGGCTCCGACCGGACGCCGTCCGGCGACGTCGCGCTGCGCGTGGACGGGCTCGTCAAGCGCTACGCCGGCACCGCCGTCGTCGACGGCCTCTCGCTCGTCGCGCGCCGCGGCGCCGTGACCGCGGTCCTCGGCCCCAACGGCGCCGGCAAGACGACGACGGTCGAGTGCTGCGAGGGCCTGCGCTCCCCCGACGCGGGCACCGTCCGCGCCCTCGGCCTCGACCCCGTCGCCGACGCCGTGGCGCTGCGCCCCCGCGTCGGCGTCATGCTGCAGGACGGCGGCCTCCCGACGGGCGTGCGCGCCCTCGAGATGCTCGAGCACGCCGCCCGCATGTACGCGGACCCCCGCGACGTCGGCGAGCTGTCCGAGCGGCTCGGCCTCGGCTCGTTCGCGCGCACGACCGTCCGGCGGCTGTCGGGCGGCCAGCGGCAGCGCCTCGCCCTCGCGGTCGCGGTCGTGGGGCGGCCCGAGCTCGTGTTCCTCGACGAGCCGAGCGCCGGCATGGACCCGCAGTCGCGACGCGCCGTCTGGGAGCTCGTCGCGGAGCTCCGCGCCGACGGCGTGGGCGTGGTCCTGACGACGCACCTCATGGACGAGGCCGAGTCCCTCGCCGACGACGTCGTGATCGTCGACCGCGGGAAGGTCATCGCCCAGGGGTCCGTCCGCGAGCTCGTCACCGACGGCGGCACGGGCGTGCGCGACCACGAGCAGACCCTGCGCCTCGAGGCGCCGCCCGGGCTGCCGTCCGACCTCCTGCCGGGGCTCGAGCTCCGCGAGCGCGCTCCCGGCCAGTACGTCACCAAGGGCGTGGTCGACCCCGGCACGCTCGTCGCGCTCACCCAGGCCCTGGCCGCCCGCGACGTGCTCGCGTCCCGCGTCAGCGTCGGGCGCCGCACGCTCGAGGACGTCTTCCTCGACCTCACGGGGAGGAACCTGCGATGAGCACCCCCGCCGACGCCGCGCGCCCCGCGGCCGGCACCCCGCACGCGGGCGCCGCGCCGACGTGGCGCCGCGTCGCCGCCCAGGCCGCGTTCGAGACCCGCGCGATCCTGCGCAACGGCGAGCAGCTCCTCGTCACGGTGCTGCTCCCGCTGTTCCTGCTCGTCGGGCTGGACCGCGTCCACGCGATCGAGCTCGACACGTCCGGCGCGACCCGCATCGACTTCGTCACCCCGGGCGTCCTGGCGGTCGCCGTGATGTCGACGGCGTTCACCTCCCAGGCGATCGCGACCGCGTTCGACCGGCGCAACGGCGTCCTGCGGCTCATGGCGACGACGCCGCTCGGGCGGGGCGGGCTGCTCGCCGGGAAGGTCCTGGGCGTGCTCGCGGTCGAGGTCGTGCAGGCCGTCGTGCTCGTCGCCGCGGCGCTGGTGCTCGGCTGGAACCCCGCGGCGTCGGGCATCGCCCTGGCGGTCGTGGCCGCGCTGCTCGGCACGGCCGCGTTCACGTCGCTCGCGCTGCTCGTCGCGGGGACGCTGCGCGCCGAGGGCGTCCTGGCGGTCGCGAACCTCCTGCTCGTCCTGCTCATCGTCGCGGGCGGTGTCCTCGTCCCGCCCGCCCACCTCGCCACCGGCTGGGGCCACGTCGCGGCGCTGCTCCCGTCGGGCGCGCTCGGTGACGCCATGCGGGGCGCGCTCCTCGACGGCTCGATCCCCCTCGGGCCGGTCGTCGTCCTGCTCGTGTGGACGGTCGTGCTCGGGTGGGCCGCGCGGCGGTGGTTCCGGTGGCAGTGAGCCGAACACCACAGACCGGTGATTCCGGCGACCGAGCCACCGTCCCGTACCGTGGACGCGTGAGCACCGCCACCCGCGTCGACGACGCCGCCGCGCCCGCGCCCGGCGCACTCACCCGCCTGCTCGACCACCTCGGCACGTGGGCCCGGCCCGCTCTGGTCGCGAACCTCGTCGGGCAGATGGCGATCATCGTCACCGGCGGGTTCGTACGGCTCACGGGCTCGGGCCTGGGCTGCGAGACGTGGCCCGAGTGCCACCCCGGCAGCTTCACCCCCATCCGCCACGCCGAGACCGGCTACCACCAGGCCATCGAGTTCGGGAACCGCGTGGTCACGATCGTGCTGTGCGTCATCGCGGCCTACGTCGCGGTGGTCGTGTGGCGCCGGCGCGACCGGGTGCGCTCGGTGCGCTGGCTCGGGCTCGCACCGCTGCTCGGCGTCGTCGCCCAGGCCGTGATCGGCGGGATCGTCGTGCTCTTCGACCTGCCTCCGACGCTCGTCGGGGTGCACCTGCTCGTCTCGATGACGCTCGTGTGGCTCTCGATGCTCCTGCTCGTGCGCTGGGGCGAGGCCGACACGCCACCCCACCGCGTCGTCGACCCCGGCACGTGGACCCTGTCACGTGCCCTCGGCGTCGTGCTCGTGCCCGTGCTCGTCCTGGGCGTCGTCGTCACCGGCGCCGGCCCGCACGGCGGCGACGACGTGCACGCCGAGCGTCTCTCCTTCGACCCCGAGGTCGTGGCGCGGCTCCACGCCGGCGTCGTCTGGGTGTTCCTGGTCCTGCTCGTCTGGCTGCTGTGGCGCACCCACCGGTTCCCCACCCCTCAGCGGGTGCGGCGCGGGCTGCTCGTCGTGCTCGGCGTGACCCTGCTCCAGGGCGTCGTCGGGTACGTCCAGTACTTCACCGGCCTGCCGATCGGCCTCGTCGCGATCCACATGCTCGGCGCCGCGAGCCTCACCGCCGCGACCACGTGGGCCCTGCTCACGATGCGCGAGCGCAAGGCCACGGCCGTCGCCCCGTCGGACGACGCCCTCACCGCGGCCTGACACGCTTCCCTCCTCGGAGGGTCGCGGTGCTGGGCTGCGGCTCGGGCGGGCTGGAGCGGGAGGGGTGCGCGGCGCGCAGCCGGGCGACCTCCGTCGTCGGACGCATCCGACACGGCCGCTAGGCTGCCCGCCATTGCCTCCCGCGACCCGCGCACCCTGACCGTCCTCGGCAACGCCTTCACCTGCCGCACGTGCGGCGCCGACCGGTTCTACCAGCGCGAGATCAAGCTCCAGACGACGGGGCTCACGTTCTTCGACCTCGACTGGCTCAACCGCTCCGCCGACGGCGCGATCTGCGCGACGTGCGGGTTCGTCCACACGTTCGCGGGCGACGCGCACCAGTGGGGCTGACCCGCCCTCGACCTGTCAGAACCTCACGGCACTCCGCCACCGTGAGGTTCTGACAGCTCGTCGGCCCCCGCCACGCGTCAGAACCTCACCACGGTCTGCTGCCGTGAGGTTCTGACAGCTCGCCGCGGGACGGCGAGACGCCGTCAGCGCCCCCGCCAGCAGGATGACAGCACCCTGACAGCGCCCCCTCCGATGCTGGACCCGTTCCCGCAACCAGGAGGTAGGCATGTCCACCCGCAGCTCCGGAGACTGGGCCGTCGAGGCCAGCGGTCTCGTCAAGGTCTTCGGCGACAACCGCGCCGTCGACGGCGTCGACCTGTCGGTCCGCACCGGCACCGTCTACGGCGTGCTCGGCCCGAACGGCGCCGGCAAGACCACCACGATCCGCATGCTCGCGACGCTCCTGCGCCCCGACGGCGGCGAGGCGCGCATCTTCGGGCACGACGTGCAGCGCGAGGCGTTCGTCGTCCGCCAGCTCATCGGCGTCACCGGCCAGTACGCGTCCGTCGACGAGACGCTCAGCGCGACCGAGAACCTCATGCTGTTCTGCCGGCTCAACGGGCTCTCGCGCGCCGAGTCGAGGCGCAAGAGCGCCGAGCTGCTCGAGTCGTTCAGCCTCACCGAGGCGGCGAAGCGCCCGCTGAAGAACTTCTCGGGCGGCATGCGGCGCCGGCTCGACCTCGCCGCGAGCCTCATCGCGCAGCCGCCGCTGATCTTCCTCGACGAGCCGACCACCGGCCTCGACCCGCGGACCCGCACCCAGATGTGGGAGACCATCCGCGGGCTCGTCGCGACCGGCTCGACCGTCGTCCTGACGACGCAGTACCTCGACGAGGCGGACCAGCTCGCGGACCGCATCGCGGTCATCGACCGCGGACGCGTGGTCGCGGAGGGGACGGCCGACGAGCTCAAGGACACCGTCGGCAGCCAGTCGCTGCAGGTCGGGCTCGTGCGGTCGGAGGACCTCACCCCCGCGCTCGCGCTCGCGGAGACCACCTTCGGCGTCGCGGCGACGCCGTCGCCCGAGGCCCGCCGCCTCACGGTCCCGGTCACGGGCCCCGACGCGGTCACCGACCTGCTCGTCCGCCTGCGCGACGCCCGCATCGCCGTCGCGTCCCTGTCGATGCAGAAGCCCAGCCTCGACGAGGTCTTCCTCACGCTCACCGGCCACGGGGTCGAGGACGACGACGCGCAGGCGTCGTCCGGCGACGACGCGGCCGATCCCGACAGCACCCCGTCCACGACCACCCGAGAGGCGGCCCTGCGATGACCACGATCTCCCCCACCCTCGACGGCACGACCATCGTCCCCGGCGTCGACCGCGAACTGAAGAACCGGACGACCCTCCGGCAGACGCTCGCGAACACGGTCTCGATGGCCGCGCGCGGCCTGCTCAAGATCAAGCGCACGCCCGAGCAGCTCATCGACGTGACGCTCCAACCGATCCTGTTCACGCTGATGTTCTCGTACATCTTCGGCGGCGCGATCGCCGGGGACGTCACGAGCTACCTGCCCACCCTGATCCCCGGCATCCTCGTGCAGACGGTCATCACGACGTCGGTCGTGACCGGCGTCCAGCTCCGTGAGGACATGGACAAGGGCGTCTTCGACCGCTTCAAGTCGCTGCCGATCGCCCGGATCGCACCGCTGTCGGGCGCCCTGCTCGCCGACACGCTCCGCTACGGGATCGCGACGACGCTCACGTTCGTCATGGGCTACGTCATGGGCTACCGGCCCGAGGGCGGCCTCGGCAACGTCGTGCTCGCCGGCCTGCTCGTCATCGCGTGCTCCTGGGCGGTGAGCTGGATCTTCGCGTTCTTCGGCGTGGTCGCCCGGACGGCCTCGAGCGTGCAGGGCATCTCGATGATCGTCCTGTTCCCGCTGACGTTCCTCTCCAACGCGTACGTCGACCCGGCGTCGATGCCGGGCTGGCTGCAGGGCTTCGTCCAGGTGAACCCGATCTCGCACCTCGTCACCGCGGTGCGCGAGCTCGCCAACGACGGCACGTTCGGCCACGACGCGGTCATCTCGCTGGTCGGCGCGGCCGTGATCGTGGTCGTCTTCGCCCCGCTCACCGTCAAGGCGTACATGCGCAAGGCGTGACGGGCTACCGCCCGCGGGCGCGTCGCACTCCCCGTGGCGGGGGTCCCCGGCTCAGCCGGCGGGCCTCCGCCACGGCCGTTCCCCGACGATCTCGACGATCCGCTCCGCCGCGTCGGCGGGCGCGGCGGCGCGCGCCTCGGCGGCCTCCACCGCGTCCGCGCCGAGCGCGCGGACGGCTGCGGCCCGGTGGCGCGCCCGGTCGAGCACCACGTAGTCCTGGCGCGAGCCCACCCGGGCTGCGAGCGCGGCGAGCTCGAGCCCGACGTCGCGGGCGTCGTCGCGCTCCGACCACAGGTAGGCGCCGAGGGCGAGCGCCGCGGCGCCCAGCACCGGTCGGTCGACGAACCCGCCCGGCCCGCGGCCTCGCAGGACGATCCGCAGCGGCGTCGTCAGCGCGAGCATCCAGCCCTCGCGCTCGTCCGGGGTCGACGCGGGCTCCCGGCCGTCCGCGCGCGCGTCCTCGGCGTCGAGCACGGCCATCGCGAGCCGGTTCGCGGACTGCACCACGCTGCCCTGGAGGCCCTGGCGACGCTGGCGGCCGAGCTCCTCGCCGGCCGTCGTGGCGAGGTCGAGCGCCTGGCGGACCTCGCCGCGGACGTAGGCGTCCTGGGACAGCCCCGCGAGCCCGGTGATCCGCCGGTCGGAGGCGCTGTAGATCTGCTCGGCGCCGGGGACGAGCGGGGAGGGGCCGTCCTCGTCGGGGGTCTGCGCGAGCTCCTGGAGCGCGGGCCGCGCCTCGGCGCCGCGACCGAGCGCCACGAGCGCGTTGGCCTCGATCGAGCCCGTCTGGAACAGGAACGCCTCGAGGTCGAGCCCGAGGCCCTCGGTGCTGGACCGGGTGGTGGCGATCCAACGCAGCGCGTCCTCGGGGCGCCCGGCCTCGGCGGCGAGCTCGGCGAGGCTCTGCGTCGCCATCGCGACGCCCCACAGGTCCTCGTGGTGGGCCGCGAGGTCGTACGCGCGGCGCGCGTAGCCCTCGGCCTCGCCCAGCTCGCCCATGTTCTCGGCGATCTGGGCCGACATGATGTGCGCGAACATCGACACCGTCCAGTCGCCGTCCGCGCGCTGGCGCTCCAGCAGGCTGGGGAGAGCCTCGAGGTCGGTCACGGCGACCGCGAGCTCGGCGAACGCGCGCGTCCCGGGCGCGAGCGGCAGCGGCCCCCGCACGAGGCGCCGCAGCCGCGCCGCCGACCGGATCGACCGCTCGCGCTCGAGCACGACGGCGAGCGGGGAGCCCGCGGCGAAGTACACCCACGCGAGGTCGTCGGCGTCGTCCACGGTGGGCTCGTGGCCCACGAACACGTCCGCGACGTCGAGCCCGAACGACACGGCCTCGACGAACTGGCCGCGCAGCAGCCAGAAGTGGGCGAGGAGCGCGAACACCGGCCCGAGGACGTCACGTCGCCGTTCCTCGAGCGCCCAGCGGACGACCTGGACGAGGATGTCCTGCTCGGCCCGGGTCCGCCGCATCGTGGGCACCTGCTCGTGGCCGGCGAGCCGCCCGCCGAGGTCCCGCGAGAACGCGGTCGCCCACGCGTACACGGCCTCGCGCACCGCGGGCTCCTCGCCCGCGCGCCCGAGCTCGAGCCCACCGAACTCGCGCACGGTCTCGAGCATCCGGTACCGCGTCGTCCCGGACGCCGCGTCCTCGACGACGACCAGCATGGACTGCCCGACGAGCCCGTCGAGGTCGTCGAGGGTCTCGAGGGCGGTCGGGTCGACCGGGCGGCCGCCGACGCGCGCGGTCACGGCCTCGACGGTCTCCGCGCCGAACGTGCCCGGGAAGACCGAGGCGCGACGCAGCAGCGCCTGCTCGCTCCTTCCCAGGAGGTTCCAGCTCCACTCGATGACCGCCCGCAGGGTGCGGTGGCGCTCCGGGGCGGCGCGGTCGCCGGAGGTCAGCAGCGCGAACCGCGAGGCGAGGCGCCGCTCGATCTCCACCACGGACATCGACCGCACGCGCGCGGCCGCGAGCTCGATCGCGAGAGGCAGCCCGTCGAGCCGGTCGCACAGCCGCTCGACGACGTCACGGGGCAGCGGAGCCCCGGGACGGGCTGCTCGCGCGCGCTGCTCGAACAGGACGACCGCCGGCCCGGGCTCCCGATCCTCGGGCCCGACGCCGTCCGTCCGGCTGGCGAGCGGCGGCAGCGGGCGCACGGTCTCGGCCGCGAGGGCGAGGGGCGCGCGGCTCGTCGTGAGCACCCGAACGCCGGTCTCGGCCAGGGCGTCGGCCACCCACGTGGCCGTCCCGTCGAGCACGTGCTCGCAGTTGTCGAGGACGACGAGCGTGCCGGGCGCGCGCAGCCGGTCGAGGATCCGGGCGCGGGTGTCGGGCCGCGGGAGCCCGTCGCCGAGCCGCTGCGACCCCTGGACGTCGCGGACGCCGAGCGCCGTGGCGAGCGCGAGCTCGACGTCGTCGTCGGTGCGCACGCTCGCGAGCTCGATCACGGCGACCGGCTCGCCCCGTCCGGCGGCGCGGTGGGCGAGCTCCTGGGCGATGCGGGTCTTGCCGAGGCCGCCGGGGCCGAGCACGGTCACGAGGCGCGAGCGCCGCAGCGCCTCCTCGAGCGCCAGGACGTCGGGGTCGCGCCCCACGAGAGCGTTGGGCGCGGCGCGCAGCCCGATCGCCAGGGCCGGCGCGGGCCGGGGCACCCCGGAAGCGACGGACGGGGTGTCCGCACCGGTGGCCGGCTGCGCCTGCTCGGAGGGCTCCGCCGTCACGGGCGCCCGGCCGGCTGCCACCGGCACCTCGCCGCGCAGCAGCCGCTCGTGCAGCTCGCCGACCGACGCACCCGGGTCGGCGCCGAGCTCGTCCGCGAGCGCCTCGCGCAGCGCCGCGAAGGCACGCAGCGCGTCGTTGACCCGGCCGAGCCGCGCTGCGGCCGACATGTACGCGACGCACGCCGCCTCGTCGGTGGGCCGGACGGCGAGCCGCCGGGCGGCCAGGTCGAGGGCCTCGTCGTCGTGGCCGGCCGCGACGAGCGCGGCGAGCAGGACCTCCTGCAGCGCGGACGCGAGCCGCGCGGCCTCCGCGGCGAGCGCGTCCGCGAGGGGCGACCCGCCGCTCAGGTCCGCGCCGGGCTCGCCGCGCCACAGGCGCAGCGCCCCGCGGGTCGCCTCGAGCGCGGTCCCGGGGTCGTCCGCGCCGAGCGCCGCGGTCGCGGCCTCGAGCGCGCTGCGGGCCGCCGCGAGGTCGCTGGTCCCCGACCAGGCGTAGCCCGCCGGCCCCGAGGTCACGAGGCCGGGGGCGACGATCCGCCGGGTACGCGAGACGAGCGTCTGGAGCGCTGCGCGCGGGTCGGCGAGGTCGTCGTGGTCCCACCACAGGTCGTCCAGGAGCGCCCGCGACGACACGGGCCGCCCGTGCGCGAGGACGAGCGCGACGAGCAGCTCGCGCGACCGCACCCCGCCCGGCGCCACGAGGACCCCGTCGGCTCCCCGAGCCTGGACGGCGCCGAGGACGGTCGCGTCGAGCGCCGGCCCGGCGTCCGTCACGTCGACGGCGTCCGAGGGCGGAGGGGAGCCAGGCACGACGACCACCCTAGCGGCGCCGGGCCTGCCCCGACGGCACCCCTCGCCGCGGCGAGGGGTGCGTCACGCCTGGTCGGACCCGCCGGCCCCGGGCGCCTCGGTCGCGGCGCGCTCCATCATGGTCGCGGTCCTCCGCTCCGGCCACGGTGCGTCGGCCGGGCGGAGCGTCGCCCACCCGGCGGCGTGGGCCGCCTGGGCCGCGAGCACGCCGACGACGGCCGACGGGTTGTGCACGGCGCCCGCCAGGACCGCCGCGACGGCGTCGTCGAGCGCGACCCAGCGCAGCTCGATGTCGCGCTCCTCGTCCTCGCGGACGTGCCGCTCCGCGTCGGGCACGGGCGACAGGTCCCGCGCGAGGAAGACCCGCAGCGCCTCCGAGCTGCCGCCCGGCGACGTGTAGTAGTCCGCCAGCACGTCCCAGCGGGTGGCGCGCAGGTCCGCCTCCTCGCCGAGCTCGCGGCCCGCCGCCACCTCCGCAGGCTCCCCGGCGACGTCGAGCAGGCCGGCGGGGACCTCCCAGAGCTCGCGCCCGACCGGGTGCCGGTACTGGCGGAGCAGGAGGACCCGGTCGTGGTCGTCGAGCGCGACGACGGCGACCGCACCGGGGTGGTCGACGACCTCCCGCGAGACGACCGTCCCGCCCCCGAGGTCGACCTGGTCGGCCACGACGTCCCAGATCCGGCCGTGGTGGACGAGCTCGCGCCGCAGCACCGGTCGCGGCGCGAGCACGTCGCGCACGACGGGCTCGCCGGACGTCGGCCCGGCGCCCGCCCGCTCGGGGCTCACAGCGCCTCGGCCGCGACGTCCTCCGCGGGCTCGCCCACGCCGGCCCGGACGGCGAGCGCCGCGCCGACGAGCCCCGCGAACAGCGGGTGCGAGCGCGTCGGCCGGGACTTGAACTCCGGGTGCGCCTGGGTCGCGACGTAGTACGGGTGCACGTCCGCGGGCAGCTCGACGAACTCGACGAGCGAGCCGTCCGGGCTCGTGCCCGACACGACGAAGCCGGCGTCCTCGAGCTGCTTGCGGTAGGCGTTGTTGACCTCGTACCGGTGCCGGTGCCGCTCGGAGACGCGCTCCGTGCCATAGGCCTGCGCGACGACCGAGCCGGGCGTGAGCACGGCGTCGTACGACCCGAGGCGCATGGTGCCGCCGAGGTCGCCGTCGCCGCCGACGATCGCGAGCTGCTCCTCCATGGTCGCGACCACGGGGTGCTTCGTGTCGGGGTCGAACTCGGACGACGACGCGTCGGCCAGGCCGAGCACCGTGCGCGCGTACTCCATGACCATCGACTGGAGGCCGAGGCAGATCCCGAGCGTGGGGACCTTGTTCTCGCGGGCCCAGCGCAGCGCGCCGAGCTTGCCCTCGATCCCGCGGACGCCGAAGCCGCCCGGGATGAGGACGGCGTCCGCTCCGCCGAGGTGCTTGCGCGCGCCCTCGGGCGTCTCGCAGGTGTCGGAGGCGACCCAGCGCACGTGCACCTTCGCGTCGTGGTGGAAGCCGCCCGCGCGCAACGCCTCGGTGACCGACAGGTACGCGTCGGGCAGGTCGACGTACTTGCCGACGAGCGCGACCTCGACCTCGTGCGCGGGCTCGTGGACGCGGCGCAGCAGGTCGTCCCAGCCCGCCCAGTCGACGTCGTGGAACGGCAGGCCGAGGCGGCGCACGACGTACGCGTCGAGGCCCTCGGAGTGCAGCACGCGCGGGATGTCGTAGATGCTCGGCGCGTCCTTGGCGGTGACGACCGCCTCCTCGTCGACGTCCGTGAAGTTCGCGATCTTGCGCTTCGTGGACTCGGGGACCTCGCGGTCGCACCGCAGGACGATCGCGTCGGGCTGGATGCCGATGCTGCGCAGCGCGGCGACCGAGTGCTGGGTGGGCTTGGTCTTGAGCTCGCCCGACGGGCCGATGTACGGCACGAGCGAGACGTGGAGGAAGAACACGTCGTCGCGGCCGACGTCGTGGCGGACCTGGCGCGCGGCCTCGAGGAACGGCTGGGACTCGATGTCGCCGACCGTGCCGCCGATCTCCGTGATGATCACGTCGACGTCGTCACCCGCCTGCGCGCGCATGCGCGCCTTGATCTCGTCCGTGATGTGCGGGATGACCTGGACGGTGTCGCCGAGGTACTCGCCCCGCCGCTCCTTCGCGATCACGTTCGAGTAGACCTGGCCGGTCGTGACGTTCGCGGAGGCCTCGAGGTCGACGTCGAGGAAGCGCTCGTAGTGGCCGATGTCGAGGTCGGTCTCCGCGCCGTCCTCGGTGACGAACACCTCGCCGTGCTGGAACGGGTTCATCGTCCCGGGGTCGACGTTGAGGTACGGGTCGAGCTTCTGCATCTTGACCCGCAGGCCGCGGGCCCGCAGGAGACGTCCGAGGCTCGAGGCGGTCAGGCCCTTGCCGAGAGAGGAGGCCACACCCCCCGTGACGAAGACGTGTCGGGTCGGGGAGTCCGCGCGGAGTCGGTGCGCGGTGCCGGGGCGGTTGGGGAGCCTGCTCGAGTGATCTGCCACGGAACTCCATCCTAACAGCGGACCGCGGGGGCGCCGGAGCGGCACGCTGTGACCTCCGCCGCGCGCGACGCGACAGCGGGCCACCGGCGGACGGGACTCAGCCCGCGGCACGCCCTCCCGCGTAGACGGTCGCGAGCTGCTCGACCACGTCCGCGCCCGTCGGGAGCGCGGCCGCGCGCGCCCGTGCCCGGGCACGGAGGCCGGCACGCGCGTCGTCGTCGGCCAGGAGCCGCGCGACCGCCTCGGCGACCGCTCCCCCGACCTGCGCGGCGGGCTCGGCGGGCACGAGCACGGCCGCGTCGCCCACGACCGCGCCGGTCCCGCCGACGTCGGTCGCGACGATCGCGGCACCGTGCGCGAGCGCCTCCTGGAGCCACAGCGGCTGGCCCTCCCACCGCGCGGTGCTGACGGCCACGTCGGCGGCCGCGAGGAGCGCGCCGACGTCGTCGCGGGCACCGAGGAGCTCGACCGGCGCGCCGGACGCGCGCACCTCGGCCTCGAGCTCGCGGCGCAGCGGCCCCTCGCCCGCGACCGCCCAGCGGAACCGGTGCGGCGTCCCGGCGAGCGCGCGCGCCGCCGCGACCAGGTCGCCCAGGCCCTTCTGGGGCGCGAGCCTGCCCACGGTGACGAGCAGCCGCTCGTCGCCCGCAAGACCGAGCGCGGACCGCGTGCTCCTCACCTCCGCCGCGTCGTCCGCGACGGACACGGCCCGGGGCGCCGGGACGAGCGCGAGCTCCGCCCGGCGGGCTCCCCGCGCGGTCGCGAGCTCGACGAGGTCGGGGCTCACGCCCAGCACGACGTCCGCTCCGCGCCCCACGACGCGCTCGAGCACCGCGGAGACCGCACGGATCGCGCGCCCGCCGACGGGCAGGTTGTGCAGCGTGACGACGACGCGCGGGCGGCGACCGCCGTCCTCGGGCGCTCGCCGCAGCCCCCGGACGGCGAGGAGCGCGAGCGCGCCGGCGCGCAGGCCGTGCGCGTGCACGACGTCGGCGTCCCGCCCGAGCGCGGCGAGGCGCCGCACCGCGGCGACGTCCCCGGCGCGCGGCCGGTCGGTGATCTCGACGGCCTCGAACCGGGCGTCCCCGCCGACGAGCGGACGCACCACGAGCGGGCCGGCGACCACCACGTCGTCGCCCGCCGCGCTCAGCGCGGCGGCGACCTGGCCGACGTGCCGGCCGACGCCTCCCGCGCTCGACCCCAGGACCTGCAGCACCCTCATGCGTCCTCCCGCGTGTCGTCGCTGGTCGGGTCCGCCGGGCCCTTCGCGGCGACGCCGCCCGGGACCGGCGCGGGGTCGCTGCGCCGCAGCGACGCCAGCCCGCGCAGCGTCGGGCGGTCGCCGAGGACCGAGACGACCACCACGACGGCAGCCCCGACCCCCGCGGCCAGGGCACCGACGCCGAGGGCCGCGAGCCACCCGGCGTCGTCCGGCAGGAGCAGGTCGCTCGTGAGCAGCCCCGCGACCGCGCCGAGCGCCGCGCCCACGACCAGCGCCACCACGGTCCGCGCGAGCCCCACGAGCGGGCGGCCGGGCGCGTACCGGTGCACGGCCCACAGCAGCGCCGCGCCCGCCACGGTCATGCCGAGGCTCGTCGCGGCACCGACGCCCTCGAGCGTGCGGACGGGGTCCGACGCGTGCCGCACGAGGAGCGGCGGGAGCACCAGCGAGGCCACGACCACCACGCCCCAGCCGAGCGCGGTCGCACGGACGGCCGCGCGGCCGTGGTCGAGCGAGTACAGCACCCGCGACAGGTGGAAGACGAGCGCAAAGCCGAGCAGTCCCGGCGCGAGCCACGCCACGGTCGCCGCCATCCCGGCGACGCCGCCCGGCGTGAACGTGTCGAACAGCGACTGGACCGCGTCGCTCGCGGCGACGAGCGCGGCGACCCCGACGGCGGTCACGGTGAGCACGATCCGGGTCGTCGTGGCGACGAGCCGGGAGAAGCCCGCGTGGTCGCCGAGCGACGCGCGCTCCGCCAGCCGCGGGAACGTGCTCGTCGCGAGGGGCACCGCGAGCACCGCGTAGGGCAGCACGTAGACGGCCTGGGCATACTGGTAGACCGGGAACGCGCCGTCGCCGCCCCACCGGTTCGCGGCCCACAGGATCGCGAGCGAGGCCACCTGCTGCGCGACGACGGCGCCCACGCCCGCGAGCGCGAGCCGGCGTGCCCGGGCCGCCTGGCCGGGCGGGAACCGGAGCGTGAGTCGCAGCGAGGTGCCCGTCCGCCAGGCGGGGACGAACAGCGGCAGCGACATCGCGGCGACGCCCGCCGTCGTGCCCCACGCGAGCCACGCGAGCGCGGACCGGGACGCGGCGCCGACGTCCGTCGGGTCGGGGTCCAGGTGCCCGAACACGAGGTACGCGCCGATCACGACGACGCTCGACAGCATCGGCACGGCGGCTGGCCAGAAGAACCGCTTGTGCGCCTGGAGCACGCCCGAGAGCACGAAGCCCACCCCGTACAGGGGGATCTGGAGCGCGAACACGCGCAGGAAGTACGCCGTCGTCGCGGCCGTCTCGCCGTGGCCCACGTTCGGGATCAGGGACGTGATGGGGCCGGCCAGCACGAGCACGACGACCGCGAGCGGCACGAGGACCAGCAGCGCCCAGGTCAGGAGCGCCGACGCCGACCGGTTCACGTCGAGCCGCGCGCGGCGCGCGATGGCGCCGGCGAGGATCGGGACGACCGCGCCCGCGAGCGCCCCGCCCGCCGCGACCTCGTAGAGGATGTTCGGCAGCAGGTTCGCGCTCGCGTACGCGGTACCCACGCCGGCCGTGCCGACCTCGTGGGCCTGCACGAACTGCCGCGCGAAGCCGAGCAGCCGGCTCGCGATCGTGACGACCGTGATGAGCAGCGCGGCGCCCGCGAGGCTCTGCGTCGCCCCCCGCAAGCGGCCGGGGGCGCTCACCCCCGGCGCCCGAGCCGGTCGAGCGTCCGGAGCGCGGGCGTGCGGTCGATCACCGCGGAGAAGCTGACCCGCTCGCTCGCGACCGTCAGCCCGACGACGCCCGCGAGCGCCGCGACGCGCACCGCGCGCGGGAGCGCGGTCGCCTGGACGCCGACCAGAGCGCCGAGCGCGTTCGCTCCCCCGTCGCCGAGCATGTCGCGCTCGGCGAGGTCGCGAGACGCGGCCGCTGCTGCGGCGCCGAGCACCGGGCCGGCAGCCGACGCCGTCGACGGGGCGAGCGGGGCCAGCAGCACCGCGGCCCCCGCGGCGGCCTTGAGCGCGCGGCCCGGGCGCAGGTCGAGCAGGTTGAGCAGGTTCGCGGTCCCGGCCACGAGCGCCGTGTCGACGAGGACGTCGAACCCGCGCACGCCCGGGCCCTCGGTGCCCCGCGGGCCGCGGGCGCAGGCCGCGACGAACGCCGTCGCGCCGATGCCGAGGACCTTGAGGCCGCCCGTCGTCAGCTCGCCGTGCGCCAGCGCGCCGAGGTGTCCGCGCAGCCCCTTGGTGCGCCGGGACGTGTCCTCGGCGAGGTCGTCCACGATCCCGAACGCCGCGCCGCCCGTCGTCGCGACCGCCGCCGCCGTGCCCAGGCGCCCCGGGAGCGCCGCGACCGCGCCGACCGTGAGACCGGCGGCGACC
>Ga0182746_1000589_pt1 | contig 45979 bp, 42 predicted proteins | sample eDN3rd30CBELigOP_FD_128881 | JGI IMG/M metagenome (GOLD analysis project Ga0182746, IMG submission 128881) | Enriched Organic Plus compost microbial communities from Emeryville, California, USA - eDNA 3rd pass 30_C BE-Lig OP (version 2) (version 2) ...
CCTACTTCAGCGCCCATGTGATCGTGACGCTCGCTTCCAGCGTTTCCGTCCCGCGCTCTATCGGAGCCGCCTGCGCCTTCATTGCGCGGGCCGCGAAAATCGGACGCGGCGGCTCGCTTGTGCCTTCCGTAATCGTCAACACCTCGCCAACCTCCGCGCCGGCCGCGGCGGCGTAGAGCTCGGCCCGGCGACGGGCGTTCGCGACCGCCTCCTTGCGCGCGTCATCCAGCAGCATCTCGGCCTTGCTCACCTCGAAGTTGAGCCCGGCGCTGCGGTTGGCACCGGCTGTCACCAGCCGGTCGAAAATCTCACCCAGCTTATCGAGGTCGCGCACGAGCACCTGCACCTCGTTGCTCACGGTATAGCCGTCGATCTTCGGCAGCTGCCCTTCGGCGGGCCGGGTGTAGCGTGGCTCGACGCGGAAAGACGACGTCTGGATGTCCTTGGCGTCGATGCCGGAGCTTTTCAACTCTTCGATCACCTTCTGCATCGATGCCGAGTTCTGCGTGAGCGCGTCGCGCGCCGTCGCGCTTTCGGATGTCACACCCGAGGAGATGCGTGCCTGATCCGGCTCGACAGTGACGGTGCCCGTCGCCGTGACGGTGATCGTGCGGCGTGGAGCGTCATCGGCGCTGACGGCCGCGACCGAGCCGAGAAAGGCAAGGCCCGCGATGGCGGGGCGCAGATGGGCGGTGAGTGAACGCATGAATGGAGCCTTCGCAAGTTTTGGGGGGCCAGTGCCGTCTTTCGACGGCACGCACACTATCACGCGCACGCATGTCCGAAAGACGGCACCAGGATGATCGAGCAACTGCCGCTGCCGTAGAGCGGCACCACCGCGTCAGGCACACCGACAGCCCGTGAAAATGCGTTCCGTCAGTAGATGCGAATGTGCAACGGTCTATCGGTTCGCGATGGGAAAAGCGAAGGCAAACAGAGCTGCAAATGCGTTTGTTACAACGGCTTTTCGGGAGCGGCGACCGGCCGATCGGAAAGCCTCATAATATGTTGACTGTCGTCGTAAGGTATACATAATGACAGCCGAGGTTGCTGTTTCCATGTGCTGATTGCAGCACCAAATGGGCAGCCTCGTATGAAATTGCTTGCGCCCGTTGGCGCAGAGTTTCTCGTTGTTTGGGGGGGTCCAAGTAGTGTGTAAGCGTAGCGTACCCGTGGGCGAGTTGCCCAGCGGGAGTGTAACTGATCGTGCCGCGTTGCCGGCAGATCGTTTGCCATTTTCCCGCATTTCCGTCGGCATCGCCACGCTCGTCGCCGCAGGCACAGCGGGCTTTGGCGCCCAGGCGCAGGAGCAGGAGCCGGGAGCGCAACAACAGCAGCTGCCGCCGCTCGAGGTCACCTCAGAAAAACCGGCTGCCAAAAAGGCAAAGGCGAAAAAGAAGGCCGCTTCCAGCAGCGCCGTTTCGCCTGCACCCCAGGGTCCGTCGGAGCCCGCAGCCGCTGCGGCGGTAGTCGCCGATCCTACAGCTTCCTTTACCCCGGCGAGCGGCAACACCAACCAGTCCGGCACTGGCCTCGGACGCCTGCCGGGCACGCTCCAGGACACGCCGCAGACGGTCAACGTCATCCCGCAGAAGCTCATCAAAGAGCAGAAGATCACCACCGTCGATCAGGCGCTACGCAGCGTTCCGGGCGTCACCGTCGCCATCGGTGAAGGCGGCGGCGGCATGAACGGAGACCAGTTCCGCATCCGCGGCTTGCAGGCCAAGGGCGACCTCTATGTCGATGGTCTGCGCGACTTCGGCGTCTACGTGCGCGACAGCTTCGCGTATGAGCAGGTGCAGGTGATCAAAGGCCCCTCGTCCGAAAGCTTCGGCATGGGCACCACCGGCGGCGTCATCAACCTGCAGCAGAAGACCGCGCACCTCGGCGATTCTCAGGAATACGAGGTCACCGTCGGCAACGGGCCGTACTATCGCAGCACGATCGACATCAACAAGCAGATCAACGCGACGACCGCTGCCCGCGCCGTTGGCATGTGGCACAATCAGGATGTCGTCGGCCGCGACCATGTCTACTCCGACCGCTGGGGCTTCCTCGGCTCTCTCGGCTTCGGACTTGGCACCGACACGACGCTGACGCTCAACTATCTGCATCAGGATGGCGAGCGCCGCCCCGACATGGGCGTTCCGATTGCCACGCCGCCTGCAGCCCTCGGCGGCGGTTTCGGCCGTCCCGTGACCGAAGTTCCGGGTGTGTCGCGCAAGAACTACTACGGCAAGTATACCGATCTCGACGACTCGACGGCGGACATCCTCACCGCGCGCCTGAGCAGCAAGGTTGCCCCCGGCATCACGTTCTACAACGACAGCCGGATCGCCTTCTACGACCGGTACTTTGCCCAGACGGTCGTCAACTGTAACAACACGAATGCCTCCGCCTTCGCGCCCGCACAGACGTGCGCGACAGACCTGTTCGACAACAATCCGAACACGGTGCCGATCTATGGCTTCGGTGGTCCGGCCGGTTTCGAGCAACAGACTTGGGGCGCGCAGAACGTCAGCACGCTCGTGGCGAAGTTCAAGACGGGCTGGATGCGGCACGAGGCGGTGGCCGGTGTCGATCTGTTCTTCCAGAACGATCGCCGTACGGGCCTGTCCAACAGCCTCGCCAATGCGGCGACGGCGGCCAACCCGTATCAGAACGGCAATCCGCCGACGAACCCGCCGTTGAAAGAACGCGGGTCCGTCTACGATCCGAACTTCTCCACCGCGAACATCGTTTCGAAGAACTACAATTCGCGCAAGAAGGGCGAGGCGTACAACGCCGGCGTATTCGTCAGCGACCGCGCGTGGCTGACGGAGCAGTTCTCCATTCTTGGCGGTGTGCGTTGGGATTATTACCACGCCTCCTATCGGGCGACGAACGCCACCGGTGCGTGGAACGCCGCCAACAGCATCGACGAGGATGCCGTCACCCGCTTCTGGAGCCCCAAGGCCAGCGCCATCTGGGAGCCGTCGAAGAACGAGACCTACTACGTCTCATGGGCCCGTTCGTTCTCGCCGCCGGGTCAGTTCGTCGGCAACGACAACAATTCCATCACCGATGTGTGCTCGACGTGCCCCGGCTATCAGATCCCCGATCCGGAAGAGAACGAGATGTGGGAGGCCGGTGCAAAGCTGTCGCTGTTCGACCAGAGGCTTGGTCTGACGGGTGCGGTCTTCCGGGTCGACAAGAGCAACCAGTCCTACGATGACGGCACCGGTAACGTCGTGCAGACGGGTGATGCCATTCGCGTCCAGGGCGTGGAACTCGGAATGTCGGGAACGCTCACCGACTTCTGGACCGCGCAGATCGCCTACGCCTACCTCGACGGCGAGGTTCGCAGCGGCGCCAACAGAGGCAAAGAGGCTCCGTTCATCGCGCACAACAACGTGACGGTGTGGACCACCTTCGAGATCTCCAAGCTGATGCCGCTCGGACCGGGCAAGGCGCAGGTTGGCGGCGGCATCACCTACTCGAGCGACTATTTCACGAACACGACAAACACGTCCGTGATCCCATCCAACTTCTCGTTTGATGCCATGGCGTCGTACGAGCTCGACGGGTGGCGCGCTGCGGTCAACGGCTACAACCTCACCGACGAGCTGAACTACGACGCGGGATTTGGCAATCGCGCGGTGGTCAGTGCCGGCCGAACGGTGTTGTTCACGCTGGGCAAGAAGTTCTGAGAGGCACACCACTCCCGTCCCAGAACCCAAAACTTGGCAGGAGGGCTCGCCCTCCTGCCCCTTTCATTTTCAGGAGGAGAAGACGAACGAGCATGCTGGTAGCGATTCCGAACCTTCTGACACCGGAAGAAGTACGCGAGGTGCGTGGCATCCTCGAATCGTCCCCGTGGGTCGACGGCAAGACGACTGCCGGCCAGCAGGCATCCGTTGCCAAAAACAATCTGCAGATCCCCGAGGGCTCGCCCGCCTCCGTTCAGGCGGGTGACATCATTCTGCGGGCGCTCGGCCGCCATCCGATCTTCCATTCCGCCGCGCTGCCGCTGCGGGTTCTGCCGCCGATGTTCAACCGGTACGACGTCGGCATGAAATTCGATGCGCACGTCGACGGCGCCATCCGTACCATCCCGGGCGCGAACATGCGCATGCGCGCGGACGTCTCCTCGACGCTGTTTCTCACGCCCCCGGAGGAATACGACGGCGGCGAGCTCATCATTTCCGACACCTACGGTGAGCAGCGCGTGAAGCTGCCCGCGGGCCACATCGTCGTTTATCCGTCGACGAGCCTCCACAGCGTGACGCCGATCACGCGCGGCAGCCGCTGGTCTTCGTTCTTCTGGACGCAGTCCATGGTGCGTGACGATGGACAGCGCGCCATGTTGTATGATCTCGACGTTGCGATCCGCGAAATTCGCAGCCACCTTTCCGACGATACCCAGGCGGTGGTGGCGCTGACCAGCCACTATCACAACCTTCTGCGCCGCTGGGCGGAGCTATAGTCCGATGACGGCGCGGCACATCTATCTTCCGATCCTCTACCCCCAGACGCAGGAGGAGTTTAACCAGCGCCTGGCGGAATCTCCGGAATATGCTGCGCGGTGGGCGCGCGAGGGTGCGGTCGAGGGGCGACTGGAAGCGCAGCTCGCCTGGGGCTATATGCTGCTCAACGGACATGGCACGGCGCGCGATCCCGAGGCCGCCTATCGCTGGTTCGGTCACGCCGCCCGTTTCGGAGCACCTGAAGCGCTGAACATGGTCGGCCGCTGCCTCGAGCGGGGCTGGGGCGTGCCGCCCAACGCCGCAGCAGCGGTGGAGTGGTATCGGCGCGCCGCCGACAAGGGCCATAGCTGGGCGCAATACAACCTCGGCTGCCAATATCTGCACGGCAACGGCGTTGCGCAGGATTACCGAAGCGCGCTATCGCTCTTCGTCCGCTCCGCGCGGCAGGGTAACGAGAAGTCCATGAACAAGCTCGGCCGCTTCCGCGAGGAAGGCTGGCATTGCCGCGCGAGGCTCGATGCGGCCCGCCGCTGGTATGAGCGCGCGGCGGTGCGCGGCTGTTTCCGGGGTCAGTTCCATCTGGCGCGGCTGCTCGCCGACAGCAACGACATCGACGGCGCCGTGCGCTGGTTCAGCGCCTCGTGCAACAACGCACCGCTGCCGTTCTGCGGCGAGGTGGGCATGATGCTCGCCCCGCATCCCGATGCGCGCCTCGCCAGCATCGGCCGCGAAGCGCTGGCGCGCGCCAATCAACTCGTTCCCGCATCCGCAGGGGCACTGGCGGCCACTGCCCTCATCCGCCCTGGTACGTGATGTCCACTCCGGGACTGCGCGCGTTTTGGCTGAAGCATCTGCACCGCTGGCATTGGATCAGCGCGGCAATGAGCCTCGTCGGCATGGTGCTGTTCGCTGCAACCGGCATCACGCTCAATCACGCCGGCGCGATAGAGGCGTCACCACGGGTGACGAGCCGTACCGCCGAGCTCCCCGAGAACCTGCTGGCAGCGCTCAATGCCGCGCAACAGTCGGCTGTCATACCGGAAGAAGTGCTGCAATGGATCGCGACGCATATCGGCGTCTCCATTGGCGGCAACAAGGTCGAATGGCAGAAGGACGAGGTCTATGTTTCGTTGCCGCGCCCCGGCGGGGATGCCTGGCTGACGATCGATTCCAAGAGCGGCGATATCGAGTACGAGCTGACCGATCGCGGCTGGATCTCCTATCTCAACGATCTCCACAAGGGGCGTAACACCGGAATGTGGTGGAGCCTCTTTATCGACGCCTTCGCCGCAGTGTGTCTCATTTTCTGCACTACTGGATTTTTCCTTCTGCAGCTCCATTCCGGGCGACGGCCGGCGACATGGCCGCTCGTTGGCTTCGGTGTTGTCGTTCCGATCGCGTTGCTTCTGCTCTTCGTGCACTAACAGAGGTCATCTGATGCGCAAGCTCGTTACCGTCGGCCTTTCCGGCATCATTGCCGGCCCTGTCCTCACCGGGGCATCGCTCGCCGCCGACATGAAGGTCACCATCGAGGTGCCCAAACTCGACGTCGCGGAATACCACCGCCCTTACGTCGCCGCCTGGATCGAGAACGCCGACGGCGGCGTCGCCGCCAACCTGAGCGTTTGGTACGAATTCAAGAAAGAAAACCACAAGGGCAACAAATGGCTCAAGGACATGCGCCAATGGTGGCGTCGGGCCGGTCGCGAGCTGGACATGCCCGTCGACGGTCTTTCAAGCGCCACGCGCCCCGCCGGGAAGCATCCCATCGACTTTTCCTCCTCCGCACCGCCGCTCGCGGAGCTTAAGCCGGGCGAATATGAGCTCGTCGTCGAAGCTGCGCGCGAGGTCGGCGGCCGCGAGCTGGTGCGCATTCCGTTCAAATGGCCCGCCGCCGAGGCATTTTCGGGCTCCGCCCAGGGCAAGGACGAACTCGGTGTCGTCGCCCTCGAGATCAAACCCTAGTCAACAGGATCGCCGTCCATGAAAACCTCTCTCAAATGGCTGGTCGTGCCGTTCTGCGTTTCACTCGCGATGCCCGCATCGGCGCACCGCGCCTGGCTGCTTCCTTCCGCTACCGTGCTGTCCGACACGGGCTCATGGATCACCGTCGATGCGGCGGTCTCCGATTCCCTGTTCTACTTCGAGCACGTTCCGATGCGCCTCACCGGCGTCGGTGCGGAGCCCGCGGGGCGCGAGCGCGGAGCGAAAGGCGCTCCCGCTGCAACGGGCGCGACCAAGCGGGAAGCCCGCGCTGCGCAACAGCCGGGTGCGGCAGGTGCTCCCGGCGGCGATGCCCGGCGCCGTCCACCGAGCCAGCAGCTCGCGATCTTTGCACCCGATGGATCGAACATTGCGCCGCAGAACGGGGCAATCGGCAAGTTCCGCAGCACGTTCGACATCCCGCTTGAGAAGGCGGGCACCTATAAGCTCGCCGTGGTCGGCGGCGGACTGACCGCCTCCTACACGCTGAAGGGCGAGAAGAAGCGCTGGCGCGGCACGGCTGAAACTTTCAAGACCGAAATCCCCGCCGATGCGGAGGATGTGAAGGTTACCGAGCAGCAGCGCCGGCTCGAGACATTCGTCACTGCCGGCAAGCCGTCGAAGGATGTCCTCAAGCCGACGGGCAAAGGTCTGGAGCTCGATCCGGTGACGCATCCCAACGATCTCTTTGCCGGCGAGGCTGCAAAGTTCCGCCTTCTGATCGATGGCAAACCCGCGGCCGGTGCACGGCTCACCGTCGTTCCGGGGGGCATCCGTTACCGCGACTCGATCAACGAGATGAACGCGACGAGCGACGCCGACGGATTCGTCTCCGTCACGTGGCCGGAGGCGGGCATGTACTGGATGGAGGCGGTGGTCGAGGACGACAACGCCCAGATGCCCAACGCCAAGCGGCGCGCCACCTATGCGGCAACGCTCGAGGTGATGAAGCCTTGATGCGCGGTGAGACTTTGCCCCGGCGCGTCGCTGTTCCGCTGCACGTTTCGCAGCGGTCGGCAACGCCGCGTGCCGGGGCGTCTCTGCACGTCTTGAATGGGCAGACGATGGGCACGCGGTGGAGCGTCAAGCTCGCCGTCGCGCCCGGGGCGTCGATCGACGGGCTTCGCTCCGCTATCGAGCGAAGTCTCGACGGTATCATCGCCGAGATGAGCACCTTCGAGCCGGACTCCGCCATCTGCCGCTTCAATCGGGCTCCGGCGGGAACATGGCATCGCCTGCCGGAGGATTTCTTCTTCGTCCTCGACTATGCGCTGAAGGTCGCGCGCGACAGCGATGGCGCGTATGACCCCACCGTCGGGCATCTCGTCGGCCTTTGGGGTTTCGGCGCCTTGGGAGCGGAGCGCCGGGTTCCGTGCGAGGACGATATCGCGGACGTGCGTGCGCACTGCGGCTGGTCCATCGTCGCGCTCGATCGTGCGCAGCGCAGCGCCCGGCAGCCGGGCGGACTTCACCTCGACCTTTCCTCGGTTGCCAAGGGGTTCGCCGTCGATCGCGTCGCCGACACCGTGGCCAGCGCCGGTTTTTCCGACTTCCTCGTCGAGATTGGCGGCGAGTTGCGCGGCCATGGCGTGAAACCGGATGGCCTGCCATGGTGGGTCGCGCTGGAGCGCGTAAAGCCCCCGGCGGATGGTATCGCGACTGTTTCCGACATCGTCATTGCTCTCAATGGCCTCGCCGTCGCGACGTCGGGAAGCGCCGAGCACTTCTTCGAGGCGGGCGGACAAAGGTATGCGCACACGATCGATCCGCGCTCCGGCAAACCGGTCGCGCACGATCTCGTCTCGGTGAGCGTGCTGCACGCCAAATGCATGCACGCGGACGCGCTCGCAACTACGCTGATGGTTCTGGGCCCCGATGACGGCATGGCGCACGCGATGCGCCTGGGACTTGCCGCGCGGTTCGTGAGCGCCGGACCTGAGGGCGTGCGCGAGCGCCTGACGCCACGCTTCGCCGCGATGCTCGCGTGACGCGCACGGTGATGGGAATGCGCAGAGCACTTTTCGTCCTGGTTACGATGTGCGCGGGTGTGGCCCCCGCTGCGGCGGCCGACGCCGCCGCTGATACGCTCACCACCGATCCGAAACGTCTCATCGCGACGGCGGCGATGGTGACCGCCTACCTCGTTTTCTGCGCCGTCATCGCGGTCCGCCATGCCGTGCGCCATAGGATGCCCGCCAGCGCTCCGGGAGGCGACCGCGGCGCGCCGGCCGTGCTCGTCGCCTACGCGAGCCAGACCGGCACGGCCGAAGAACTCGCCAAGAGCACGTTCCGCGCGCTCGAAGCCGCGCATGTGCCGTCCCGGATCGTCTCCTTTGCGCACCTCGACGCGGTAACGCTCGCGCAGGCGCAGACCGCGCTCTTGATCGTCTCGACGACGGGCGAAGGCGATCCGCCGGACTCGGCGGCACGATTCGTGCGCACGGCGATGGGCTCTCCCCATGCTGCACCGGGGCTGCGCTATGGCGTGCTCGCCTTGGGCGACCGCACCTATACGCAGTTCTGCGCCTTCGGCGATGCCGTACATGCTTCTCTGTCGGCGTGGGGCGCGGCGCCCCTGTTCGATGCGATCCGCGTCGACAACGAGGATCCGGCGTCGCTGGACCTGTGGTGGCAACAGCTCCAGGCGCTCGCAGGTGCCCCGCTCCGCACCGATCCATCGGCAGCGCCCGTGACGAGCACGTGGACGCTCGCTGCCCGCACGCTCGCCAATCCCGACGACGCGGAGCACCCGGCCTATTACATCGCATTACAGCCGAGCGGCGAGTTGCCGGAATGGTCGGCAGGCGACATCGCCGTCATCCGCCCGCGGAACGATCCGGCAGACGTGACGTCGCTGCTGGCACGTCTCGATCTCGACGGCGAAATGCAGCTCGATGGTCCGGCCGGCCGGCAATCGCTGGTGCGCCATCTCGCAGGAAGCGTCCTGCCGAGGACATCCGACGAGCTTGCTGCGCTCGTCCGCCAGTCGCCGCAGTTGCTGGTTCAAGGGCTGCAACCGCTTCCGGTACGCGAATACTCCATCGCTTCGCTACCGGAGGATGGCCGCATCGAGCTGCTCGTGCGGCAGATGCGCCTTGCCGACGGCCGCCTCGGGCTCGGATCGGGCTGGCTCACATCGCATGCTGCCCTTTGCGGCCCGATCGAGCTGAGCGTGCGCGCCAACACCGGCTTTCATCCACCCGACCCGCAGCGGCCATTGATCCTCATCGGCAATGGCACGGGCATGGCGGGCCTGCGCGCGCACCTCAAAGCCAGGGTGAAAGCGAATGTCGGCAAGAACTGGCTGATCTTCGGCGAGCGCAGCGCGCAAACGAGCTTTTTCTATCGCGACGAGATCGACGCATGGCATCGCAGGGGCATTCTCGAGCGCGCCGACTTCGCCTTCTCGCGCGATCGGGCGGAACGAACCTATGTGCAGGATTGTGTGCGCTCGCGCGCCGATGACATCCGCGCATGGATCGAGGCTGGTGCAGCGATTTACGTATGCGGCAGCCTACGCGGCATGTCGACGGCCGTCACTAAGGCGCTCGGCGATATCCTCGGCGCGGATAACGTGGCGGAGATGATCGAGACCGGGATGTATAAGCGGGACGTCTACTAGCGGCGGCGAGCGCGGCGCCAGTCGCTGCGGCAGGCGTGCCGGAAACGGGCGAAGCGTCAGACGGATGCCAGCTACTTCTTGACGATCCTGGCGATCCCATCGACCTCGGGCTCGGCGACGTATCCTTCGTCCGGTGTAAAGAATTTGATCCGCAGCTTGCGGGTGGCGTCGGCGAAGCCGATGGTCCAGCCCTCGTAGAGCCGCCAAGCGGTAATGTCTCCCATCACCGGGAAGGTCTTGGCGCAGTCCTGCGCGATCTCGATCTCGTTGCCGCCGATGGTCGGATCCTTTTTCAGCGTCACTTCGCAGCGCTTTGCGCCGTTCGCGTCGCTCACCACCCATGTGCCGTACATGTCGTCGAGCAGCTCCGGGCTGACGGTGCTCGTGTCCATCAATTTCAGCTCCTGCGCCGCGAGCGGCGGGGCGAGGGAAAGCAGAAGCGCGGTGAGGGAGAAGCGGAGAACGGCGGGCATCGCTGGCTCGGCTATTTTGGGATCCACAAACGGTCGGTGTTCGAACTATGCGATGCCGGGCGTTCTGTCTATTGGCGGATGGCAACGCCTTGAGCGTCCATGGCATTTCCTTGGCCAACCATGCACGCCTCTCCGAGCCGGGGCGTTTCTCCAGCGTTAAAAGCCTCGCATTATTTGAAATCGGATGGCGCCCGACGAGGCGGGTCAGCCCCCCCCGCAGGCCGAGCGCCGCAGTTCCTCAACGCACGATGCGAAGGCGGAACCGCATATCGTTGCACCGGTCTTCATAGGCCGATTGGGCCGCCTGACTTGTCTGTTGCGGCACTGGGTCGGGCGTGATCCACGCAGCGGCGACGCCCACGAATATACGCAAAAGAACGTCCATTGCCTCGCCTCCCTTGTCAGCCAGCCGCGCAATGCCATTTGCGCACCCGGTTCGCGAAAGCGGACTGCTGTTCCAATTCTCCGCGTCTTAAGCAACCCGCAAATCTAACATGCCACCTTGGGACGCGCACAGTCCGGTGGGATTGGTGCGCGTCCCGTGCTGTCCGCGTCGTGCTCGCTAGCGCATGATCGCTTTTCTTCGAATCGCGATGCGGCTCTAGCCTTTTGCTTAGACCGATGATTCACGCTTCGGACCGATAGGGTCCGAAGCGATCATGGTCTAGCGGATCGGCGGGGGCTCGTCCCGCGCGTCCGCGCAGCGCACACCGTTCCAATATCCGTACATGCCGCAGTCATCGCCGCTGCGGGCCGTCCATCCATAGACGCGGGGCGCCGGGACCTCCGGAGCCGGGAGAGCATCATCGACGATCGCACCCTCCACGATAACCGGGCCGTCAATGACAGGGCCTTCATCCACGAGCACCGCACCGTCCTCGACGATGACTTCCTGGGCCGACGCCGGTATCGCAACCGCCACGACCGCCGCGCCAGCCGCCGTTGCCGCCAGCGCCGATTTCACCCAAGTGTGCATGGTACACCTCCGTTATGTGCCCATCCGCCGTCTGGGGAACCGCCCCTACACCGATTGGTTCCTCCCTCAAAATCCGGAAATAAAGCGAGAGTTTCTTAAAACGATGGACGAATTCCCGGGATTTGAACGGGGTTCGCATATTGCGCGCGCAGCGGCTTTCAGCGCCCGTGGGAGCTGAACGGGCCGTTAGACGCCAGCTATGCATAAGGGGGAAGTTTTTTGACGGTGACGTTGCAAAGCGGCTGGGGGCTGCCGGCGCAGCGTCAGCGTATCAGCGGCAATGGTCAGCAGTCGTGGGCGTTCGCTTCGACGATGGAAACGCCCTCGCCCGCGTGCACCGACTTCAGCCGGCTGACGTCATCGAGCGCCATCGCCCAGATGTTGCAGGGGCTCGCCATGCGGATCTCTCCGCGGCGCGATACGGGCGTCGGCCCGAACCCGATTGCGATCGCGTCGCCGTCGGGCCAGAAGGCGATCTCGCCCGCGCTGACGACATCGCGCGCCTCGGGCTCGCGGTCGGAGCTCACCGGCGAATTGAAGTAGATCTCGCGGCCCCACATTTTTGCTTCGGCGTGGATTGGCAGCGCCGCCCAAATACGTTCCGCGGTCGGCGTCTCCAAGAGCCGGGCACGAATAGTCACCTTCCCCGCACGGATCACTACCACGCGCATCCCGCGACTCCCATACGGCCGGTCTTTCCGCCGACCCGCGGCCCACTCTGTCATTGTGGCGCGACCGCATCAATACCCCTGTAGACACACCACACAGCCCACACCTGAGGCAAGGCATGCGCGACTCGCTCCGCGATCGGGGCGATCGGCGAGCTATCCTATTCGTTGGAAAAGGAAACTGCGAGGAGAGGGCGCGGCTCAACGCCGGTTGGCGCAGAGCCGCTGTATCATCTACGCCACGCGCGCCGATGATCGATGCAGCGCGTCCGGCGTCAGGCCGGCGGCGGGCCGAAAACCAGCACGGCGTTGAGGCCGCCGAAGGCGAAGGAGTTCGACATCGCGTAGGTGACGTCGAGCTTGCGGCCCTGATTGGGAATATAGTCGAGATCGCACTCGGGATCGGGGTCGTCGAGGCCGATGGTCGGCGGGACCCAGTTCTCCTGCATCGCCATGATGCAAGCCGCCGCCTCGATGCCGCCGCCGGCGCCGAGGGGATGGCCATGCATCGACTTCGTCGACGAAATGGCGAGGTTCTTGGCGTGGTTGCCGAACACGGCCTTGATGGCGCGGGTCTCGTTGGCGTCGTTGATCGTCGTCGCCGTGCCGTGCGCGTTGAGATACTGAATGTCGGACGGCGAAAGCCCGGCGTCGTTGAGAGCGCCGCGCATGGCCTCGTTGGGGCCTTCGGTGTCCGGGTTGACCATGTCCTTGGCGTCGGACGACATGCCGTAGCCGACGATCTCGGCGAGGATCTTGGCGCCACGCGCCTGGGCGTGCTCCAGCGATTCCAGCACGAGAATGCCGGCGCCCTCACCCAGAACCGTTCCGTTGCGCTTCTTCGCGAACGGGAAGCAGCCCTCGGGCGACAGCACGTGCAGCGCCTGCCAGGCCTTCATGGTACCGTAGTTGATGACGGATTCAGATGCGCCCGCGATGGCGACATCCACCACGTTGTTGCGGATGTAGTCGCGCGCGATGCCGATGGCGTGCGTCGCGGTCGAGCAGGCGCTACAGGTGGCGAAGGTCGGCCCCTTGACGCCGAACTCGATGCCGACGTGGGCGCTCGCGGAAGAGCCGATGATGCGCAGAAGTGTGAGGGGATGCGTGGCGCGCTTTCCCTCGATGAACAGAGCGCGATAGGAGTTCTCGAAGGTGACGAGGCCACCGGCACCCGAGCCGACGATGCACGCCGAGCGATAGGGATCGGTGAAGGGCACATCGAGGCCCGCCTGCTTCACCGCCTCGTCGGCGGCAGCGGCCGCGAACCAGGAATAGCGGTCCGCGTGCATGACGAGCTTGTCGCGCTGGAAGTGGCGCAGGCGCTGCTTGGGATCGAAATCCTTGATCTGGGCAGCGATGAGGATTTTCAGGTCTTCGAGGGGGAAGCCGGTGAGCTCGGTCACCCCGCACTTAGCGGCCTGCATCGAGGCCCAGAAATCGGGTACATTGAGGCCGATCGGCGTAACGACGCCCATTCCGGTCACCACGACGCGGCGTGCGCCGTTCGCGTTTGCCATAGGTTACCTGCCGGTTTGCGGGCGGCGTAGCAACGCCGCGACATGAGAATGACTTGCGAGCCGGCGATCGCCGTTCGGGGGGAGCTCGCGAGCTCGATCCAGGTGCGCGCTTGCGTTGGCGCGCGCGCCGGGATGATTTGTCTTCAGGCCTTGGCGCCAGCGGCCGCAGGGCCCTTCGCCATCAGTTCCTTGACGCGATCGACGACCGATCCGACGGTCTTGAAATCTTCGACGTCTTCGTTCGCGTTATAAGGAATCTCGATACCGAACGTGTCTTCGATATCAAATACGATCATTGCAAGATCGAGGGACTCAATCTTGAGATCCGTCAGCGGCGTCGACAACGAGATGTCGTCGCGCGGTTCCTTCATGTGCTTCTTCAGGATCTCGACGATCTTGGTGCCAACTTCGTCCATTTCAGTCTCCCACCCCCGCTATATTTGAAGCCTGGGGCCCGAATTACTTGGTTCCTAGCTAATGCAAGGCCTGTAGCACAACAAGCTGTGGCGTCACATATCCTTAAACGCCAAGCAAGTCTAGCGGAGGCCTTCAGCCGGCCTGCGGCCGGCTGGCACGACGCTTACGGCTGCTGCCAAACGCGTGCTGTCGTCGAAGGTACAGCAAAATGTCTTCTCAACCGTTGCTGTCCCTGGGAGTGATGACACTCCCACACTTGGCCGAAGCACCCGAAACGTGTTCAATAACAAAGCGCATTTCAAGGCCCTGTTATCGATTGGTGCCCGGGAGCGCAACGGTCCGGCAATCGCTCTACTTTATAGTATGAGCCTCGCCTGGGGAGATGCTCGAGGATGATGACGACAGTCCGCCCTCCAGCTCCGGCCGCCGCTGCGCAGCCGAACATGCCCTGGCTCGACCATTATCCGAGCGGCATCGACTGGCACATGCCTCTTAAGGTCGCGCCACTCTATACCCTCCTGGACGATGCGGTGGCCGGCTTCGGTGACCTGACGTGCACCAATTTCCTGGGCCGGACACTCTCCTATTCCGACATCGGGCGACTCGTGGACCGTGCCACGGTCGGGTTGCAGAGGCTCGGGGTCCGCAAGGGGACCAAGGTCGGCCTTTTCCTGCCCAACTCGCCGACCTTCATCGTCTATTTCTACGCGATCCTCAAGGCGGGCGGAACGGTCGTCAACTTCAACCCCCTTTATACCGTTGCCGAGCTTACCCAGCAGGTGAAGGACAGCGACACCGAGCTGATGGTGACGCTCGACCTCAAGGTGCTGTTCGACAAAGTCGAGACGCTGCTGATGTCGGGTTGCCTCGCCCGCGCCATCGTCGCCCCCTTCCCGGCCCTGCTTCCCGCCACCAAGGGCGCGCTCTTCCGCCTCTTCCGGTCAAAGCAGCTCGCCCGCCCCCTCGCCTCCCCGGCGGCGGCGAAGATTGTGCTCGAAGCGGAGATCATGGCGGGTGACGGCCGGCCGGAGAAGGTCGACATCGACCCCATGAACGATGTGGCGGTGCTGCAATATACCGGCGGCACGACGGGCACGCCCAAGGGCGCCATGCTCACCCACGCCAACGTCTACGTGAACGTGCAGCAGGTGGCGGCGACCTCGCCCAACCTGGAGCGGGGTGTGGAGCGCGTGCTCGGCGTGCTGCCATTCTTCCACGTCTTCGCGCTGACGGTGGTGATGAACCTCGGCATCGCCTATGCGGCGGAGATCGTCATCATGCCGCGGTTCGCGCTCGACGACGCGTTGAAGCTGATCGACCGCACGAAGCCGACGATCATGCCGGGGGTGCCTACGCTCTTCAACGCGATCATGAACCACCCGAAGATCGCGAGCTATGATCTTTCGTGCCTCAAGTTCTGCCTTTCGGGCGGCGCGGCCCTGCCGATGGAGGTGAAGCAGCGCTTCGAAGCCATCACCGGCTGTAAAGTCGTGGAAGGCTATGGGCTGTCGGAAGCTTCGCCGGTCGTCACCAGCAATCCGCTCGAAGGGCCGGTGAAGGCCGGGTCGATCGGCATGCCGCTGGTCGGCACCATGGTTTCGCTGCGCGATCTCGGCGATCCGACCAAGGAGGTGCCGCGCGGCGAGAAGGGCGAGATTTGCGTCAAGGGCCCGCAGGTGATGAAGGGCTACTACAAGCGCCCGGAGGACACCGCCGAGCAGATGGTGGGCGAGTTCCTGCGCACGGGCGATGTTGCACGCATGGATGCCGACGGCTTCTTCTTCATCGAGGATCGGATCAAGGATCTCATCATCTCGTCGGGCTTCAATGTCTATCCGCGCCGGGTCGAGGAAGCGATCTACGAGCACCCCGCCGTTGCCGAGGTGACGGTGATCGGCATCCGGGACAAGAAACGCGGAGAGGCGCCGAAGGCATTCGTGCGGCTGAAGCCGGGCGTGGGGGTCACGACAGCCGAGCTGATTGCTCACCTCGAGGTGCGCATCTCGAAGATCGAGATGCCCTCTCAGATCGAATTCCGCGAGCAGCTGCCGAAGACCATGATCGGCAAGCTGTCGAAGAAGGAATTGAAGGCCGAGGAAGCGGCGAAGGCGTCCGCGAGCGCCTGACGGTGCTCCCGGCAGGTGCTCCGCGTAGCAAAGCTCAGAACACCAGGGACCGATGCAGCGCGGTGCCGGCCGTTACGCCGTCGGCGCTGGCCCACGTCGCGCTATGGGGTTGGCGGGCGATGTCGCCGGCCGCCCACACACCCGGCACCGTGGTCTGCTTTTGACCATCCGTCTTTATCAGCGCGCCGAACACGCCCTGCTCCAGGTCGCAGCCGAGTTGCTCCGCAATGTCGCTGTTGAGGCGGGTTGGCGCGCCGATGTAGAGCGCATCCAGGGGAAGAAGCGTCCCATCGACGAGTTCGACCGCTTCGAGGTGCGTGCCCTCACCGCGCAACGCCCTCACCTTGCGCTCCTCGATGGAAACACCACGCCGTGAGAGTCCGTCCAGCGCCGCACTGTCGATGTCCGTTGCTCCGTCGAGGAAGAATGTCGTCGGGCCCCATTCGGCGATCAGCGTCGCCTGATGGACGGAAAGCGGCGAAGCGTAGAGCACGCCGAGGCGGCGGTCGCTGAATTCGAATCCGTGGCAATAGGGGCAATGCAGCACCGTGCGCCCCCAGCGCTCCGGCAGGCCTTCGATCGCGGGCAGCTCGTCCGATACGCCGTACGCGAGCACGAGGCCCTTGCCGCGCAGCTCGGTTCCGTCATCCAGCGTCACTGCAAAGGCGTCGCCATCGCGCCGGGCCGACGTTGCCGTGCCGCCGATGAAGCGCGCGGTGGGATAGGCGGCGACCTGCGATCTCGCGATTGCGTTGAGGTTAGCCGGCGCACTCCCGTCGTGCCCGAAGAAACCGTGCGAATGCTCGGCAAAGCGATTGCGCGGCGCACCGGCGTCGATGACGCATACGCGACGGCGCGCACGGGCGATGTACATCGCGGCGGAAAGTCCGGCGAAGCTGCCGCCGATGATGATGGCGTCTTCAATCATGGTGGATCTCCTGACGGTGCTTGCCGCGCCTTGCCGCCTTCATGCCCTTGTGGAAATCGTCGCTGAGCATCGCGAGCGTGACCTCGCCGAAGCGCGACAGCAAAAACGCTTCGGCCTCGTCGAAGGCTTGCCCCAGCGCGCGGTTCACGGCCTTCTCGACGAGGCACGCCGGATTGTCGGAACGATTTCCGATGGCGAGCAGCGAGGGGCAATCGAGCGCCTCGTAAATGTCGCGGAGCGTCACCTTCGAAAAGTCGCAGGCGATGCTCCAGCCGCCGCCGTGCCCCTTCTCGGAGCGCACGTATCCGTGCTCGCGCAGGCCGGACATGATGCGGCGGACGACGACGGGGTTGGTCTCCATCGCCTTCGCCAGCGTCTCGGATGTCGATGGTCCATCCTGCTCCGCCATATGGAGCAGGACATGGAGCACCCCGGACAATCGGCTGTCACGTCTCATGTAACTTCTATTGTTACATTGTGCGTCGCGAGTCAAGTCACCCGTGCGACGCAGGCATTTCGAGGCGATCAGCGATAGAGATCGGCGCGCGTGGGTGGCACGGCGGGCGGCCGCTTGGCGTTCTTGGAGACGAGCGTCTGATAGATGCGCAGCGTGCCGCGCGAGAACGCCAGCGAAACGCCCGCGAGATAGGCGACCCAGATGCGATACTTCTCTTCGCTCACATACTTCAGCGCTTCTTCGCGGTTCGCGGTGAGCCGCTCGCACCAGAGCTTGCACGTGCGCGCATAGTGGAGGCGCCAGGCCTCGACATCGAGCACTTCGAAGCCCGCACGCTCCATCGCGACGAGCGAGCGGCCGATGTCGTCCAATTCGCCGCCCGGGAAGATATACTTCGCGATGGCCTTCTGCTCGGGACGCATGCGGCGCTTGAACCAACTCTCCTTGGGCGCGCGGCGCGAGATGGCGTGATTGAGGAACAGGCCCTCCTGCGCCAGCAGGCTCTGCATCTTGCGCATGTAGGCGGGAATGTTCTTGAGGCCGATGTGCTCGTACATGCCGATGGAGGCGATCTTGTCGAACTCGCCCGACATCATCGAATAATCTTTGAGCTCGACCGTCACACGGTCCTCAAGGCCGAGGCGCTTGATCTTCTCCTTGGCAAAGGCGAGCTGCTCTTCCGACAGCGTGATGCCGTGCGCGGTGACACCGTAATTCTTCGCGGCGTGGCAGATGAGGCCACCCCAGCCGCAGCCGATGTCGAGGAAGCGATCACCCGGCTTCAGCCGCAGCTTGCGGCAGATCATCTCCAGCTTGTCGCGCTGCGCCTGGGCAACGTCGTTGTTCCAGTTGGTGTAATACGCGCAGGAATAGACCATCTCCGGGTCGAGGAAGAGCGCGTAGAAATCGTTCGACAGGTCGTAGTGGAACTGGACGTAATCCTTGTTGTCGGCGGTCTTGCGCTTGCGGCCGGTGATCTCGCCGGCAAAGCCCTGGTCGTCCGCAGCCTCTTCCGTGCGCGCCAGCAGGAACGGCGAAAGCCGCCGCGCGATCTTCAGCGCGTCGCGGCCCTTCAGCTTCACCGAGCGGCCGCCGCGGTTCAGCTGCGAGCCGAGATCGACGAGCGTGCCACCGGAAAAGTCGATGCCCCTATCGACGTAATGACGGATGAAGTTGTCGAGGCTCGGCCATCGCAGCAGCGAGCCGATGACGCCCGCGTCCGAAATGGCGATCTCGAAGGGGCCAGTGACATTGCGCCCGAGCGGTGTGAGCGAGCCGTCCCACAGGCGCAGCGAGGCGTTGATATCGAGCGTGCCGGCCAGCTCGCGCGCCAGGGCCTTCGCCGCTGAAAGCTGCTTTTCCGCTTTTGCGCTTCTGTCCTTCGCCATGCCGGATAGCCCCCGCGTTGCTTCTCCACCCGGGGGTGCTCGCATACCTTCCTGCGCCTGTCGAGGGGCGAGGCGTCGAGGCCGACAGCACAAGGTATAAAGGTGCGGATCGGACTAAGCGGCCTGGTGGATCTCGGCGGCGTCCTTCGATTCGAGGATGGCGGCGACGCCCATACCGCCCGCGGTGCAGATGGAAATGAGCCCGCGGCCATGCTGCTGGGAAAGAAGCTTGGCGAGGTTGGCGATGATACGCGCGCCGGTCGCCGCGAACGGATGGCCGACCGCGATGGACGAGCCGCGCACGTTGAGCTTGGCGCGATCGATCGCACCCATGGGCTCGGGCCGCCCCAGCACGTCCTTGCAGTAGTCGGGATCCTCCCACGCCTTCAGCGTCGCCAGCACCTGCGCGGCGAAGGCTTCGTGGATCTCGTAGAAGTCGAAGTCCTGCAGCTTGAGGCCGGCGCGGTCCAGCATGCGCGAAACCGCGATGGTGGGCGCCATCAGGAGGCCATCACCGCCGACGAAGTCGTTCGCCGCCGTTTGCGAATAGGTGATGTAAGCCAGGATCGGGAGCCCGTGCTTCGTCGCCCAGTCCTCCGAAGCGAAGAGCACCGCCGCGGCGCCATCGGTGAGCGGGGTGGAGTTCGCGGCGGTGAGCGTACCGCGGGCAGTCTTGTCGAACGACGTTTTCAGTGTGGCGAGCTTTTCAGCGGTCGCGTCGGGGCGGATGTTGTTGTCGCGGAAGACGCCCGCAAACGGCGCGACGAGATCGTCCATATAGCCGGAGCGGTAGGCTTCGGCGGCCTTGCGGTGGCTTTCGAGCGCGAAGGCATCCTGCTCGGCGCGGCCGATGTTCCATTCCTGCGCCATCAGCTCGGCGTGCTCACCCATGGAGAGCCCCGTGCGCGGCTCGGCGTTGGCGGGGGCGAGCGGCACCAGCTCCCCGGGGCCGAAGCCCTTGAACACCTTCAGCTTGTCCATGAAGGTTTTCTGCTGCGTGGCCTGCGTCAGGCGCTTTGCGAGCTTCTTGGAGACGACGATCGGCGCGTCGGACGTCGTGTCGGAGCCGACGGCGATGGCGCATTCGATCTCGCCGGTGGCGATCTTGGCGACGCTGCCGAGGCCGCCCTGCAGGCTCGTCCCGCACGCCTGCATCATGGTGATGCCCGGCGTCGAGGGCGCAAGCTGCGTGCCGAGCACCGCTTCGCGCGTCAGGTTGAAATCCTTCGAGTGGGTGATGACCGCGCCGCCGACCACCTCGTCGATGTGCTGGCCTTTGAGGTTGTAGCGGTCGATGAGCGCGTTGAGGGCGCCGGTCATCAGGTCGAGATTGGAGAGATCGGCATAAAAAGTGTTGGAGCGGCAGAACGGGATGCGCACCCCGCCGATGACCGCCACGCGCCGTAGGAACCGCTGCATATCCGTTTCCCTCTTTCCGCCTATTCAGCCGCCGCCGCGCGCGGCGCGGGATCGGACGATTGCGCCGCCTTGTAGTGCAGCGGGCCGCCCCGGAACGGCGCAAAGCCGGTGCCGAAGATGACGCCGGCATCGACGAGGTCCGCCGTCTCGACGATGCCCTCGTCGAGCGATTTCTGCGCCTCTGCAATCAGCGGCTCGATGAGATCACGGCCGAGCTTTTCCATCTCGGCGCGGTCGAAGACGCGACCGGTCCGCTCCGGCTTGCCGTCCTTCCACACGTAGAAGCCCTCGCCCGTTTTCTTGCCGAGCTTGCCGGCCGCGACGAGGCGATCGAGCTTGGAGCCTTCGGAGGAAAACTTGAGGATGTGCGCGACGTGCGCGCAGACATCGAGCCCCACCGTATCGGCGAGCTCGATCGGGCCCATCGGCATGCCGAACGTACGGGCCGCTTCGTCGATGCGCTCCTTGTCCTCGCCGTGCTCGAGGCGCAGCATGGCGCCGAACATGTAGGGCGTCAGCACGCGGTTGACGAGAAAGCCCGGCACGCTCTTGGTGATGAGCGGAAACTTGCCAATGGCCGCGACGAAAGCCGCGCCGCGGTTCACATCCTCCTCCCGCGACTGCGGTCCGCGCACGACCTCGACCAGCGGCATCAGCGCGACGGGATTGAAGAAGTGAAGGCCGATGAGGCGGCCGGGATCGGGCAGCCCCGCGGCGATGTCCTCGATGAGCAGCGAGGACGTGTTGGTCGCCAGCACCGCGCCGGGCTTCATCTTCCCTTCGACCTCGGCCAGAACTTTCTGCTTGATGTCGAGCTTCTCGACGATGGCCTCGATGACGATATCGGCGCGGGCGATGCCGTCACCGGCTGCATCCGCGATGAGGCGCGCCTTGGCGGCGTCGCGCTGCGCTTTCGTTTTGAACTTGCGCGCGAACAGTTTGCCCTGCGCGGCGATGCCCTTGGCGATCTGGTCGGACGAGACGTCCTGCAGCGTCACTTCCATCCCATTGGCAACGCACCAGCCGGCGATGTCGGCGCCCATCGTTCCCGCACCGATGACATGCGCGCGCAGGGGTTTCCAGCCGAGCTTCTTCGGCGCCTGGCCCTTGAGCAGCTCCGACAGCCAGAAGACGCGGCGCAAATTGCGCGATTGATCGGAAACCATGAGCGGCGCGAAGGCGCGGGTTTCCGCCGCCTTCATCGCTTCTTCGTTGCCGCCGTACTGCTCGAAAAGGTCGATCAGCCGGTAAGGCGCGGGATAATGGTCCTCGCGCGCCTTCTTGGCCACCTCGGCGCGCATGCGCTTGACGAGCAGCTCGCGTGCCGGCCACTTGCTCAACAGCTGCGTGGCAAAGCCGGCGGGCTTCGATTTGCGTCCGCGCAACACCGCCTTGCGCGCGGCCCAGGGCAGCGCGCCGCGGCTATCGACGAGCTGGTCGACGAGGCCGATGCGACGGGCTGCGGACGCCGACAGCATCCTGCCGGTCAACATCGCCTGCATACCGGCCATCGCGCCGGCCTGGCGGATCGTTCGCGCCGTGCCGTTGAAGCCGGGGAAGATGCCGAGCTTCACCTCGGGGAAGCCGAGCTTGGTGCCGGGATCGCGCGTCGCGATGCGGTAGTGGCAGGCGAGCGCCAGCTCCAGGCCGCCGCCGAGGCAGAAGCCGTCGATGGCGCATACCACGGGCACGGACAGGCGCTCGATGCGGTCGAACAGCCCCGTCACCTGCCGCAGCCGGTCGATGACTTCGGTCTCTGTCGTGAGGTCGGCAAACTCGCGGATGTCCGCACCAACGATGAACCCGCGCTGCTTCGCGGAGATGATGACGAGCCCGACGATCGATTTATCCCGTGCGCCCTTCTCCACCTCGCCGACGATTTCGTTCAGCTCTTCGAGGGGCCGGCGGCCGAGCGCGTTCTGGCTTTCGCCTTCGCGGTCGAACTCGGCCCAGGCGATGCCCCACTCGTCGACGGAGAAGCGCCAGTCCTTGAGGCCCGGCAGCGGATGGGATTTGGCTTTGAACATCGCTACTCCTAACACCCGATCTGTCGGCGGTTTCCGCGCATCGTCCCTTGAAGGGCTACTCGGCGGCTGCATTTCCGAAGTTGCGTCCGTTCCCGAACACCGGGGCGGCACTCGAACGGTAGTTGGGCTTCAATGCCGCGGCGTCGAAGTTATCGACGGCGATCACACGCGCGGTGAGCGCTTCCAATTCCCGCAACTGCTGACCTTCACTCTCGGTGACGATGCCCTTGTCGATCGCCTCTCCGATCCAGTCGACGCCGTGGAACCGGCGCAGCGCACCGGAGCGTATGGCCCGCTCCAGCTTCTTCTCGGCTTCCTCGGCGGCGACCGTCTTCTTCAGGGTGACCTCGAGAAGGCCGGTCGGATCATCGGAATCCCTGGAGACATAGATATAGCGTGTCAGCCGGTCCCGGATTTCGGGCACGTCCATGACGAGCTTCACGGCGCGGTGGCCCAGCGCATCGGAAGCGGGACGGTAAGGATTGCCCAGCGGGAACGCCACGAGGCGCATGACCCAGCGCACGGACGGCACGGGGAAATTATCGACGACACCGCGCAGCGCCTCCTGGAAACGGTAGAGCCCGTTCGCGGCGGCGAGATCGACGAATGTGCGGTCGCTCGAAAGCCGCCCGTCGTCCTCGTAGCGCTTCAACACGCATGCGAGCACGTAAAGCTCCGACAGGGCGTCGGCGAGGCGTCCGGAGATTTTCTGCTTCGTCTTGAGGCTGCCGCCGAGCGTTGCCACCGACAAATCGGCCACGAAGGCGAAGCTGCGCGAGGCGCGGGCGAGCTGCCGGTACCAGTTGGCGGTGTCGAAGGACTTCTCCGGCGCGGGCGCGAAGATGGCGCCGGTGATGTTGTGGAAGAACGCGCCGCAGCCGTTGGCGAAAGAGAAGGCGACATGCTCGCCCAGCGCGCGGTCGAACGCATCGAGCCCACGCTCGGTGTCGGCATCCTGCGCCGCCTTGATCTCGCGGTAGAGATAGGGATGGGAGCGCAGCGCGCCCTGGGCAAAGGTGATCAGCGTGCGCGTGAGGATGTTTGCGCCTTCCACCGTGATGCCGATAGGAACCATCTGATAGGCCGACTGGAGGTAGTTCGTCGGGCCGTCGCAGATCGCGCGTCCGCCGTGGACGTCGAAGGCGTCGTTGACGGCGCGGCGCATACGCTCGGTGGTCTGATACTTCATCAGCGCAGAGATGACGGACGGGCGCTCGCCGCGGGAGACCATGGCGGCGGTGACGGCGCGCGCCGCCTCGCTCGCATAGGCAGTCTCGACCATGCGCGCCAACGGCTCCTCGACGCCCTCCATGCGGCCGATGGGGAGGCCGAACTGGCGCCGGATGCGCGCATATGCGGACGTGAAGCGGAGCATCGCCTTCGAGCCCGCGGTCGAGACGGACGGTAGCGAGATGGCGCGACCGGCCGACAGGCATTCCATCAGCATGCGCCAGCCCTGGCCGGCCATGGCTTCGCCGCCGATGATCCAGTCGATGGGGATCACGACGTCCCGGCCCCATGTCGGACCGTTGGGGAACGCCGCGCCCGCGGGAAGATGCCGTCGGCCGATCTGCACGCCGCGGTGGTTGGTCGGGATCATGGCCACGGTGATGCCGGGCTCGGTGCCCTTGCCCAGCAGGTTCTCGGGATCGAACAGCTTGAACGCGAGGCCGAGCAGCGTCGCCTTCGGCGCCAGGGTGATGTAGCGCTTGTCCCAGGAGACACGGATTGCCGGCTTGCCGTCGGGGCCGCGGAAGACCGTGCCGATGTCGCGCATCGTCGCCGCGTCGGAGCCCGACGTCGGACCGGTGAGCGCAAAGCACGGGATTTCATCGCCGCGGGCGAGCCGCGGGAGGAAATAGCGCTTCTGCTCGTCGGTGCCGTACTTTTCGATGAGCTCGCCCGGGCCGAGGGAGTTCGGGACCATCACCGCGATCACCGCATCGGGCGAGCGCGAGGCGATCTTGCCGATGATGAGCGACTGGGCCTGGGCCGAGAATCCCAGTCCGCCGTGCTCCTTGGAAATGAGCATGCCGAGGAAGCCGCGTGAGCGCACGAAGTCCCAGATCTCCTCCGGGATCTCACGCTGCTCGTGCCGCGATTTCCAGCCATCGATCAGGCGGCACAGCTCCTCCGCCGGGCCGTCGAGGAAGGCCTGCTCCTCCGGCGTCAGCACGACGGGCGCGACGGACCGCAGCTTGTCCCAGTCGGGGGTGCCGGAGAACAGCTCCGCATCGAAACCGACGGTGCCGGCCTCGAGCGCCGCGGTCTCGGTATCGGAGACCTTGGGCAGCGTGCCCTTCACGAACTTGAAGAGCGGGGCCGCGACGCGGGTGCGGCGGATCGAAGGTACGCCTAACGCAGCAAAGGCCGCGGCCAACACCCAGAGGAGCGCGCCGACGAGGCCGGTCTGGCCGTGTACGGCGTCGGACTGCCAGACGAGCGCGGCGATCGCGAGGGCGCCTGCCCAGACCCAAATGGACGGCTTGTACATGCCCAGCGCCACGACCGCGGCGAGGAGCAGTACGCAAAACAACAGCTCGACCATACTCTTTAAGCCTCCGCGCATCGCATAGGTTGGGCGCCCCTTGCTGCCGGCAAGCTAGCGTGTGGGCCGTTGCGTTGGCGTTAAGCTCAACGCGGACTTGCCGCGCGTCCCCAATCGGGGCGTAGGGCGCAACAGGTATGTGGCAATTATAGCTCGATACCGCCGAGGACAAGAGCGGGCGCGGCGTCGCTGGGCGGCACCTCCCCGCGCCGATGGTGCTCTCCCCCTGAAGGCGGCCGTATGTCGGAGAGGTAACGCCCGTTCCCGCCTGGGGATTTTGGCTTTTCGCGCCGACGGATCGGTTGGCTATGCCGGGGATGGGTGCCACCGGAGCGCGGGCGGTGGCCAACCTTGACCTTTTCCAGCTCCGCCCTCCGCGATGCGCATTCGATGCCCTTCCAAGGATCTGGCGAGCGCAGCCAAGCATCTCGTTTTCCATCGTAATACGATATTCTGCCAACCGGGGCGGCTGAAACCTCAGACCCTGCCCGACAGCTTTTCCAACTTTGCCGCGGCCGGCCAAAGATCCCCGACTTTGCACGATGGGTATGCGGCCGGGATGCATACGGTGGTTTCGATTGGGAATTTCGGTTTCGGCGGAAACTGCTGCGGGGGCAGTTTTGCGAAATACGGCTTCCGCATGAAACTGCGGTGGCGGCATTATGCGCATGGGGTTCCCGCAAGCCGCGGCGCCGCGCCGGATTGCCGTCGCCCGCGCTTGCGGATACTCTGAATATACCGCTGAAATCGGCGAATTTGAGCGGTCGTAAAAGCGCTCAAATCGCGTTTGCGGCGTTTTGCGAACCTTTCGTGCTGCGGTGCGAAGGGCTCGATCCTTACACTGGGTCGCACCGAATGGGGGGTTTCTAGCCTTGCCGCGGGGTGCCTCTCTGCCCTAACTTCGCCGCGTCGTACTCACTTACAGACCGGGCCTGACGCGCGCATCGCTTCGCGCCCTCGGAGGAATATAATGACCGTATACCCCACACTGGAAATCCCTGAGACCCTCGCCGCCGGCCCCGGCCCCGGCAACACCGATCCGCGCGTGCTCGAGCGCTTCGCCAAGACCGGCGTCGCCGACCACATGCAGAAGGACGTTGTTCGCGGCATGCTCGAAGCCAAGGACATGCTGCGCGATCTCTGGGGCACCAAGAACGTCTATACGTACGGCGTCGCCGGCACGGGCTTCTCCGGCCTCGACTGCGTGCTCTCGCTCATCCTGCCGGGTGACAAGGTCGTCGCTTTCCCGAACGGCACGTTCTCGGGCATCGACAGCCTCACCATCCGCATGAAGGCCGCGACCGCCGAAGAGCTGGCCGCCGATCCGCTGAACCCCAAGGCTTCGAGCGTCACCATCGTCGAGACCCCGCACGGCCAGGCCGTGACCGGTGAGCTCGTCGACAAGGTGCTCGGTGAGAAGAAGCCGATGTGGGCCTTCATGGCGCACTGGGAGACGGGCTCCGGACGCATCAACGACATCAAGGGCTTCTCCGACGCCTGCCTGAAGCACGGCGTGATGGGCATCGTCGATGCCGTTTCGAGCCTCGGCGTCGCCGACTTCAACATCGACGACTATCCGGGCGTCGTCGCCTGGGCCTCGTGTCCGCAGAAGGGCGTGCTCTCGCTGCCGCTCACCTATGCGCCTGTCAGCTTCACCGACAAGGCCATCGAGATGGTGAAGAAGCGCGGCTGCCCGACCTACGTCCATCACCCGATCCTCAATGCCCGCCACTGGGGCATCGTCGACGGCAAGGACGTTCCGAACGCCGCTTACCACCAGACGCACTCGTGCTACGCCGTTGCCGCGTTCCACGAGGCCCTGCGCATCATCCTCGGCTACGGCCGCCGCCGGAAGGCGCTGGACTATGCGTACCACGAGAAGGCGCTGCGTCAGGCCGTTCAGGCCCTCGGCTGCGAGGTCACCTCGGACATGACGAGCCTCGTCGTCCTCAACCTGCCGGCCAACCTGCGCGGTAAGGAAAAGGACCTCGTCGCCAATGCCCGCGCCAAGGGCTTCGGCATCTGGCCGACGCTGTCGGAGCCGGTGCAGATCCGCATCGGCATCCTGAACCAGCTTTCGCAGGAGCAGATCGCCGAGATCGTGAGCCGCTTCGCCGACGCCATGGCCGAGATCGGCGCCGACGTCGACAAGGCGAAGGTTCTCAACGGTCTGAAGTCCTACTACGCCCAGGCCGCCTAAGCGGCTTTTCAAGCACGACCATCGCGGGGCCGGACGCAAAACGTCCGGCCCTTTTTCTTTGCTCACGTGCTTGGCTCACGTGCTTGCTTTCCCGGCATTCGCTGGTTGCCCCGACGTACGTGCCAACGTTCTGCGACCCAACCGGACAGGATGCTTGTCCGCCTCGGGAACCGCAGCGAGACGCGGCTTCATCAGTACGTCGATGATTGGAAGCAGCAGCTCGAAGGGCAGAGCGCGGATGGTCCACGCGATGAGGCTGTTGACGATGCCGGGTACGACCACGCGGCGTCCCATGCGGTAGGACCGCCAGGCGAGCCGCGCCATCCGGTCGGCGGAATCGCTCGGCAGCAGCGCGCGATAGATGGCGCTGGATGCATTCATCTTGCGGTGGATGCGGGTTTCCAGCGGCCCGCACGCAATGGCACATACCCTCACCCCTTCGCCGGCACACTCGCCTCCGATCGCGGCGGTGAGTGAGAGGACATAGGCCTTGCTGGCGAAATATGGCGCCTGCCACGGTCCGGGCGCGAAAGCCGCCAGGGATGCGAGATTCATGATGCCGCCGCGCGCTCGCGCACGCATCGCCGGCAGATAGTGGCGCGTCAGCCGCGTGACTGCGCCGATGTTGGTCGCCACCAGCTCATCGAGCTTTTCGGGATCGAGTTCGGTGAAGTTTCCGCCAACGGCGATGCCGGCGTTGTTCACCAGCACGTCGAGGTAGAGACCGTGCTGTGCGAGCAGCTCGTCCAGGCGGTCCGGCGCATCGGTCGCGCCGACGTCCAGGGGCGCGGCGATGACGGTTGCCGCAGGATAGCGGGCGGAAAGCCCGGTCGACGCTTCCGCCAGCGCGTCGGGCGTGCGCGCCAGCAGCACGATGGCGCGGCCCTCGCGGGCAATCCGCATCGCCAGCGCGAAGCCCAGGCCCTCGGACGCCCCCGTGATGACAGTGGCAGGGGCCAACCGGGAGACAGCCGCCAAGGCGGCCGGGTCGGGTGATGCGCGGCGGCGCACCCACAAGTCGCCGACCTCGAGCAGGATATCCATCGGGGCTCCGCAGGGTTTTTCGCCGCAAAGGCAACGTTCGGGGCCGTCCAAACGTTCGCCTGCCGAACAGGGAGCGCGGCATGCTGGAGCAGGAATCGCTGCTGACCTGGACGATCATCGGCGCCGTGGCCGGCTGGCTCGCGGGGCTGATCGTCGAGGGCTATGGCTTTGGCCTTCTGGGAAACGTCGTGCTCGGCATATTGGGGGCAGTCATCGCCGCCTTCGCCGCGGGGGTGCTGGGGACGCATGTCGAGACGACGCTCGGCATCACCGCCGCCGCGACGATCGGAGCCGTCGCCCTGCTGCTGCTTGCCCAACTCCTGCGGCGCTACTCTTAGAGCACGATCGCTTTTCTTCGAATCGCGACGCGGCTCTCGTCTTTTGATTAGACCGATGATTCATCGCTTCGGATCGATAGGGTCCGAAGCGATCATGGTCTCTTTTGATTAGACCGATGATTCACGCTTCGGATCGATAGGGTGCGAAGCGATCATGGTCTCTTTTGATTAGACCGATGATTCACGCTTCGGACTGATAGGGTCCGAAGCGATCATGGTCTAGCGACCGCAACGGCCACCTTCAGCCCTTGTGCAGCAGCGCGGTGTTGTCGTTGAACGCGTCGGCGATGATCGCGTGATACCAGGCGAGGCTTTCCTCGTAGTTCCGGCGGCGGACTTCGGCGCTTTCGCCCGGTAGCGAAATGAAAGAATGGCTCGGCGCCAAAAAAGGCTTTCCGTCCCGTTCGCCGGGGGTGTAGTCGGCACCGATCTTGATCGTGTCGTCGGCCGCCAGCAGCGACCAGCAGGTGTTGCGATAGCGCGCTGCGGCCTTCTCGCCACCCGCCAGCGCCGCGAGGATATCCGCCGCGACCACCTTGCCGTGGCTGTTGGCGGTGAACGCCGACTTCGGCATGTCGTTGGCGATGGCCGCATCGCCGATGACGTAGACGTCCTTCACCTTGGCGGACGTGAAGTTCTGCGGATCGATCGGACACCAGCCGCCCTCGGCACAGCCCGCCGCGATGGCGATATCGCCGGCCGTCTGCGGGGGGATGACGTTCACCACCGCACCCTTCGCCTTGATGCCCGCGGCGGTCTCGATCTCCATCGTTTTCGGATCGACGCGCACCGTGCGGAAATCGTCGATCTCGTTGCTGAGATTGAGGTCGATGATGCCGTCGTAGTAGCGCGCGAAAGCCTCCTCGAACGCCGGCTGCTTGGAGAAATGCGGCTTGGCATCGAAGATGACGAGCTTGGAGCGCGGCTTATGCGTCTTGAGATAATGCGCGATCATGCACGCGCGCTCGTACGGCCCCGGCGGACAGCGATAGGGGTTGTTCGGCACCGTCATGACGACGACCCCGCCGTTGTCCATCGCCTCCAACTGCCGCATCAAGAGCAGCGTCTGCGGTCCCGCGATCCAGGCGTGGGGCATGATCTCGGCGGCCAAGGCCGAATAGCCCTCGATGGCGTCGTAGGTGATGGAGATGCCGGGCGCGAGCACCAGGCGGTCGTAGGGAAGCTTCGTTCCGTCGGCCAGCGTGACGCTCTTCGCACCGGGATCGACGCCCGTGGCGCGCTCGTTCACGAGATCGATGCCAAGCTTGCGCAGGCCGTCGTAGCTGTGCTGCAGCGAGGCGAAGGTGCGGAAGCCGCCGAAGTAATGGTTCGAGTTGAAGCAGGTTGTATAGATCTGACGCTTCTCGACCAGCTTCACGTCGAGCTGCGGCGCCTCGGTTTTCAGGATGCGCGCAACGGTGCCACCGCCCGCCCCGCCGCCGATGATGACCACCCTGCCCCGCCCCTGGGCCAGCGCCGGCCTCGCGATGGAAAGTGTACCCGTTCCAGCGCCCGCCAGCGCGGCGCCCGCGACGAGCCGGCCGAATTGCCTACGATCCATCATCCCCGGGGTGCCTTGTTGCCGGCCCTGCGATACCGATATCGTAAGCCTTACCGGGAAGTGTCGGCAACACGCCGGTGACGCTCACGCGGCCCCCGTCCGTAACATCATGGCTAAGATGCTCGATCGACGCACATTTCTGCTCACAGGCACCGCGGCGGCGGCGATCGCCTCCTTCATCGGGGAGGCGGCTGGCGAAGATGCCGCCGGCGAGAGTGCCGAGTTCAAGCACGTCCTCGAGGCAATCCTCAATGGCGCCACGCCCACGGAAACGGGACTGGTGCTCGACTTGCCCGAGCATGTCGAAAACGGCGACTACGTCCCGGTGGCCCTCGAGGTCGACAGCCCGATGACGTCCGAGGACCACGTCAAAGCCATCCACCTCCTCTCGACCGCCAACCCGCGCGCGAAGGTGGCGACGTTCCACTTCACGCTGCTGTCGGGCAAGGCGCGCGTGACGAGCCGCATGCGGCTCGCGCACACGCAGGACGTGGTTGCCGTTGCCGAGCTGAGCGGTGGGCGTCTGCTGGTCACGCGGCGCAAGGTCGATGTGCGCATCGGCGGATGCGATATCTAGGGGAGCGGTCACGCCATGATGAAGAAGCCGCCACGCATCAAGCTTCCCGAGACGATCAACCCCGGCGCGATCATCGAGATCAAGACGCTGGCGACGCACGTCATGGAAACGGGCAATCGCAAGGATGGCTCCGGCAGGATCATTCCGCGCGACATCATCCACACGTTCACCGCGCGCTTCGAGGGCGAGGATGTGTTTTCCGCCGAGCTCAATTCCGGTGTCGCCGCCAATCCCTACATCGCCTTCTACATGCGGGTGACGGGCCCTGGTACGCTGACGCTCACGTGGCAGGACGACGGCGGCACGACGACGGTCGAGAAGGTGCCGATCGTCACGAGCTAGACCATGATCGCTTCGGAACCCAGCCGCATCGCGATGCGAAGAAAAGCGATCGCGCTCTAGCGGCGGACGTCGGATTGCGGATCGTGCTGCGCAGCGGGCTCCGGCGCGTTCCGCGATGCATCCGGCGGCGGCAGTAGCCGCGGCGGCCCGTTGCGATGTCTTTCGCCGCGCCACAGCGTTGCCATGCGCGCGTATGCGGTGCGCGCAAACGTGCGCACCTTTCCGGCCGCGCGATCGATCGCAGGTTTCATGTCCTGCCAGAGGCGCAGCAGCAGAGGACGCCACCGTTGCCACGCATCGCGTAGTGCATGCTTCGCGCGCCACTTGATGACGCGGCCGACGCGCCACACCCACGAGGCGCGGATATAGGCGAACAGCCGATCCTTCCACGGCATGAAAGCTTCGTAGGCCCGCGCGAACCAGCCAATCTGCATCAACGCAGGCTTGGTCAGCAGGAAGATGCGCGCGATCAGCGCCGTCGAGGCCACCTTGGCGAGAAAGATCACCACCATCGCCACGAAGAAGTGACCGGTCGCGAACAGGTAGACACCGATGAGCTTTGCGGGAACGAGCACTGCGCTCGGCACGGCGAGCACGAGCAGCGCGCCGTAGGGCGGCAGGCCGGCGATCATGCGCTCGGTCATGGCCCAGAGCGGGAAGCGTGCGAGGCGCGCGAGAAGATTGGAGAGCGGCTGCCAGCCCCATTCCTCGAACAGCAGCAGCAGTGCGGCTAAGACATTCAGCGCGAAGAGTAGCCCCGGGCGAACGAGCATCCATAGCGCTGCGAGCGCGCGCATGGTTAAGCGGGCGCCGGACTTCAGCCCCCGTGTGGCGGCCTCGATCCATGCTGCGATACGCGCTTTCAGCGGGTCCCCCATCGGTTCGCCTCCCGGCGTCCGCGTCGGCGGCGCCCCTGGAAGACTAGCGCGGGCATAACTGCCGCCAGGCTAACGCTGCCACTTTTGCATAGCTGAATTGCACGACGGCCTAAGGGTCGCAGTTGACGGGCCCCGCGTGTTTCTATACTTTCGTCGTAAAGAATAACGAAGCACGCCACGGGGAAACACCGAATGAGGATTGCAACGCTCGCTTCCTTCGCCGCCGCTCTGATGATCGGCCTTGGAGGCGCCGCGCTCGCCGCTGAGCACGAGATCAAGATCAAGAACACCAATGGCAAGGGCAAATTCATGGTGTTCGAGCCCGACTTCCTGAAGGTCGAGCCGGGCGACACCGTTCGCTTCGTCATCGTCGACAAGAATCACAACGCCGAGGCCATCAAAGAGGTCTGGCCCGAGGGCGTCGAGCCTCTCAAGGGCGAAATGAACGAGGATGCCGAGTTCGTGGTCGAAAAGCCCGGCTACTACGGCATCAGGTGCCTGCCGCACTACACCATGGGCATGGTGGCGCTGATCGTGGCGGGCGAACCGACCAATCAATCTCAGCTCGACGCCTTCAAGGCTCCGGGTGGCGCCAAGAAGCGTTGGGACGAACTTTTGGAGCAGGTGAAAAAGTAATCGGGCACTACCGCCGCTCCCCGCAAAGGGGCAGGCGACGATCCCTGGATGGCACCCGTGTCGTCGCTGCGCCCATGCCGGCCGCTCCCCAGGCGGCCGGCACTTTTTTTATCCAGAGTTCGATCGCCTTTCTTCGAATTCGGACAGTGCCCGGAGCGATCATGGTCTGGTGTCACTTCACCGTCATGAGGCGGATGTCCTCGGCGCGCAATGCGCCGGACCGCTCGGCATCTTCCAGCGCGTGGGCGAACTCCTCGCGCGCCTTCTCCGCCTGCCGCTGACGGGTCCACAGGCCGGCATAAAGCCCGCCTTTCGCAATCAGCTCCGCGTGCGTGCCCTGCTCGACGAGACGCCCCTTTTCGAGGACGAGGATGTTGTCGGCGTGCACGATGGTGGAGAGCCGGTGCGCGATGACGAGCGAGGTGCGCTCGCGCGCGACCTCATCGAGCGCGTCCTGGATCTCCCGCTCGGTGTGGCTGTCGAGGGCGCTCGTCGCCTCGTCGAGAATGAGAATCGGCGGCCCCTTGAGAATCGTGCGCGCGATGGCGACGCGCTGCTTCTCTCCGCCTGACAGCTTCAGGCCGCGCTCACCGACCATCGTCTTGTAGCCCAGCGGCAGCAAGCGGATGAAGTCGTCGATCTGTGCAAGCCGCGCGGCGGCATAGACCTCCTCGTCCGTCGCATCGGGGCGGCCGTACTTGATGTTGTAGAAGATGGTGTCGTTGAACAGGACGCTATCCTGCGGGACGACGCCGATCGCCGCGCGCAGGCTCTTCTGCGTCACGTCGCGGATATCCTGGCCGTCGATCGTCACGCGGCCCGATGCGATGTCGTAAAAGCGGAACAGGATGCGCGCGAGCGTCGACTTGCCGGCGCCGGTCGGCCCGACGATGGCGACCATCTTCCCCGCGGGCACGGTGAACGAGACATCGTGCAGGATCTCCCGGCCGTCCCGATCGTAACGGAAGCTCACGTTCTCGAAACGGATTTCGCCCTTCTCGACTCGGAGCGGTTTGGCGCCAAGGCGATCCTCGATCTCCGGCGACTCGCCCAGCAGCGCGAACATCGATTCCAGATCGACCAGCCCCTGCTTGATCTCGCGGTACACCATGCCCATGAAATTGAGCGGCATATAGAGCTGGATCATCAGCGCATTGATCATCACGAACTCGCCGACCGAGTGCGTGCCGGCCATGATGCCCCGCGCAGCAAGAAGCATGCAGGCCGTCATGCCGATGGTGAAGATGATCGTCTGGCCGGTGTTGAGCACGCCGAGGGAGCGGAACGTCTTGATCGCGGCCTGCTCGTAGCGCGCCATCGAAACGTCGAAGCGGCGCGCCTCCAGCTCCTCGTTGCCGAAGTATTTTACCGTCTCGAAATTGAGCAGGCTGTCGATGGCCTTGGTGTTCGCCTCGGTGTCGCTCTCGTTCATCTCACGGCGAATGGCGATGCGCCGTTCGCTCGCCGCGAAGGTGAACCACATGTAGACGGCCACCGTCGCATACATGATCGCCACGTAGCGCCAGTCGAAATAGTAGAGCAGCATGCCCGACATGAGCAGGAGCTCGATGGCGGTGGGCACCACGTTGAGAATGCCCATGCGGATGATGAGCTCGACGCCGCGCGTGGCGCGCTCGATCACGCGCGAGAGCCCGCCCGTACGCCGCTCGAGATGGAAACGCAGCGAGAGCCGGTGCAGGTGACGGAACGTGCGGTTGTTCAGCTCGCGGACCGCATTCTGCCCCACCTCGGTGAAGATGATGTCGCGTATCTGCGTCAGACCCATCATCAAGACGCGGCCCGTTCCGTAGGCGAGGATCAGCATGACGACCGCCACGCCAAGCCCCTGCGCCGTCGCGCCGGTGTCGCCCGTTGCGGCGGCGGCGAGCCTGTCGGTCGCGTCCTTGTAGAAAACGGGCACCGCTACGGTGACGAGCTTGGCGACCAGCAGAACCGCGAACGCCAGCACGACGCGCATGCGCAGATCGCGGCGGTTCGCCGGCCACACCAGCGGCAACAGCCCGCGGAATGCATCCCAGTGGCTCGACCGCGGACCGAGGTAATGTTCCTCGCGCGCATCGGCGGGGGCAGCCGGGATCGCTGGTGGAAAGGACATGGAACCTTCTGGGTTTGACTGGCGGATCGCCGCTTTGCACGGCACGAAACGCAAGGCAGCGCCGGTCCGATACCCGGCGCCGCGCCTGCAATGCAGGGTCAGGAGACCTTAGCGGATATAGTGGCGCTTATGCCAATGGCTAGTCCGCGGCCGCTGTGGCCCAAACGTCTTGGCCCGGTGATGCTTCTTCGCCTTCACCCTTCGCGGCGCGCCGCTGTGCCACACGATGCGGCTGCGCTTGCGCGGCCGGGCATGGATGCTACCGCACGGGCAGTCGCACCGGCGTACCATCATATGCCTTATGCCAGCGGGGCCCGCGTGGTGGCGGCGCAGCCTCGGTGGGTGCCGGTGGAGCTTTGCCGGGAGTTGAGCATAGCGGGTGCGCTTGCGGTAGGCATGGGCCTTCTTCTTGCGCGGACTGACCTTCGCAACGGCGCCTTTACGCTGCTTCTTCTTGACCGCGGGCGGGGCGACCTCGGCCGCAGCCGTTCCCTCGCGCGCCTTGGGCGAAGCGTCTTTTTCTTTATCCGATGATGGCGAACGGGGCGCGCGGTCGCCCTCGGCTTTACGTGTTGGCAGCGCCACGCCGGAATTCTCGGCCGTCCCCGCACCCGGAGGCGCAACGCGCGGGGCTTCGGCTTTCGGTGCCTGTGCAGACGCGGGCGGCAGCGGCGAAAGGTCGACGGCCGGCGGCGTCGGTGCCGTGTAGCTCCGCTCGCCGCCTGTTTGCGGCTGGGGTGGCGATGACGGCGTGGGCGCGAGCGGTGGAGCTTGATCGGCACGTGCGAGGCGGTCGCTCTCGATGCCCTTTGCGCGCGCGGCCGCTTCCTGGCGGCGGGTTGCCTCGGCCTCGATCTCGGCTTTGCGCTTGGCCTCCGCCTCGGCCTCGGCGACCGCACGGCGCTCGGCGGCGTCGGCCTCCTCGGCCTGACGCTTGGCTTCCTCCGCCTGGCGCTTGGCTTCCGCCTCGTCCGCCTTGCGCTTTTCCTCGGCGGCCCGCTTTTCTTCGGCAGCGCGGCGCTTCTCCTCGGCGAGACGCTCTTCCTTCACGCGCTGCCGCTCTTCGGCTTCGCGCTTTTCCTGCGCCAGACGCCTCTCTTCCGCGCTGCGCTTTTCTTCCGCCTCGGCAGCAGAACGCGCCGCCGCTTCGGCGTAGGCCTGGCCGCGCGCTTCGGCGGCATCTGCTATCTCTTTGGCACGGGCCTCGGCTTCCGCGCGGCGCCGGGCTTCGAGCGCTTCGGTAATCTTCCGGCGGTCCTCGTCGGCCTGTTCCAGCGCGCGCTTGTGTTGCTCCGCCAGGCGCTTGCGCGAAGCCGCTTCCTCATCGGCGCGCTGTTTTTCCGCTACTTCGGCCTGCCGCTTGGCCTCCGCCGCAGCTCGAGCTGCGCGCTCGGCTTCGGCAGCCTCTGCTTCACGCTTGGCCTTTTCTGCGCGCTCAGTCTCTGCGCGCCGAGCCGCATCCGCCTCGGCATCCTTTTCCGCCGAGGAGCTTGCCGCGGGCGCCGACGCGCCGGAGCTTGCCTGCGACGGCACAGCAGCGCGCTGAGCGGGCACGTTCCTAGCCACTTCCGGCTCCGCTGGCGTTGCGCTATCCGGCGCGACGCGCAGCAGCTTGACGATCTCGTTCCGGTAGCTGCGGTTGGCGCGCGCGAGCCAATCGCGAACGCTCTCGACGAACCCGCCCCAGCCGTGCGGCCCGGGCGCCTGCTCGCCGCTTGCTTGGCCGCCGGGAACCGCGGCCAACGTCGAAGCCGCGACGCCGGGGCGCGAGGCCAGCACGTTCAGTCCTTCGCCGGTTTTCAACTGCGCGATGACGACGCCATCATAGGCCTTGGCGGCGCGCGCGAGCCAATCCCACACCGGGGCCATGGGCTCGGTTTCCGCCTCGGCAGCACGCGCCTCTACCGCTGGCGCATCCGCAGCGCTCGACTGGCCGGTCGGGGCCTCGTTGCGCTCTTCGAGCAGGTGATTGAAACGCTCCGAAGCTGCGCGGGCGAGTGCTTCCGCCTGTTCCCTTACCGTAAGCGGCTTGTGCGGCTCGCTGTCAGCCGCAGCAATACCCGGCGTGCACAGCAGCGCCAGCACGAAGAGAAGACGCATACCCGTCATCAGCGTTTGTCCGCACCCGTTGGTCCCCGCTCGAACCGGCGGGTTATCCCTCGTCTGTGGCGGTTCTTGGAAGGCCGCCTAGCTTAGGCAACCCATTAAGCACAACTCCGGCGGGCCTCCAAACCGACAACATAAAATCGGATAACGGGAAGCCCTCGGATTACGGGGCCGGTGTCATGCGGCTGCGGCGTCCCCATATTAGATATTCCTGCCCGAGGGGGATTTCTCATCAGCCACGGACTGTGAATGGATACGAAGAACTTCAACGGAAACAAGAACATCGCCTCTGCGACGCGCAACGTGTGCGTCTATTGCGGCTCCGGCCTCGGCCTCAACCCCTCCTACGCGGAGGCCGCCCGAACCCTAGGCGCCAACCTCGCCGTCAACGGCATCGGCCTCGTTTATGGGGGCGGCAGCCTGGGTCTCATGGGTGAGGTTGCCCGCGCGACGCTCGCCCATGGCGGCCGCGTGACCGGTATCATCCCCACCTTTCTCATCGAGAAGGAAGCGATGCTGAGCGCGGTGGACGAGGTGATCGTCACCGACAACATGCATCAGCGCAAGCAGCTCATGTTCGACCGCTCGGATGCGTTCGTCGCCCTCCCCGGTGGCGTCGGCACCCTGGAAGAGCTGGTCGAGCAGCTCACCTGGGTGCAGCTCGGCCGCCACACCAAGCCGGTCGTCGTCGCCAACATCGACGGATTCTGGACGCCCTTCCTCAACCTGCTCACGCACATGAAGAAGGATACGTTCATTCGCGCCGGCCTCGACGTCCGCTTCACGGTCGTCGACGACGCGACGCAGATCGTTCCGGCGATCACCGGCGCATGGGAGCCGCGCCCTGCGCCGCGCGACGAGGAGCTGCTGGCAAAGTTCTAGGTGCGACGAACGCCCGGTACCCTTCCCCTCAGCGGTTCATCTGAACAGCTCGTAGTGGACAGGGTTGCCCGGGCAAGCGGAAAAACCGCATTCGGCGAACGCGCTCAAGGCATTGAGAAGTGTCAGCGCGATGACGAGCCATACCGCGCCCGTCTCGAACCGGCTGGGCCCAGGCGCGGCCTCGTCCGCCATATCATGGCCGGTGAACTGGCCGTTGAACATGAGCATCACGCCCGCCGCGAGGATCGCCGCGGCAAATGCGATGAAGGCCCATGTGTAGAAGTGATATCCCCAAAACGCGGAGCCGAAGCCGGCGTCGCCCGGCATGACGTGCAACAGAACCTGCCGCCCGGCGACCGACGCGCCCAGCAGCGCTGCGACAATGACGAGACCATAGTGCAACGGCTTGGGTCCATAGCGGATGGTGAGAACCGGGCCGACGGCGAGCGCCGTGAAGGCGACCCGCTGCAACAGGCACAGCGGGCACGGCAGCTCGTCATATGCGAGCTGCCAATAGAACGCGACGAGCAGCAATGCCGAAATGGCATAAAGCGCGACGGCGTTGAGCCGGACAGCCAAGCTCGGGCCCATGTCCATGGCCGTCACCTCCTAGAACGATAGCGGAAGGGGATTGACGGCGTGCCGCAGGAAGATCGCGGCCGCGTATATCATCCCCGCAAAGAAGACGTAGAGGGCCAGCGGCGAGCGGCGGCGCCACGCGAGCCACATGGCGAGCGCGAAGTTGAAGAAGGCGATGAAAAATTCCATGCAACCGCGCGTATGTTAGTCTGTGGTGACAGAGATGGCTTTTGCGAACGAACATAATCCGAGTCGGCGGATGGAACGCAGTACCGTTATCGCCAATGGACTGCAGGCCGCGATCCTGCTCGGCGCATTCGGCGCGCTGACCACCGCCATTCTCTGGCCGCAGCTCGGCAGCGGCGGCGCGCTCGTGGCTCTCGCGGGCACTTTGGCCATCCTGCTCCTGGTGGTGTACGTGCCGCCGGCGACACTGATGCGCATCTATGGCGCACGCCCCTACGAAGCCGGAGACCTGGCCCAGTTCGACCGCATCACCGGCGAGCTTGCACGCCGGGCGGGGCTCGCCGCTTCCCCGCGCCTCTATGTCGTGCCCAGCATGCAGCTCAGCGCATTCTCCTTCGGCACGAGCCGGCGGTTTGCGATCGCGGTGACAGAGGGTCTTCTGCGCCGCCTGACGATGCGTGAGGTGGCGGGCATTCTCGCGCGCGAGGTTGCGCATGCGCAGCGTGGCGACCTTCCTCTGTTCGGGATTGCCGACGTCATCTCGCGCTGCGCGCAGGGCTTCTATTACGCGGGACTGTTCTTCGCGGCGCTCAACGCACTGCGTGTCATCGGCCAGGCCGAGCCCGTCCCGTGGGTGAGCGTCGTGCTTCTCGTCGCAGCGCCGCTGCTCATGTCGCTGCTGCAGCTTTCGCTCTCCCGCTCGCGGGAGGAGGCGGTCGACCGTGCGGCAGCTCTGCTGACGGGCGATCCGCTGGGGCTCGCTTCGGCCATTGCCCGCCTCGGAGCATCGCCCGGCAGCCCCCTCGACGACCTCCTGCCGCCCGTGCCGGCGCGCAAGGTGCCCCTGCCTTCGATGCTGCGGTTTCCCCCGCCGGCGGAGCGCCGCATCGCGTTTCTCAATGCTTTTCAGGCGCCGCCCATTCCTCCGCTCGATACCGAGGAAGCCCCGCGCATATCGCTCATCGGCGTGGGTCCGATCCAGATGCGACCCCGCTACCGGCTGTCGGGGGTCTGGTTCTGATGCCGGCGCACGGGATGCAGCAGCGGGAAACGAGGCGCTTGGCCGCGCTTGCACTTGGCGCCCATTTACGCGTATCAGCCGGGCATGGCTGAGATGACGACCACCCGGGCGCGCCAGCGCATCGAAACGGATGCCGAAGCCGCGGACCTCGTGAAGCGCATGCGCGAGGGCGAGCGCCGCGCGACGGCGACGGTGATCACCGAGCTGGAGCGGCTGTCTACGTCGGCGCCGATCCTCTTGCGCGCGATGCAGCCGCATCTGGGCAACGCGCTCGTCGTGGGCTTCACCGGTCCGCCGGGCGCCGGAAAGTCGACGCTCGTCAATGCCGTGATCGCAGAGCTGCGCCGCGCCAACAAAACGGTGGGCGTCATTGCGGTCGATCCCTCGAGCCCCGTTTCCGGCGGCGCCATTCTCGGCGACCGCATCCGCATGACGGCGGCGCTCGACGACGACGGCGTGTTCGTGCGCTCGCTGGCGAGCCGCGGCTATCTCGGCGGCCTATCGCCGGCCGCCGTGCGGATCATCGATGCGCTCGACGCCGCCGGACGCGATGTGATCCTGCTGGAGACCGTCGGCACGGGGCAGAACGAAATCGACGTTGCCGAGGTCGCCGACGTACGTGTCGTCATCTCTGCGCCAGGGCTTGGGGATGACATCCAGGCGATGAAGTCCGGCCTGCTCGAGATTGCCGACATCATGGTCGTCAACAAGGGCGACCGGCCCGGCGCGGAGCAGACGCTGCAGCAGTTGCTCGGCGCGCTGTCGATCCGCGCCATGCGCAATCAAAAAATCCCCGTGCTCAAGACGACGGCGACATCCGGGGAAGGCGTGTCCGAACTTGTCGCGACGGTGGAAACCGCGGGGCGCGCGCTGGAAGCGGCCGGCCCGCTCGCTCGGCGGCGGCGGCGCGCCCGCTATCTCATTGCCCGGGCCGCGTCCGACATCGTTGCCGAGCGCGTGCGCGCCGGTGGCGCACGGACACTCGATACGCTGGCCGATCAGGTGCTCGCCGGAGATATCGGCCCGGAGGAAGCGGCAAAGCGCCTGCTCGGCGGCTAGCGACGGGCGCAGCTCTTTCCCGCGCACTCCATGTGCATCGGCTGAAACGGAAAAGGGCGCCCGCAGAAGGCGCCCTTCCCTTTTTCGGTTTGCGGCACCGGGCACGGATCGTCCACTCCGGCCCCGCAGACGCTCGCGTCAATCGTTCCCCGGAAACTCATCGGCCGGCACCTCGGCCGAAGTCCCGACACTGTAGCCCTCGCGGAGGACCTCGAAGCCATCGCGCGTCGTGGGGATCCGCGCCCGTGGACTGTCGTTCGCAGACGGATCCGACGGTGTTATGGGGTTGGGCCCGGGAATTGTATTCGCGGTGGAGTTCGGATCGCCCGGCAGGCCGTCCTGAGCCAGCGCCGCCGTGCCGTAGCCGCCGAGCGCGAGCACGGCTGCCATCACAGATATGGTCTTGGTTCTCATGGTCGGGATTCCTTCCTAAGGTTCCGCCGCGGTTCGAGCCGCTGCATCATGCAGCAATAAAGCCCGCACATACCGCGCCTGCCGCGGATCCTGACCAGGGCGACTTGCAACGCCAACCGCCCATCGCCGCCATTGGTTCGTGCGCCGTAAAATTGCTTGGAGCTATTGTCCCGTTTGCAGGACTATCGACGCTGGGAAGAATAAGCAGCCGTACGGAAAAAACCGGAAAGGCCGGCGCAGGAATGACGGAGAGAAGCGCCGCGGAACAAGGTCGAATGGTGTTCGCGGGACAGCCGCAGGGGCTGCCGACGCTGTTCTTCACCGAATTGTGGGAACGCTTTTCCTATTACGGCATGCGTGCGCTTTTGACGCTGTTCGCCGTCGCGCCCGTTGCGGCCGGCGGCCTCGGATTTTCGACCGTCGAAGCCGCGCGCATCTACGGCAACTACACGATGGCCGTGTATCTCCTCTCTATCCCCGGCGGCTTCATCGCCGATCGTTACCTCGGCGCGCATCGGTCCGTCGTCATCGGCGGCAGCGTCATCGCGCTCGGACACTTCACGCTCGCGGTGCCCGCCGAAACGGCATTCTACGCAGGGCTCGCTTTCGTCGCGCTCGGCACGGGACTTTTCAAGCCGAACATGAGCGCGATGGTGGGCAATCTTTATGCGCCGCGCGATGAGCGACGTGATGCGGGCTTCTCCATCTTCTACATGGGCATCAACATCGGCGGGCTGACGGCGCCGCTGGTCACGGGATTTCTCGCCCAGAGCGCGCCGTTCAAGAATTGGCTCGCCGCCAACGGCTTCGATCCGGCAACGAGCTGGCACTGGGGATTTGCGGCAGCCGGCGTCGGGATGACGCTCGGCCTCATCGCCTATATGCGCCGCGCGCCGCTGTTGCGTTCCGCCGGACCGCCACCGTCGAAGCCGGATACGTCGGCCTTGCCGAGCCTCCTCGTCATCGGCGGCACGCTCGCCGTTCTCGGGCTGACGGTTCTTTCCGACGATGCGCGCTTCCAATGGCTGCGCGCGGCCTTTCTGCTGGTGCCCATCGCCGCCATCGTCTGGTTCGCGATGCGCGGCGATATCGAGGGCCAGCACCTTGCCGCGGTGTTCGTGTTCTTCATTGCCGGAATGATCTTCTGGGCCATCTTCGAGCAGGCCGGCATCACCATCGCTCTCTTCGGTCAGCAGCTGACGCACAACGAGCTGTTCGGATGGAGCTTCCCCGCCGCCTGGTATCAATCGCTCAATCCGCTGTTCGTCATTCTGCTGGCGCCGCTGTTCGCCGCGTTATGGCTGCGGCTCGGCGCGCGTCAGCCATCGAGCCCGGTGAAATTCACGCTCGGACTGTTCTTCCTCGGCACCTCGTTCCTCTTGATGGTGCCGGCGGCGATGCTCACGGCGGATGGGCTCGTCAGCCCGCTGTGGCTCGTCGGCCTGTTCTTCCTGCAGACGGTGGGCGAATTGCTGCTCAGCCCCGTCGGCCTTTCGACGATGACCAAGCTCGCGCCCGCACGGCTCGTTGGCCTCGTGCTCGGCGTTTGGTTCCTCTCCATGGCGTGGGGCAACAAGCTCGCCGGTGTCCTGGGTGCCGGCTACGACGCAACCGATGCTTCCGCGCTTTCGACCTTCTTCCTGCAGCAGGCGCTGATGGTGGGCATCGCGACGGCTGCCCTCGCGCTGCTCACGCCATGGCTGAAGCGGCTGATGGGCGACGTGCGCTAGACCCCGCGAGCGCTAGAGGGGATCGGGGACGCCTCGGCGTTGTCCTTCATCAGCTTGTAGTTGATGGAATCGAGCAGCGCCTCGAAGCTCGCGTCGATGATGTTCGGCGAAACGCCCACCGTGAACCAGCGGTTGCCGGTTGTCGTGTCGAGGCTTTCGACCAGTACGCGCGTTACGGCCTCCGTGCCGCCCGTCAGGATACGAACCTTGTAATCGATGAGCTCGACGCCATCGATGTGCTTCTGATAACGGCCAAGGTCCTTGCGCAGCGCGCGGTCGAGGGCGTTCACCGGACCGTTGCCCTCACCCACCGACCACAACGGCTCGTTGTCGCCGTTGATGAACACCTTCACGATCGCTTCCGATACGGTGACGAGCTTGCCGCGCGAGTTGTGCCGCCGCTCCACCATGACGCGGAAGCTGTCGACGGAGAAATAGAGCGGCACGCTGCCCAGCATGCGATGCGCAAGCAGCTCGAAGGATGCCTCGGCCGCCTCGTAGGAATAGCCCGCCGCCTCGCGGCTCTTCACCTCGTCGAGCAGGCGCGTCACCCGCGCGTCGTCCTTGTCTATCGGGATGCCGAGCTTCTCGATGTTGGCGAGGATGCTGGAGCGGCCGCCCTGCTTCGACACCAGCAGCCGGCGCTGATTGCCGACGCTCTCGGGCGCAACGTGCTCGTAGGTCTGCGGCTCCTTCAGAATCGCCGAGGCGTGAATGCCCGCCTTCGTCGCGAATGCGCTCTCGCCCACGTACGGCGCATGCCGGTCGGGGTTGCGGTTGAGGATCTCGTCGAGGATGCGGCTCGCATGGGTGAGCGTGATGAGCCGCTCGGGCGTCACGCCGGTTTGGAAATGCTCGGCGAACTCGCTCTTCAGAAGCAGCGTCGGGATGATGGAGGTGAGGTTCGCGTTGCCGCACCGCTCGCCGACGCCGTTGAGCGTGCCCTGGATCTGGCGCACGCCCGCACGCACCGCCATCAGCGAGTTGGCGACGGCGTTCTCGGTGTCGTTGTGCGTGTGGATGCCGAGGTGGGTGCCCGGCACCACTTTCGACACTTCTCCGACAATGCGCTCCACCTCGTGGGGCAGCGTGCCGCCGTTGGTATCGCACAGCACCACCCAGCGCGCACCGGCCTCATAGGCGGTGCGTGCCACGGCGAGCGCGTATTCGCGGTTGCCCTTGTAGCCGTCGAAGAAGTGCTCACAGTCGAGCATGGCCTCGCGGCCGGTCTCGACAATCGCCTTCATCGACTGCTCGACGGCGGTGAGGTTCTCCGCGTTCGAGATGCCAAGCGCGACACGCACGTGATAGTCCCACGCCTTGGCGACGAGGCAGATGGCTTGGCCCTGCGAGGCGAGCACCGCCTGCAGACCGGTATCGTTAGAGACTGACCGTCCGGCACGCTTCACCATCCCGAAGGCCGTCATCTTGGCGTGCGCGAGCGCGGGTGGCGCGCCGAGGAATTGCGTATCCGTAGCATTGGCGCCCGGGAAGCCGCCTTCGACGTAGTCGACACCGAGATCGTCGAGCACCGCGGAGATCCGGCGCTTGTCGTCGACGGAAAAGTCGATGCCCGTCGTCTGCGCTCCGTCGCGCAGTGTCGTGTCGAACAGGTACAATCGCTCTTTCGTCATACGCGGGTTACTGCCGTGCTGGACGACGGCATCCTTCCGTTTCGTTGGGCTCGGTGCTCGGCATGCAGCGCCGTTTCAAAACGGATGCAGCCATCCCATCGTCATTCGTCTCGCTTCGTTCAGTGTGCCTCGGTCTTATCCGCGAGCTTCTTGGTCATTGTCGTGTTCGCCAGCCACTCGTCCTCGACGGGGATGAGATTGCGCTTTCCCGGCACGTAGCCCCGTTCGGCGAAGAACGGCTGCGCCGTCTCGCTCGCCTCGACGGTAATTTCCTTCGCGCCGCGGGCAGCCGCCAGGCGCTCCAGCGCATCGACGAGTGTCGTGCCGACGCCCCGTCCTGTCGCGTAAGGGTGCACGTAGAGCATGTCGAGAACGGTGTTGTTCTTCAGCGATGCAAAGCCGAGATATTCGCCATCCACCTGCACGATCAGCGTCACCATCGCCTCGAGCCTGTCGGCAAAGGCCTCGGCGTCCTCTGCCCGCGCGATCCAGGCAAGGCGCTGATCCTCGGTATAGTCGTCTGCTGTCAGCTCCTCGATGCTTTGCGCGTAGAGATCGCGCAGCGCCATCGTGTCGGAAGGCATGAACGGACGGATCGGATAGGACTGCGGTTGCATGGCGCGAACTCACACGTAGCCGAAGACGCGGGCGGCGATCCAGAACGCCAACAGTGCAATGCCGATCTTCACCAGCATGTAAAACAGCCAGTGGCGCGGCTCGGGCGTATCCTTGCGCCAATCATCGCTCATCGTGCCAGCTCCCAGGTGGTTACGATCTCGCCGGTCTCGGGGTCCTTGGCATCCTTCAGCAGAACGCCGGACGCCGCCAGCTCGTCGCGGATGCGGTCTGCTTCCTTGAAGTTCTTCGCCTTGCGCGCTTCCCCGCGCTGCGCCACCAGCGACTTCACCCGTATCGCGAGGTCGGGATCGGTCACCTCGACCAGCTCGGAGCTTTGCGCGCGCCCATGCCAATGGGAGGCATCAAAGCCGAGAGCGGATGCGGACGCGAGCCATTTTTCGCCGGCTGCGATATCTCCACTCCGCGCGTCCTTCGCCAGCTCGTGCAGGCGCGCGATCGCCAGCGGCGTGTTGAGATCGTCCTTCAGTGCCGCGATCACTGCGCCATCGGGCTGTACGTCCTTGAGCAGCGCGCCGCCGATGCGATCGCTGATCTCGCCCCAGCGGTCGAGGATCGCTTGCGATTCCTCGAGGCCCTTGCGCGTCCAGTCGATCGGCTGGCGGTAGTGGGTGCGCAGCATGTTGAAGCGAACGACGTCGCCGCGCCATTCCTTGAGCAGGTCGTGGATGGTGATGAAGTTGCCGAGCGACTTCGACATCTTCTCCCCTTCCACCTGCAGGAAGCCGTTGTGCAGCCAGTAGCGCGCCATCACCTCCGTGTTGTGCGCACACCGCGACTGCGCGATCTCGTTCTCGTGGTGGGGGAACACGAGATCGATGCCGCCGCCGTGAATGTCAAACACATTGCCCAGGTGCTTGCCCGCCATGGCGGAGCACTCGATGTGCCAGCCTGGCCGCCCGGGCTCGGCGATGCCGCCCGGCGAAGGCCACGACGGCTCGCCCGGCTTCGATGGCTTCCACAGCACGAAGTCCATCGGATCTTTCTTGTAGGGCGCCACCTCGACGCGTGCGCCCGCCGCC
>Ga0182746_1000591_pt1 | contig 45771 bp, 47 predicted proteins | sample eDN3rd30CBELigOP_FD_128881 | JGI IMG/M metagenome (GOLD analysis project Ga0182746, IMG submission 128881) | Enriched Organic Plus compost microbial communities from Emeryville, California, USA - eDNA 3rd pass 30_C BE-Lig OP (version 2) (version 2) ...
CCGTTCAAATGGCTAAAGTATACTTTGCTAAACATATCCTCCATCAACCATAAGAATCTAAAAGATCTTTATCCGCAGAATTTCAAGAAATCAACTGACCTGTAGTTCGTCGGGCGGATACATCAAAGGTACGTATAGTTGTCCGTTTCGAATTTCGAGCCGTCCGGTGGGATAAAATTCGTAATAGCCTGAATACCCCGTTTCAGGAGGTAAATAATGAAATATTATGGATTGGGTCGGGCTGGAAGAATTTTCCATGAGTACCAACGATTAGGGTTGGGGCCGATAGGCATTATAGCAGATTCAATCGCTGTAATATCGATGTAGGAAGAGGTTCGTTGGCTTATTTTCCCTTTTGAAGAAGCCGACTCATTCATATAATAAGTGTCTACCGTACCATCTTCATGAAAATCTAATCTGAGCGTCGATGAATTGTTGTCGGTAAGGTCGGTTCTCTTGTCGAAGAGAAAGTAATCTTGTTGTCCATGCCGTTGTACAAATTCTTTGATCAAGCTGGTCTTCGTGATCTGTCCCTCTTTGGTCAGCATCACTACAGCATCTATGGTGACGGTAGAAGCCGGTTTATATTGTCCGTTGATCAGTAATTCATCATTTTTCTTACAGGCTATGAAAGCTGCCAGAGAGAAAAGTAGGAGGCTATTTTTGTATAAGCTGTTCATAATGTAATTAGTTTGCAATATTTTTGGTCATATAAAATGTAAACCTAAGAAAAAGACACGATTTTTCAATAATATGTTTTGTCGAATGTTGCCACAGTATAATTAATAATTGCTTATTGTTATATTAGACAAATATAAATGTGAATATTGGATTTAATGATAAATATATGGAATTTGATTAGGAGACTTGATGTTTCTTATATAATCTACTATATTTGTAGACATTAATTTATTGTTGGTTTTTAAAATTTAAATAATATGGGATTAAGACTAGGCGATGATGCGCCAAACTTTCAAGCAAAGACGTCAATAGGAGATATTGACTTTTATGAGTATATCGATGGTAGTTGGGCAGTGTTGTACTCGCACCCGGCAGACTTTACACCCGTATGTACGACAGAATTGGGTCGTACAGCACAACTGAAGTCTGAGTTTGAGAAACGCAATGTCAAGGTGTTGGCATTGAGTGTAGATGGTGTTGCAGAGCACTTGAACTGGATAAACGATATCAATGAGACACAAAACTGTGAAGTTGATTTCCCGATTATTGCAGATAGTGACCGTAAGGTAGCGGAATTGTATGATATGATTCACCCGAATGCTTCGGCTACGGCTACCGTAAGGTCAGTGTTTGTTATTGGTCCAGACAAGAAGATAAAATTGACATTGACTTATCCTGCATCTACAGGACGTAATTTCAATGAGATCTTGCGTGTGATTGATTCATTGCAGTTGACAGCAGATTATTCAGTGGCGACTCCTGTAGATTGGAAAGATGGAGAGGATGTGATTGTCGTTCCGGCAATCAAGACGGAAGACATTCCGGCCAGGTTTCCGAAAGGGTTTAAGGAAATCAAACCTTACCTACGTACGACACCTCAACCCAATAGGTAGTAAATTTGTACCGTATTAAATAGAAAAAGCCAACTTTTTTAGTTGGCTTTTTCTTGTTTATAGTCATTTTTCTTTTTTCGTAACATCAAGGATACTATTGACGCAATCAATGTAATGATAATCAATTGCCCCAACATGTAAAGAGGACTGAAGGCATATGTCTCCGTGCCAGAAAAATAAAGGAAAGTCTGTGTTGAAATAGACAAACACAAAAAAATACAAAAATATATCCAAAAGGTTCGCATAGGAATATTTTCTTAAAGTTAAGGATTAATTTTGTTATTGTCAAATATTCCCGTTTTGTAGCAAGAGATAGTTATTAGGAAAAGGAGCTGTGGTAGGTAAGTAGAGACGCGTTAATCGCGTCTCAGAAAGGTATACAACAAAAAAGGTATGATCTACATGTGATCATACCTTTTTTTGATTAATTTTTTATTAAAATACCTTAACAATATAGATATAGTCCTGCAACCTTTTAATCTGTTCGGTTCGCGGCAGATGGGTCAAAGTGTTTTTGTTGTTCAGAACAATGTTTCCTTTCAAAGAATCGGTAGGGATGCGATTCAGTGTTTCGATGAGTTCTTTTGTTTTGATGGCGAAAGCAGCACCATCTATTCCTTTTTGTTTACCCGAAATTATCCCAATAACATTCCCATGGTGATCTAATACAGGTCCACCACTATTTCCTGGGTTGACGGGAATAGATATTTGATAGGCAATGGTGTCCCCTGCATATCCGGTGTTCGAACTCAGATAACCCTGACCATAGACGGCTTCATCCCGTGGGAAACCAATGGTATATATGTCTTCACCAAGATCTGATTTTTGTTTCTTGAATGTGTAAGGTACATTTTTGGGTGTTTTGAAATTGTCATCGTCAATATGAAGGATTGCCAGATCCTTGATGGGATCCGAGAATACGATTTTGGCACGGAAAGACTGGCCTTTACTGTTTTGTAGATGTACCGAATCTGCCCCGTTGATGACATGGTTGTTGGTGACCACATAGCCGTCTTTGGTCAGCATAAATCCTGTTGCTCCAAAGTGGATAGGTGTGGAGGCTTTTGATGTATTGCTGTTCATGTCACGAATAGCTTTGTTTTGTTCGTTGACATCTTTTTTTACAGAATTCATCTCACGGCGTAGTGCACTGTAGTCTGTTGTTGCTTTTTTGATATTAGTGAAATATCCGGTCAGCCAAAGTGTCGAAAAGACGGAGATCAATGCTACGGCTGCTGCTATGCCGGCGTTGATTTGCAAACGGCTCCATAGAGACAATCTCTTTTTCTCTGTAGTAGGTGTAGATGATGGTTGTATGTTTTTACCTTCCTCCACCAAAGCTTTGTTAAAAGCTTTTCTTTTCTCTGCTTCTTGCCAAATGGCCAAAAAAGAGATATGCTCGTCCAATAAATCAGCGTACTCCGGATGGTTACGACAGTACATTTCAAAAGCTGTCTTATCCTCGCCTGTCAGCTCATCCCTTAAATATTGGTCAGCCCAATCCAAAAACTCTTGTCGCCCCATGCTTACTCTATTTTTCCAATTTATTTATACTAAAATATAATTTTTTGAGCCGTTGCAAGCACTTGTATTTCTGTGTCTTTGCATTGTCTGTAGAGGTATAACCAAACTTGTCCTTGATATCCTGCATAGACATATTGCCGATATAGAAATCATTCAGCAATGTCTTGCAAGGCTCTCCAAGCTGTTCTAAGGCCAACCCCATCTGTTCAAAGTTGCTCTCGATAATCTCGTGTCTTTCGATGTCATCCTCTACTTTCAGTACATCTTCAAAATCAGAAATGTCTGATGTCTTTGTCGACGTTCCCTTCCGTGTCAGTTGTTTGAGCCATAACCTTCTGCTGACGGCATACAAAAAAGTACTGAGCTTGCTGTTTAACTCAAATTTACCTTGAGTAAGTCTATCATACAATACCATCACAGCATCCTGAAAGATATCCTTGGCCTCATCTCCCGAACCGTTGTTATTGATGATCATGTGGGATATACTGGGGAAAAAGAGTTTATACAATTTGTTGATGGCTCTGTTGTCACCCTTTGCTATCCCCTTCATCAATTCCTGGTCGGAAACTTCAGATGGCAATATGTGCTTTATCTTACTCACTTATTAATACCTTAAAATCCAAATAGTAACCCTTGTAATGTCTAAAATCTGATGTAAATAGATACGAATCCAAACGTAATCGTATTTTCGGACAATTGCCACTGTAAAAATATAATTTTTTGCCTTAATACGTTTGTACTATAACGTATGATTTTATAAGAAAATTATTAAGGAGTAATATCCTTATTTATGTGTGGTGGTTTTAGGTGTTTGCATGGTTCATTTTGAGGTCGTTCAAATATCCCCATTATACTACCATCATAACCCTGGGCATGGAGGAGTATCAATATATACTCTTCGTTCCTTTCGGATGATTCTATGCGGAGTACAGCGTCTTCGTCTTCCAAGTCAATACTTAGATTTGAAACCGTTGGCAATTCTTGAGAGAGGTGTTTTTTTAGCTTTTGGAAGCGTGACCAGGTATCTATGGAAGTTTTGTAGATGAATACGTAGTTTTTCATATTTGATAATACACGTGCTTTTATGAAGGGCCTATCTTAATAGTGTCAAGATAGGATTGATCTGTCATGCATAAAAGATTCTTTCGGTCAATGCGTGTTAGATAGGGGGTAAAACAGTCGGTTTTTTCGGTGGGGTGACCATTACTTACGTTAAAGAAAAATATGTTTTTTCGTAAATCATTTTCCGTATATAATTTATATACGTTGGTATCAACATATTGAGTATAATTGATAAGCCATAGATGACCTGTCTCGTTCACACCATTTATGCCGGAATAATAGAGAACTTCATCATTGGTAGGATTAAAGGGATATTGCTGTGTAGCATTTACTTGATTAAAATCAATTAGCTTTAAATCGTATTTAAGACTTGCATCGCTGTATTCCAAACTCTTTTCGTAGTTTCCCATACTTAAATACACCCTGCTTAACATCGCTAGTACGGCTGGTTTTGAAGGTCTAGTTACAACTAAAGGTTTGTCGGGTAAAAGAGGTAAGGCTTCCAACAGGTCTGCAATAATTTTATCATATGTTTCTTTCAGCGTGGCTCTGCGTGATGGAGTGGATATATCAGCTGTTTCACGGAGCGGAATACCGGGCAAATTATCGGCCTGCTGTTCATCGAATGGGGGGGCAAACACCTGAGCCAGATTCCAAAACTGAAACGAACGGTAAAATAATGCACTACCTTTTATATTATTATAAGCAGCTTGTTCGGCAGGTGTGGGCTGGATTTTTTCTAACCCTTCCAAAGCTATATTAGCATAGAACACTACACGATACGGGGCTACCCAATCTTTTGTGTCATTTGGCCAAGGAATATCCTTGTTCCAGGTATAAATGGCTTTTAGGAGCGTACTCCCACCTTCATAATCCACATCTTTCAAATAGTATTCGTCGGCTCCAGCGGTGGCTATAGCAGGATCGGCCCCGCGTGTATTACGTCCACCATTTATATATTCGTCATTGTCAAGTAGCTTTTGCAGGTCCTCCAACCCCTCGGGAACGACAAGCCCGTCATTTGGTTTTTCATCCAAATAATTATCGCATGCAATATAGAAGATAGCGATCAGGGAATAGAGTGGAAAAAGTATATGTTTAGCTTTCATTTTATAGCGGTTAAAAGGTTACATTAATACCCAGGGCATACGTTTTACCCGGTGTTAAGCTATAGGTATGGTTGGGGTCTATATCATTTTTATTGGCTTTCCAGATGATTCCTAAATTGGATAGGTAAGCATTGATGGAAATCCTTTGAACTGGCAGAAATGCCGGGCGCTCAAACGTATAGCCAGCGGTAACATCCTCAAAACGGATATGGTCACCTTTTTCGATAAGTGCATCCGAATACAGATAGAAACTTTCGCTTAGCGAATTGGCAGGATATACCATCGCAGGTACATTCGTATTTGCTTCGTCTCCCGGTTTTTGCCAACGTTTGCTGTAATCACCATGCCCTAACCAACTACTAAATAATTGAGAATATTGGACAGATGGTCTTCTGAAATAATAGTTGAACTTGTAGCTGATATTAAAGGACAACGAAATATTTCGATAGTCAAAGGTATTTCTTAATGCACCAAAAGAAGTAGGGTGCGTAGGATAATAGTTCATTTCTGACAAGGGTGTTTGATTGTACAAAGCAGAAGCATCACTACTTATTTCATTATTAATGTAACCTTGTGGAGCACCGTTTTCAGCATTCAGTCCCGCCCATTTAAACGCATAAATGGCGTTAATATTCCTTCCAATTACAGGGTTGATCATATAGTCCGCCAGATAAGCATTCCCCAATGCAGACACAGGCATATCATATTGGGTTACTTTGGTGAAATGGTAGTTATACAGCAAATCTGTTTTCCAACGAAACAGTCGATCAAGCAGTACTGCACCGATTTTTAAATCCACCCCATCACCTTTTATCTGTGCAAGATTTCCGTAATAGCTAACAGGGCCATCATTCACGGACATGCCCGTCGTAGGGTCTAAAGGGGCCGATCCAAGCAGGTCGTACCCCTTTTTACGATAGTATTCCATACTGCCGTAAAATCTGTTGTCGAGTATAGAGAAGTCTAGCCCTATATTCGCCATCTTGATCGTCTCCCAACGTAAAGAAGCATTCGGAGGAGTTATTATTGTTATATGTTCCAATTGGTTAAGCTTCCAATTAAAATTTTCATATCTTCCCGTTGTATAAGCCGATACCCTTTTTGAAACATTTCCTTGTGAACCATAGGTAAAGCGAAGTTTTAGGCTATTTACCCATTCCAGGTTAAAATTTGGCTCTTTATCAATTTGCCAGGCTGTACCCACGGACCAAAGCGGCACCTGCTTCTGATTGGTTTTTACACCGAAAAGGTTAGACGCGTCTACCCGGGCACTTCCGGACAGATAATATCGGGATAGGTAACCATAGGTGGCATTGGAGTAGTACGATATGTACCTATCCACTGCTCCACTAATCGCCCAGCCTGACGGTATTCGCTCTGTAACATATGGCGCTAATATACCGTATTGGTACTGTGGATATTGCTGATTATAGTTTAGTCCGGTCGTATTGGTACTTCCTTTTTTACTATAGCCATAGTATGTATTCGTATTGCCTGCAGATCGCAATTCCTTGATTTCCCAGCCTGCTATGGCGTTAACTTCATGCTTGCCTGCCCAGTTCTTATCGTAGCTTAGCTGTACCCGTCCTTGGTGCGAAAAAGAGGTGCTGTTGTCTTTTCTGATAATTTCACCCATAGGTATGGGGCGGATAATATTACTATTATCGTCGATGGTTGAAAAGCGATTGACTAAATCCCGCACGTAATAGGCATCTTTATTGTAATGGTTGTTAGTGAGATTGTCGGCGTAAAGGAGCTGATATCTTAAACTTAGTGCCAGCCCATCGATAAATATATAGGTTGCTCCTGTATTGGCAATAGCTTGGCGGGTTCTCATTTTAAATTCCCTTCTATCTATTTCATCTAAAGGGTTGTATTCCCAATTCAGTAGACCCTTACTTTGGGCATCATCAATAAAGTCCTTTGTATAGTTCCAATAGATAGGCTGGCCATTACCATTGTCATCCACCAATTGCGCATACGGGTAAAGGCTTTTAAAGCTCCCGCTTTGCATCCCGATACCTAAATTTTCGCCGTAAGTATTGTTACTCTGCATAAAGTTTAGGCCCAAATCAATCGAAAACTGTTTGGATAGGTAAAATTGATTTTGACTTCTTAGTGTTATCCTGTCTCTGCCGTCACCAACCAGTGCCATCTTTTGTTTATCGTAGCCTGCCGAAATATAATAGTTTGCATTTTCCGTTCCCCCGCTTACGTTTAATGCGTGTTGTTGTATAACGCCAGTCTGGTAAAAATACTTTTCTAAATCTTTCCTAACATCATAGTTTCGATACTTATCGATCGCCTGTTGCAATTCGCTTTCTGTCATTGTGGGATTACTTTTCTGCTGACGTAATAGCTGGATTACCGGTGTAAAAGGTGGAAAGAGATAGCCGTCTTGGTGCATGCTTTCGTCCGCCTGGTAATACCCCAATTCATAAAGCTGTTGTTCAAGATCTATATAATCGGAGCTTGATATCTTAGGCAGACTATAGAGATCGGGTTTTCGGTTTACGGTCACATTTGACGTAATCGAGATATGCTGTGTGCCTGGTTTCCCTTTTTTTGTCGTCACTACGATAACACCGTTCCCGGCACGTGCTCCCCAAATGCTGGAAGCGGACGCGTCTTTTAATATGGTCACGTTCTCTATGTCATTGGGGTTAATGTCTTCCAGATTGCCATCAAATGGAAAATTGTCCAATACAATAAGCGGTTTAGCGTCTGCTAAAATGGTACTCCTACCACGGATGAGATATTTATCAGGGCCGACGTCATTTTGGCTGGTATATAGTCCATTGGTCACATTCTCCAATCTTTCGAACAGATTGGTACTGATTGACCTGTTAAGCAACTCGTTGTCGATTGTCTCAAAGCTCCCTGCGGTCCGCTCTTTTGGAAGTGTTTGATACCCTGTATTTATTATATCAACGGCCTCCATCATTGCAGCATAACTTTGCATCCTGATATTGATCTCCGAACGGTCAATGTCCGTTTTGTACGGTTGGTAGCCTACGGAAGTAAAAAGAAGTGTATTGCCTGTCGATGCTCCGGCTAATTCATAGTAGCCGTTAGCATCTGTTATGCCCTTAATCGGTCGCCCAACTACGCTAACGGTTACGTTGGGTAAGGGATTACCGATGCTGTCGGTCACACGCCCCCGGATAGTGCGTTGTTGCTGTTCCTCCTCCCTGGAATGATGTTGTGTCGGTTCTTTTTTAGGAACAATGGTGATGACCTTATTCTTAATCGTATAGGTAAATGGTTGTGTCGCAAACAGCATAGAGAGGGCTTGCCCAATTTCTTTCTCCTTAATATTCAGGGTAACGGGGCGTGCCTGCTGCAAGTATCTGCTATTGTACATGAATGCATAGCCGCTTTGCTTCCTTATTTCCTTCAGCACATTTTCGAGGGTCTCGTTTTCGACGTGCAGGCTGATCTGCTGTGCCTTGGTATGGGCTGCCACATGAAGGCTGAAAGCAATGGTGAGTAATAGGATGAGCTTCATGACCAATACGTATCTGTAGGGGAAGTGACCATACCAACGGCTGACTGATTGATTTTTACAGCCTATGGTATGGACATGAATATTATAATTCATACATTTGTGTTGTTAGGTTAGAAATTTATTTACTTCGCAGTGATAATTTTGATATGCCTGGCAATCGCCGGATTCCGATAGCGGTCGGAACCCGGCCTTCTTATTGCCTCGACAAATACATATCTATTGTCTTGATTTACTTGTCTATAACGATCCTCCTTCCTTGTATTTTGAATTTGACACCTGTATTGAGTTCGAGTACATCCAAGATCCCGGATAGTCTCGTATCTGTAGGCAATTCACCGTTCAGGCTTTGTCCTCCCGGTAGACCGGAAGGGTCAAACTCCACGTCATACCAACGTTCGAGCCGCCGTACTATGGTGGGCAGGTCAGCCTGCGACAAGACGATCAACCCGTCTTTCCATGCTACATAATCGGCAGCATCGACCTCACGTAAGATAAGCCTGTCATTGCGGAGTACGGCCTGTTGCCCCGGTTTCAGCAGGGCACTTTTCCTGTCGTCCGTACCGTGAATGATACGGACGCTACCTGTGACGAGCGTAGTAGCGACCAAAGGTTCATTTTCGTAGGCGTTAATATTGAAAGCTGTCCCTAGCACCTGTACCTGCTGCCCTTTACTCTGTACTACAAACGGTTGCTTTTCATTATGGGTCACTTCGAAATAGGCTTCGCCTTCCAACTGCACCCGTCTTTCTGTCCCCGCAAAACGCGTTGGATAATGTAATGAGCTTGCTGAATTAAGAATGACCTTTGTGCCATCTGGTAATGTGACCTGATACGTTCCTGCTCTTGGCACGGTAACAATAGCAGTAGCAATATTGTCTAAATCTGCAACCAGGCTGCCATCCGTGTACATGATACCTTTTTCATTGACGGTAATACCCTGTTGGCTCTCGATTAATTCATATTGACTGCCATCAGATAGCGTTATGGTGGCTTTGTTGGTTCCGGGCAGGATGTCGTCTGTGACCTCCACGACGTGCTGTGAGGCGTCCGGTGCAGGTCCTTTAGTAGCAAAATATATACTGATCGAGATACAGGCAATGACAGCAGCGGCGGCGTAGGGAAGCCATTTTTTAAACGGCTTAATACGTCGTGCTTGCTGTGTGGGGGAGTGTAGCTGCTGCTGTATATGGAAATAGGCATCGTCTATGATACTGTCTAGCCTGTCACTATCCAGTTCATCCGTAGTTGGTTGCTCCTCTAATTGGGCCAGTACCAGTTCCATAAGCAGTTCTTGCTCCCGGCTGTCTTTGCGGAAGTATGCCAGCAGTTGTTTCACCTCTTGGGGTGAACATCTGTTGTCCCGGTATTTTTCCAGTAATTGTAGTAAGTAAGCTCTATTTTCCAAAACGTCTCTTTATTGGTACTACGTTTGGTAAAAGAAATCCTACTACTCTAATGAAATTTTTTTTATATAATGCAGTCTATAGGGTGTAGAACGTACCCTTGCCTGCTCCATGTTTTTGTAGCTGCCTGTTCGATACCAGGTTTTCCAGATGCTTTTTTACCGTATTGCGGTTAGCACCTGTGATCGTGACGATCTCACTGTTGGTGACTTGTCCCCGGGATTTTACCAGTTCTAAAATACTTAGGGATAAAGGGGGCAACTGCCCCAATAGCAAATGTTCTTTTTCCAGTTTGGTTTCCAGCCTTTGTTTTTGTCTGGATATCGCCTTAAGGAAAAATACTACCCAGGGTTGCCAATCGGGGGCATCATGTTCAAGTGTGACCTGTGTCTGTCTCAGTGCCAGATAATAGGCCTCTTTGCTGTGTTCGATAATGGCTTCGAGCGAACTGTATGGTACATACGCATACCCTGTACGCATCAACAGGTAGGTGGTCAATATGCGGGAAAGCCTGCCATTACCATCCTGAAACGGATGTATGGCTAAAAATTCGACTACAAAAATCGCAGTCACCAATAAGGGATGCAATGATCTGTCGGCGAGGGTTTCATTCGTCCACTCTACGAGATGTTGCATCCGCAATGGCGTGTCAAAAGGGCTGGCCGTCACAAAAATGACACCGATGCTCTTCCCCTCTGCATCAAACGCCTCTACCTGATTGCTGTGCTTCTTGTATTCGCCCCGGTGACGATAGTCTTTGTCACTGTATTTGAGCAGGTCTTTATGCAGTTGACGTATATAGTTCTCGGTAAAAGGTATTTCCTCATAATGTTCAAAAACGGTATTCATTACCTCGGCATAGCCTGCTACTTCCTGTTCGTCACGATTTTCAAATTTTTGGATTTGCAGATTGGAGAGCAATACCTGTACCTGTTGGTCGGTCAGCTTGCTGCCCTCTATACGGGTAGATGAGCCTATGCTTTCGATAGTGGCTACTTTCCGCAGCGAAGTTAATTGTTCGGGTGCCAAGTTGCCCAGCACTTTCCAGGTACCTTTAAATTCGTCTATGGCAGCGATGATGCTCAGGATTTCGGGTGTGATATGTAGTGAATGGGTCTTCATTATCCAATAAATTACCCAAAAATATCCATAAAAACAGTAATATCCAAAAATATATCCATATATATCCAAAAAGTATGCAGAACAATCTGGTCATGTTTTTTAACTTCCTTTTGCAGAGTTTGTCACATTTTTTGTGTTCTTCGAACAAAAAATCCGCCAAAACATGTTTGTTCGGAAAACAGTTCTACAAATATTGTACCCCGATGGGGTGCTTTTTAGAATGACCCGATTGCCCTGAAAAAGTACGGAAGATAAGGGTCAGGCTTATAACTGTACAAGGAACCAGGCGGCAAGGATAGCCATACCGCTTTCTGTATCATACAGGTATTCTTTAACTGTTCGGGTGGCTTTGACCAATTGGTTGCCTACTGTCGAAACGGATATGCCCATAATGCTGGCGACTTCATCATAGCTTTTGCCTTCTATCTTGCAAAGGGTAAATATTCTCTGGCGCTGCAAGGGCAGCTTTGCTATGGCTTGTTGCAGCAGGATAGCGCTTTCTTTGTCCTGTATCTTGCTTTCGATATGGTCATATAGCGCTGTTCCCGTTCTGATAAGTTCGGCTTCCAATTTTCGGTTATGGGCTGCCTTGCGAAAAAAATCACGGATCAGATTTTGTGCTACAGTAAAAAGATAGGACTGGAAAGGTTTTGCGAGATCTATATTCTCCCGGCTATTCCAAACCCTGATAAATGTTTCCTGCAAAATATCTTGTGCCTCGTCTTCGTTTTTTACCAACTTGACCGCATTGATAAAAATACGTCTGCTGTACGTCTGATAGAACCGGTCAAAAGCCGCATGATCGCCACCTTGCAATCTAAGCAGCAGTTCCTTTTCATCCGGTAATAGGCTTGCAGTCAAGTCTGTTCTTGATTAATTTATTCAAATTTAATTATTTTATCATATAAAAAGAATAGCCACGAGCATAATCTGTCGCCGTGGCTATCGGATTTTACGGTGCTTTGCGTTTCAGGTCTTCCAGTTTTTCCCGTGCTTTGAGGGCTTCTGCTTCCTTTTGGCGGGCATTGGTCTCGGCTCGTTGCAGGGCTTGTCTTTGGGCCTCCATTAGTAAGACCATTTTGTGAAAACCGTCCGGGTTATGCTGGTATAGGGTGTCGGCATGAAGGGCTGCATCCGGTATGGTCAGCCTGTGATAACGGTATTTGAGATCGCTCTCACGTAGCTGTGCATTTTCCCGGCGGGATGCTATCCAGGCCCCGGTAGTCAATGCCATAATTATCATTCCCAGCAGAAAAATAAGCCCGTAAATCCGTGTCCTGCCCTCGAAGCGGTGCCTTAATCGTACCTCTATCTGTGTGGGCAGGCTGCCGATGGCCGTGTCCAATGCGGTAGCTGTGCCGGATAACCTGTCCTGTGTCCCGGATAAATCTGCACGTAGCTTCTCCATGTGCCGGGCGGTCTCTATACGCTCTGTTTCGCTCCATTCGTATTTTGAAAGCAGGCTTACGACTGCTTCGGTCTGGTCGTTGAATGCCTGTGCCAGCTCTTTTATTTCCATTTTTTTCTGATTTTATAGTTTGCGTTTACGTTTCTTTTTCTTCCTCTTTAGGGCCTGCCCGAACGGGTCGTAAGGGACGCTGTCCGCCCTGCTTTCGAGTAGTATATCCAGTATATCCTTGCCCGTGTGCGGATGGCTTGCTATGGTATATCTGCCTGGCTCCAATGTATCCGGCAGGGGTCGCAGCGGGTTTGGCTTTGTCGGGTCTTTCGTAGGTATGTGGAGCGCTACATGGTGCTTAAGGGCCTTGTCTATGCCCGCAAATCCCATGCTCCGATCTATGGCAGACCCTTTGAACTTCACGCCGTCTTTTTCAAAGGAAATGCCCTGTATCTCGCCTGTATTGCCCTTGTATTTGTAATGGATCGTGATACCGTTTTGCTTTAATTTGTGTTCCAATTCTTGCCAATTCGCACAGGTTTTCAGTGCCTGCCTGATCGTGTCATAGATGCTAAATTTTAGCTTGTCAGCACCTTTTAACCGCTGCCTGTTGACGGCTTTTTTGCCCTCGGCTATGTGGTAGCCGTACTTCAATGTGAGGTCCTTGCACGCCTGAACATTGCGCCTGTAGTTGTTGCGATCACTAATGGTTTTGCCTTCATTGTCCACCCGGTTGTACACGATATGCAGGTGCGGGTGCGCCGTGTCGGTGTGCCTCACGATCAGGTACTGCGTGTCACGAATGCCCATCATTTCCATATACTCCCGTGCTACGGCTGCCATATTTTCATCGGTGAGCCTGGCACTGTCTTCCAAGCTCCAGCTAAGGATGGTATGCCCTACGGCCTTGCCCAGACCGGGGTTCATCTTGCGCTGCATATTGAAGTCCTCCCTGATGCTGCGGGCACTCTGTATGCGGACGCCTTCGGCTTCGAGTATATGGGCTTCGGGCCTGTTCACCAGGTAGCGGACGCACCCGCCAAAGCTCTTGCCCGTGATCGGTTTACCTATCATCCCCTAACAGTTTTCTAATCAATCTGTCCAGCTCTCCGAGTAGCCGGCGATGTTCTGCTATCACACTTAATAGTCCGACCTGGTGTGCCAGTTTTGTAGATTGATTGAGATTGTTGGCTATCCCGGTCATTGCCCGCAGGTAGCCTGTCTGTTCGGGCGTGATCCTGGGTATTATCTTTGCATTCTTTGCGGCCTGCCGGAACCATTCGCTGGGCTTTATGCCTGCATTCCGGGCCTTGTTTTCGATATGCAGCCGCTCGGAAACCGTCAGCCTCACGACCATGATTTCGCTCCGCCTGATGATCTTCTTTGGCCTGCCGCCTTTGTTGTTTCCGGCCGTGCTTTCAGGCCCTTTCACTTCGTCCATATTACACATTTTTTTAAATTAATACTCTCTTTGTGGTGCCTGCTTTCCCTGATGGCATGGTGATCGTCTTATACTCTTTTGCGACCAACGGGAGCAAATGCCCCCCGCTGCCGTCGGGGGCAAGTTGGTTTTTGTATCGCAAAAACATTAACTTGCTCCTTCAGGACGGCTACGGCGTACTGCTGTTTTCACAGTCTGGGCCTTCGCTTCTTCCCGGGCTGGTTTTCTGCCTGTGTCCTGATCGCTGGCTTTTGGTTCAGGTAATCGTTGAGGTCTTCGTAGTCTTTATATAGTATAGAAGCATCGCACGCCTGCGGCAGTTGTGCTTTCAGTGCTGCGGTGGCTTTGATGCCTGCGGTATTCCGGTCCAGGAACAGGAAAATGTCGTTGTACGGCTTCAGCAGCTCTATACTTTTGTTCACAAAACTAAGGGAGTTCAGCACCAGGTAATCCGTCTGTACCTGACCGTCGTTTTGCAGCGTGAGCAGGGACAGAAAATCGGTGAAGCCTTCCAGTACATGTATCCCTGGCTGTGGGGTATCACTTTTGATATGGGTGATGTCTTTGGGCGCGGATGCTCCCTTAAAAAATCGGGAGCGCAGCTCGTAGCCCCCGGAGTTATTTTTGAAGCCTATAACGGTGTGCGTCTTTCTGTACAAGGTAAAGTCTATTTCACAACAATATTTTTGTGCTGTCCTGATGGGAATATTCCGGCTTTGCAGGTAGGACAGCAAGGCTTTGTCTTCCAATGGCCGGACGGCAAGGATCACGATCTGGCTGAAATCGTCCTTTTTCTTTTCACCCGCAATAGAGCTGGAGTGGCCGGGTGGGTTTTGCGGGCCTTGCGGGATTGGCTGGTGAAAAGAAAGCCAAGGGATTTGGCCTTCCAGTATCCGTAATAGTTCGGTGACTGTACACCTGTGATAACGGATGCCAAAATCAATCAGGTTGCCGCCTTCTCCGGTTCCGTGATCGTACCATACGTTCAGTTTTCTATTGACCTTAAATGAGGGTGTCCTTTCATTCCGCAAAGGGGAGATGTACCAATAGTTTGGGTGACGGCTGTATTTGGGAACGGGGTGATGTCCCAGGGTTGCCAGATAGTCCACCATATCCATTTGCCTCGCCCGGGCGCAGTTTAGTCTTTCCATACTGTACTGATTTCTTTAACCTTTAGGGTGTCTTGTCATACTTCATTGTCCAAATCCAGTCACAGGCCAGGGTCTTCCAGTTGGCTACGGGTGTGCCGTTGGTGTGCTTCCATCCCTGCTGCTGGTAGTGTCTGAAAAAGAAGGCTGCATCTTCGGGTGTGCAGCCTTTCTGAATGAAATAGATTTCGACATGAATAAATAGGGGTGGCAGCTGTCTCCCCAGGCCCTGCCGGGTAGTGCTGGTATTTATCACTTTCCTTAACTGATTTTTGGTATTTTTCATTTAAGGGATTTTTTTTGGTCTTCAAACATTTTGTGTATGTCGTCCACATTGTAATAAATCACGCCACCTATACGGGTATAGGGCAATACTCCATTGATACGAAGGGTCAGCAGCTTGCCCGTAGATATGTCGAGCAGCTTGCGTACTTCGTGGGACTTCAACCATTGCTTTGTCGTGGACGTGGGTTTCTCTTTTATTAACCCTTTGAATAGCTCTATAAGCTCTTTTTTGAATTGCTCCAGATCTTCGACGGTTACGATCTGGTCTTTGGTCATTCTCATTCTGCTCTCTGACGGATTTCTCATCTTCACTAAATTTTAAATTTTCACACTTCACATTATCCGGGAAACAGCAGGAGAGGCACGGGTAGTTATGTACTCCTGAATAGAATGAGAGGAATAAAGCACCTTATCCAACCATCACATTTACCTCTGCACTCTCCGGCACTTCCGATACAAAGTTAGCCAGCTTGTTGTGGATTGCATATAGTTGTTTAAATTCTAAATGACCAGTTTGTGGCTGTTTGGCGGTGTTTACAAGTATCGTTCCCGTTGTGATTGACAACAGCAAATTAAAATGTCACTGGTCAATAAATTTGCTACTTTGGTGGTAGATACTATTTTTATTTAAGTCCCTTTTGTGGATGTTGGAACATACGGACCGGGCAACCCGTCCGCAACGGGAAATAAAAAAGGAAACGCTTATATACGTTTCCTTTTTTAAAAATTATGCTACTGCTTTTTCTTCCAGCATAGATACAGGCATTTTCAGTTGCAGGGCTTTCTTCAGTTCCTTCATATCCTCACTGATTTTTTTGGCGACTATCTTAGCATAAATCTGTGTAGTCCTGATCGACTTGTGACCGAGCAATGCGCTGACGGTTTCGAGAGGTACACCGTTTGCAAGGGTTACGGTGGTGGCAAAGGTATGGCGGGCGGTATGGGTGGTCAGATTTTTATTGATACCGCATATTTCGGCTATTTCCTTTAGGTAAGTGTTGAATTTCTGATTGCTCTTAATAGGGAGCAATGTGCCATTAGCTACGCAAATGGGATGATTTTTGTATCGATCAATGATTTCTTTTGCAATAGGCAACAAAGGCACGTTTTCGCGGCACCATGTTTTTTCCCTGTTTTTCATGATCCAGTCTTCGCCGTCAAAGAATTTGGTTACATGGTCGGGACTAAGTAAAGCAGTGTCTTTGTAGGCATAACCTGTGAAGCACATGAAAAGATAGGCATCACGTATCTCTGCCAAGCGTGCCACAGGCATATGCTTGTTGTAAAGCACCATGATTTCTTCTTCGTCCAGGATGTCACGGTCTGGATTGAAATAGGGGCATTGGTAGGCCGCAATCGGGCTTTTGTCGAGCCAGCCTCTGTCTACGGCTGTACGAAGTACTTTTTTGATGTTTTTGAGGTACTTCATGGCGGAGTTGTTTTCCAATCCTTGCTCCAACATAAGGAAGTCTGCAAAGTCTTCGGCGAATGCGTACACAATCTTATCGAGGGCGATGTCCTGGAGCTTGTACTCAAAGGCAAGGAACTGTGTTATCTTCTTTTTCGTGGTTTCCCATTTTGACAGGGTGGACTTTGCAAGTTTTCCTTTCTCCACTTTCTTCTCCATCTTTTCGATCATAAAGTCAATGGTTTCGGAAATCATTTTGCTTTCTTTTGGTTTGACGCCTTTATAGGCGTCTTTGACCATAGCAGCGCTTACATACTCATGCTGCGTCGATAGGACGTCATAATGCCTTATCAACGCATCCCTAAGCCTGTGAATAGCCGTATTGATCTGTCTTGCTTCGGTGGTGCTACCGATTGCCGTACCGGCGTCCTGGTTCCATTTGTCAGGGGCAATCTTCATGCCGAGGGACAGCTCAGCTCTTTTGGAATCTATGGTAAGCCTTACCGTTATGGGCATCTTACCGTCTTTTGATACTTTGGATTTTTCCAGCATCAATAGCATGGAAAGTTTTTCATTAACCTTCATAACACACAATTTTCAGGTGAACAAATACCTAAAGCCCTACATCACACAAACCTTCGGGTTAAGTCGAGGGTACCAAAATTAGCCAATAAAAAAGGTACCCTCAATAGGCACCTTTTAGCTTGTATTTCTTTGATATTGTTTGTTATGCTTTTTTTCTGAAAAGATTGATTTTGAACACTTTTGAACAAAAAAACCACCCTGAAAGAGTGGCTTTGTGATCCCGCTGGGACTTTTGGCGGTCTGGACGGGACTCGAACCCGCGACCCCATGCGTGACAGGCATGTATTCTAACCAGCTGAACTACCAGACCTAAAATTTTAAAAACAAATTTATATAAGAACGATCGGAAACTTGATTTTCCTTTTATGTTTAGAGCGGTCTGGACGGGACTCGAACCCGCGACCCCATGCGTGACAGGCATGTATTCTAACCAGCTGAACTACCAGACCTAAACCCTTCTCGTTAGAAGGTGTGCAAATATAGGTGTATTTTGGTATAATGCAAACTTTTTTCAAAAAAAACATCTCTATTTTATCTAAAAATGGAGAAGAGTATAGGAAGGGAAAAAGCGTTAAAGTTACGTAGCTCACGGACATAAAAGCTTAGTAAATTGGGTTCAATAAAAAAAGCCTCAACTTTCGTTGAGGCCTTACTTAGTAGCGGGGACCAGACTCGAACTGATGACCTTCGGGTTATGAGCCCGACGAGCTACCACTGCTCCACCCCGCAATATATTTTTATATTCAATGCTGTGCCTTGCGCTCAACGTTTGTGATTCTTTAGTAGCGGGGACCAGACTCGAACTGATGACCTTCGGGTTATGAGCCCGACGAGCTACCACTGCTCCACCCCGCAATATATTTTTATATCCAATCTTTGTTTTTATTATCAAAATCAAAGATTATTTATTTCCGTAATTGGAGTACAAAGATATTATTTGTTTCTTTGTAAAACAAATAAAAAACAAAAAATGTCGCACAAAGCCGGGTTTGTCAGTATTATCGGAAAGCCTAATGCAGGTAAATCTACATTAATGAATGCGTTAGTAGGTGAAAAGATGTCGATCATCACACCAAAAGCTCAAACCACCCGTCATCGTATTATGGGAATCGTCAATGACGAGGAACACCAGATTATCTTTTCGGATACGCCGGGGGTCATCAAACCCAAGTATTCCCTACAGGAATCTATGATGAACTTTGTCCAAGGATCTCTGATCGATGCCGATGTGATTCTTTTTGTGACAGATATACATGAGAAGTACGACGAAAATGATGTGTTGGAGAGGCTCCGTAAAACATCCTCTCCCGTAGCCGTGCTTATCAATAAAATCGATAAATCTTCTGAAGAGGAAGTAAAAGAGAAGATAAATTTTTGGCAGGAAAAGCTCAATCCAGATACTATTTTTGCTGTTTCGGCTTTGTTGGGCCACAATGTCATGCCGATCCTAGATTATATCAAAGAAAAACTTCCCGTACATCCGCCATACTATGAGAAGGACGAACTTACAGACAAGTCGATGCGGTTTTTTGTGTCGGAGATCATCCGTGAGAAGATATTCAAGCTTTATGATAAGGAAGTTCCTTATAGTACAGAAGTCGTCGTAACCTCATACAAAGAGGAAGCCCGTATTACCCGTATAGCTGCCGAAATATATGTCGAACGGGATTCGCAGAAAAACATCATTATCGGAAAAGCTGGCGCCATGATCAAAAAAGTGGGGACGTATGCACGCCAGGATATTGAAGAATTCATTGGTGGGAAAGTTTTTCTCGAACTTTTTGTCAAAGTCATTCCGGATTGGCGGACGAAGAAAAATCTTTTGAAACGCTTTGGGTACGAAGATTAACTTTCGTACCCAACACCATTTCTTTTAATCAATCCACTCAAAACCGGTATAAGGAACCAATACCGAAGGGATTTTTATTCCGCGATCGGTTTGGTTGTTTTCGAGCAAGGTCGCTACAATGCGTGGTAAAGCTAAAGCAGAGCCATTTAAAGTATGAGCTAGTTGCATCTTCCCTTCGGTATTTTTGAAACGTACCTTGAGCCTATTGGCTTGGTACGTCTCGAAATTGGATACGGAAGATACTTCCAGCCAACGCTTCTGGGCCGTGCTGTAGGTCTCCATGTCGTAGGTAAGGGCTGAAGTGAAACTCATATCACCGCCGCACAACCGCAATACCCGATAAGGCAATTCCAGTTTTTGTAATAAGGATTGTACATATTGGCTCATGTCTTCCAAAACTTCATAAGATTTGTCAGGATGTACGATCTGTACGATCTCGACTTTATCAAATTGGTGCAATCGGTTCAGTCCTCGTACGTGTGCACCATAGGATCCGGCCTCCCTGCGAAAACACGGAGTGTATCCACAGTGCTTGATTGGAAAATCTTCCTCTTTGACAATGCTGTCGCGGTAAATGTTTGTAATAGGTACTTCGGCAGTTGGGATAAGGTACAAGTCATCGTTCGTCACATGATACATTTGTCCTTCTTTGTCGGGTAATTGACCCGTGGCATAGGCAGAAGCTTCGTTGACCACGTTGGGTACCTGTACTTCCTTGAAACCTGCTTTTTCGGCTTCATCCAGGAAGAAGTTGATCAATGCCCGTTGTAAGCGGGCGCCTTTGCTTTTGTACACCGGAAATCCTGCTCCTGTGATCTTCGTGCCGAGCTCAAAATCGATAATACCATATTTGGTGGCCAATTCCCAATGAGGAAGGGCATCCTCCGGCAAGGTTGGGATAGTGCCATGTTCAAAGGCAACCTCGTTGTCCTCGGCAGTCGTGCCCTGTGGTACAGAAGTATGCGGGAGATTGGGAAGCTGGATGAGCTTGTCATGGAGTTCTTGCTCTACTGTCTCCAGTTCTTCCTGTAGCAGTCTGATCTGTTCTTTATATCCGGCAGATTTGGATTTTACGGCTTCGGCTTCTTCTTTTTTGCCTTGGCGCATCAGATCGCCGATTTGTTTGGCTGAGGAATTGGCTTCTGCGGCAACGGCATCTGACTCGGATTGGACTTTGCGACGCTTCTCATCCAAGGCGATGATGTCGTCTACCAAATCCAGATCCTTGAAGTTTTTTACGCCTAATCTTTCGATGACCGTATCCCTGTTGTCACGGATATAATTTAACTGCAACATAAATAATAATTGTTATGAATAAGCCACAAAGATAAGAAGAGAAGGTGAAAAAGTATATAGAAAGATATTATTCCATGGAAGAGGGAGGGGACAGATAACTACAAGACTTATAAGGTTTCGAAAACCATATAGGTTTGAGGCAAAAAAAGCCTAATTTTGATTATGCTTTATTTAGTCCCTACACCCATTGGCAATTTGGAAGACATGACGTTCCGGGCGGTTCGTATATTGAAGGAATCGGATATCATTCTTGCCGAGGATACCCGTACCAGTGCACCTTTGCTCAAACATTTTGGTATCGAAAAGAAAGTATTTGCCCATCATCAGCACAATGAGCATAAGGCTGTGGCGGAAATCATCAGGTTTCTGAAAGAGGGGCAACAGATCGCTTTGATATCAGATGCAGGCACTCCGGCGATTTCGGACCCGGGCTTTCTGTTGGTGCGGGAAGCGATCAAAGAGGGTATTATGGTGCAATGTCTCCCTGGAGCAACCGCATTTGTGCCGGCATTGGTCAATTCGGGATTGCCCAATGACCGCTTTTGTTTTGAAGGTTTTTTGCCTGTCAAAAAGGGGAGGCAGACACGATTGAAACAATTGGCGGAGGAGAAGAGAACTATGGTCTTTTATGAATCACCCCATCGTATACTGAAAACTATCGAGGAGTTTATCCAGTACTTCGGTGCAGAAAGGCAAGCGTCTATATCTCGGGAACTAAGCAAGCTATACGAAGAAAATGTTCGGGGCACATTGGCAGAACTAAAAAAACATTTTGAAAACAACCCTGTCAAAGGAGAGTTTGTGTTTTGTGTTGCCGGATTAGAATAGTGGGTGGCTTCTTTTCTTTAGGATCAGATTGTCAAGGAGGAAACAAAAGGAACATATATTTTAGACAACTACATTTTTTCCCTCCCGCTACCTTCCCGTCCTCGCCGGCGGACGGCCTCGTGACTTTTGAAGCCCAAAAGTCACCAAAAGGCTTGTCCATTTCAAGGCATCTTGTCGCACAGGCCCTCGCTCAATAGCCCTGCAACTGCTGCCCTTGGTTTTGTCTCCCTAGGGCCATTGCCCACCAATCCATCAACAAAACTAGACAGAGCTATGGGCAATCCATCCCACAGCCTTCCGTTGCAGGGCTATTCCTGCCGATGCTGATGAAATGGACGTGCGCAATCCACAACGCTTGGCTTTACCTGCACATCAATACGTTGTCTGCAAGCCAGAGTAAGAAGCACTAACCTCCACCGACCTTGATTCATTTGGACAGCAAGCCCGTGGAGATCCCGTCTTGACGGCCTTACACTTTGCAATATGCAAGCCATACACAGTCCAGCGAGGAGGGCTGTGTGTCGGAGACCTTGTATGGCGCTTCGGGAATGGAGCGTGGCGGCTGGAACAAATTAAGCAAAGTCTTGATTTTTGTTAAGCTTTTGATCAAGCAAAAGCTTATCGCCCTGCGCCGGCGATAGAGGCGCATAAAAACTGTTTAAAACAATCCTTCATTTATATTATCCATAAAATTAAGATGCATTTACCCTGTCCTTTTGAACCGATAATTCTTTAAACTTTTGAATATTGAGTATCTTTACCTTCGGTTCAATAATTGATTAAAAAATGAGTATAGATAAATTTGTACAAGACGGTCAGGATGTCAAAGTTGTTGAGAAGATATACAACAAAATCATCGACATGCTCACCCATGGAGAGGCTGTCAACTATATCGCGGTGCAGAAGAAACCGGCTGTGACCCTATTGCCAGATAGTATTACGATCAGCAATAAACGTATTTTTCTGTGCGAATTTACCAAATTGGGTTTGGCAACCAATTTTGAGATTTTTTCGTGGAGGGATATTAAAGATATAGCCTTTAAAGAAGAAATATTTGGTTCGAAAGTGACGGTTATCCCTTTTACGGGTGAGAACCTTAGTATCGATTATATTCCAAAGGTACAGGCTCGGAAGCTTTATCAATTGATCAAGGAAGCTCTGGAAAACGAAAAAAGTGTATCTGATGAGAAACCGACCTCTACGACTGTACAAAAAGTAGAAGAGAAGCCTGCATCCGAGAGCAAACCGATTTCTATCAATGATATGTACAAGCAACGGTCTGATCAAAAAAAGACAGAGGATCCGGTACAGCAAGCTGCCACTCATGAAGTAGAAGATCCTAAGACTATCTCCTCTCTGCCTGTAGAGACTGTACAGGAAACCGAGTCAGAGGAGGAACCGAAATCTGTCAATACACCTCAAGAACATCTCTATATGTCGCCAACACCATCCTATACAAGTGTGGTAACTCAATCCGAAAAGAGCGAAGAGGATGATGAATTGACGTTGAAGCTGAAAAAGCTGAAAAACCTTTACGATAAACAGTTGATCACACAGGCGGAGTACGAAAGTAAGAAATCAGAAATCCTTTCACAATTATAATCAAGTGAAGAAAAATTACCTGTTGGCGCTATTGAGTGCTTTCGTTCTTTGGTTAGCCTGGCCACCTATTCCTTATAGTAGTCTGTTGTTGTTAGTCGGGTTTGTTCCCTTACTGGTTGCTGTAGAAAGGGTCGTGCGTGGTCAGTATGCTTACAAAGGGCGTAAGATATTTGCATTAGCTTTTCTGACTGGTTTTGTATGGAATACAGCTTCGATTTACTGGGTATTCCATGCCATGAACGCCTATCTGTCTACAGTCGTTTCCCTATTGATTGCCTTGATTCCATTTTGTTTGGCTCCCTTGTTGATGGCTTTGGCTTTTAGGCTATACTATCAATTGAGAAAGAGAAAAGCAATAGGCTGGAGTTTCTTAGGATTGGTTTCGTTTTGGATAGGTTACGAATATTTGCACCAATCCTGGGGATTGGCTTTCCCCTGGATGACCTTGGGCAATGGTTTTGCCAATTTTCATCAAATCGTACAATGGTATAGTGTCACAGGAGTATATGGGGGGACATTGTGGATTTGGTTAGTCAATATTCTTGCTTTTCTTTTTTATTGGCAAAAGTCGCAGAAGATACAGGCCATAGGACAAACCAAATTGATAGTGGCTATTGTAGCCACAATTCTTGTCCCGATGGGGGTATCCGTCGTGCAGTATGCTTCGTACAAAGAACATATCAATCCATCTGACATTGTCGTGGTGCAACCCAATATAGACCCTTACGGAAAATTTGGATATATCTCACCCGAAGAACAACTAGAACGCCTCTTTGCACTTTCGGAAAAAGCGGCCAGACCAAATACAGAGTTTTTTATTTGGCCAGAAACAGCAATATCGGCAAGGGGAGGGATCAATGAAGAAGGATTTAGGGCATATCCGGTATATCAATCTATTTTGGGTTTTTTGGAAAATTATCCTAATGGGAATGTGCTTTCCGGAATTGAAAGCTATGCCCTGTTTAATGATCCGCATACTGTGACGGCCAGACCTTTTGGGGAGCATTATGTGGAAAATTACAATGCTGCGGTACTCATCGATGCATCGAGTAAGGTCCAGTTTTACCACAAGTCGAAGCTTGTGCCGGGCGTCGAGCAGATGCCTTTCGGAAAGGCACTGGAATTTATGAAACCTCTGTTCGAACATTTCGGAGGGACGACGGGGGGATATGGTCGCGATCCGGAACCGTCCGTGCTGTATGCACAGAGCGGTATCGGTGCTGCTCCGGTCATCTGTTACGAATCGATCTGGGGAAACTATGTCCGTGAATATGTCTTAAAAGGTGCACAGTTTATCGCTGTAGTCACCAATGACGGATGGTGGAAAAATACATCGGGAAAGGATCAGCACCTGGATTATGCCAAGCTACGCGCTATTGAAAACCGTCGTTGGGTGGCTCGCTCGGCCAATACGGGTATTTCGGGGTTTATAAACCAACGTGGCGATATCGTCCAAAGAACCGAATGGTGGGTACCTGCCTCTATTAATCAGGAGATCAATCTGAACGAGGAATTGACCACCTACACGAAAGTAGGAGATATTGTGGTGTATCTGGCACTGTTGGGATGCTTGTTTTCCTTTTTCTTATTGATTCCCTTAAAAACAAGATGATTTTTAACCACATAGAAGCATAGGGTGATTGACTATTCTGAGAAAAACTATGTTTTAAAATTTATTTTTGTTTCATCTATATTACAGTAATCAAGAGTTTAGTTATTTCTATGTTCCTATGTGGTTTATTTTAATATCAAAATAATTCAGATACTTTGTGCCCATATTGCTAATTTTGTGCTATGCAAATATATTTAGACAATGCTGCTACTACTGCACTGGATCCCGAAGTGATAGCCGTCATGGTGGATACCATGAAAAATGATTTTGGCAATCCATCCTCTATACATGGCCATGGCCGTCGGGTCAAGACCATCGTAGAAAAGGCGAGAAAGACTATTGCTCAATTGTTGCATGCCTCACCAGCTGAGATATTCTTTACCTCTGGTGGTACGGAGGCCGACAATATGGCGATTGTACGTTCGATAGCTGATTTTGGTATAACCCATGCTATCACTTCTCCTCTTGAGCACCATGCGGTATTGCATACGTTGGAAGCTTTGGAAAAGGAAGAAAAATTTACCCTTAATATAGTTAGTGTGGATGAAAAAGGGGATTTAGACTATGCTCATTTGGAAGAATTGCTGGCTAATAATCCGAGAACATTTGTCTCGCTGATGCATGCTAACAATGAGTTGGGTAATCTCACGGATGTAGGGCGTGTTTCGGAGATATGTGCACGATATGATGCAATCTTTCATTCGGATACGGTGCAGACTATGGGACATTACCCGCACGATCTGTCCAAGCTAAAAATTGATTTTATCACAGGTTCAGCCCATAAATTTCATGGACCAAAAGGAGTAGGATTTCTTTATATCAACGCTAGGAATAAGATAAAGCCTTTGATCTATGGTGGTGCGCAGGAACGTAATATGCGAGGGGGGACAGAGAATGTGTATGGTATCGTCGGTATGGCAAAAGCATTGGAAATTGCTTATCGGGATATGGAGGAGCATCACCTATATATCCAGGGTCTTAAAGATTATATGATTGCACGACTTAGAGAGGCTATCCCAGAGGTACGTTTCAACGGCCAAATCGAAGCTGATAGGTCGTTGTACACTGTATTGAATGTATCCTTGCCCTGTTCGGATATGAATGATATGCTTTTATTCAATCTGGATATTGCGGGTATTTCTGCTTCTGGAGGTAGTGCCTGTAGCTCAGGATCAGACATCGGTTCTCATGTACTTCGGGCGATAGATGCAGATAATGATAGACCATCTGTTCGTTTTTCTTTCTGTAAGAATAATACAAAGGAAGAGATCGATACTGTCGTGGCTAAAGTGAAAGAGATCTGTGATAAAGAGGAAAAAATAAGCCTATAAGGTTTTCAACAATCGGATCTCCTGCTGCAATTGTTCGATGCGCTCAAGCAAACGTGAGACGACTTCAATGCCTTGTATATTCAGTTCCAGATCATTGTGCCAATTGGAAAATTTTTCGATCAAGGGTAGATGTTCTTCATCTACATAGTCTTGCTCTTCCTGTACGATGATTTCGATCAGCCCACTTTGATGGAGCTCGTGTATAAACGTCATCTCCAATTTATGGGCCTGGCATATATCGATGATTTTAAATAGTGTGTGTTCCATAGCTATTTACTTATGTCGGCTAATTGTTGAATAAGTTTCTTCTGTTCGTCCGTAAGATTTGTTGGCAACTTGACATGGATCTCGCCGTAGAGATCACCAAACTTGCCTTCTTGTTTATACAATGGAAATCCTTTGCCTTTCAACCGGACTTTTGTTTCATTTTGGGTTTCGGGTTTTATTTTTACCTTGATCTTGCCGTCGAGCGTGTCTACAATAGCTTCTCCACCTAGTAGAGCGGTGTACAGGTCGATGTCTATCTTCGCATATAGATCAGCACCTTTGCGTTGGAAACGAGGGTCTTCTTTTACACGAAAGGTTATATAAAGATCTCCTTTAGGGCCTCCCTGGGCGCCTTCTCCTCCTTGTCCCTTTAATCGGATTTTCTGCCCGTCTTCTACACCGGCTGGGACAGTGATGCGAATGTTTTTCCCGTTTACCGTAAAGGTCTGTTGATGGGAGGAGGCTGCTTGCAATAAGGTTAACTCCAGCTCGGCTTGATAATCCTGGCCACGGTAAGCTCTTCGCTGCCCGGCTCCAAAGCGAGAGCCAAATAGCTCTTCGAAGAAGTCTGAATATTCTCCAGTATCGTAATTGCCGCTGTAATCAAAATCAAAACCTTCAAAAGGATTTTGTGTCCCTGTTCTACCTCTACTATGAGACTGTTTATGGTACTGTTGCTGTGCACGTTCATATTCTTCCCCGTGCTTCCAGTTTTCACCATATTGATCGTATTTTTTCCTTTTGTCGGGGTCGGTCAGCACCTCATTCGCTTCGTTGATCTCTTGAAACTTCTTTTTAGCTTCCTCATCATTCGGATTGAGATCCGGGTGATATTTACGTGCCAGCTTGCGGTATGCTTTCTTGATATCGTCCTGCGTGGCAGTCTTGTCGAGCCCCAATACTTTATAATAGTCTAAAAAAGCCATAGGTCGTATTCTTGCAGTTTAAATTACGCAATATCTATGACAAAATCAATGCCTTTTATAGAAATCCTGACCGCTTTATCTTGCAACCTGTTGTTGGTGTTGTCACCGACAACTTTGGCGGTTGGTCACAAGGCCAAACCGCAGGGTAAAGGAAACAGGTCTGAATATACACTTTTATCTTGTTCCTATATCTTCACGGATATCCACTTTAGGGCGATCATCCCGGGTTGCAATGTCCCATGCTGTATGAAAAATCAGCTTTTCTCGTTTGACCATCATCGGAAAATCGATCTTGTCCACGGTATCTTCGGGAGTATGGTAATGTGGATGCAAGCCCGAAAAGAAAAATAAAGAAGGAATGCCTTTTTTTGCAAAATTGTAGTGATCCGAACGGTAGTAGAGACGCATAGGTTCATTTGGTCGATCATACGAATAATCCAATTCCATACCGATCTCTTTGTTGGCGTTTTCAACAATGGGTTTCAGATCGGAGCTTAACTTGTTTGCACCAATGACATGTATGTAATTGTGGTTGCCCTTCAGGTGCTTGTCATCGATACGGCCTATCATATCAATATTGATACAAGCCACCGTTTTTTCCAAGGGTAGGATAGGATTTTCAGCATAATATTTTGATCCCAGTAAACCTTTCTCTTCGGCTGCTAATCCTATGAATAGCATGCTACGGCGAGGACCTTTGCCATCTTGCTTGGCTTTGGCAAAAACTTTGGCCAGTTCAAGTATGGCTACTGTACCACTGCCGTTGTCGTCTGCCCCTGGGAAAAATGTACCATCCGGCAGTATACCATCGTGATCATAGTGACCGCAGACTACGACAATTTCATCTTTTAAGTCTGTACCTTCTACCAATCCCAATACATTGGGATCATTCAGTTCCTCGATCAGGATACCCATCTTGCCATGGACAGGCAAAGCTATGGTTAGTGGTGCTAAGGGCTTTGTGTTTGCAGAAGACGTAAACTGTGCGAGAGAGGTGTTCTTTTTGGCAAGGATACTGTTTGCGACCTCTTCGGTAATGAATACCGTGGGCAGCGAAGTGATGCTACGTTTTGGAGGTGCCGTGTCTGTCCGTAATTGTACACGTCCTAGAAGGTTTCGATCATTGGTGAGATGGATTGTTTCCTGCGCTTGTGGCCCTGTAGCAAGGATCATTTTGGGATTGTGCTTCAGCAATTCTTGGATTCGTTTAAATCGATTTTTACTCCATTCGGATTGGTCCATAGATCTTGACAAGAGCGATTTGCCTGAAGCATCGGTTGGCTCTCCTTCATTCAACAGTAAGATGACTTTGTCCTTAATGTCTATGCTTTGTATTTCATTGTATTTCTCATCCTGGATTCCGTAACCTACGAAGATGATCTCGTCCGCACTGATCTGTTGAAAATCGTTGTCTCCGCTGGCGAAAAAATCTTTGCCATTTACCAGGCCCTGTTCACCGATGCTAAACCCCTCTACTTTATAAGAGATTTGTTTCAGCGCTACAGGTTGAAAATAACTTCCGTTCACCACAGGCTGTAGTCCGTATGTTTTGAAATGCTCGGCTATATATTGAGCGGTTTTTTCTCCTCCTTTTTGTCCGGTACCCCGTCCTTCGTATTCTCTTGAGGACAGTATGGTCAAATGTTCTTTTGAACTTTGTTCCCCAATTAGGTTCGCATACTGTGACGGTGTCTGTGCGAGTGAGCAGGCATTTGTCAGGGAAGAGATAAATAGGAGGATAAGAAACTTTTTTATCATAATGGAGGGGGAATTTTTTTATGTAGAGACGTAAGGCATTACGTCTCTACGCTATTAACAGGATATTTTGTTCACACGATTGGCGTGTCTTCCACCTTCAAATTCAGTGGTGATGAATGTTGACACGATTTTCTTTGTCAATTCGAGATCAATAAATCTAGCTGGAATACATACGACGTTGGCATTGTTGTGTTGCCTTGCAAGGGCAGCAATTTCGTTTTGCCAAGCTATAGCTGCACGTATGCCTTGGTGTTTGTTTGCTGTGATCGCGACCCCATTGGCACTCCCACAGATCAATATACCCAATTCGCATTCTCCATTTTCGACTGCACTGGCCAAGGGATGCGCATAATCCGGATAGTCGACAGAGTCTGTCCCGGAGGGGCCAAAATCTTTTATCTCGTGTCCCAGATCTTGTAGATAGGGGACGAGTTCGGTTTTGTAATCAAAACCTGCATGGTCACTTGCAATGGCTATTTTCATAATCTTGACTATATTTATTTGTTGTAAAATTCTTTTTCTCTTAGATCCCTTTGCTTTTTGACCCGGGCTGATACCATGATGCTGAGTTCGTACAGCATCAACATCGGTGCACTGACCGTCAGTAGCGTAACTACATCTGCAGTAGGTGTGATGATGGCGGCAATGATCAAAATGATGACAATAGCATATCGCCGGCTAGCTCTCATAAACTGAGGAGTCATCAAGCCGAGCTTGGAGAGAATAAATATCAAAATCGGCAATAAAAAGATGACCCCACAACCGAGTGTAAGTGTTGCAATTGTAGATAGGTAAGAATCAATTGTAATTTGATTGGTGATCTCGTCGCTGAGAGATACATTGGCCAAGAAATTGACGGATAAAGGCACAACGATATAATAACCGAATAAAGCACCGATGACAAACAAGATGGTGGCATAGAATACAAAACCATTAGCGGATTTCCGTTCTACGTCTGTCAAAGCCGGTTTGACAAATAGCCATACTTCGAAGAGGAGATAGGGAAATCCTAGCGCAACGGCCATCAATAAACAGGAATTGATCTGTAGCATAAACTGTCCGGCCAGTTCTGTATTGATGATGTTAAAAGGTATTTTTTCTACACAAAAGCCTTCCAGATTGAGCAGGTCTCCGACCTTGCACATCATACGGTAGGTCCAAAAATCCAGATTTTTGGGCCCCATGATGATATCGTTGAAGATAAAGTCGTAAAAGCTGAACGAGATTATAGCAAAGATCGTTACGGCTATGAAAGCACGGATAATGTGCCACCGGAGTACCTCCAGATGTTCAAAAAAGGACATTTCGGCTTCCAGACTTTTTCCTTTTTCTTTGATGGCTTTTATTAATTTTTCGCTAGACATATACAGAGTATTGCTCAGATAACAAAAATACCATTCTTTGATTTAAGAATGGTATGTTTTGATAGGAAAACAAAATTTTTACGCTTCTTCTTCGTCCGGATATTCCGTCAGGTCAAACGTTTCCATAAATTTGGTCGTGAAATTGCCCACCCTGAAATTGGGGTCCCGCATCAGTCTCAAATGTAGAGGAATCGTTGTCTTGACGCCTTCGATGACAAATTCGCTCAGTGCACGCTCCATTGTAGAGATGGCTTCTTCGCGTGTCTGCGCCGTACAGATCAGTTTGGCGATCATCGAGTCGTAATTTGACGGAATAGTATATCCAGCGTATACATGTGTATCTACACGGACGCCATGGCCTCCGGGAGAATGGAAATTCGTTATTTTTCCTGGAGAGGGACGGAAGTTGTTGAACGGATCTTCCGCATTGATCCGACACTCGATGGCATGCATTGTAGGCTCATAGCTTTTTCCGGAAATAGGGATGCCTGCTGCTACTTTGATCTGCTCTTTGATGAGATCAAAGTTGATGACTTCTTCCGTCACCGGATGCTCTACTTGAATACGGGTATTCATCTCCATGAAATAGAAGTTGCGATGCTTGTCGACCAAAAACTCGATGGTACCGGCTCCTTCGTATTTTACAGCCTGTGCGCCTTTGATAGCAGCTTCTCCCATCTTGGCACGAAGCTCCGGCGTAATGAAAGGCGAAGGTGCTTCTTCGACTAATTTTTGGTGACGGCGTTGAATAGAGCAATCGCGTTCGGAAAGGTGACATACGGTACCGTATTGGTCTCCGATGACCTGTATTTCGATGTGGCGAGGTTCTTCGACAAACTTTTCCAGATAGATGCCATCATTGCCAAAAGCTGCGGCAGCTTCTTGGCGGGCCGAGTCCCAATTGGGTTCGAATTCTTCATCTTTCCAAATGATACGCATACCACGGCCACCACCACCTGCAGTCGCTTTGATGATGACAGGGTAGCCTATTTCATTGGCCAGCTTGATACCGGTTTTCACATCGGGAATCAAGCCGTCAGAACCCGGTACTGTAGGTACTCCTGCCTTTTTCATGGTATCTTTGGCCGAAGCTTTATCTCCCATTTTTTCGATTTGTTCTGCTGTGGCACCAATGAATTTGATGCCGTATTCTGCACAAATCGCAGAGAATTTTGCGTTTTCGGACAAAAATCCATAGCCTGGATGGATGGCGTCAGCATTGGTCAGCTCTGCGGCTGAAATGATGTTGGGAATATTCAGATAAGAATCTTTACTTGCTGGAGGGCCGATGCACACAGCTTCGTCTGCAAATCTCACATGGAGACTATCCCTGTCTGCAGTAGAATACACCGCTACGCTTTTGATACCCATCTCACGGCACGTACGGATGATGCGAAGGGCTATTTCTCCTCTATTGGCTATTAATATTTTCTTGAACATTTGTTATAATTTGGAAATTAGGAGATTAGAAAATTTGAAAATCAATTGTCAACCGACAAATTTTATTTTCATTCATGTCTAATGTCTAATATCTCTTACCTAAGATTATCTGGGATCAACCAGGAATAACGGTTGATCGTATTCAACAGGTTGTGCATCATTTACGAGTATTTTTACAATTTTGCCCGATACTTCGGATTCGATCTCATTGAATAGTTTCATGGCTTCGATGATACACAGTACTTTTCCGGGTGTGATCTCATCGCCTACATTGACGAAGACAGGTTTGTCTGGGCCTGGAGATCTATAGAATGTACCGATCATCGGTGATTTGATAGTGATGAAATTTGCCTCCTCATTTGCTGTTGGAGCAGCTGCTGCAGGTACTACTGGTTCAGCTACCGGAGCTACAGGGGCAGCTGTCGGAAGGGGAGCTGGTGCTACTGTAGGAATACTTGCTGTCACGTAAGTAGGTTCCTGGTTGGTCTTTATTGTAATCTTGAAATCTTGTTCTTCAATTGATACTTCATTCACACCTGATTTTGCTACGAATTTGATCAGGTCTTGAATTTGTTTGATATCCATACTCATAGTAGTAGGTTTTATTTTGTGTTAAAAATTTAGTCTCTTTTAAATATACGAAAAATCGAATGATTTAGTATGCCCATTTCAAATATACAGATCCCCATGTAAATCCTCCACCAAATGCGGCCAGAATGAGGTTGTCTCCTTTTTTCAGCTGGCTTTCCCATTCCCAAAGGCAGATAGGGATCGTTCCACTGGTTGTATTCCCGTATTTGTGAATGTTTACCATGACTTTTTCTTCGGGTAGTCCGGCTCTTTCGGCCGTAGCATCGATGATGCGTTTGTTGGCTTGATGGGGTACAAGCCATGCGACATCTTCGGAGGATAGATTGTTGCGCTCCATGATCTCAGCGGCTACATCGGCCATGTTGGTCACTGCAAATTTGAATACAGTACGTCCTTCTTGATAAGCGTAGTGCATACCTGCGTCTACGGTCTGATGGGATGCCGGATTTAGCGAACCGCCACCTTTGATATTTAGGTATTGTCCTCCGGAACCATCGGTCTTCAAGATCGTGTCCTGAATACCATTGCCTTCCGTATTGGGTTCCAGCAATACCGCTCCACATCCGTCACCAAAAAGTATACAGGTGTTTCTGTCTTCATAATTGACGACTGATGACATTTTATCTGCACCGATGACCAGAACCTTGGAGTGCTTGCCCGATTCGATAAACTGAGCACCTGTAGTCAATCCAAAAAGAAAGCCTGAGCAGGCGGCTTGAAGGTCGTAACCCCAGGCATTTGTTGCACCGATCTTGTCTGCCAGAATGTTTGCCGTAGCGGGAAATAGCATATCGGGAGTACTGGTGCAGAAGATGATAAGCTCTATATCGGTAGCCGCGATACCTCTTTTTTCCAATAACCCTTTTACAGCCGGGACGGCTAAGTCGGAAGTTGCCAATCCTTCCCCTTTCAATATGCGTCTTTCTTTGATGCCGGTACGGGAGACAATCCATTCGTCATTCGTGTCGACCATCGTCTCCAACTCTTTGTTTGTCAACACATAGTCTGGGACGTAACCGTTTACTGCTGTAATAGCTGCATGAATTTTAGACATAGAATATATTAATTAAAAGCCGATCTGATCTTGTCAATAAACTTGGATTCGATCATTTCTTTTGATAGTAATACCATATTTTTGATAGCTTCGGGGGATGATATGCCGTGGCCGATGATGACAGGGGCATTGACTCCCAAGATTGGACTACCGCCGTATTGTTCGTAATTGAATCTCTCCAGGAAATCATCCTTTAGCTGTTTTTTCAAGGTAATGGCATAAAAGGATTCTGCCAGTTTCAAGACGATATTGCCCGTAAATCCATCACAGACGAATACATCAGCATTGTCGCTAAATAGATCACGGCCTTCTGCATTGCCTATGAAATTGATTTTGGGATTGGATTTTAAAAGAGGGTAGGTTGCGATGGTGAGGATATTTCCTTTTTCTTCTTCTTCACCGATGTTGAGCAAAGCGACTTTGGGATTTTTTGTGCCGGAAATATGTTCGGCATACAAGCTGCCCAATACGGCAAATTGATTGAGCATCTCGGGCTTGCAGTCGGCATTGGCGCCGACATCAAGTAAGATGCCATAGCCGTTTTTCAGTTTCGGTACATTGGTCGCTATCGCCGGACGCAATACACCCGGAATGGGCTTGACACTGAACATCGCACCGACGAGCATGGCTCCTGTATTTCCTGCCGAAGAAAACGAATCAATTTCTCCTGCCTTTAGTAATTCAAAACCTTTGGCCACGCTGGAGTTGGGTTTTTGGCTGATTGCTTTCGTAGGGTGTTCATGCATAGATATGTTTTCGGGTGCATGCACGTAGTCAAATAGTGAAGGATCTGCTCCCGCCGCTTCTATGCTTCTCTTTGCTTCTTCTTCGTCCCCGAATAGTACTATACGTTGATCCTTTTGAAGAACTTTTTGCGCCTCGATCGCGCCTGATATTGTGGATTTGGGAGCATAATCGCCCCCCAGAATGTCTAAACCAATCTTCATTCGTTATTATTTTCTAATTCAATAATACGCAAAAAACATCCCAAATTAAAGCAAAAAAATAATTTTAAATGCTTATTTGGGATGTTTATTCCAAAAGATTTGCTTTAGACAGCTGTTGTGTTTTCAATAATTAATTTGCCGTTGTAGTACAAGTTGCCGTCTACAGTATATGCACGGTGAGGTGTGTGAACTGCACCAGTCTCTTTGCAAACTGTCAAAGTAGGTCTTTCAGCCTTATAATGTGTTCTTCTTTTGTCTCTTCTTGATTTCGAAGTCTTACGCTTTGGATGTGCCATCTCGTATTATAATTTTTTAATTGTTTTTGATATTCTTTAATGTCGCCCACCGCGGGTCGATGTTTTCTTCTTCTAGGGATGATTGTTCAGTATTGCTTATCCTTGCCAGCATCTCTGGGTCGCATTGGATACCTATGCCTTGTTCTTCACATTTGGTATAGTACGGAACCCTTACATTGATGTATTCGTACAACAAATCGGCGATAGGGAGCTCATGGTCATTTTTGTTGAGGATCAATACCTCATCAGTCTCTTCGTCCCATTCTTCATTGACAAATTTGACAATGACCCGCTCTTGACAGAGCAATGGGGATTGGAAGTGGGATAGGCACACATCACAAGTCAGCTGTACGCTGCCTTTGATGTCAAAAAGAACGATCAGCATGGTTTCTTGCTTTTGCAATTTTACCGAAGCTGTCAACTTTCCTTTTTTGACCAATGAATGCTCAAAACAATCAAAGAACTTATCATCTATTTCAAACTCAAAATCGTGTTGTCCTGCGGCCAACCCCGAGAAAGGGATTCTATATTGTCTAAGGTACTTCACAATCCTGTATTTGAGCCTGCAAAATTAATCTTTTAATTCCAAGCTTGCAATTATTTTGTGAAATAATTTTAATGCAACGAAGGGATCTATATACCAACCTATTTTTACTTCTGGATTTTAAGGGTAGGTGGGTGTGCAAAAGACTTCCATGCTTCTTCGGCATCTTCTTGGGACAATCTATCGTCAAAAATTAAAAATCTGTATTTGAGGAGATAGGTCTTTCCGGGTTCCAGCAACCAGTCTTTATCTTTTGTCGGAGAAAAATTAATAAATACATCGCCATCGTTGGCAATGGTATTCTCCGGCCAAACCCGCAACGGTTCGGGATGGTTATAATTGATGGGGTAGCTCATCATTGCAAAGCCTCCGTAATCATTTTGTAGGTTGCCTTGTGCCAAAATCCATTGAGCTTTGCTGCCGTCTGCACTTTTTCTATCGTGTCCTTGGGAGGTGAGTAGTACACTGTTGTTCTTATTCCAATATTCGGTAGCTCTGATACACAAACCACCGTAGCGATATTCCAATAGTGTGACAGGACTGGAACTGGCACAGCTGAGCTGTGAAGTGATGTCTAGTATGTAGTATCTGTCCGTAGGATTCATCCGGTAGATTCGCATACTGTGGATCTCATTTAGGGCTGTTTTTTGCGTTCCGTCTTTTTTGAAGGCAACATGTTCATGCCTGGCACTTAGATTAGCGTACACATTACCTTTTTCTATAGCGGTGAATCCACCAAAACGTACTGTTCCTTTCCTGTCGGCAAGATTCCAAAAGTCTAGGGTTTCTCCTTCAAAACGCACACGAGTCCAGGGATTCCATAACCCCCAATGATGGTAATGGTCAGGTGCATGGATGCGGGTCAGCGTGTGTCCCGACGGGGTATTCAAGGGATGGATAAACCCACTCCGTCTATACACGCTATCTACACCTCGCGGTGGATATACTGTTTTGAAGTTGTATTGCAGTAGCTTTTTTCCAGCGCTCAAGATATGCAGAGCACCGTCATTTTCTTCAACCTCCATAGCAGGAGAGGGTATTGGTACACGATCTGGAGACTGTATCAGTTCAAAAACTCTATCTGTGATTTGCGAAGGTGTCAATACCCAATGCAGGATACGCCCTTTGCCGGTAGCCTCAATCTGAAATGGGGTATGGATCGTTTTTCCGTCCTTTATCTCCAAAAGCTGCAAAGCACTGTCGGGAATAGGGGTGATCGCATCGAGATCAACCTGCATAGGGATGGCGAACTTCTCCTTGCCGGTGGTGGTCAGTGCTAGCGTAGCGATCTGCTGTGCATGAACTGTAAGTGCAAAGAAGGAAAAAAGTATAGGGACAATAGAATAAATACCTTGTCTCATAGTATGGCTTTCTGTTCTTGAAGTTGAGAGAAGTGTCTATTGCTCTTCGTCGCCGTAGTACTTTGTGCCCAACTCGATTTTTTCGCGTCCATGCGCCATACGCCATTTGTTGGTGTCACGAAGCGAATATGCACAGCCACAATACTCCTGCATGTAGAATTTTTCGCGTTTGCTAATTTCCAACATGCGGGCTGATCCACCTTTCTTACGCCAGTTGAGCGTCCAGTATTCCATGTTGGGGAAGCGGGAGGCGGCTCTTAGCCCACAATCGTTGATCTGTTCCATGTTTTTCCATCTGGAGATTCCCAAAGAGCTTGAAATGACGTCAAAGCCATGTTTTGCCGCATATTCGGCAGTTTTTTCAAATCGCATATCAAAGCACATTGTGCAGCGTATCCCTCTCTCGGGTTCGTGCTCCATACCTTTGGCCAGTTCAAACCAATGGTCTACGTCGTAATCGGCATCGATAAAAGGTATGCCGTGTTTTTCCGCAAAACGGATGTTTTCTTCCTTACGGATGTCGTATTCCTTGCGAGGATGTATATTGGGATTGTAGAAATAGATCGTAAAATCTATGTCGGATGCGATCAATGCTTCCATGACTTCTCCAGCGCATGGTGCACAGCAGGAGTGAAGCAGCAATTTTTTACCCTCGTTCGGTAGCTCAAGTTTTTCTCGTATAAAAGGTTTCTTCTGTTCCATTTTTTTTACCTGTGGGAATGTGCAATTTTACGGAAATAGCCGGATAATAAAAAGTTAAATGTGTGTTGTGGCATTAAAGGGCTATTATTCGTATATAATTAGGGTGAACGATTTTTTACGAGTAGGTTTTCGTGAATGCAAAGCATTTTATCTAAGTTTGTAACATGTAATTTCTAAGAACATGAAAGGGACGAAGTATTTTCTGTATATATTTTCTGTACTATTGGTAACTTGGAGTTGCCAGCGGGATGATGATGAGCCACGCAAAGCCAGAAAGCCCATCTCCCGTCTGTACGTCTCGACATCGGACTACAATCCCAGTTCGGGTGATGCGCAGCTTCGAAACATCTTCGTGATTGATCCGGCGGATTCAACAGATTTTACAACGCAAGGGGCCTTGCGGTACGACTCAGGTGCAAAGGGGGGAGGTGTTCTCCATTTCAGTGCTTTCGCTCGAAGTGTATTCCATGCGAGTGTGAACACGCCTGCTTATGAAGATACAACTATTCGTGTACAGTCTGTCAATGATAAGGGGCAACTGGCCTCTGTTGGGAATATTGGCAACAGGAAGTTTGATCGGGTGAGGGGATTGTGGTACCATAATATAGATAATTTGGACCAACTCTTGATCGCCAACCCTGGAGATGATACGGTCAGTGTGTTTGTGGTAGATAAGCCGCGGCGTTACAACGGATTTGCCAGGTATGCCTTTCAGGTCATGTTGGAAGATCGCATTTGGGGTATGCAGTTGGATTCTACACACTTGATGTTGTCCAAGACGGGTGCTGACGGAGGCATCTTAGTGTTTAGAGATTTTGTAAATGAGGTAAACCGTAGACGCGATACGCTGGTGGAAGACATTAGGCCTACCTATCGGTTGACAGTGTCCGGTTCGAAAAATATCCGTGGGTTTTTCTATGCCAAAGCCTCGGATATATTGGTGTTGAGCGATTATGAGAGTAGTGGCGTAGGAGCGAAAATATTGGTTTTTGAGAAATTTTCCCAATATAAAGCAGATGCCACGATTCAGCCTACACGAGTGATTTCGGGGGCTTCTACGCTGTTGCAGGAGCCATTAAGCGTGACAGTAGACGGAAAAGAGAATCCTAAGTATATCTATGTCTCGGACGCGGGTGCTAGAAAAGTATTTCGATTCAAGCTTGAAGATAGTGGCGATGTTGCTCCGGACAAGGAGATGACCTTGGGCAATAATCAAACACCACAAGCTATTTTTCTGGATTCCCGAGGGGTCAATGAATATTAATACGGAACTTTTTTACTCTTCCAAAAGAGCCAATAGAATAGCTACTTCTTCTTTTTTCTCCAGGTTGCCTATATGATCGTAAGCTGTCATCAGGTTGCGTATGACACGTTTGATTATCGCGACATTGGTACATGGTAGGATGTATTCCTCTTTTGGGGAGAGATTGAGTTGTTTCAAAAAAGAATAAATGTCGTCATGCTTCATGACTTGTCCTCTGTTGAACACATTGATATAGAATAAAGGCGTTTGGAGCTCTTCTTCGATATAAGCGGCTACAAAATGTTTGGGTAGATTGATCCCATAGATAGGGATGTCTAGTTTTTGTGCAATAATGCTGTATATGCAGGCCAATGACAGCGGATTACCTTTCTTGGTCTCCAGCACTTTGTGGATAAAGGAATTTTGTGGATCGTGGTAGTTGGCTGTGTTTCCGGACAGACCAAATTCCCTGAATAGTACATTGTTGAGTAGTTTTACTTTTTCCAGTGGACTCATTTCATACATCAGGTGAAACCAAGCGTTGCGACGGAGTTCGGCAAGCTGCATGTGTACAATATCTTCATCCAGATTGGGATATTGGTAACGGTTGATGATCAATAGCCCTTCCAATAGATCGCTGCTGTTTTGTAAGGCCCAGATTTGTAGGTCGTTTTTGATCTGGTCAAACTGGATGCGATGAATGATGTTCTCGATACGGGTTTGGGAGAGGGGGTCAAAAGAGGATTCCCAGGTCTCTTCCAAAAGGGGAATGACCTCCGGACCACAGGTAATCAGGTGTTGCTCTACGTGGTCAAAAATTTCATTGTCCGGATCATCCAATAAGGATATTAAGGCTCTCAATTCATTCTCTTGCATGTGGGCATTATCTTTTCCTTAGTCTAAAATTAGGAAATCTTTCTCATATAAAAAAATGTTATGTTTGGGTTGTGAAACGTTTGCGCTATATTTTACATGGGTTTTGGCATTTTGCGTCTTCGCATAGCCGGCATGGGACACATTCTCCATTCGTGTACAGATTGGCGGATAAAGTTATATATAAGAGGACGGAAGAAAAGTATAGGCGAACTCGAATAGGGAATCTTCTGGTCAAGGAAATAGCGGATTACTTTGGAGTCGTGCATACCTTGTCGCGGGTGGAAGTCGGAGAGAGCAAGGCTTTGTACATAGAGGATGCGGTGACGACAGTGGAAGATCTTGCTCAACTGCAACATCAATTTCATTATATCGTGCTGGCGGGAATTTATAACAGTGAATATCATATACGAAGATGGCGTCATGTCTGCAAAGACGGGCGTTTCATCGTTACGATAGATTTGTTTTTATTTGGATTGATATTTTACCGCCGGGAACAGCCCAAACAGAACTTTAAGCTAAGGTTCCCGTTTTGGAAGTACTTGTAACTTTTCCAAAGCTCTGAACTTTGGAAAAGTTTATTTGCGGTCGGGTTACTTTTGCATTTCATGCTCCGGACAATCTATTCTTAAATCATTTGTACGTAAGGGTTGGTGAAGCAGGTTACAGAAATGTCCTTGCCCTTGTTTCGAAGGGGAATAGTAGGCGCAGGTCATACACATGCGTTGGATGGTGATGATGCCAGTCTTGTTCAGATGTCGGATGATGTCGAGTAAACTCAACAACAGGTTTTCTTTATCATCAGGATGTAGCTGATCAATAGGTGTGTGAATTTCCTGTGTAAAAAGAGAGGTTTTGTTGGCGATTTCCTTCCCCTTTGGCGTGAGGTTGATGGTATAGCTCCTGGTGTCGGAGAGTTCATATTCCTTGACGATCAAGTCCTTATGTTCCAAAGTTTTGATCGTATCGCTGATCGTGGCTTTGGTCATGTTAAATTCGTCTGCCAAATAGCTCACTTTTCTCTTTTCACTGCTGTGATGAAGCAAAAAAATCAAAACCTGTACTTGGATAGGGCTTAGTGAAAACTCCTTGCTTTCCTGCCACAGCAGTGCGCGAAAAGCTTGGGCGACCCGCTCCAACGAAGCTACGATCTTGCTTTCTATGCTTTGGTTTTGATGGGTTAAATCAAAGTCGGATTTGTTCATGTGTCGATCCCCTTACCCACAGTTTTCCATTTCATAAATAAAATAGCCTTTTTGCCTAATGTCGTTTTCCCATTGTGACTTTATACTTTCGATATGACAAAACTGGCATTCTCTTGACGTCAGTGGTTGGCCTTCTTGTCCCTTGGTTTGAAGGTAGGCTCTGCCATAGCTGTGTATTGTGGCCTCTTCTTTTGTCTCTATGGGAACAATGATGTCAAAGTGCATGACCGTGCCGTCCTTTTTTGTTACATAAGTGTCCCAAACTGCTACTTGCATGTTGATTTGTTTTTTTATTGTTTAACCACAAATGCTCCGTAAAGTTAGGATAACTAACTTTACGGAGCAAAATTTTTTAACCCTTTACTTCTGCTATGGAAGCGCCAAAGTTGATGTGAAGCACATTTCCATTGGGCGTTACCAAAGCCGGAACGGATTTGACACCAGCTTTTTCTGCATCGTCTATCTTGTTTCTCTCTTCGCCAAGGTGCACGATTTCCACATTGTCCTTTCCGATCAGGTTGATGATGTCGTGTTCTGCACTGACACATACAGGACAACCGGCATGATAAAAAATTGATTTTGCCATTTGATTGAGTTTAATGTTCTGTAGCACTACTGCTATTGCAAATATAGTTAGGATTCCTAACATAATAAAATATAAAAAAATAAATTATCTATATTTTTTCTTTATTCACTCTTTGCAAGCAGTTGTAAACAATTAAAAAGCTTCGCTGAGACTGATGTAGAAGCCGGATTGTCGTTGTTCGCCCGGTCTTTTTTCTCCGAACGCATAATCAAAACGTACCGTACTGCGGTGTTCGAGGCTAAAGAAGTAGCGAAGGCCAGCTCCATAGGTTGGCGCTGTACGAAAGGCGTGCTGTTTGGAAAAGGTGCTCCCCAAACCACCAAAGGCAACTAAGCCAACGCGAGGCATCACCCGGTAACGAACTTCTGTCTGTGCGGTTGCATAGTTTTTGTCCTTGTACCTGCCCAAGTAATATCCCCGCATGCTCATGTCGCCTCCCATATCACGGTAGACGTAGAAAGGAGCTTGTTGGCCGATTGTCCCCCGATAAAGGGCCTGTGTAGCCAGTGTTAGATTGGGTAGGGGACTGTAGAAAAAACGGCTGTCCATTTCGGCCAAACCACCGGTAAAATTGTCTGCTTTCCAAAAGTTGGGAGCATAGGCATATTTTGCCCGAACAAAGAGACCTCGGCTGCTATACGTCGTAAAATCTCTGGTATCATATAGAACAGAGGTTCCAATAGCGAGGTATTGCCCGCCGTTTTTTCCGATAATGTCCGGGTTTTCGAGGGCACCTCCCGTCTCTATGTCGCTTATCCTGAAATGTTCGTACATCGTGTTCAGTCCGACATATATACTTTTGGATACCTTACGTTCGATATCAAGCTTTACTCTGATCAGTTTTTGACCCAGGTGGTCTTCGTCTGCATATAAGGTCGAGTTGCCCAAACCATAAAAATTGAATGGCCAATCCCGATAGCGCAGCTCGGATAGGATATGGTAGGTGTTGTCATAGGTCCAGATGTCCGTATTGAGCTTGATGTTTTTTTGTTTTTTTGTAGTCAACGTAGCCATAAAGGTAACGTTGGAAGTACGGCTGAGATGGTTCTGTTTATTTGTATAGAAATCGTAGGTAGATGCCAGCCCATATTCTGCTCCTGTCTCCTGCGCATAACCGAATGCCGGCAGGATCATCAGACTACCTTCACGTGTACTGTCGCTTTGGGAGGAGAGGTATTTATTTTTAATTCTAGTGATAAGGCCGGTTTTTTTCTGTGCGTAGACCTGAGCCATTAGAAAACAAGAAAAAATAAAAATAAACAGTCTATACATATGGATATGGCTTCGATATTATGACGCAAAGATAGACGAAAAGTTTGTGATCATGCTTTGTTTTCTTCTTTTGGTAAACTTATTTGCTTGCATATCAATATACTGAGGGAATCGATATAAAAAAAAGTAAAAAATATTTTTGTAAAGTCTCCCAAGTCTATATCTTTGCAGCATCAAAATCCAGAGGGTTGCCTTTTTAGGATGTTTGAAGATGTTCTTTGTAGCATATTGGTTGTAAAAAGATTTTCGAAATCATTTGCAAAATTGAAAATAAATCGTGATTTTTGCACTCGCTCTTTATTTTTTGGAGTAGGTGTTCTTAGGTGATTTTGAAGAAAATAATAAGCCTCCTTAGCTCAGCTGGTAGAGCAACTGACTTGTAATCAGTAGGTCGCTGGTTCGATCCCGGCAGGGGGCTCAAATGCAGTTTTGCAGGTCTGGAGGGGTTCCAGAGCGGTCAAATGGGACGGACTGTAAATCCGTTGCTTCGGCTTCGAAGGTTCGAATCCTTCTCCCTCCACCACAATGATTGTGGATTGATGAATTACGATTGACGATTGAAAAAATCTAAAATTGTAAATCAAAAATCCAAAATCACAAGCGGAAGTAGCTCAATTGGTAGAGCGATAGCCTTCCAAGCTATAGGTTGCGGGTTCGAGACCCGTCTTCCGCTCGTTACATTGTCAAAAGATTATAATTTAAGTCTCTGTCTTTCATGATACACATCTGAGTAGATAGGGGCAATAATCTTTCGTAAGCTTTTATAAAAGCCGAAGTAGCTCAGGGGTAGAGCACTTCCTTGGTAAGGAAGAGGTCGTGGGTTCAAATCCCATCTTTGGCTCTATAAAATAAGTTTATTATTTTTGTACAATTTTAATAACGAAATATTTAATAATTACTAATTCGCATAAACATGGCAAAAGAGAAATTTGACCGTAGTAAACCACACTTAAACATTGGTACGATCGGTCACGTTGACCACGGTAAAACTACAACAACAGCTGCTATCACTAAAGTATTAGCTGATAAAGGTTTTTCAGAGGCTCGTTCATTTGATTCAATTGACTCTGCTCCTGAAGAAAAAGAACGTGGTATCACGATTAACACGGCACACGTAGAATACCAAACGGCTAGCCGTCACTATGCACACGTTGACTGTCCAGGTCACGCTGACTATGTGAAAAACATGGTTACTGGTGCTGCACAAATGGACGGTGCGATCATTGTTGTTGCTGCGACAGACGGCCCTATGCCTCAGACTCGTGAGCACATTCTATTGGCTCGTCAGGTAGGTGTTCCTGCATTGGTAGTATTCTTGAACAAAGTTGACTTGGTAGACGACCCTGAGTTGTTGGAGCTAGTTGAAATGGAAGTTCGTGAATTGTTGTCATTCTACGAATTCCCAGGTGATGATATCCCTGTCATCCAAGGTTCTGCATTGGGTGCATTGAACGGTGAGCCTCAGTGGGTAGACAAAATCATGGAATTGATGGATGCTGTGGACAACTACATTCCAATCCCTCCACGTTTGACTGACCTTCCTTTCTTGATGCCTATCGAAGACGTATTCTCGATCACTGGTCGTGGTACTGTTGCGACAGGTCGTATCGAAAGAGGTGTGATCAACTCTGGTGATCCGGTTGAAATCCTAGGTATGGGTGCTGAAGATTTGAAATCTACTGTAACTGGTGTTGAGATGTTCCGTAAGATTTTGGATTATGGTGAAGCTGGTGACAACGTAGGTCTATTGCTGCGTGGTATTGAGAAAACTGATATCCGTCGTGGTATGGTTATCGTAAAACCAGGTTCAGTAACTCCTCACACAGAATTCAAAGCTGAGGTTTACGTATTGTCAAAAGCTGAAGGAGGCCGTCACACGCCATTCTTCAACAAATACCGTCCTCAGTTCTATTTCCGTACGACAGACGTAACTGGTGAAATCTCTTTGCCAGAAGGTACTGAAATGGTTATGCCAGGTGATAACGTAACGATCACTGTAAAATTGATCAACGCTATCGCTATGGAAAAAGGTCTACGTTTCGCTATCCGTGAAGGTGGTCGTACCGTAGGTGCCGGTCAGGTAACTGAAATCTTAGCGTAATCTTTTCGATTATTCTAAATACAAAATAAGCTAATCAGCATCTGCTGATTAGCTTATTTTTTCGCTTTAAGACAATTCTTAAAGCCCAAAAAAGATAAATATTATTTGTTGTACTAGCGTGTAAACGCTATATTTGCAACAGTAAAAATCACACGGGTATAGTTTAAAGGTAGAACGAAGGTCTCCAAAACCTTTGGTCTGGGTTCGAGTCCTGGTACCCGTGCTAAACAAAGTTTAAGTAAACTAAAAATGGCTAAAGTACTTAATTTTATAAAAGACTCTTACGTTGAGATTACTGAAAAAGTAACTTGGCCGACTTGGTCTCAACTTCAAAACCATGCAGTAGTCGTGCTTATAGCTTCTTTGATTATCGCATTGTTGATATTTGTGATGGACAAGGCTTCAAGTAACGTTTTGGAATTATTGTACGGTACTGCGTCTTAATTTTATCCGTTTTATATTATGGCTGATCAAAGTTTGAAATGGTACGTAGTGCGTGCTGTAAGTGGTAAGGAAAAGAAAGTAAAACAATATATAGAAGCGGAAGTAAGCCGTTTGGGTATTCAGCATTTGGTGCCACAGGTATTGATACCTATGGAAAAATATTACCAGATGCGGGATGGCAAAAAGGTGGCCAAAGAGCGTAACTATTACCCAGGGTATGTATTGATTGAAGCAGCTTTGGATGGGGAGATCGAGCATGTAATCAAAAACCTTAATAGTGTTATCGGCTTCTTGGGTGACAAGGCTGGTGTGGCTATACCCCTGCGTCAGGCTGAGGTAAACCGTATCTTGGGCAAAGTGGACGAGATGGCAGAACAGGGCGAAAGCTTCAATATGACCTACTTGGTGGGCGAATCTGTCAAGGTTATCGATGGGCCTTTCAATGGGTTTACCGGAGAGATCGAAGAAGTCCATGAAGACAAGAAGAAGCTTACGGTTATGGTTAAGGTATTCGGTCGTAAGACCCCACTTGAGTTGAATTATATGCAAGTGGAGAAAGAATAAGGATATTTTCTAATAAGAGTACATAAACAAGAGGCTGTCTAAAAAGCCTTTTTAAAAAAAGGAATCCCCGATACATTAAAGTGTCGGGGATTTTTATTGTTTGTCCTAAAAAATGGTTATTTTTAGGTGCACCCAAACAATATGGCA
>Ga0182746_1000592_pt1 | contig 45705 bp, 35 predicted proteins | sample eDN3rd30CBELigOP_FD_128881 | JGI IMG/M metagenome (GOLD analysis project Ga0182746, IMG submission 128881) | Enriched Organic Plus compost microbial communities from Emeryville, California, USA - eDNA 3rd pass 30_C BE-Lig OP (version 2) (version 2) ...
CAGCCAGCGCCGCTTCTGCTCTTCCGTGCCGTAATGGACGATGTAGGGCGCGATGATTTCCGCGTGGGTGTAGAACCCCGGCAGGGCGATGAAGGCGCGGGCGAACTCCTCGATAATCACCAGGGCGTGGTGAATGCCGGCGCCGGAGCCACCCCAGGCTTCCGGCAGGCAGCAACCGAGAAAACCGGCGTCGCCCATCTTGCGCCACAGCTCGCGCGGCATGGCGCCGTCGCGCTCCCACTGGCTGTAATGGGGGGCGATCTCGCGGGCGATGAAACGGGCGACGGACTGGCGCAGCGCCTCGTGCTCCGCCGTCAGGTGGGACTGATCGGTCATCGCATTCTCCTCAGGGACCGCCGAAGCCCATCCAGCCGCCGTCGACCGGCAGGATGACGCCATTCACGTAAGAGGCCGCGCCGGAGGCGAGGAACGCGACGGCGCTGGCGATTTCCTCCGGGTGGCCCATGCGGCGCATCGGCAGCTTCCGCTCGATCTGGGCGCGCTCGACGCCCACCTTCTCGAACATGCCGAAGGCCAGCGCGGTTTCGATGTAGCCCGGAGAAATGGCGTTGACGCGCAGGCCGCGCCCGGCCCATTCGCTGGCGAGGCAGCGGGTGAGATGCACCACCGCAGCTTTCGACACCGCATAGGCGTTGGAGCCGGGAATGCCCATCATGCCGGCGATGGAGGCGATGTTGACGATCGCGCCCCGGCCGCGCCGCGCCAGGATGTGCCGGCCAATGGCGCGCGACACCAGGAACGTGCCGCGCAGGTTGATGTCCATCACCTGCTGCCAGGCGTCGATGTCCTGGTCAATGGTGCGGACAATCGGCTCGCCAACGCCGGCGTTGTTGACCAGCACGTCGATCTCGCCGGCCAGCGCCAGCGCCGCCTCAACCAGGGCGTCCGGTCCGGTCTTCTCGCCGATATCGCCGGTCACGGTGTAAAAGGCGCGCTGCGGAAATTGCGCCTTCAGTTCCTTCAGGGCGGCGTCGAGGCGGGCGCCGTCGCGGTCGGCCAGCACCACGTCGCCGCCAAGCCCGGCCAGCGTCCGGCAGATCGCCATGCCGATGCCCCCGGCGCCGCCGGTGACGAGCGCCGTCCTGCCGCTGAAATCCATCAGTTCAGACATTGTTGTTTTCCCTGGACGTTTCCCACATTCAGCTTTTTTTGCGCGCGGCGGATTTCTCGCGGAACTCCGTGACAAGCCGCTGGTGATCGGCGCTCACATTGGTCAGCGCCTCATAGGCGAGGCCCGCGTCCATCATGGCGACAGCGAGCTGGCGCAGGGCGATGTTGGTGGTGACCTTGCTCCAGCGGATCGCCTTCATGGCGCCGCCAGCCAGCCGGTCGGCGAAGGCGTCGACGGCGGCGTCGAGCTGTTCCGCCGGCACGGCGTGATTGATCAGGCCGATCTCGGCGGCGCGCGGCGCGGCGATGGGATCGCCGGTGAGCAGAAACTCCTTGGCGCGGGCAAAGCCGATGAGTTGCGGCCAGATCACCGCGCCGCCGTCGCCGGCCACCATGCCAATGGAGACATGCGGATCGGCGATGATGGCCTTTTCGGCCGCGAAGCTGACGTCGCAGAACAGCGCGATGGTCGCGCCGAGGCCAACGGCAGGGCCGTTGATGCGGGCGATGGTCGGCTTTTCGCAGTCGATCAGCGAAAACACGATGGCCTTTGCTTCGGCGACGGTGGTTTCGAAGCTGTCGGGATTGTCGATGGCGTCCTGCATCCAGTCGACGTCGCCGCCGGCGCAGAAGGCGCGCCCGGCGCCAGTAAGCACGATCACGTCCGAATCGGGATCCCTGGCGGCGTCTGTGAACACCCGCGACAGCTCCTCGTGCAGCACGGCGTTGACGGCGTTGAGGCTGTCCGGCCGGTTCATGGTCAGGGTCAGCACCCGGCCGCGCCGGCTGAAGGTGATGGCCTTGTAATCCTGCTGGTTCATTCGCGTTTCCTGCCTGTTGTGTTGTTCGCGTCGCGCCCGGGATGAAACCCGATGGGGAAGGACCCGCCGGGCTTCCCACTGATCTGACGCGGTGCATTTCCGCCAGCGCCGCGGAGATCGCCATCGCGCTTCGATTGCATAATCTGATTTTCGATTCGCTAGTCGATTTTAATTGACATGTCCATCGGGACATTGAAAAAATCCATCCGCTGGCCACGTCCCCGGCCGCGCCCGGACGGCGCATGCGGGGCCGTGCCCGGCGACAAAAACAATAACGGGCCGGACGGACGATCCGGATCTGGCGGGCCGCCAAAGGAACGTCCGCCCGGAGGTGACCGAACAGGTTCAGACCTGTCTTGCGATGAGGCGAATGGCTTCGCCTGAAGGCAGGAACCATCAAGGGGGGAACAGACATGACCATGCGTGAGAGACTGCAACGCATCCGCACGAAAGGCGCCCTGCGGCGTCTGGCGCTGGCGACAATCGCCGGCGCCGCCATGGCGGCCGGACCCGCCATGGCCCAGGACGGCAAACAGCCGGACATGCCGCCGCTCAAGATCGGCGTGCTCACCGACATGTCCGGCGTGCTGTCGTCGGGCCTCGGCGCCGGCTCGGTGGACGGCGCCCGCATGGCCATTGAGGATTTCGGCGGCAAGATGTTCGGCAAACCGATCGAACTGGTGTTCGCTGACCATCAGAGCAAGGCGGACATTGGCGCCGGCGTCGCGCGCCGCTGGTTCGAGCAGGACAATGTCAGCATGATCGCCGACATCGGCGCCTCCGCCGTCGCCCTGGCGGTGAAGGAGCTGGTCGAAAGCCACAAGAAGATCTCCATCAACGTCGGCGCCTCCAGCTCCGACCTCACCGGCAAGGCCTGCTCGCCCAATACGGCGCAGTGGAGCCAGGACAGCTACATGTGGTCCAACGCCCTGCCCAAACGCCTGGTCGCTGAAGGCAAGAAGAAGTGGTTCCTGATCGTCCAGGACTGGGCCTTCGGCCACGCCATGCAGCGCGACGTCACCAGGGTCGTGGAAGCAGGCGGCGGCACCATTGTCGGCGCCGTGCGGCATCCGCCGGGCCTGCAGGACTATTCGTCGATCCTGTTGCAGGCGCAGAACTCCGGCGCCGACGCGGTGGCGTTCCTGAACGCGGTCAGCGACCTGACCAATTCCGTGAAACAGGCGAAGGAGTTCGGGCTTGGCGCCGATGGCCGCCAGCAACTGGTCGCCCTCGCCTTCCTGCTCACCGACGCCCATGGCCTCGGTCCGGCCATGGCCCAGGGCATCCAGTTCTCGTCGGTCTGGTACTGGGATATGAACCCGGAGGCGCGCAAGTTCTCCGAACGCTTCATGACGCGCAACAAGAGCATGCCGCACGAGGCGCACGCCGGCGTCTACAGCGCCGTGACCCACTACCTGAAGGCCGTGCAGGCGGTCGGCTCCACCGACCCGGCGAAGGTCATGGCGGAAATGCGCAGGAATCCCGTCAAGGACTTCTACCAGGACAACGCCCGCCTGCGCGAGGACGGCCGCCTGCTGCGCAAGGTCTACCTGGCCCGCATGAAGACCCCGGAAGCCTCGAAAGGCCCCTGGGACTATTATGAGATCACCGGCGAGATCCCCGGCGAACAGGCTTTCCGCCCGCTGTCGGACGGAGCCTGCCCGCTGGTCAAGCAATAATCCGGCCGCCGGCAAAGCCTGGAGCGTTTGCCCCCGGCAAATGCTCCAGGGCGCTGGCCATCCCGCTCCCGGCGCGGCCAGCGCCCTGCGCGACGGTCTGGCGGAGCCGACGCCCGGGCCGCCTTGGCAAGGCAGCCCATTCAGAAGGCTGGGGCGAAATTCCCATTCAGCGCGGCGGGGTTTTGCTCTAGAGGACAGACCCGGCGGCGGCGGCCATGATACGGCCCTGGCGCTCCATACGTCGCCAGTTTCATCACGGGCAGTCCATTGCCGGGCTGCCTGCCTGGTCGTGAACGGAGTCAACCCAACGCCGTTCCGGTCGCATCGCAAAGGAACGGATCCCGCTTTATGGCGCGTTCAAGAATACGGCCGGCAGATTCCGACGCCGACCGTGCAGCAGCCACGGGCAGCGCTTCCGCCGCCGCAACCACAGTCGCCGCCGGTGGCGCGCGGGCGCGGGCGCCGCGCAAACCCCGCCTCAGCCGTCAGGAAAAATCGGAGCGCACCCGCGCCGCGATCTGTCAGGCGGCGGCCGAAGTGATTGGCGAACATGGCTACGCCAACGCCTCCATTTCCCGCATCATGGAGCGCGCGGGCCTGGGGCACGGCACCTTCTACGCCTATTTCGACAGCCGGCAGGATCTGTTCGACGCCCTGCTGCCCATGAAGGGCGAGGAGGTGCTGGGTTTCGTCCAGGAACGGGTGCGCGGCGCCCCTGACTTCATCGACATGGAGTACCGGGGGTTCCTCGGCTTCTTCGAATACGTCCAGAAGCATCCATGGTTCTTCCGGCTGCTGCACGAAGCCCAGGTCGCGGCGCCGGATGGCCACCACCGCCACATCAACAATATCCTCACCCGCTACCGCAAGGCGCTCAGGCGCGCCCACGACGCTGGCGAGATGCCCGGTTACGACGCCAGCGAACTGGATACGCTGGCGTTCCTGCTGATGTCAGCCCGCGATTACGTCTATTCGCAGCAGGTGGCGCGCAGCGACGACGCCGCCGAAACCATCCAGCAGGCCGTCCGGACCTATGCGAAATTTGTCGCCCACGGCCTGCGCGGCGCGGAGCCACAACCGGAGACGACAGCCGGCGACAGAACCGGCCTGGCGCCCCGCGAAGCGCGCGGCCGGAAAAAGCCTGAGGGCCACCAACCATAAAGGCGACAAGGGAAGGAAACCGTATGACAGGGGTTATCAGCGAGCAGATCGACGGGGTATTGCGCCTGCAACTCAACGAACCGGAAACGATGAATGCCCTCAGCGCCGGCATCTCGGACGGCCTGGCCGGGGCGGCGCGATCGTTCACCACCAATCCCGACCTGCGCTGCCTGCTCATCACCGGCTCGGGCCGGGCGTTTTGCGCTGGCGGCGATATCTCCGGCATGGACGTGCGGCCGGCGGCCGAGATGCTGGCCCACATGGAGGAGTTCCACCTGTGGGTGCGGCTGCTGCTGGCGGCGCAGAAGCCCATCGTCATGGCGGTGAACGGCGCGGCGGTCGGCGCCGGGTTCGCGCTGGCCATGATGGGCGACGTGGTTCTGGCCAGCCCGGAGGCGGTGTTCCGCTGCGCCTTCGTCGGCATCGGCGCGGCGCCGGATCTCGGCCTCGCCCGCACCCTGCCCCGCGCCATCGGTTACCAGCGCGCCAGCGACATCCTGCTGACCAACCGGGTGGTGCGGGCGGAAGAGGCGCTGCAGATCGGCATGGTGTCGCGCGTCGTCGCGGCGGAGGCGCTGCAGGAAAAAGCCCTGAACACGGCGCGCCAGCTGGCCGCGGGCCCGACCCGGGCGCTCAGCCTCGCCAAGACCATGATGCGCGCTGGCCAGGAAGGTTCGCTCGACTCATTTCTGGCCCATGAGGCGCAGGCCCAGGCGATCGCCTTCACCACCCAGGACTTCGTGGAAGGCGTCGCCGCCTTCCGGGAGCGCCGCGCGCCGGCGTTCAGAGGGTTCTGACCCGCTTTCCAGACGCCCCGACGGAAGGACGGCGCGCCGCCTTCCCGCCATCTGGCGCATTTTCAGAAGAATGCGCCAGATCAGCGCGCTCGGAAATCCCGTCGCAGTGAACGGGATTTTCCTTCCGGTCAGGAGAACCGCTCCACCAGCAGGAACTTCTGCACCTTGCCGGTTGGGGTGCGCGGCAACGGCTCCGCCTGGCGGAAGATGGCGCGGGGGATCTTGAACCCGGCCAGCCGTTCGCGACACCAGGCCTCCAGCTCCGCGTCGCTCGCCTCGCCCCCCGCCTCCGGCACGATCAGGGCGGCGACCTTCTCCCCCCACATGGGATCGGGCAAGGCGAACACGGCGGCGTCCGCCACCCGTGGGTGCGCCAGAAGAATTTCCTCAACCTCGGCCGAATGGACATTCTGGCCGCCGGTGACGATCATCTCCTTCTTGCGACCGCTGATGGTGAGAAAACCCTCAGCGTCGATGAAGCCGATGTCGCCGGTATGCACCCAGCCATTACGGAAGGTTTCGGCCGTCTTCTCCGGGTTGCCGAAGTAGGCGGTGACGGCGTTGGGCGAACGGCCAATGATCTCGCCATGGCTGCCGGCCGGCAGCGGCGCGCCGCTGTCATCGACGATACGCACTTCCGAAAACAGCGTCTGCCTGCCCTGTGAGGCGGGATTGCGTTTGCGGTCTTCCGGCGTGCTGACGACCAGGGCGCCGGTTTCCTGCATGCCGTAATATTCGTACAGGTCCTCGCACAAATGCGCCTGGGTCTGCTCACGCACGGGCTGCGGCAGGCTGGCGCCGGCAAAGACGATGGCGCGCAGGGCGCGGGGCCGCGGCCGGTCGGCCGCCCGCGCCTGAATCAGCATCGCGGCCATCGTCGGCACCAGGTTCAGAATGGTGACGCCTTCGCTGTCCATCAGCTCCAGCGCCCGCTCCGGCGCGAAATTGGTCAGGACGTTGGGCACGCCATACATGATGGCCCCGAGAATCCACGCCAGACCAACGCGACCGAACGCCGGAAACACGGTCATCACCACATCGTGGCGCGTCATGTCGAAGGCATTGAACATCGGCCCGATGGCGCTGTTGTTGAACTGGGTCAGCACATAGGACTTCGGCAGGCCCGTGGTGCCGGAGGTCAGGTTGAAATAATAGGGATCTTCTTCCCGGATATCCCGCTCAATCCGCCCGGTGGAGGCCGCGTCGGTCAGCGCCTGGTAATCGTGCTCGCCGGCGCCATGACCCGCGCCAATTCGGATGACCGTGGACAGGATGGCGGCCGTCGGGGCCGCCAGCGCCGCGAAACGATCCTCATAGATGAGGCCTTTGGCGCCCATGGACTCGGCCAGGCTTTTGATCTCCGGCGCCGCCAGGCGGTAGTTCAGCGGAATGCCGATGACGCCAGTGCGCGCCAGGGCGAAATAGATATCGACGATCTCGGCGCGATTGCTGACCAGGAAGGCCAGCACGTCGCCCTTGCGCAGCCCCAGCCCTTCGATGGCGTTGGCGAGCCGGTTGGCGCGCGCTTCCATCTGGGCGAAGGTGAAGCGCCGTCCCGTATCGGCGCAGACAATCGCCAGCGCGTCCGGGAAGCGGATCGCCGCTGTTTCGAGATATGAGCCGACAACCATGCGGCCAAGTGCGCGCTGCATTTGAATCCCCCATTTTCTGGTTATTGCGCGGCCTGTTCAGCCGCCCGGCCTTCCGGGCGGACAGGCCCCCCGGGCTTCTCGCGCCATGGCGCCGTCCGCCCGGTTCACGCCAGGGCGCGAAACGCCATCGCATCCGCGGCCTGGAAAACCATGCGCTGTCGCGCCCCGCCCATGCGCAATCGTCCTGCGCGCCGCCCACAAATATCAGGCGGCGTCCAGGTAGCGCTGACGCAGGGTCCGCTTCAGGATCTTGCCCGCGCCCGACAGTGGCAGCGGCTCGGCCGACAGATCGACGCTGCGCGGGCACTTGTAAGCGGCGATGCGATCACGGCAGAAGCCCATAAGCTCCTCCGGCGAGGCGTCCACGCCCGGGCGCAGCACCACCACCGCATGCACCTGCTCACCCCACCGCTCGCTGGGAATGCCGATGACGGCGCATTGGGCGACGGCGGGATGCTGGGCGAGCACGTTCTCCACCTCGATGGAGTAAACGTTTTCGCCGCCGGAGATGATCATGTCCTTGATGCGGTCCACCACATAGACATAGCCGTCCGCGTCCATGTAACCGCCGTCGCCCGTGTGCATCCAGCCGTCGACGATAGCTGCGGCAGTCTCGGCCGGCCGCTCCCAATAGCCCATCATCACCGTATCGCCGCGCACGATAATTTCGCCGATCTCGCCGCGCGGCAGCGGATTGTTGTTCTCGTCGACGATGCGCAACTCGCAGGTCGCCACGGTGCGGCCGGCGCTGCGGTGGCGGCCCTTCGCCCGGTTCTCACCGAGGTGATCTTCCGGCCGCAACAGCGTGCACATGGGCGACAGTTCCGTCATGCCATAGGCCTGAACGAACCTGACGCCGGGCAGGCGCTGCATGGCGCGGTCCAGCAACGCCTCGCTGATCGGCGACGCCCCATAGATGATCTGCTCCAGCGACGAGAGGTCATGTCCATCGATGTCGGGCGAATCCACCAGCATCTGGATCATGGTGGGCACCAGCATGATGTGCGTCACCCGGTATCTGTCGATGGCGGCGGCGACGGCGCCTGGCGTGAAGGCCGGCAGCATGACATTGGAGCCGCCCAGCAGCATGTTGGCGTACATGACGCCGCCATTGCCCAGGTGGAACATGGGCGCCACGTGCATGTAGCGCGAGCCCTGCCCCATCAGGTTGGCGCTGAGCGAGTTGACGGCGTTGAGCATCAGGTTGTGGTGGCTGAGCATCACGCCCTTGGAGCGGCCGGTGGTGCCGCCGGTGTAGAAGATGCCGGCGAGATCGGCCCCCTGGCGCATGGCGTCATCCACCGGCGCGGCGTCGGCGATCAGGCGCTCATAGTCGGCGAATCCCTCCGGCGCCGACTGTTCGCCCATATAGACCAGAGGCAGGTCGCCGATCGCTTGTGACAGCGCCTGCGCCATGGCGGCGAAGGCGTCATCGGCCAGCAGCAGGCTGGCGCGGCAGTCGCGCAGGGCGTCCTCGTTTTCCGCCTGGCTCCAGCGCACATTGAGCGGCACGATGACGGCGCCGGCCCAGGCCACGGCCAGATAAACCTCGAAATATTTGTCGTTGTTCTGGGACATCACCGCGACGCGGTCGCCGTGCTGCACGCCGAGGCCGTGCAGGGCGCCGGCGAAGCGTTGCACCCGCTCGCCAATCCCGGCCCAGGTGCGCTGGCGGTCGCCAAAGATGGTGGCGATGCCCTGGGGATTGTCGTCAAGAAATTTTCGCAATCCAAGCGTCGTGTTCATCGTGAACCCTCCCTTTGACCTGAAACTGGCGCGGGTGTTATCCCACCCTTCTTTGGGCCAGCCGGTATTCTGAAGTTATCCGTCGTCCCTTTCCAGCCCCGCGGTCAGCCGCTGGGCAAAGTCTTCAGCAATTTTCTCCGGCGTCATGGGGCCATCCACCCGGTGCCAGTGCCCGATCCAGTTCAGGGCGCCGGCGATGGCGAAAGCCGCCATACGCGGGTCCGTGGGCCGGATGGAGCCATCGGCGACGCCGTCGGCGATCAGTTTCCGGAACAGGCCATCCAGATTCCGCTTTCGCTCAAGGATCGCGCGCCGGTTGATCTCGTCCAGGTCGCGGTCATCGAGCAACACCAGACTCTTGCCGTAGGTCGTTGTCATGGTTTCAGCGTAGATGCGGATGAGCCGGCGCAGGCGGGCAAGACCGGAGCCTTCGCCCAGTTCCGCGCCGACGCGCTGTTGCAACCGCTCATGGCCGGACATCCAGCAGGAATACAGAATGTCTTCCTTGCTTCTGAAGTAATTGTAGAGCGCCGGCTTGGTGACATTCAGCCGCTCGGCCACCTCGTTCATGGTGACGTGATGGTAGCCCTGCTCGATGAACAGGGTGAGCGCCATGTCCTGCACCGCCTCGATCTTCTGGTCGCGCGCCTTCTCCCGGTCTTCAGCCGGCAGCCAGGGGGATGCGTTTTCATTGGCGGCGGACCGGGTCAAAACAACATCCCTCCCAATACGTGACGCGCCGGACTTTCAACGCCGAGGCGGCGCCCCATGCGCCAGAAACAGCCTGATGCAGCGGACCAGTTTGCCAGTCATGCGGCAAATTCCTTCAATGGGAAGGCCCGCCCCGCCCTGTCGCGCCGCCGGAGCCGCCATCGGAAGGAAGACGCATTGACAGACGTCCGATCGCTGGTATGGATATTACCCATGGGTAATCAAAAGTCCAGCGGGATTGTCCCCGGATGACGCCGCTGGCCAAGGAGGAAATCATGTCCCGTGCGGTTCATGTCGCAGGCGTTGGAATGATCCCGTTCTCGAAACCGGGAGCCAGCGAGCCGTATCATGTGATGGGCGTTGAAGCGGCGCGCCTGGCGCTGGCCGACGCCGGCGTGGATTTCTCGCAGGTGCAGCAGGCCTATGTCGGCTACGTCTATGGCGACTCCACCTGCGGCCAGCGGGCGCTCTATCAGGTCGGCATGTCCGGCATCCCGATGGTGAACGTCAACAACAACTGCTCCACCGGTTCGTCGGCGCTGTTTCTCGCCCGCCAGGCCATCGAGGCCGGCGTCGCCGACTGCGTGATCGCCCTCGGCTTCGAACAGATGAAGCCCGGCGCGCTCGGCACGGTGTTCACGGATCGCCCCGGCCCAATGGAGCTGTTCGACGGCCTCGCCGACGATCTGGTTGACGCGCGCGGCATTCCCGCGGCGCTGCGGCTGTTCGGCGGCGCCGGCCTCAGCCACATGAAGAAGCACGGCACGCCGCTGTCGTCCTTCGCCAAGATCCGCGCCAAGGCCAGCCGCCACGCCGCGAAGAACCCGCTGGCGATCTTCCGCAAGGAAGTGACGGCGGATGACGTGCTGAACGACACGCCGATCTGGCCAGGCGTGATGACCCGCCTGATGGCCTGCCCGCCCACCTGCGGCGGCGCCGCCGCCATTCTGGTTTCGGACGAGTTCGCCCGCCGCAACGGCCTGCGCACCGACGTGCGCATCGCCGCCCAGGCCATGACCACCGACACGCCCTCCACCTTCGAGGCGCGCGACATGATGCAGCTCGTCGGCTACGACATGAGCAAGGCCGCCGCCGACCAGGTCTATGCGAAGGCAGGCGTTTCGCCGCAGGACATCAATGTGGTCGAGATGCACGACTGCTTCGCCCACAATGAGCTGATCACCTATGAGGCGCTCGGCCTGTGCCCGGAAGGCGGCGCCGAGAAGTTCATCGACGACGGCGACAACACCTTTGGCGGCCGCGTGGTCACCAACCCGTCCGGCGGCCTGCTGTCCAAGGGCCATCCGCTTGGCGCCACCGGCCTTGCCCAGTGCTATGAACTGACCCGCCAGCTGCGCGGAACGGCGGCCTCCACCCAGGTCGACGGCGCCCGCCTGGCGCTGCAACACAACCTCGGCCTCGGCGGCGCCTGCGTCGTTACCCTCTACGAAAAGGCATGACCATGGGAGCGCCCAAGTTCGCGGTCGATCCGCAAACCCTCGTTGGCATGGAGCTGCCCCAGCAACGCGCCTTCGTGGAGCCGCGCCGGCTGAAGTTCTTCCTCGACACCATTGGCGAAAAGGATCCGGTTTATCTGGATCCCGCCGCCGCCCGGGCCGCCGGCTTTCGGGATATCCCGATCCCGCCGACCTACATGTTCTGCCTGCAGTCGCTCGACAATCCGGGTCCCAACAGAATTCTGGAGCTGCTGGGCGTCGACATCGGCCGCATCCTCCATGGCGAGCAGAAGTTCATCTATCACAAGGCTGCCTGCATCGGCGACGAGCTGGTCTTCCAGGCCCGCATCGGTTCTATCGTCGACAAGAAGGGCGGGGCCCTGACCATGGTCGCCCAGGACATCCGGGTGGAAAACGGCCGGGGCGAGCATATCGCCGACATCACCAACACCCTCGTGATCCGTAATCCGCAGGACGAAAAGGGAGCCGCCTGATGAGCACGACCACTGCGGCCCTGAAAGTTGGCGACACGCCGGTCAGCCGCTCCTATGGCCCGATCACCCGCCATGAGCTGGCGCTGTATTGCGGCGCCTCGGGCGATCACAATCCGATCCATGTGGACAGCGACTTCGCCAAAGCCTCCGGCTTCCCGGACGTGTTCACCCACGGCATGTTCGTCATGGCGCGCCTCGGCATGGCGCTGAACGCGGTGTTCCCCACTGCGGCCATCCGCGAATACGGCGTGCGCTTCGCCTCGATCACCCAGGTGGGCGCCCGGATCACCTGCGAGGGCAAGGTCACCGCGATCGAGGAGGCGAACGGCGAGCGCCGCGCCCGCCTCGAACTGACCGCCCGCGACCAGAACAATGATGTGAAGCTGAAGGGCGAAGCCGTGGTTGCGCTGCCCCAGGGAGACAGGGCATGAGCGAACCCGCGCTGAAGATCTACGCCGAGGGCCGCGTCGCCGGCAAGGTCGCCCTCGTCACCGGCTCCGGTCGGGGCATCGGCCGCGCCATCGCCCACAAGCTCGCGGCGGAAGGCGCGAAAGTCGTCGTCAACGATCTGGATCCGCCAACCGGCGACGCCGTCGCGGCCGAGATCGTCGCCGCTGGCGGCCAGGCCGTCGCCGTCAATGGCAGCGTGACGGACGCCGGCTTTGCCGAGCGGTTCGTGCAGACCGCCATGGACCAGTTCGGCGGCATCGACATCATCGTCAACAACGCCGGCTACACCTGGGACGCCACGATCAGCAACATGACTGACGAGATGTTCCAGGCGATGATGGACGTGCATCTGATCGCGCCGTTCCGCATCCTGCGCGCCGCCTCCGAGCCAATCCGCATCATGGCCAAGAAGGAAGCGGCGGAAGGACGCGAGGTGTTCCGCAAGGTCGTGAACATTTCCTCGATCGCCGGGCTTTACGGCAATGCCGGCCAGGCCAGCTATTCCTCCGCCAAGGCCTCGCTCGTCGGCCTGACCCGGACGATGTGCAAGGAGTGGGGCCGCTACAAGGTCAACGTCAACTGCGTGGCCTTTGGCCTGATCGAGACGCGTCTGACCCAGGCCATCGAGGCCGAGCAGAAGACCGTCGACATCGAAGGCAAGAAGATCAAGGTTGGCGTGCAGCCGGCCCTGCTCGACACGATGGCGAAGATGATTCCGCTCGGCCGCGCCGGCAAGCCGGAAGAAGCCGCCAACGCCGTCTACATGTTCTGCTCGCCGGAGTCGGACTATGTCAGCGGCCAGGTGCTGGTCTGCGGCGGCGGCATTCTGATGTGACAGCCCGGGACGGGACCCGTTGTGGGCCCTGTCCCGACCATCTGGCCCGGAATTATACCGGGCCAGAAATTCGCCAGGCCAGGAGTTCACCAGGCCAGGAATTCACCAGGCCTCGCGATCTTCACGGCGCCGGAAGTCGCGCCCGGAAGTCCAGCGCCGGCCGACGCGCATGCGCGTCGTTGCTGATCCGCCGGAGCGTGGATATCCACCGGCCCGCCAGGCTCGCGCCCGGCTGGCCGCCGCCCCGTTGCGGGCGCCGTGATGGCGCCGCAGGCGGCGGGAAATGGCGTTCTGGCCAGGGTCAGGACGGCCTGCGACCGGCCGCCAACAGGCTGGCGCGTTTCAACGGGAGGACAACGCATGAGCGCAGCATTGCTGGAGCGTCGCGGCGGCGTCGCCGTCATCACGCTCAACAACCCGGACCAGTACAACGCCCTCTCCTTTGAGGTGATGCGCGATCTGGATGAGGCGACGGCGGAGGCCTGCGCCGATGACAGCGTGCGCGCCCTCCTGCTGACGGGCGCCGGCAAGGGCTTTTGCGCCGGCGCCCAGTTTGGCGGCGATGTGTTTGACAGCGGCGCGACGATTGGCGCCCGCATGCGCCAGCATCTGCACCCCATTCTCGAGCGTCTGCGCGGCAGCCGGCTGCCGGTTGTCGTGGCGGTCAACGGCCCCGCCGCCGGGGCCGGCGTCGGCCTGGCGCTGGCTGGCGACGTGGTGCTGGCGGCCAGATCGGCCCGCTTCATCCTCAGTTTCGCCCGTCTGGGCGCCGCCCTGGACGCGGGAACCTCGCTGTTCCTGCAACGCTCCATCGGCGTGGCCCGCGCCCGGGCGCTGGCCCTGACGGCGGAGCCGCTGCCGGCCGAAACCGCCGCAGAATGGGGGCTGATCTGGCGCTGCGTCGACGATGACGCGCTGGCCGATGAAGCCTGGCGGATCGCCAGCCGTTTCGCGGACGGGCCCGCCATCGGCCTCGGCCTGATCAAGGCGCAGCTTGAAGCTGCCTGGAGCGCGCCGTTGCCCGCGACCCTGGATCACGAAGCCGACATGCAGACCCTGGCTTTCGTTTCCGAAGACCTGAAAGAAGGCGCGCGCGCTTTCGTGGAAAAGCGTGCGCCGGTCTTCAAGGGACGGTAACATCGCGAAACAGTCTACGCTTTTACCTGTGTGATCTCCATTTCGTCCAATGAAGCCGTACACGTGAAATGATGGTGAAACACTGGAACAATAATATAAAGCAGAAGCTGCTTTCAGGCTGGCCCTGACAGCGCTTCTCCAGCCGCGTTTCACCCTCAATAACGGCGCGGGCCATCCTGGCCTGGGCCGAAAGTCATTCCGGTCACCGGAATCATGGGAGGGGCATCAATGAAACGGTTATTGAAGGGTGTAACAGGCATCGCCGTCGCGGGGGCCACATTCACCGCGTTTTCCGCCATGGCGGCGGAGAAGCCGGCTTACAGCCAGGGCGCTTCCGACAAGGAAATCCGTCTTGGTCACACCACCGCCTATAGCGGCCCGGTTTCCGCCTTTGGCGTTGGCGGCCGCACTTCCAAAGCGTTCTGGGACATGGTGAACGCCAACGGCGGCGTCAACGGCCGCAAGATCACGTACATCAGCCTGGACGACGCCTACAGCCCGCCGAAGGCGCTGGAGCAGACGCGCAAGCTGGTGGAAAGCGACAACGTGCTGCTGATCTATGGCGTCTCCGGCACGCCCACCAATACGGCGACGCAGAAGTATCTGAACAGCAAGCAGACGCCGCAGGTGCTGATCGCCACCGGCGCCGGCAAGTTCAACGATCCAAAGACCTATCCATGGACCATGCCGTTCTGGCCGTCCTACGCCATCGAGCAAAAAACCTACGTCGATTACATCCTGAAGCACAAGCCGGATGCGAAAATCGGCGTGCTGTACGCCAACGATGACTATGGCAAGGACCATCTGCACGGCGTTCGCGCGGCGCTTGAGGCGCATGGCAAGCCGAAGGCGCTTGTCAGCGCCCAGGCTTATGAAACTTCCGACGCCGTGGTCGATTCCCAGATGCTCAACCTGAAAAACTCCGGCGCCGACGTGTTCATCAGCGCGACGACCCCGAAGTTCGCCGCCCAGGCGATGCGCAAGGCGCATGAGATTGGCTGGAAGCCCCTGCAGTTCGTCGCCAACGCCTCCGCATCCGTCAGCCACGTGCTGATCCCGGCCGGCGCGGACGCCGCCACGGGCGTCATCACGGCCAATTACGCCAAGGCGCCCGACGACCCCGATCTCGCCAATGACCCCGAAGTCAGGGATTACGTTGCGTTCATGAAAAAATGGAACGCCCAGGAAAATCCGAACGATTTCTACGCCCTGTCGTCCTACATCATCAGCAACATGATGAAGCGCATTCTTGAGCGCGCCGGCGACAACCTGACCCGCGAGAACATCATGAAACTGGTGGGCAGCATCAACAATGAGCGTATGCCGATGCAGCAAAAAAAGATCGTGCTGCGCACCACCCCGGACAACTTCTCCGCCTACCAGGCGCTGCAACTGCAGCGCTTCGACGGCAAGAAGTGGGTGAACATGGACTGACGCCAGGGCGCGACGGGTCAGACCCGTCGCATCAGCCAGACCCCGGCGCCTGACGTGAAATCCGGCGCTGTCGCGCCAGAGCCCGCCAGGGCCGGCTGAACCGTTCAGCCGGCCTTTTCCGCCGGTGGGCCCAGGGCCTGTTTCCAGCCGGCTACGACAATTACTTGCCGATGAAATTGGCCGGACGCCGTTCGGCGGTCGAACGGACGCCTTCCGCAAAGTCGGCTGTCTGGCGCAGACGCTGCTGCTCGGCGAGCTCGTGCCGGGTGGCGGCGTGAACCCGGTCGGCCAGGTCGCCGCGCAGGGTCGCCCGCGTCGACAGCAGGCCCAGAGGCGAACATTCGGCGATCTCGGCCGCCAGCGCATGGGCGGCGTCGCGCAGCTTTTCCTTCGTGGTCAACACGTTGGCGAGGCCCATGCGGTAGGCCTCTTCGCCGGTGACGCGGCGGCTGGTGTAGAACATCAGCTCGGCGTTGTTCTTGCCGATGACCTCAGGCAGCGTCACGGTCAGGCCGAAGCCGGGGTGGAAGCCCAGACGGGTGAAATTGGCCGCGAACCGCGCCTCGGGGCAGGCGACGCGGAAGTCGGCGGCAAGGGCGAGGCCAAGGCCGCCGCCGATGGCCGCGCCCTGCACGGCGGCGACAATCGGCTTCTTGCAGCGGAAAATCCGCACCGCCTCCAGATAGAGGTGATCGGTGGTGTCGAGCAGATCAGTCTCGGCGGGCGTCGCGTTATCCGGCGACGAGAAATCAGCCCCGGCGCAGAACGCCTTGCCTTCGGCGCACAGCACCACGGCGCGAATCTCCGGCTCCACGTCGAAGCCCTCAAGTGCGCTGGCGATGGCGCGGATCAGCTTCAGGTCGAAGAAATTGAGCGGCGGGCGGCGAATTTCGATGGTCGCGACGTTGCCGTTGCGGCTCACCGCAATGTCTTGTGCCGTCATGGGCGTTCTGCTCCCGTTTGGGTTGTTGATGTGTTGTGCCAGATGTTCGTACTGCGGCCTGCCCGGCCGGGCTACCCTGGCGCCATGAAATTGACGAACGCCAATCCCCGGGGGGACGCCCCGTCTGGCCGGTCCGGGTGGCGCGGCTGGCCGAACCGGGTCGCTGGCGGGCTCCCGGCGAAACCAGGTCGCGCGGAACGCCCCCATATCTCCGGCCTGGAACCAAAGCGGGCTTCTTCCTTCTGGAATATGCCCGGGCCGCCGCTGGCCCGATTGATCACGCCACTGCGCGGCAGGTCTCCCACTCCGTTCCGTTGACCGTCCCGTTTTTGACCCGTTTCTCCGCCCGGGCGGGACGATCAACATGGCGCGTTGAACCGCAGGCCTCACCCGGCGGCTTCGGCGCGCAGCACGTCCTCCAGCTCGTGGCGCTTGATCTTGCCCGTGGTGCTGCGCGGCAGCTCGGCGTCGGAGACGAACCGCACCCGCTTCGGCAGCTTGTAGCCGGCGATTTTACCCCGGCACATGGCGATCACCTCCTCGCCGGTGAGGGTCTGGTCGTTGGCGACGACGAAGGCCACGGGAACCTCGCCCCAGCGCGCATCTGCCTGGCGCACCACCACCGCCTCGGCGATGCGCGGCGAAGCCAGCAACACCCGCTCGATCTCCGCCGGATAGATGTTCTCGCCGCCGGATTTGATCAGATACTTGCGGCGGTCGACGAATTCGAGCCCGCCATCCGGGTTGCGCACGAAGACATCGCCCATGTGGAACCAACCGCCATGGAAATCCTTCTCCTCCGGCACGCGCCAGTAGCCGCTGAACAGCGTCGGGCCGCGAAACGCCAGTTCGCCAGGCTCGCCATCGGCGACATCCCGGTCGTCCGGGTCGACCAGACGGATGCGACAGAGCGAATTCTGCAGTTTGGGCAGGCGGGCGGGCGCATGGCCGGGCGGCAACAGATTGCGGCTCGCTGGCGGGCTGCCGGTTTCGGTGGAGCCGAAGCTGTTGATGTAAGGCGCCTGCAACAGGTCGGTGAGTTCGGCGATCTGCTGGCGCGGCACGAGATCGGCCATGCAGCCGACGCTGCCGAGCCGGGCCGGGCGCAGCCCCGTGGTTTTCAGTTCGGAGAGCATTTGCTCCACCGTCCCCGGCATCACCTGGAGCCAGCCGATGTTCTCGCCGGCCGCCGCGGCGACGATGGCGTCCGGCTGGAAGCCATCGATCACCACCACCTTGCCGCCGGTCATCAGGGTGGCCAGCATGTTATCGGTGGACACCATATGAAACATGGGCGCCCAGGCGATGAACGTGGCGCCGGGAATGAAGGTGCTGTCGATCTGGCCAATGAGCGAACGGGCGATCATCGCCCGCTGGCTGATCACGGCGCCTTTTGGCAGGCCCGTGGTGCCGCTGGTGTAGAGGATCACCAGGCCGTCTTCCGGCGCAGCCACGTCGGCGGGCGGCTCATGATCCGGATGGGCGTCCAGCAGCCGCTCATAGGCCTCGCCGAACACCAGAACCTTGCCGGGATCGCAATTGAGCCCCTGCAACATGGGGGCGTGCCGCTCCGAGACGAAAGTGAGGCGCGGCGCGACCAGCGACAGGCAATGCTCCAGCTCTTCCTGGGCCAGGCGCCAGTTCTGGCAGGCGACAATGAGCCCCAGCTTGGCCGCCGCCAGTTGCAGCTCCACATATTCCGGACGATTTTCAGCGAAGATGGCGACGCGGTCGCCGCGCACGCAGCCATGGGCCGCGAGCGCCGCGGCCAGCCGGTTCACCCGCGCATTGAGGGCGCCGTAGCTCAGCAGCCGCCCCTCATGTTGCAGGGCCGGCCGCTCCGGTCCCCGCGCCGCCTCCGCGGCGAACAGGCCGCCCACCGTCAGGCCCGACGCCGCCAGCGCCAAAACTCCGCCGTAGGCGGGCGCGGTTCCGCTATGCGCGTTCATGTTTCCTCCTTGCCGGCCGCCGCCTCCGCGACGCCGGGCGCCGTTTTTGTATTTGTTATTTCGGTAGCAAAGGCGGCGCGGCGTGTCACGCGCGCCAGGATCAGGCGGCGGCTTCCTGAATTTCCTGGCACACATCCACCCAAACCGCGCCGGTCAGGTCCGCCAGGCGCATCGGGCTGAGGCGCACGGCGCTGTCAATGGAGCCGGCGGCGGGGGCAACCTCGTCGAAATCCCGCAGGGAGGCGTCGCAATACACCTTGAGGGGCTGCGCCAGCCCAAAGGGGCAGACGCCGCCAACCGGGTGGCCGGTCAGGTCTTCGACCTCCGCCAGATCCAGCATGCGCACCTTGCCGCCGAACGCCGCGCGGGCCTTGCGGTTGTCGAGGCGCGCATCGCCGCGCACGACGACCAGAAACACCTCGTCGCCCTTGCGCAGGGACAGCGTCTTGGCGATGCGCGCTGGCGGCAGACCGAGCACGGCGGCGGCCTCCGCCACGGTGGCGGTGCGTTGCCCGGTCTCGATGACGGCGAGATCGGGAGCCCGCTCGGCCAGAAATGCCTTGACGCTCTCCAGACTCATGGTCGACTCCTCGTTTGGGGCGTTTTGGAAAGACGCCATGACTCGCGCTTTCCGGCACGCCCTGTCAACCGGCGGCCCGTCAAACCGTAAGGAACGGCGCCGCGCCAGGGGCGTTGACCTGCAGGGACCAGGCTTCGGGCTTCTTGCCGGGACCGGCCACACGGGATCAACAGGGAGGTGAGGATGAGCTGGAACCCCGCGCTGACGCCAGGCTGCCCGGACGCCATTGGCGTCGACAGCATCGAAACGCTGATCATCCCCCGCGCGCGCGATCTGGGGGGCTTTGAAGTGCGGCGCGCCCTGCCCGCGCCGCGCCGCCAGATGGTCGGGCCATTCATTTTCTTCGACCAGATGGGTCCGGCGGAGTTTCTCACCGGCGGCGGCATCGACATTCGCCCGCATCCGCACATCGGTCTTGGCACGGTCACCTACCTGTATCGCGGCCAGTTCCACCACCGCGACAGCCTGGGCAGCGAACAGCCGATCAAGCCTGGCGAGGTCAACTGGATGGTGGCCGGCAAGGGCGTCACCCATTCCGAGCGCACCGACGCGGAAACCCGCGCCAACCCGCACGCGCTGTTCGGCGTGCAGACCTGGGTGGCGTTGCCGGATGAAGCCGAGGACGTGGCGCCGGCGTTCGAGCATTTTGGCAAGGACAAGCTGCCGGTGTTCGAGGATGGCGGGGTGAAGGCGCGCCTTGTGCTGGGCTCGGCCTACGGCGCCGCGGCGCCGGCGACACTGTATTCCGAGACATTTTATCTCGACGTGGCGCTGGCGCCCCATGCGCTGTTTCCCCTGCCGGATGAGCACGAGGACCGGGGCCTCTACATCATGGAGGGTTCGGTGACCATTGCCGGGCAGGATTTCGAAGCCGGCCGGATGATGGTGTTTCGCCCCGGCGATCTCATCACCGTGGCGGCGGGCCCACAAGGCGCCCGCCTGATGGCGCTGGGCGGGGCGACCCTGCGCGGTCCACGCTATGTCTGGTGGAACTTCGTCGCCTCCAGCAAGGAGCGGATCGAACACGCCAAGGCCGAATGGCGCGCCGGCAAATGGGGCCAGGGACAGTTCGACCTGCCGCCGACCGACCGCGCCGAATACATTCCGCTGCCGGACTGACGCCGCGGCCAACACCGGGTTCTGGCTAAACCCAGGCGCGGGTATCTGCGGCAGGAACATGCGCCATGCCGGCGTGCGGATCGCGGCCGCGTCGCGACCTGTTACAGGCGGTCACGAGCGCGGCAGGCCAGGGCCGTGCGGCCGTGCGACCGTGCGCGGCCGGAACACAATCACGCGGGACGATGACGCAGGCCCCCCGCGAACCACCCGGACCGTTTCAAAAAGGACCCAGCCATGAGCCAGCCGCAACCCGACATCCGCGACAATACGGCGACCGGCAGGTTTGAAATGCTGACCGAGGCTGGCCTTGCCTTCGTCAGCTACCGCCAGGCCGGGGATGTCGTCAGCCTCGATCATGCCGAAGTGCCGCCGGCGCTGCGCGGTTCAGGCGTCGCCAGCCAGCTGGTGCTCGGCGTTTTCGACATGCTCCGCGCCAGCGGCCGCCGCATGATTCCCCGCTGCGGCTATGTCCGCGCCGTCGCCAGCCGTCATCCGGAATACGATGACCTGCGCGCCGGCTGACCGTCGCGGTCTTCAGGCCAGGCGATAGCGCCCGTCGCCATCGCGGGCAACGCGCCCCTGACCCATCAGGTCATCCAGATGCATGGCGATGGAGCGCGCCTCGACGCCATCGACCCACGGCTCGTTGACATGGGCCGGGTAAAGGATGCGCCCCTGCGCCAGTTGCTCCAGGGTTTGCGGCCCGGCGCCCAGCATCTCCAGGACGCGCGCGTCGCGTACGTCAAGACGCGCCTCATAGGCGCAGAGATCATCCAGAAAACGCTGGCGATCAGTATAAACGCCCTTGTGGTGGAAGGTGACCCACACCTTCGCCGGCAGGTCCCGCACCTTGCGCAAGGTTTCGCGGAAATCATGCAGGCTGGAATTGGTGTCGCCGTAATAGGGGCCGAAGGTGCTCAGGTCGATGTCGCCGATAAAGGCAAGGCCATAAGGCTCCACCAGCAGCGCGCAGTGGCCCGGCGTGTGGCCCGGCATGTGCGCGGCGCGCACGGTGACGCCGCCCAGATCCCATGTGGCGCCATCCTTGTAGGCGATGGCGTCCGGGGCCTCGATGTAGTGGAACTCCTTCTCGAAGCGGGCGCGCGACCGGGCCCGCTCCGCCCCCGCATAACCGAAAACATCCGCCAGCGTTTCCCAGGAGCGCGCGGCGGCGACGTCCGCCTCATGGGCGTAAACCGGCTTGCCCCGCAGCAGATGCAGGCCGGCCATGTGATCCTCGTGCACATGGCCAAGAATGCACAGATCCGCATTGGTGAAATCAGGACCGATGGCGTTGGCGCTGATCGGCGTATCGAACACGGCGACGGAATCCGAGCCCCGGACAATTACCTGATTGCCATCGGGATACTTGCCGTTCCTGTCGCCGAAATACACCGTGACCGGTCCAAAATCCGCCCGCGCGATGTCGTTCTGTTTCCGAGCCGTCATGACGCCGCCCATCTTCTTCCTCCCACGCCCATGCGCATCCGCTCGACATTCGACGGCGACTGCTCCATGCCGGTTCTTTCCATGGCTGATGCGGACGGACGATGCAACAGCTTCTCAACGCCCAGGCGGACCGCACGGCCCGCCGGGCGGCTGACGGAACCGGACTGACGGGGCCCGGTAAAGCCGCCGGCGCGCCATGCGGGGGACCCGCAGCCACCTGGCGTCCCGGCAGGAGCAGGATGGACATGACAACACCCGCAACCACCACGCTTTCACCCGACGACATCGCCCGTTTCGGCGCGGATCCGGCGGGAGCCTTCGCGGCCAATCTGCAAACCGTTCAGGCGCGGATCGCCGGCGCCTGCCGCCGCTGTGGCCGCGACCCGGCCAGCGTGCGGCTGCTGCCCGTCACCAAGACAGTGCCCGCCCACATCTTGCGCCTCGCCTTCTCCGCCGGCATCGCCGATTTCGGCGAAAACAAGCTCCAGGAAGCGCGCGGCAAGCAGGCGGCGCTGGCTGACCTGCCCATACGCTGGAACATTATCGGCCACCTCCAGACCAACAAGGTGAAATATCTGGTTCGACTGGCGTCGGAGTTCCACTCCCTGGACAGTTTGCGACTGGCCGAAGAACTGAACCGCCGCCTCGAAGCCCAGGGGCGCGATCTTGACGTGTTCGTTCAGGTCAATACTTCCGGCGAGGACAGCAAATATGGTCTGCATCCCGACGCGCTCCTGCCGTTTGTCGAACGTCTGCCGGACTATCCCCGGCTGAAGCCGCGCGGTCTCATGACCCTGGCGATCTTCAGCGCCGACGTGGAGCGGGTGCGCGGGTGTTTTCGCCTGCTGCGCGCCCTGCGGGATCGCGCCGCCCGGGTTCATCCCGGGCTCACCGGGTTGTCCATGGGCATGTCCGGCGACTACGAAATCGCCATTGAGGAAGGCGCCAGCGTCGTGCGGGTTGGCCAGGCCATCTTCGGCGCGCGACCAACCAGCGACGCCTTCTATTGGCCAGGCCTCGCCTGAACCTTCAGGGCGCCGCCCTGGGCCAGGCCCCGGCGTTCCGGCGCAATTGCCGGGGCGTCGCTCCGAACCAGCGCTGGCAGGCGCGGGTGAGCACCGACTGGTCGGCAAAGCCGAGCAGGTGGGCGATATGGACCAGGCCAAGCTCCTGCTGACCGAGCAGCTGACGCGCCCAGTTTTTTCGCGCCACGTCGCGCAGTTCTTCGAACCCCACGCCTTCAGCGTGCAATCGCCGCTGCAATGTCCTGGGATGACGCCCGAGAATCCGCGCCACCGTGCCCAGATCCGCCATCTCCAGCCGCACCAGACTGGCCAGCGCATGACGCACCTGATCGGCGGCGGGTTGCTCAGGCGCCGGCGACAGCCCCGCCAGAAAGCCGCCGACGAACCGCTCCAGAAACTGGTTATGTCGCGGCGAGCGCCGGCGCATCGCCAGGGCGTCGACTGAAACGCCATCGAAGGCGGCGTTGAAACGCGGCGTCTGCCCCAGATGCTGGCGATATTGCGCCTCGCTGCCCAGCGGCGCATGGCGGAAATGAATGGCCACCGGCTGCACCGCGCCGCCAGACAGCAGCTCAAGCGTGCGGCGCATGTAGGAGACGCAGATCTCGGTGACCTGACGCATGTCGCCATGCGGCTCCAGGCGCTGGAACACGGCCAGATGCTCCAGCTCCCTGTCAGCGTCCATGAACGCCCGGTATCCCAGCGCCGGATTATGCAGGTGGACGTGCCGCGCCCCCAGCATCAGCCCCTCGCGCACGCTGGGAGCCGACTGCATGACCAGGGCCAGCAGGCCAAGGGCGTTGATGTCCTGCATGGCGCACAGCCGCAGACCGAAATCCGGCGCGTTGAGAATGCGGGAGGCCGCCTCGACCGCCTGCACGACATTCAGGTAGGGAATGGAGCGCTCGGGGTCGGCCAGCACCGCTGGCGTGAGGCCGCAGGATCGCAGGATGGCGGCGGCGTCTCCGCCCAGGTCGCGCACCAGATCGCCAAAGCAGGCCAGGGCGGCGGCGCGGACGCTGTTCAGATGCGATGGATCGTCTGACATCCGGTCCTCCTGCATGTCGCGCAAGATCAAAATCCTGTCGCATGAAAGCAAGAACCGTCGCGGGTTTGAACCTATCCTTTCTGCTGGGCCAACGCTCGCCCCAATATCAGGAGGAGACAGTTCTCATGGATTCGGCAACCAGCCGCCAGGCCGCGCCAGTTGCGGACGTGGAGCACTTCGACTTTCTCATCGTTGGCGCCGGCATCTCCGGCATTGGCGCCGCCTGCCACCTGCGCAAGCGCTTTCCGCAAGGCAGTTTCGTCATTCTGGACGCCATGGCCGGCTTTGGCGGCACCTGGTGGACTCACCGTTACCCAGGGGCCAGGTCGGACAGCGACCTGTACACCTATGGCTACAGCTTCAAGCCGTGGCGCGGCAGCTCCATCGCCACCGCCGACGAAATCCGCGCCTATCTCAGCGAGGTGATCGCCGAGAACGATCTGACGCCCCGCATCCGCTATGGCCACAAGGTCACGGCGGCCGACTGGTCGTCGCAGGACCAGCGCTGGACATTGACGGTGAGCCGCGCCGACACCGGCGAAACACTGACGTTCACCACCGGCTTTCTCTGGATGTGCGCCGGTTATTACGATCACAACAGGGGCTATACGCCGGAATGGCCCGGCATGGCGGACTTCAGGGGCCAGATCGTGCATCCGCAACACTGGCCGGAAGATCTGGACTGCGCCGGCAAGCGCGTGGTCGTCATCGGCTCCGGCGCCACGGCGGCGACGCTGATCCCGGCGCTCGCCGATGCGGTGGCGCACGTCACCATGCTGCAACGCTCGCCGACCTTCTTCGCCGCCGACCCGCGCGCCCACCCGCTGGAGGCGCCGCTGCGGGCGCTTGACCTGCCGGACGACTGGATTCACGAGATCATGCGCCGGGCCCACATCGCCAGGGCTGGCGAGGTTGTCCGCATGTCATTCGAGCAGCCCGACGACCTGCGGGCATTCTTCCTCGACCAGGCCCGCGCCCATCTGCCCGAGGGCTTCGACGTCGAGCGGCATTTCAACCCGGCCTACCGCCCGTGGCAGCAGCGCATCGCCGTTGTGCCAGATGGCGACCTGTTCGCCGCCATCCGTAGCGGCAAGGCCTCGGTGGTCACCGACGCCATCGAGCGGTTCGACGCCGGCGGCGTCCAGCTGGCCAGCGGCGAGCATCTCGACGCCGATATCATCGTCACCGCCACCGGCTTCAACATGCAGTTCTTCGGCGGCGCCCCGTTCAGCGTCGACGGCGAGCCGGTGGACTTCACCCAGCGGGTCACCTGGCGCGGCATGATGATCGAGGGCGTGCCCAACATGGCCTATGTGCTGGGCTATTTCCGCGCCAGCTGGACGCTGCGTTCGGACCTGATCAGCGATCTGGTGTGCCGGGTGATCGAGCACATGCGGCGCGAGGGCCGCTCCATGGTCGCGCCCACCGTCGCGACCGACGACGCCGACATGCCGCGCCTGCCCTGGATGGACCCGGACAACTTCAACGCCGGCTATGTGATGCGCGCCCAGGACCAGCTGTTCCGTCAGGGTGATCGCGCGCCATGGCGCCATCAGCTGGAATATGGCGAGGAGATCGCTGCCCTGCCCGCCGTGCAGGCCGATGAAGCCGCCCTGGCCTATCGCTAGGACGGACGCCCGCCGCCTGTCGCAAGGACATATATAAAGGGAGAAACAGCCATGGCGCTTGACGCTCATCTCGCCCAGGTTCTGCAAATGATGGCCAACCCGGCCGCCAAACCGATGCACGAAGGCTCGCCGGAAGAAGGCCGCGCCGCCTATCTGGCGCTGACCCACGGCACGCGCACGCCGGAGCAGATCGCCCCGGTCGCCAGCGTGGCGGACGCCGTCGTCGATGGCGCCGCCGGCCCACTGAAGGCCCGGATTTACCGGCCGGAAGGCGCCGGCCCCTTCCCCACCGTGGTCTATTTTCACGGCGGCGGTTACGTCATCGGCGATCTCGACACCCACGACAACATGTGCCGCGATGTCTGCCGCGGCGCCAAGGCCGTGGTGGTGGCGGTGGACTATCGCCTCGCCCCCGAGCACCCCTTCCCCGCCGGCATCGAGGACGCCATCGCCGCAGCCCGATGGGTGGTGGCCCATGCCCGGGAGCTTGGCGGCAATGATATTGTCGGCGTCGCCGGCGACAGCGCCGGCGGCAATTTCTCGGCGGTCGTCTCGCAGCAGTTGCGCGACGCGGGCATCAACCTGGCGGCGCAGTTTCTCATCTATCCCGCCGTGGACCACGCCGCCGCCGAATACCCGAGCGCCGAACAGAACGGCAAGGGCTATTTCCTCGAATCCGACACCATGACCTGGTTCTACAAGCACTACGCCAGCGGCGTCGCCGAAACCATGGACCCGCGCCTCGCGCCCATCCAGGCAGAGAACCTGGCCAACCTGCCGCCCGCCCTGGTGGTGACGGCGGAATTCGACCCCCTGCGCGACCAGGGCGCGGCCTACGCCGAAGCGCTGCGGGCCGCGGGCGGCAAGGCGGAGCTGATCCCCGGCCCCGGCATGATCCACGGCTTCTTCGACATGGGCCGCTGGTCGCCGGTGGCGCAGGACATCATCGAACGCAGCACCCGCCGCTTTGGCGAGATGTTGCGGGGCCAGTAATCCGTTTCCGGAAAAGATGGTTTTCGCGCAGCGCCCCGGGACGCCCTGGACAGGTGGCCCGGGCGATGCGCCGGAAGCCGCCTTTACACAACACTCATGACATCCTGGCGCGCGGCCCGCCCCGCGCGTCAGCCCCGTCGCGCAGCCAGGCGCGGGCGGTCAGCCGCGGACCGCTCCGAAAGCGGACAGTTGAGTCGCGCGCCCTGACGTCGCCCGGACGCCGGCCAAAGTGCGTCCCCAGGCGCCAGACAGCCCGGGCCATCTCCGGGAAGCCACGACCTTCACACTGTCAAGACGCGATACGAAAACGTTACACGCCCGAAAAACGCCACATGCCCTACCGGAAGCACGAGGCGTCACCGAATTTATTGTAATGTCTCATGAGTATATGAATTTTGATAAATTGTATCTTAAATTTATTTCCAGAATTTTCTAATCAACTTCGTCACCCCTACCCAACGGCGCCCACGAAAAATAACACACAATTCCGCGATCAATATAAATATCCGCGCCGCTTTCTATCAAATCAATAATCGCAAAATATCTCGAAATTAATTGCAAAATTCTATACGATTTTGAAGCGATTTAACCCCCTTTTTTTGACAATTCCCTAATGCTACCACGCACAATTAGGTAGATTTTGCGCAAAAGAGCGCAATTCGTTCTAAGCGGCGTAAGTCGTCAGGGGTTGGGGGAAGCTATGGGTATTTCCGGCGCGAAGATCGGCGCAGCAGGCGCACGTGGCGGCATGACGCTGATGGACGCATGGCGTCTGGAGAACCGCGCGGAGCAGGTGGCTGACGCAGCCCGCTCAGGAAAAGACACTCGCAACGCGTTGCTTTCTGGGACCGCGCTTGGTGTTGCAGTGTTCGCTGGCGTTGCACTGTCTTCGACAGGAGCGAGCGCCGCGTGCACTATCAGCACCGGAAATTCGCCATTAATTACGTCGAACAGTATTATTAGCCCACAGTACCGCGGTCAATGCGGCGATGCTGCCACCATTCAAGCAGACGGCAGCGTTGAGGGTTCTGGCCTTTCTGTGACCGGATTCGGCACTGCAACCGTGAACAACTCCGGTACCGTTGCCAGCAGCAATTCGAGCAATCGAAATGCTCTCGATATCCAGGCGTTAAATGCGAGTTACATTGGATCAGGAACAGTCACAGGCGGCAATTCGGGCATCGTCCTGAGCGGTAACAGCCTGAGTGTTACCGGCGTAGCGGCGACACAGGGAAATCAAATCAAAGGCAACAACGGCGACGGCATTAAAGGCTCTGCGGCAGCCGGCGCCGCAACCCTTGACTTGAACGGTTTCGCGATTTCAGGGTCGAAAAACGGCGTCGATCTATCGGCTATCGCAACTGTAGACGCCACCTTCACCAACAGTAGTGTAACCGGCTCTAACGGTGATGGCCTTAAGGGCAGTTCAGCCTGGACAGAAGTGACGGCAACCGGAACAACTTTCCAGGGCAGCAAAAACGGCATAAACAGCCAGAGTGTCGTCACTATTCTCGATCTCACCGGCGGATCGGTTACCGGCACGACCAATGACGGCATTCATTCCGACAATGGGCAAACTGACGTATCAACGTCCATTACCACCACAAATACAAACGTAACCGGCGGCCAGAACGGCATAAACACGCGCAGCGGCACAAATACACTCGACCTCACTGGCGGTCACATCAAGGGGCTGAATGGCGACGGTATCGTTGCTAACGGCCTTTACAACAACATCACCACGGATGGCACGGATGTTACCGGCTCCGGCAGTGGCATTAATGTCACCGGCATCAGCGGCGTAAGCTATAACGACGTTGATCTTGCCGGCGGGAATATCAAGGGTTCAACCGGTAGCGGTATCGCAGTAAACGGCGTCTACAATACCGTTACCACAGACGGAACAAACGTTACCGGCGGCATCGACGGCATCAAGGTAACGGGTCTGCTCAACGGCCTTAGTCTTAATGAGATCGACCTCACCGGCGGCACGATCACAGGCCAGACCGGTAATGGCATCGTTGTCAATGGCGTGGCCACCAATCTGACAACAGACGGCGTGACGATCATTGGTCAAACCAATGGAATCAACGCTCTCAGCGGCATCAATACGCTCGACCTGACCAACGGCTCGGTAACCGGTAAAAACGGCAGCGGCATCGTTCTCGGCGGCGCCACGTCCGATGTGACGACCAGCGGAACGGCTATCCTCGGCAGCCAACATGGCATCAGCGCCCTCGGTGGTTCAAACACCTTCGATCTGACCAATGGCTCGGTCAAGGGCACGTCTGGCGATGGCATCAACGCCACCGGCGTTCTTGCTAACATCACGGCCAATGGCACGGTGATTGAGGGGGGCCAGAATGGCATCAGTTCCCTTAGCGCCAGCAATACGATTGATCTGACCGGCGCCACGGTCACGGGCCTCGCTGACAATGGCATCAGCACCACTGGCGGCTTGGCCAGCATCACGACCAAATCCGACACGAGTATTGTTGGCGCTCAGGACGGTATTAATGTCCAGAGCCTCAGTAGCACCCTCAACCTGAAGGACAGCGTGATCACCGGCACGGCCGGGCACGGCGTCAATGTTCTTGGCGCGACCACCAACATCACCGCTGACGGCACAACACAGGTCACCGGCGGGAAGAATGGCGTCAACGGGCTGATCACCGGCGGCAATGCGTCCGTCACTGTCAATGACACGGCGGTGGTCAACGGGCTGGGCGGCGACGGCATCAACCTCACCACGATCGGCGCCGCTGGCCTTGGCGGCGTCGCCAATATCAGCACATCCGACGCCTCTCAGGTCAGCGGCGCCCAGAACGGCATCACGGCGCTGACCCTTGGCGCCAACATGGACGCCACTACCACGGTTGACGCAGGCGGCAAATCCGTCACCGGCACGAATGGCATCGGCATTTCCGCCATCACCGCCAGCGGCGGCATTGGCGGCGCCTATGGCGTAGCCACGACGAATGTCACCGGGAGCGCCGACATCACCGGCGGCAGCGTCGGCGTGCTGGCCGTCGCCGGCGGCGTCAATCTGGACCTGAATAATCTGGGCTCCATCGACCTCAGCGATCCCATGTCCCTGCTCGGCAGCGGCAAGGCCGTGGTGAACGTCAATACGACTGGCGACATCACCGGCGGCTATGCCGGCGTGGTTGCGCTTGGCGTTGGCAATGGCGGCAACACCGTCAACGTGACCACAGGTGGAACGGTTACCGCCACCAATGGCATTGGTATTCTCGCCGGCTCCATTGGTGAAGGCGGCGAGGTCAATGTAACGACCAATGGCGCTGTTCAAAGCAACATGGTTGGCGTGCTGGGCTTCAATACCGACGGGAATGCCAACGTCACTAACGCAGTCACGGGCAAGGTCAGCATCGACCAGGGCGGCTTCCTTGGTCTTGGCGCCGTGGCGCTGAATGGCGGCAACGCCACCGTCACCAACAACGGCGCCATTGACCCGCCGCTGGTCGGCATGGGCGCGTTGACCGTCGGAACCGGCACGGCCACCGTGAGCAATGTTTGGGGCGGCTCCGTTGACGCCGACCTGATCGGCGCCATCGCCTTGAATGTTGGCGACGGCCGGGTTGTGGCCAACAACGACGGTACGATTGAATCGGTGACCGGCGCCACCCCTCTGGTGGGTCTCGCCGGCGTCAAGATCGGGAACGGCGTTGGAACGGGCGACGACGTCAAGGTCAGCAATACGTCGATTGTGCGTGACTACGCCGTCGGCGTCGCCGGCGTCGCGGTTGGTGACCGCAACAACGTTTCGGTTGTGAATGGCGCCTACGGCAATGTGACCTCCGACCTCGCCGGCGTGGTCGGCGTCGGCGTCGGCGACCGCAATGTCATCAACGCCGAGAACAACGGAACGATCACGGCCGGTCTCGTTGGCCTTGGCGGCGTGGCTGTGGGCGACGACAGCGATGTCCGCGCCTGGAACTACACGACGATCAACGCCGAGGCGGCCGGCGTTGTGGGCGTGGGCGTCGGCGATCGCAATGACGTGGTCGTCGGTAACAACGGATCGGTGACCGCCGGCGCGCTCGGTGTCGGCGGCCTCGTCTACGGCAACGACGGCGCCGTCAGCGTGCTGAACGATGGCTACGGCAATGTGACCTCCGACCTCGCCGGCGTCGTCGGCGCCGGCGTCGGCGACCGCAATGTCATCAACGCCGAGAACAACGGAACGATCACGGCCGACCTCGTCGGGCTTGGCGGCGTGGCCGTTGGCGATGGCAACAATGTCCGCGCCTGGAACTACAGGAAGGTCACCGCCGAGGCGGCCGGCGTTGTCGGCGTTGGCGTCGGCGAAAACAACGACGTCATTGTCGGAAACAATGGGTCGGTAACCGCCGGCGCGCTCGGCGTCGGCGGCCTCGTCTACGGCAACGACGGCGCCGTCAGCGCACTGAACGACGGCTACGGCAGTGTGACCTCCGACCTCGCCGGCGTCGTCGGCGTCGGCGTTGGCGACCGCAACGTCATTAGCGCCGAGAACAAGGGAAGGATTACGGCGGGTCTCGTCGGCCTTGGCGGCGTGGCTGTGGGCGAGGACAACGAGGTCCGCGCCTGGAACTTCGAGACGATCAACGGCGGTGTGGCTGGCGTCGTCGGCGTTGGCGTTGGCGATCGCAATGACGTGGTCGTCGGCAACAACGGGCCGGTGACTGCCAGCGCGCTCGGCATCGGCGGACTCGTCTGGGGTAACGACAGCAAAGTCAACGTGCTGAACGACGGCTACGGCAATGTGACCTCCGACCTCGCCGGCGTGGTCGGCGTCGGCGTCGGCGACCGCAACGTCATTAGCGCCGGGAACAAGGGAACGATTACGGCGGGTCTGGTTGGGCTTGGCGGCGTTGCGGTGGGCAACCGTAACAACCTGACAGTCGACAACGAACATCACATCAAGGCCGCCGGCGTCGGCGCGGCGGCTTATGTCGATGGCAACCGCAACCGCGCCGACATCAGTAACGCCGGCGAGATCAAGGCTGGCGTGCTCGGCGCCGGCGGCTTCGCCGATGGCGACCGCAACCGGCTGACTGTCGCCAATAGCGGAAGCATTGATGCGATTGGCGTTGGCCTCGCCGGCGGCGTCAATGGCAACCGCAACCGCGCGGAGATCAGCAACAGCGGTCACATCGACGCCGGCCTCGTAGGCGTCGCCGCCTATGTGAACGGCGATCGCAACCGGCTGGAGGCCAGCAACGAAGCCACCGGGAAGATCCACACGCTTGGCGCTGGCATGGCGGCTTACGTGGATGGCGACGGCAACCGCATCGCGGTTACCAACGATGGCCTCGTGAGCGCGGGTCTCGCTGGCATGGCCGCCTATGTGAGCGGCGACCAGAACCGCGCGTTCATCGGCAATGATGAAACGGTGAACGCCGGAATTCTGGGCGTTGGCGGCTTCGCCGATGGCAACCAGAACCGGCTGATCGTTGACAATGACGGGACGGTGAACGCGATCGGCGTCGGCATCGCTGGCGGCGTCAACGGCGCCGGCAACATGCTGGACGTTTACAACTCCGGCCATGTCACCGCCGGCGTGCTCGGCGCCGGCGCCTATGTGGATGGCGCGAACAATGACTCCCTCGTGCTGAATGAGGGCGGAATCAAAACCTCACCGCTTGGCCTTGGCATGGCCGCCTATGTGGATGGAACGCAGAACGTCACCGCGGTGATCAACGCTGGCAGCGTGGAAGCCGGCCTCGCCGGCCTGGCGGCCCATGTAAACGGCGCCGGCAACGATACGGCCGTCGTCAACTACGGAACCGTCACCTCGCTCGCCCTGGGCGCCGGCGCTTACGTCGACGGGGACAACAACAGCCTGTTCGTCGGCAACAGCCCGACCGGCCATATCGACACCGGCCTGGTCGGCCTCGGCGCCTATGTGGGCGGCAATGGCAATCAGACCGAAATCCGCAACGCCGGTCACATTGACGCCGGCGCTACCGGCGCCGCGGCTTATGTGAATGGCGATGGCAACTGGCTCAACGCCGTCAACGAGGCCGGCGGCCAGATCCATACGGTTGGCGCCGGCATGGCGGCCTATGTGGACGGCGCTGGCAACCGCTCGGCGGTCATAAACGACGGCGACGTCGTGGCCGGCCTCGCTGGCGCGGCGACCTATGTGAACGGTGACCAGAACCGCGCGTTTGTCGGCAATGATGGAACCATCGACGCCGGCGTTGTCGGCGCCGCAGGTTTCGCCGAAGGCAACCAGAACCGCCTGACCATCGACAACGATGGCTCGGTCAACGCCGTGGTCGCGGGCCTTGCCGGCGGCGTCAATGGCGGCGACAACCGTCTGCGTATCCGCAACGAAAACGCCATCACAGCGGGCGGCGTCGGCGCCGCGGCTTATGTTAATGGGGCCGGTAACGACGCAAAGATCAGCAACAGCGGCCAGATCGACGCTCTTGTTGGCGCTGCGGCTTACGTGAACGGCAATGGCAACCAGGTTGCGATGGAGAACACCGGCGCGATCAACGCCAGCGTTTTCGGCCTGACCACGGTGGCCAACGGATCTGGCAACGCGCTGAACTTCGACAACAGCGGCCGGATTGTGGTTGACGGCGTGGGCATTGGCGCATTCGCAAACGGCGCGTCGAACCAGATCGCCATCAACACTTCGGGGGCGATCAGCTCCAATGGCGCCGGCGTGCTTGCCGCCACGACAGGCGAGGATGCGGTTACTGGCGTCACCGCCAGCGGCGTCATCAACGCCCGCTATCTCGGCGTCGGCGCCTTCGTCGCCGGCGACAACGGCGCGGTCAACGTCACGGGCAACGGTCAGATCACCGCGCTGGAAGGCGTGGGCGTCGCGGCCGCCACCACGGGAGCCGGCGGCAGCGTCAACGTCGCCATTGGCGGAATGGTCACCGCCGCCAACACCGGCATCTTCGCCGCCAGCAGCAACGGCGTTGTGAGCGTGCTCACCAGCGCTGGCAGCGCCATCGCTTCGCTCGGCGCCTCCGGCATGGAAGTCCAGGCCGGTCAGACAGCAAACGTGCAGATCGGCGGCTCGGTGCGCGGCCCCGGCGGAGCCAGCACGCCAGTCATTGACATCTACAGCGGCTCCGGCGCCGCGGTGACGGTGGCGGCGGGCGGCTCGGTGGCCTCCAACCGCATGGCGACCGATTTCATCGGCGCCACCGGCGATCTGGCGGTTAACATCACCGGCGCCAGCGCCAATCTGGGCAACGACGGCGTCATCGTCGGCCGGGTGAACATGCCTGGCGACGCCAGCGTCTTCAACAACCGCAGCTCGAACAGCTGGTACGTCACGGGCGACAGCAACTTCGGCGGCGGCGCCTCGGCGCTCAACAACACCGGTCGTATCGTCACCGCCTTCCAGGGCGGCGTTGCGGAAACCGCCCGGTTCCAGAACCTCGCCACCTTTAACAACGGTGACCCGGCAGGCGTCGGCGCTGGCCTGATCCTGATGCAGGACGAGCGCCCCGGCGCCTCACTTGGCGCCCGCGTTCAGCGCGACGTCCTGCAGACCAGCGGCAACTACTCCGGCGTCGGTAATGGCCGGCTCGTGGTTGACGCCTGGCTTGGCGGCTCCGGCACGACGTCCGACACGCTCGTGGTTGGCGGCACGGTCAGCGGCGTGACCCGTCTGGTTGTCAACGACGTCAACGCTGGCCCCGGCGCGCACAATCCGCACGGCGTCACGGTGGTCGTCGCCCAGGGTGGCGCGATCTCGCCGGAGGCCGTGGTTCTGGATCCGTCCAGCGCCAATAGCGTCCGTTCCGGCCGCAATGTCATCGACAAGGGCCTGTTCTTCTATGACGTCGCCCTCAAGCCAGGCGCGCAGGGCGGACATGAGTTCGTGCTGGTCGGCGCGCCCGACAGCGAGGCTTACGAACTGCCGTCCCTCGTTTCCGCCGCGCAGAGCATCTGGCACGACACCACCGGCGTGTGGCTCGACCGTCAGGCTGACCTGCGCAATTTCCTCGCCAATCCTGGCAAGCCTGGCAACGTCACCCCCGGCGTCTGGGCGAAGGCGGTCGGCTCGTGGGAGAACCGCGACAACAGCACGTCCACGACCCTGCTGAACCGCTTCTACAACCACAACACCAGCTACAACCGCAACACGTTCGGTCTGCTGGGCGGCGTCGACTTTGGGCAGGAGAACGTGGCCCGGCCTGGCGATGCGCTGGTGTTCGGTCTGATGGGCGGCTACATCTCGTCGAACCTGGACTTCAAGACCTCGCCGACCAGCGCCAACTACCAGGGCGGCACGGCCGGCGTTTACGCCACCTACCTCAACAGCGGGTTCTTTGTGGACGCGCTGGCCAAGGTGGACCTGCTGAACATGGACTACCGGGCGCCATCGCTCGCGACCATCCAGGGGCTGAACACCACGACGCTCGGCTTCACGGTTGATACGGGGTACCGCTTCAATCTGGGCGCCAACGCCTTCATCGAACCGGTGGCCACGCTCTCCTACGCCCGCACCACGCTGGATCGTCTGCTGGCCCTGCCTGGCGCGACGGCCAAATTCGGCTCCAACGACAGCCTGCGCGGCAGCCTTGGCGCCCGCGTCGGCGGCAACATGGTCCTGAACGACGCCTACCGTCTGGAGGCGTCGCTGACCGGGCGCGTCTGGAACGAGTTCCGGGGCGTCAACAAGGCGTTGATCCTGAGTGACGGCGTTCCGCTGGGCGTCGAAGACAATTTCCGCGGCGCCTTTGGCGAGATCGCGGGAACGATCAACGTGTACGGCGCCAGCACCGGTTGGTCAGGCTTCGTCAGCGCCAGCTACAAGTTCAATCGCGACCTGTCCAACAGCTCCATCAAGGGCGGCGTGCGCTACCAGTGGTAACCGCTACCGGCGCAACGACAAAACAGAGGGCCGCCCCAGGGCGGCCCTTTTTTTCTCCGCATGCCAGGCCGTCCGGTTCCCGTCTGCGCCGGGCGGAGGCGGCGACGCCGTTCACATTCGCCCCCGCCGGTTATCCTTCATGCCCTGGGCGGGTGTTTGCCGGAAGTCATACAGCTTCGCGACCGGTTCAGCGCTGATCCAGCATGATCCACAGCTGCTCAACCAGCCGCCCGGCCCTTTGTTCAATCGCCGCCGCTGCGTCGAGACAGAGATCCTCCCGGTAACGGGTGGCGACAAGCTGAACCCCGACAGGGGCCCCGCGCGCCAGCCCCACCGGCACAATGGCGGCCGGCAGGCCCAGAACATTGATTGAGGACAGGAAGCGCAGGGTCTCCCACATGATGTTGCGGCCGCTACCGTCGATGTCGGCGTTGGGACCGGGCGTCCGCCGGACGGACAGGGGCGTGAGAAGCACGGGATATTCGTCAAGAAACGTCATCCAGACCCGCAGCAGTCGCGTCCGTTCCGAAACGCTTCGCATATAGCCCTCGATGTCCATCACGGGGGCCGATCTCAACGCCGCTTCGATCCCGCGTACGAAAGTCTTGCTGCCCACCCGCCGCATCAGGGGCGCCTGCATGACCGCGAGCTCCGTGAACAGAAGATCGCGCCACAGCGTCCAGACCTTGCTGAGTTCCGGAACCTCAACCTCGTGCAGTTCATAGCCCGCATCCGCGAGATGGTCCGCGGCCTGGCGATACAGGGCAATCACGTCATCATCGCACGCCATGTCATCGGGTATCCGGGCCACGGCGACTTTCCGCGACACAGGCGGTCCGGCCAACGGAACTGGCGCATACCAGGGATCGCGCGGATCAGGCGCGGCCATGACCTCGAAGCCGAGGCGAACGTCCGCCACCGAACGCGCCAGCGGCCCCTGGACTGACATGAGTTGCGCCATGGGCGGTCGCTCCTCGCTGGCGCTGGGGTTGAACGCCGGAATGCGACCCTGGGTCGGCTTGATGGTCACCACGCCGTTGCAATAAGCCGGCCAGCGTAGCGACCCGCCAATGTCGTTGCCGTGAGCGATGGCGCCGATGCCGGCGGCAATGGATGCGCCAGCGCCGCCAGACGACCCGCCGCAGGTGATGGTCTGGTCCCAGGGGTTGAGCGTCAGACCGTGCAACGGATTCTCGGTAAAGGCCCGCATTGAAAATTCGGGCGTGTTGGTCAGGCCGATAATAATGGCGCCGGCGCGCTTCAGGTTGGCCGTAACGGGCGAATCCTCGCGCGCGATATTGTCCCGGAACGCCACGACGCCGTTTGAATTGGCCTGACCGGCGACATCCACATTGATCTTGAGCGTCACCGGCACGCCGTGCAGCAGCCCGAGGACGGCGCCGCTGGCCTGCGCGCTGTCGGCGTCCCGCGCCGCCTTCCGGGCTTCGTCATGTAGCGGCGCAACCACCGCGTTAATCGCCGGATTTACGGCGTCCATGCGCGCCAGATGCGCTTCGACGACCGCCGCGGAACTGATTTCTCCGGCCCGGATCGCCCGCGCGGTTTCAACAGCCGACCATTGCCAGACTGGCTCCGACATACCGCCCTCCCCATGCTCAAGACCTGGTTCTGTTATGGAGGGCGTTGCGTTTCACCAATCAGTCGCCTGATCGCCTTCACACGACCCTCACGACAAATCCTGTCAAGGTTGCTGGCCAAGTCAATGCAGGCCCTGTCCGGCCGTCTCGCCCGGCCGGGCGGGCGGCGCATCTTTTTCAGGCAGGCCGGGGCGCGGCTTTTCTTCGTTCATCTGTTCTTGCGTCGGCGCGCGGTCGCGCCACGAACAGGAGACGCGCCCTTGTGGAGAGGAAACCCGGGGGCGGCGCCGGCCATGGCCGGACGCCGCGCGTTGTCACTCGCAATGTGATCCGGAGACGCCGCCCGGCCCGGAGGCGACTGCCCCTTCGATCGCCGGCCACCGCAGACGATCGTAATCCAGCATTCCGCGCCCCAGGCGCGCCGCCAGGCCGGAAGCCCGCCTGGCGGACAGTCAGGAGGGGCGCGGCCGCTTGCCCCTGGGCTTGTCGCCAGCAGCGGGCGAGCGGCGACTTTTGGGCGGATGCGCGCCCTTTGCCTGGCCTGAAGGGCCGGTTTCGCGCGCCTTCCAGGGCGTGACCCTAGCCCCGCTTGCCTTGCCTTCCCCACCCCTGTCTTGCGATGGCTCGTCCCGAAACTTCTTGCCTTTGAGGGGTTTTTCGTAGGGCGGCCGATCATGACGCGGCTTGCCGCGAGGCGCCCCGCGTCCGGGACGCCCCGGGCCACCCGCCGGGGGACCGCCCGGCAACGGCTCGATCATCACGTCCTCGCCGTCCATCTTGCGCGAAATCTTGGCAAAACGGGCCGCAACGGCGGGGCTGACCTCAAACGCCGTTTCCTCATCGAAAATGCGGATGACGCCAATATCCTTGCGCGTCGCGTTTCCACGCCGGCAGATCAGCGGCAGCAGCCATTTCGGATCAGCGTTCTGGCGGCGGCCGACATTGAGCCGGAACCAGACCCCACCGCCCGAAGCGCCGCCAAAATCCCGGTCGGCGGAACGATCGCGCGCCGTGCGCGACTCGCCCGGGTCAGACACCTCCTCCGGCGCCGGCAAACCAGAGCGGTAGAGGCGCGCCAGGGCGCCGGCCAGATGCTCCGCCGGATAGGCCGCGAGCAGCGCGAGGCCGGCGCTTGCGTCTTCCTCACCCGGCTCTTCGGTAATCAGCGCGTCACGCAACATGCGCTCGTGGTCGAGCTTGCGGATTTCCTCGGCTGTCGGCGCCCCAGACCAAGTGGGGGTGACGCCGAGACCCCGCATCAGGTCATCCGTGCGGCGGCGCCGGAAGGGGGGAACCAGCAGCACGCTCACGCCCTTGCGCCCGGCGCGGCCGGTACGGCCGCTGCGATGCTGCAATGTCTCGGCGTCGCTGGGCAACTCCGCGTGAATCACCAGGCCCAGGTTGGGCAGATCAATGCCGCGCGCGGCCACATCGGTGGCGACGCAAACCCGCGCCCGCCCGTCCCGCAGCGCCTGCAAGGCGTGGTTGCGCTCCTTTTGCGTCAGTTCGCCGGACAGGGCCACGGCTGAGAACTGCCGCTCCTGGAGCATGGCGTGCAGACGGCGCACCACCTCGCGCGTGTTGCAGAACACGATGGCGGTCGGCGTATCGTAATAACGCAGCACATTGACCACCGCATGCTCGACCTCGGTGGGCGCGATGCGCATGGCGCGGTATTCGATATCGGCGTGGCCGCCTTCCGCGCCCGCCACCTCAATGCGCAGGGCGTCGCGCTGGTAGCGCCGCGCCAGCGCGGCGATGCCGCGCGGCATGGTGGCGGAAAACAGCAGGCTGCGCCGCTCTGGCGGCGTCGCGTCAAGGATGAACTCGAGATCCTCGCGGAAACCAAGATCGAGCATCTCGTCAGCTTCGTCGAGCACGGCGACGCGCAAGGCCGAAAGATCGAGACGGCCACGCTCCAGGTGATCGCGCAGACGCCCTGGCGTGCCAACGACGATATGGGCGCCCTGCTCAAGCTGCCGCTGCTCCTGACGCGGATCCATGCCGCCGACACAGGAGACAATGCGGGCGCCGGTAGCGGCGTAGAGCCACGTGAACTCCCGCTGCACCTGCAGGGCGAGTTCACGCGTGGGGGCGACCACCAGCGCCTGCGGCGCCCTGGCGTAGCCGAAGCGCTCTTCGGCGCCCAACAGGGTTTCGGCCATGACGAGGCCGTAGGCGACGGTCTTGCCCGAGCCGGTCTGGGCGGACACCAGAAGATCGCGCCCCGACGCCTCGGGCGCCAGCACGGCCAGCTGCACCGGCGTCGGATTGTTGTAGTCCCGCTCCGCCAGGGCATGGGCAAGAGCCGGATTTGTCGTCATGAAGGGCACGGCTGGTTCCGCCTGTCTCGCGTTGTCGTCCGGCGTCAAAGGGGAGCCATCGGAAAATTTCAGGAACGCCTTATTAGTCGGACCAACGCCCCGACGCCACAGCCGTGAGGCGCGTTTTTACAGCGCACATCGGCATTTCCGTCACTGGCGCAGAAAAGCCGCGCGCCAACGCCAGCGGCCGGCGGCTGAAAGCACCGCCATGGCGGGCCTGACCGGCGCCCCCTGGAAACGCCATGCTGTGGGAATCCCGGCGCGACGTTTCGCGTTGCCGGCCGCCGGTGGTAAGGATAGACCCGAAAGGGCGCTGGATGAAGGTCAACATCGACATGGGCGCCGCGGCCGGCCGCGCCGTGGCGGAGCTGGATCTGGAAGAGCTGCTGGCGACCCGCCTGCTGGTGCAGGGCAATTCCGGGTCCGGCAAGTCGCATCTGCTGCGCCGCCTGCTGGAACAGAGCGCCCCCTGGGTGCAGCAGTGCATTCTCGATCCCGAGGGCGATTTCGTCACTTTGGCGGACAGATTTGGCCATCAGGTCATCGACGCCGCCCGCACCGAAGCCGAGCTTACGCGCATCGCCGGCCGCGTGCGCCAGCATCGCGTCTCCGTCGTGCTCAACCTTGAAGGGCTCGACGTCGAGCAACAGATGCGCGCCGCCGCCGCCTTTCTCGGCGGCATGTTCGACGCAGACCGCGACCATTGGTATCCGGTGCTCGTCGTGGTCGACGAGGCCCAGCTTTTCGCGCCCGCCGTTGGCGGCGAGGTGTCCGACGAAGCGCGCAAGCTCTCGCTTGGCGCCATGACCAATCTGATGTGCCGGGGCCGCAAGCGCGGCCTGGCGGGCGTTATCGCCACCCAGCGCCTGGCCAAGCTGGCCAAGAATGTCGCGGCGGAAGCCTCCAACTTCCTGATGGGCCGCACCTTCCTCGACATCGACATGGCGCGCGCCGCCGATCTGCTCGGCATGGATCGTCGTCAGGCCGAGATGTTCCGCGACCTGGGGCGCGGGAATTTTGTCGCGCTGGGCCCGGCCCTGTCGCGCCGACCGCTCAAGATCACTATCGGCCCCGTTGAAACCTCCGCCCGTTCGGCCAGCCCGAAGCTGATGCCGCTGCCCGAGGCGCCCGGGGACGCCCGCGACCTGATCTTCACGCCGGGGCCGGACGAGGCTGCCCTGGCGGTGCGGCGCCCGCCGCCGCCGCGGCCTGTGCCGACCGCCGATATTCTCGCCCAGCTGGCCCAGCCGAAACCGGCGCCGGAGCCCCCCGCCCAGCCGGTCTTCGCCATTATCGACGAAACGGAGCGCGAAACCGGCATCGACACGGTGTTGCGGGAAATTCTTGAGGACCCGGACGCCGCCTTCCGCTCCGACGCCGTGCTTTACCAGGACTTTCTCGTGCGCTGCCGCATCCGGCGGGTGCCAGGCGCGCCCCTGGCGCTTCCGGCCTTCCGCCGGCGTCTGGCGGTCGCCCGCGCTGGCGTTGACGAAAGCACCGGCGGGGAGACCTGGGCCATGGCCCTGTCGCTCTCCGAAACCCTGCCCGATGACTTGCAGGGCATGTTCCTGCTTGTCGCCCGCGCCGCCATCAACAAGGACCCCTGCCCGTCCGACGCCACCCTGGCGCGCGCCTACGGCAGCCATTCGCCCCGGAGGGCGCAGCGCCTGCTGGCCTATTTCGAGGAACGGGGGCTTCTCATCGCCCGCACCGATTTCCATGGACGACGCGTGCTCGCCTTCCCGGATCTTGGTTGCGAAACCGGCCCGGGTCATCCCGACGCGCCGGACACGCCCCAACGCGACGCGGCGGAGTAACCGCGCCCGCCAGCGGAGTGCAAGGCGCATCTGGCCATCGCAACGTCACCGCGCCCAGGTATCTCGCCGCGCCCAGGTATCCCGCAGGACCGGGAGGGCGGCTGGCCGGGGCCCGGAGCGAGCAAATCTCTGGGCGCGCCACGCCGCCGCGGCGCTCCCCTATGCCGGCGGCCCGCCATGGGTGGACTGGTTATCGCCTGAGCAGCGTTAACGGGTCTTGCCCGCGCCGGGCAGGCGTCAGGCAGGGCGGCGTCGACCTGCGGCGCCAACCGCCACGCCCCCAGCTTCGGCCCCTTTGCCCAACATATTGGTCAGCACCCGCCGCGCGTTCGCGGCGCAATCGATGTCATCGGGCTTCGCCTCGATGTCGCAGATCAGCGCAACCAGCTGCTTCCTGCTTTGCTGGAGCCGCAGAAGCAGCGCCTCAATCTCCGCAACCTTGCGGCGAAGCGCCTCGATCAACGCGTCATGTCGCCAGTTCTCCAGGTCGGGCGGAAGCAGCGTCCGGATCTCGTCAAGGCTGAAGCCAGCCTGCTGGGCGCTCGTTATCAGCTCGAGCACCAGCACAGCTTCCGGCGGGTAGGTCCGGTATCCGTTCGGCTGCCGCCCGACGGTCTTCAACAGACCGGCGCGCTCATAGAAACGGATGCGTGAACTGGTCAGCCCGGTGCGCCTCGCCAGTTCTCCGATATTCATCGCGACACTTCCCCGACTGCCAACGCTTGACCTTAAAGTTAACTCAAAGGTTATGCTCGGCTCAAGCCTGAAATCCGGAGAGCCGAATGACCCTGTTTTCCCCGCTGAGGTTGCCAAACGGCGCCGTCATTCCGAACCGCATCGCCAAGGCGGCGATGGAGGAGAACATGGCGGATAACGACCATGGGCCTTCGGACGGATTGATCCGCCTCTATCGCGCCTGGGCCAGGGGCGGCGCCGGGCTTATCATCACCGGCAACGTCATGGTGGACGCACGGGCCATGACGGGCGCGGCCGGCGTGGTGCTGGAAGATGACCGCTGCCTCGATCGCTTCCGGGCGTGGGCGGAAGCAGCGCGCGCGGGCGGCGGGCAGGCGTGGATGCAAATCAATCATCCCGGCCGGCAGATGCCGAAGGGGCTGGGGCAGGAGACATTGGCGCCATCGGCGATCGCGCTCGATCTCGGCGCGCAGTCCAGGATGTTTCCCATGCCGCGGGAGATGACGCCGGCCGATATTACCGATGTGGCCAGCCGTTTCGTCAACACCGCGCTTCTCGCCGCGAGGGCCGGCTTCAACGGCGTCGAAATCCATGCAGCCCATGGCTATCTGCTCAGCCAGTTCCTCTCGCCGCTCGCCAACCGCCGCGCCGATCGCTGGGGCGGTAGCCTTGAGAACCGCGCCCGCCTGCTGCTGGATATCGTGCGCGGCGTGCGTGCGGCGGTTTCTCCCGGTTTTGCGGTCGCCGTCAAACTCAACTCGGCTGATTTCCAGCGGGGCGGCTTCTCGCCCCAGGATGCGCGGGACGTTGTCCGGATGCTCGGCCCGACCGGCGTCGACCTCATTGAGTTGTCAGGCGGCAGCTACGAAGCCCCGGCGATGATGGGCGCGGCTCGCGACGATCGCACCCTGGCGCGCGAAGCCTACTTCCTCGACTTCGCACGGGAGATCAGCGACGTCGCGACGATGCCGCTGATGGTCACGGGCGGCATACGGCGCCGCGAAGTGGCCGAAAAGGTCATCGGAAGCGGCGTGGCCATGGCCGGGATCGCGACCGCGCTCGCCATCGAGCCCAACCTGCCGCGTAACTGGGAACGGGGAAATAACGATGCGCCGGCGCTGAAACCCATCACCTGGAAAAACAAACCGGTGGCTTCATCAGCGCACATGGCCGCTGTCCGCTACCAGATGGTCCGCCTCAGCCAGCGTCGGGCCACCACCCCGGATGTGTCGCCCGCGTGGGCGCTGCTGACCTCGCAGCTCCAGGCCACGTGCAGCGCCCGCCGGTACCGGCGCTGGATGGCGACGCGGCAAACGCTGTTCCCCCAGACCCCGACAGTCGCTCACAACGACGTCAGTCGGGCTCCGCGCGCGGATCCGGTAAGGTCCGGAGAATGACGAAGCGGTGTCGATCTCATGAAGGCGTAGCATGCAAGCGGACCAGGCGGCTCAATCCGGCGAGGCCATTTCGTAAGCAACACGGTAGGTTGGCCCTCTTCGTTCGACTTGAGCGAAACCGAGTTCGCCAAGATGCATCCCCGCAATCAGCAGACGTTCCGAACTTGCAAGGTCCAGCAGCCTCGTTCGTGTTTCGGCGGCAAGATGCGCATCCTGATCGAATGCGATCGACACGTCGGGGCGCGGAATCTGAATCTCGGGGAAATGAACAATGTCTCCCCACACCAGCAAATTCTGCACACCGGATTCGAGGCGATAGCCGGTGTGCCCGGCGGTGTGGCCCGGAAGCGGAACCGCCGTCATGCCAGGAAGCACCTCACCGGCATCGAAGGTGCGCAGACGCTCGCGATAGCCTTCAAATGCCTGACGGGCTACGAGGAAGTTGCCACGGGCACGCTCCGGCGCGCGGTTCAGATTGCCGTCATCCTGCCAGAACGCGACTTCCCGATGATGGACGACAAGCTCGGCATTCGGAAAGACGGCGTCTCCTGAAGCGTCCATCAGCCCACCGACGTGATCGGGATGAGCATGCGTCAACAGGATCGCATCAATCTCAGAAGGCTGAACGCCCGCGAGCAGCAGATTGGCTCTCAATCGGCCTCCCCATTGCTTGAAGCCGCCCGCACCTGCGTCGATCAGAACCGTGCGGCCGCCTCCGCGCACCAGATAGCAGTTGATATGGATCGAGGTCTGATCCGCTATCCCTGCGTTTTCCTGCATGCGGGAGGCGTCAGCCGGGTCGATATTCGCGAGGAAATCGAAACTGGCATGGAGATAGCCATCGCTGACGGCGGTGATCGTCAAGTCACCGGCCGGCTGGCTGGGTAATGCAAGACGAGACATGGTTCTTCTTCAGGCATCAGCTAATTTCGCGCGTGGATGCTCGACGCTTCATAGCCAAAGCAGCGAATGCGCGCGGTGAGGTTGGTGTTGCGTCTTATGGCTTCGTCCAGCCCTTCCATGAACTGCGCCATGACTGGCTGCGTCCGAAATGGCTCAAGCCGGTATTGGATTTCCGCGAAAGCCGGGCGCCCCCGACCGTGCTGAACAGCGACATAGACGATATGCACTTTCTCCAATGCGGCGCGGAGAATGCCGGTGCAAAGTTCGGTGCATTGCTCCGTGAGGTTTGCGAGGGTTTCGTCCGGTGGCATCCTGTCTGCGGGAATGAAGATTGTGACATTCGGCATTGGCGCTACCGCGCCTTTTCGACAGTGGCGTTACCATCATTCGTCAACTGCGCCGTCATCGGCGTATAGACATGGAACTGCCGCGTCTTCATCGACGGCAGAACCCGGATGCCTGGCAACGCTACGCGCAGGAAACCGGGATTGTGCTGACTAATCCTGCAGTTGGCGCCCGTTACGATCTTCACTCCATGCAAATCGAAGCCGCACTCGCTGGCCTCGGCGTTGCGCTGGCGCCACGCCTCTATATCGAGACCGAACTAGCGGAAGGCCGCCTGGTCGCGCCTTGGCCCGATGGCAAATCGATCTCCAAAACCTTTTGCCTTGTCCTGCCAGAGCCGATCCGATTGAGCGAAGGGCCGGTTCAGGTGTTCGCGAACTGGCTTATGAAGGAAGCTCGGTCGTCAAACCCAATGCTTTGATGGTGAGCAACTCTGCGACCTTCATAGTCCCAATCCCCGCTGCCGTCCCAATTGCCACGACACCGACCCGTCCTGCACGATGCCAACGACCTCGCGGCCGAGCTGGCGGTCGATCACCGGCCGCCATGGGACAAGGGTGAACTCGTGGCTCTGCTCGACCACCGCGAACTTGCCGCTCGATAGCTGGACAGTCCCGGTGAACTTGCCGCTGATCTTCTCGCCGTCCGCGACCGCCCGGAACGGCAGGCTCTTGCTCTCGGCCATTTCCGCGCCGACGCGGGCGACTTCGCGTTCGCCCAGCGTGGCGAGAAGGCTGCGTCGGTAGAAGATGCGACCATCCGCGGCATCATCGAGGCGATCAAGGCTGGCATGTTCCATGAGAGCATGAAGGCAGAGATGGACACGCTGGAGGCACGCAAGACCGAACTGAACGCCCTGCTGGCCGACGCGCCAGAGGACACACCGGACATTCTGCCGAGCGCCTCGGCGATCTATGCGAAGAAGGTTTCTGCCCTGACGAAGGCGCTCAACCGGAAGGAAGAGCGGCAGGGAGCGTCGCAGGATTTGCGCGCCCTGATTGAGAAGATTGTGCTGACTCCCGGCCCGGAACGGGGGGAACTCTACGCCACGCTGCACGGCGAACTGCGCACGATCCTCGAATGGACGGAGCGGCAAGCCATTGGAAAGTCTGTAAAAACGACAAAACCCGCAGCGGATGCTACGGGTTTGTCGTTATCACTGGTTGCGGGGGCTGGATTTGAACCAGCGACCTTCAGGTTATGAGCCTGACGAGCTACCGGGCTGCTCCACCCCGCGTCAATTATGTTCGAAACGTTGGGGGCAGCCCGGTTGTTTTGGGTTGCCGGTTCCGCTTCGCTTCACCGGGCGGCTGCTCCACCCCGCGTCAATTATGTTCGAAGCGTTTGGGGCAGGCCGGTTTATGGTTGCCAGTTCCGCTTCGTTTCACGGGGCGTCTGATTTACCCCGCGTCGATTTTGAATGATTTGCCAGTTTCCCGGATGGGGACCGGGAATTTGTCATGGTGAGGAGTGATTGACTGTCATTTGCGGGCCCGGCGACGACCTACTCTCCCGGGTCTTGAGACACAGTACCA
>Ga0182746_1000598_pt1 | contig 45258 bp, 43 predicted proteins | sample eDN3rd30CBELigOP_FD_128881 | JGI IMG/M metagenome (GOLD analysis project Ga0182746, IMG submission 128881) | Enriched Organic Plus compost microbial communities from Emeryville, California, USA - eDNA 3rd pass 30_C BE-Lig OP (version 2) (version 2) ...
CTTTGCGAACCGAAGGTTCGTATGACATAGGAAAACTCACGGCAAATGGATTCTGTGAAAGAAAAATCTATTTAACGAGCTTTGGGGTGGGAATCCCACTGCTTCAGCTGTGGGAGCAGTCAATGTTCTACTATTCAGCGCTTATATATTTGTAATATTTTTTGTCATTGGGACCAAAAACGCACCGATGGTTAAAGGAAAAATGGAAGATGAACACTTTCATTTAACCGTTTGGGAAGCCTTTTTCTATCCTCATATTATACTTGGTACGATTGCACTGGCAATCAGTCCATTTCAATTAACTAAGGTGAGTCGTAAAAAACCAAAGCTACATCGCAACTTAGGAAAAATTTATGGGTTTACCATTTTTATTAATGTATTATTGGTTCCATACATTTCCCTCTTTTCTACAGGTGGCCAATCAACAATGATTGCCTTCCTCGTGTTGAATACTTTTTGGCTTGGAACAACAGCTATGGGAGTTCTTCGAGGATTCCAGAAAAAAATACCCTCGCATAAAAATTGGATTCTAAGGAGCTACGCCATCACATGGGTTTTTGTTTCCTTTAGAATCATTGTCATTCCACTCTCCGTCTTTTTAGATGCATCAATTAGTTTTCCGATAGCCGTTTACCTTTCTATTGCTTTAAATCTTATTTTTGTCGAATCGAAAAGAATAAAAAAAACAGTCTTTGTTTCATAATTCATTTGTACAATGCAAAAAATCAGGTGAGAAATTCACCTGATTTTTTGCATTTTATAAGTTCCCACTTTTCTAATGGACGATTTAAACCTATCCATTGAAGACAAAAAAACGAAGATATCGCATAAAAAATAAGATTGGTTTCCACAAGTACACTCCGTTATTTTGCAATTACTTATTGGAGCCTTCCCTATGAAATACAATTTTGTCACCGTCAACAAGCAATAAAAGAGTTTTACCATCTTCAGTGATGTCGACAAACTTCATTTTGCATGAATTAGTGTCAAATGAAAATTCATGGCTTTCTGCATTGTATGTATAGCTCTTGCACAAATCATAATCGTGATATGGGTTGCCAGCAGTCGGACTATAATAAGAAACGGTACCATCTTCCCCTAAAAACAATCTATAATCGCGTCCATCATCATCTTGAAGCCATTTTACACCTGCAACTCCTTCTGGTAATGGAGTTTGTTCCTGCGTTTCCTTTTCTCCACATCCGCTCAAAAAGGTGATACATAGTATCATTCTATTATCCTGAATAAGCTTTATAAAATCGCTAAATTATTCCCACACTCAGTAAAAAAGTCTAGGTTCAGTATATATTATTACTATGAAATTACACATCATCGGCACAACAATCTTTCCCACATGTTGCACCAGTAAGACTTCATTGGTCATATATAGGAATTAACACAGAATTTCGAAAAGATGGCCCTGATTCAATTGATAAGATATCTATGATTCCTGTTTATTTAATAGTTCTAATCGCATTAATTCTTACTGCTGTAATTACTTCAGATAAAATTTTGGATTTGAGTAAAACCCTCATATGTAATTAATATACTGTTTAGAATCACGTTCTTGATATTATTTGTGTGCCTGGTAGCCGAACAAATCACGAAGTGTTTACGGCAATCAGTCTTATTTGTTACTTTGTCGTTTTCAAACCCGGCACATCGGCAATATAAAAATCATTTTTCCCTTGTTCCTTTACTTTATATAAGGCATCATCCGCACACTTCAGCATCTTACGAATCGCCACATCCTCCTCAACAAGAGCAACGCCAATACTAGTTGTAATGGAAAGAGTTGTCTGCTGAATTTCAATAGGTCGCTGCATCTCAGCAACAATACGCCTCGCTATTTCTTCTACTTCTTGTTGCATTTGATAAGGCAACAACACCACAAACTCGTCTCCCCCGTATCTTCCAGCTATCCCCTTCTGCTCAAGAATTGCGGACACACGCTTACCGTATTCGACGAGTACATGATCACCAATTTCATGGCCATAATAATCATTAATATGCTTAAAATTATCAATATCCATTAGCATTACAGCAAAATAGTGATGTTCCTTCAATGCTGATTTTGCCTCTTTCAGCAGTTCATTCAGCTTTCTTCGATTTGGCAAATTTGTTAGCACATCAGAATACGCATCATGCAATAACCTTTCTTCGTATTTGTGCTGCGACGAAATATCACGTGCTACGAGCAGCATATGTTGAAATTTGCCGTTCTCATACATCGGCTGTCCTTTAAGCTCTGTCCAAACCCATTGCTTTTCTTCATGCCAAGCCTTCACCTTCACTGTAAATGAAATGCCCTCTAACATAGCCGTTTCAAAATTCAGCTCTAAGTGTTCTACGTAATCTGGGTGAATATTAAAAAACGCGGAACGATTATTTAGACTTCGATAGTCAAAATGAAACATAGCTTGTGCGGACGGTGAAACATATAAGTAATTTTTATGTTTATCCATTAAAATGAGTACATCTTGGATATGTTCCGCAATTATTCGGTAGCGTAGCTCACTTTGTAAGTAATTTTCGGCAATCGCATCGAGTGCTCGCATATCTTTTATTACAACAAAAAAGCAATCGTCTCCACTGACTTTTCGCACTAGTATCGGCACGATCTTACCGTCTTTACAGATTAATTGCGCACGCTAATCCCATGCTGTTACCTCGTCATCATCATGATCATACTGAAAAAAAGTCTCATAGCTTCTATTTCGAAAATCCTCGCGTTCAAACTGTGCCAGAGCATAAAAAGCCTGGTTAGCCTCAACGACAAAGCCTTCCTTATTCACAATCATTATCGCATCTGTATTCTGCTCAAAGAGCGCCTCATAATTTATAGAGAACACGCCGACAACAAACCTTTCTAATTTCAATCTAATAACTTTTATTATATATGCAAGTAACAAAAAAGGATTTAAAAAGGATGAAATTTTTATTCCTTTAGAAATCCCTTACACTTCAGATTTTGTAGAAATATTTTCTCTTCGTAACTTTTCATCTGTTTGAGTTGCTCGGAATAAATTAGCTGCAGCTTCATTACTTCTCATATGATCTAAAATCTTATGGCTCTTTTTCAAACCTTTTTTAGCGTGAATTTCTTTTTGTCCTAAACCACCATATAAACCTTTATATCCGTAATTTTTAAATATAGCATAATCAAAAGGCGTTTCAACACCTGCATTTTGAACAACTAAATAACAAGCGTATCTTGAAAGTACTATATCCTCTATTTCACGTTCTGCACCAGAACCGAGTTGAACCATTTTGATTACTAGAATCACAAGCTATCTTTGCTTTTTCAATCACCTTAAAAAAATTTCACCATTCTCTATATTGCAAGATTTGTTGCATATCTCTTGCATACCAGAACTCTTGCTCATATTCATTTATATTCTTATATTGCTCAAAAGTAGATTCACCATATTTTTCAATGTCACTCATAAATAAAACAGCGTAGTATTAATTTACATACCACGCTGTTCACTAAAAGAGAAATTATTCATCTATTTTACAATATTAATGACATTGGACAGAAACCGCACTTATTTATGATACGGCTCCCCCCTCATAATCCGAAACGCCCGGTACACTTGCTCAACCAAAATTAATCTCATGAGCTGATGCGGGAATGTCATTTTGGAAAAGGAGAGCGCTTCATCCGCTCGCTTCATGACTGCTGCACTTAATCCGAGTGATCCGCCAATAATAAAGGCTACTTTGCTTTTACCATAGGTACCTAGCTTTTCAATCGTATCTGCTAATTCTTCTGATGTTTTCATTTTTCCTTCAATTGCTAGTGCAATAACATGTGCATCTGGGTTAATCTTAGATAGGATCCTTTCTCCTTCTTTTTCTTTAATTTGAAGCATTTCTACATCGCTTAATGTTTCTGGAGCTTTCTCATCCGGTAATTCAATAATATCGACTTTGGCATAGGCTGTTAATCGTTTTAAATATTCATCAATCCCCTGTTTTAAATATTTTTCTTTCAACTTCCCAACTGTAACAATCGTTATATTCATTTTTATCCTCACTTTACAAACAGGTTAAGAACAGGTTATCCACATAACTTATCCACATATCCACACCACTCATCCACATCTTGTATAAGAATATTAGTTCGCCACCATATATATTGCGCTATTTCGACAATATTCACAGGTTGTTGATAATTGCTTTTCCTCTGCTATATTCGTTAAGTTAGGAGATGTTTCAAACTCATATACAATTTCATCTAGTGCCATTTCAACATGTTCTCGACAACAATATAGTACCATTCGTTTCGACTCTCCTTTTTGTGTATAAGTTGCTCGTACTATTTATCCACAAACTATATCCTTTCATTTCAACCTATTTTTTATCCACAGTTATCGTAACAAATTCCTGAAAAAGCGCAAGTAATCACAATAGCTTTTATACAAAAAAGCAGGGAGAACTGTCCTCCCTGCTTCGCTTTTATTATTCTTGTTGGTCCGCTGTTGATAATGTGACTGTTGCCGTTTGTTTTTTACCGTCACGATAAATGCCCAATTTCACTTTTTCACCAATGCGCTTTTCATTATATAAATATTTTCGCAACGCTACAACATCTTGAATCGGCTCTCCATCCATTTCAACAATTACATCAAATTCTCTTACCCCTGCTTTATCAGCAGGTGATCCTGCTTCTACACCAGTAATAGCAACTCCTGATTTGACATCTGATGGTAGCTTCAACGTATTCTGTTGATGATATTGAGAAATTTCTTCAACTGATGCTAAGTTAATACCTAGGTATGGTCGTTTTACCTCACCATATTCTTCAATGTCTGTAATAATTGGAATGACAGAATCAATTGGAATAGAAAGTCCTATACCTTCAACTGCATTTTCAGCAATTTTCATCGAGTTAATTCCAATTACTTGTCCGGCCATATTGATTAATGCTCCTCCACTGTTACCAGGATTAATCGCCGCATCAGTTTGAATAACTTCTGCATTCCAGTCAACTTGACCATCTTCATTAATATCCACTTCAATTGTCCGTTCTAAGCCTGAAATAATCCCTTGAGTAATCGAACCAGAAAATTGTAAGCCAAGCGGGTTTCCTATTGCAATGACCGGCTCCCCTGGCCTTAATGATTCTGATCTCCCAAATTCGGCAATTGTTTTTACTTTATTACCTTTAACAACAATAACAGCTAAATCCGTCCAAGGGTCGCTCCCAATTAATGTAGCCGGCAATTTTGTCCCATCGCTCAACGTCACTTCAAGCTCTGAAGCATTTTCGATTACGTGGTTATTCGTCACAATAAATGCCTTATCTCCGCTTTTTTTATATACAACACCTGACCCAGTGCCTGCCTCAGCTGATTGACCATCATTATTTGGATCGCTCATTCCCCAAAAATCTGTTTTTTGAATATTGGTGATTCCAACAACAGCATCTCCGGCTTTATCAACAGCATCCGTTACAGCAGTTGTGACATCCAAGGCCACCTTTTGCTTCGTTACTGCACTTTGATTATTATCTACTACAGAATGTTCAGACTGCTCATTATTATTCGATTCATTCCCCTCAAGAATTCCTACTTCCGGAAATACGAATAAAATGACTAGAGCTCCCACAATTGCTCCAATTAACCCAGAGAAAAAGTAGCCAAAGCGACTGGGCTTTTTCTGTTGGGTTCGTTCCCCATAATTTGGTTCATTTGATTCCAAAACCTCTCCATCCTCTCTTTTTAAAATGAATAATTGCAATTACTAGTGTTTGGTTAGTATATCCTTAATTATACGCTTTCAGCAGAAAATATCTAAAAAAAGTACCTATACAATCAATACAAATAGGCAGCAACTAATGTGTAGTTGCTGCCTATTTATTCCTTATAGCGTAACGAGCTCAGTCGGTTTTTTTGGATCTGTATCAAATAATGAAAATTGTTCTCCAACAACAACGCCTTTTGATTTTAACGTTTGTTCAACCGACATTCGTGCTAAATCTTTCATATTATTATCTAAACTTAAATGTGCTAAGTAAATCCTTTTCGTATTATCACCGACTACATCATACATCGCAAGGGCTGCATCCTCATTCGATACATGTCCAACATCACTTAAAATACGCCGTTTTATGCTCCATGGATATTTCCCCATTCGAAGCATAGATACATCATGATTACTCTCAAATACATACGCATCGGCATTCGAAATAATCCCTTTCATACGGTCGCTCACATAGCCTGTATCTGTGATAATTACTACTTTCTTTCCTTCATGATGAAACGCATAAAACATGGGTTCCGCTGCATCATGAGATACACCGAATGATTCAATATCTAAATCTCCAAATGTTTTTACCTGTTCCATTTCAAATAGGAATTTTTGCTCCGTTGAGATTTCACCAATAGAACGCTCCATCGCCTGCCACGTTTTTGCATTCGCATAAATCGGCAGCTTATATTTCCTAGCAACTACCCCTAACCCTTTAATGTGATCACTATGTTCATGAGTAACAAGAATGCCTGTCAGCTTAGACATATCTCGTCCAATTTCACTAAATAACCCTTCCATTGCTTTGCCGCTCAGTCCCGCATCAACTAGGAAGGCATGCTTCTCTGTCTCAATAAAAAAAGCATTTCCTGTACTTCCGCTTGCGAGTACACTAAAATGCATCGCCATATGAACACTCACTCCAATATTTTTTCTTCCGTATTTAACTCAATTACACTCTTATCAAAAGCATTAACAAATAAGTCTAATTTATCATTTATAACTACTCTCCAGGTTGGAGCAAGCAAGTGCGTAGCAGACGTTGTTTGTAAAGAATTATAATAGCCCAGCTCTACTTTCGTAATATGGCTTTTTGGCTGAATATCACCATTAATATATAGGGTCTCAATCGCTTTAATAGCTGATACTAGCTCTTTTGGCTTCTTAAACTTTTCAATTTTCTCTAAGTAAGTTTGTTCATAAGAAATCACTTGCTGATTCTTATTCAAATATAAAGTAACTTTCCCCTTACTATTATTAAAAAACATTTTTTTATCCCATTGCTGGTAAAAGACAATGGTGCTATTTTGTTCATCATAGCTCCAGTATTGATAGTCACTGCCGTTCCAAATATAATCCTTTAACAACTGCTCTAATTCTGCTGATTGAACGCCCTGACTAATAGACAAGGGTTTATCAAAAATACCAACGAGCTTCGTTGGATCATTCATTTTTACCTGTTGATTCGGTAATTTTTTAGTATCATCCTTGGTAAAAACTTTACTCTGAGCGATTAAAAATTGCTCTTTCATTGTTGACTTCGGAAGCGGATCATATGTGATTTCGTCCCCTTTTAACATTTCATCAATAGATGCTTCCGTAATCAATTCATATTGATTATTATCTCTCTTCTCTAAATATTGATAGAGCAGAAAAATGTTCAATATAAAAAACACCATGATAAAGATGGATTTCGTCTTACTCCAATCCATTTATTTCTCCCCCTGCCTCATCGAATGGAACTGCTAACCAATCGCTTCCAGAACGATAATACCAGGCAGGCTCTAGAAACATAAGATTGTCATCTAAAGGCGCCATCGATAGTTTATATCCAATCGTAATATCTTCTAAATTAAAGTAATCAAAATTACGCATCTTCTTCAATTGTTCCAATACTTCTTCTCCAGATGGCAGGGACACGACAGATTGTTCAAAAGGATCCGCAGCTTGAAAGGTGAAATATGGACGTTGATAACTATATATTTCATCCTTCCCCCAAATTTCCTCAATTTCAGACATCCCTAAATGATTAAATACAGGATAACCATTATGATATAAACGGAAGATTACACGTTGATTCTTCTCGTCCAGATGGGCAAAGCGATAATTACTTTCTTTCCAGCCTGCATGATTATTAACAAACTCAATACTTTTTTTGAGTAAATCACTTGGACTGCTTAACATCCCAACCTTTTGAGACGTATTAGTATTAATATAAGAAAGCATATGGGTCGTTTTATCGATTGAGAGCAACCTCGTACTATCCGTATACTCATCACCACTCACGACTGTTTCATGGCGAACATTTACTGGATCAGCAAATAACGCATTCTTGAAATTTTTAATATTTAAATCATCAATTAAATATTTATAGCGAGGCAGTGATATTTCATTTTTAGAAACAAACACCTTGTGCTGATTATTAACAGTACGTGGAACATATTCTGGATAGGTATTCGCTTTTTGAAAAAAAGTAGTATGGAAAGCACTTAACCTTTTCGTCGTAATTGAAGCTTCTAGAATACTCAATTCTTGAGAAGAAACAAAGTATAGGATGCTTTCCTTGCTGTGTATATCTTTTTGCTTATATAAAATTCGATCAAAAGAAAAAGTAGGCACTTCTTTATTCACCATACCAAGAGCATTTTTATACAATTGGAATGGTACATCACCGGGAAATATAATTTCCACTGTTCCATCCTCATGCATAAAGTCATCCATTTCTTTCTTTGTCATACGAGTAGAAAGCTTTTTAGCATTATACAAATTCCACTTATTCATTTGCGCTGATGCCTTCTCTAAATCAGCAGGACTAGAGATCTGGTAACTTATCTGATTCCGATGAATAAGAATGCTGCTTGGTTTAATGACATCGCCCGCTGTTTTTTCTTCTCGGTCAATCACCAGGAATGGACCTTGATCAATCTTTTCAAGTTCAGGTTTGTACGTCCAGATGCTCCATGTTAAATAGGTGCTGATTGCAATCAATAGGAATAGCACAATGCTTTTTGCACGCTCTAAATTCATGACCATTCATCCTCTTCATCTTGCTCATATGGAAGAGTAAAAAATACAGTTGTCCCTTTGCCTTCCATACTTTCTGCCCAAATTCTACCGCCATGGGCCACTACCATTTCTTTTGCAATAGCCAAACCAAGGCCTGTACCACCAAGATTTCGTGACCTTGCCTTATCCACTCGATAAAAGCGGTCAAAAATTTTATCAATTACATTTTTCGGAATCCCTACACCTTGGTCACTAACGCTAACGACAATAAAGCTCTCTATAGTCCCTATACGGAAGGTAACTTGCCCGCCTTCAGGTGAATACTTTAACGAATTGGAAATAATATTATAGAGTACTTGTGTAATTTTATCTTCATCAATATCAACATAATAATTTTCGTTTGGAATATCACGGACAAATGTAATATCATCATTTTTGGTCATTTCAAAGCGATCAATGATGTGATCATAAAACTTATTAAAATTAACCCAGCCTTTGGATAATCGATAATCTTTACTATCCATCTTCGAAAGCTGAAGTAAGTCATTAACAAGTCGAATCATTCGTTCTGTTTCATTTTGTGTAACATTCAAAAATGAGGGAGCAAGTTCTTTATCCTCCCAGGCTCCATCAGCAAGCGCTTCTAAATAACTCCGCATCGTCGTCAATGGAGTACGCAGCTCGTGGGATACATTCGCCACAAATTCACGGCGTTCTTCTTCTATTTTTTCCTGCTCCGTAATATCATGTAAAACCGTAATTAAACCATTAACAAACCCTGTTTCCTTTTGAATAACAGAAAGGTTTGCCCTTAGAATATAAGCCTCTTTTTTCGTACTATAATCAAGAATGATGGATTCTCTTTGTTCAAGTAGATCATCAAATGTATATTCCTCTTCCAAGCCGAGTAATTCGATAATTGGTTGATTTAATACTGTTTCACGTGTAACGTTTAATAACTTTGCAGCTGGTTGATTGATTAAATTGACGCGGCCGCGTCGGTCTGTAGAAATAACTCCATCTGTCATATTGGCTAAAACAGACGATAACTTGCGTCGTTCACCTTCTGTACTCGACTGCGACTCTTGTAGCTTTTTCGTTAAATTATTAAATGTCACTGCTAATTGACCAATTTCGTCATCACCATATATTTTAACTTTTCGAGAAAAGTTTCCTTTAGACATTGCTAAAGCTTGCTTTTGCATATCTGCCATCGGCCTTGTAATCGTTCGTGCAAGTAAGACTCCTAAGAGAGCAGTAATACCTAAGGCTATAGCGGTTCCCTTAATGAATATATTATTAATTTCAGACATTTGTTCAAAAACATTTTCCATATCTGCAATTAAGTAAATAGCACCAATAATTTCACTGTTTGCTTCAATTGGTGTTGAAAGCACCCAAACGCGTCTTCCTGTTTCCGGGTCACGATATATCCCTTCATCATCTTCCCCTATACCTAGCGTTTGTTTCACTGTAAGCTCTGTTGTTTTCCTTCCGATAATTTCCTGATTTCCAGAATCAGAGGTCCCAATCACACGACTACTGCGAATATCTATGACTCGTACTTCAGAGATGTCCTTTGATGTGTTATCTTTATCTTTCAAAATGGTATTAATTGCTTCTTCCAAAGTAGGGTCATCTTCACCTCGCTCTTTTATCATTTCCTCACCAATACTGTAAGTAAGCAAGTTAATATGACCTTTAATGGAATCTTTAAAATTACTAACAAGATTATCTTCTAATTTCCCAACAAAATACACGCCAATAATCTGCATGGCTACAAAAATAAGCAATACATAAATTAGAACCAATTTAACATGTATCGAGCGGAAAAAACCGACCTTTTTCATAAATGATTACTCCTGTTCAGGGTTGCGCAAGTAATAACCTACTCCTCTTCTTGTTACAATCCAACTTGGATGACTTGGATTGTCTTCAATCTTCTCACGTAGACGTCGGACTGTTACATCTACTGTACGGACATCACCAAAATAGTCGTATCCCCAAACCGTTTGCAATAAATGCTCACGTGTCATTACTTGTCCAATATGCTTTGCTAAATAATGAAGAAGCTCAAATTCACGATGTGTTAATTCAATCATCTCACCACGTTTTGATACAACATAAGCGTCCGGATGGATAACTAATGTACCAACCATAATTTCTTTTGTCTCCTCTTCAGGGTCAGGCGTTGCCACGACTTGTTGGCGTCTTAAGTTTGCTTTTACACGTGCAATTATTTCCCGGGTACTAAATGGCTTTGTTACATAATCATCTGCACCAAGTTCAAGTCCCAGCACTTTATCGATTTCAGAATCCTTAGCGGTTAGCATAATAATCGGAACCTCCGATGTTTTTCTAACTTCACGACAAACCTCCATACCATCGCGTTGCGGAAGCATAATATCAAGCAGGATTAAATCGGGCTGTAACTCCTCTACCATCTTTAGAGCCTCATTGCCATCATACGCACAATGAACATCATAGCCTTCTTTCTTTAAATTAAATTGTAATATATCTGCAATTGGTTTTTCATCATCCACGACCAAAATTCTCTTATCCATTTTTTAAATCACCCTCCCAAAAGGACCTATTAAGCATAGATATCTTTATTATACTGTATCATTTAAAACACTTTAAATCATCTTTTTCCTATTATTACAAGCCTAATAAGTCTTTCATTCATTGCACGTAAAAGGCCTTCGAATTCATTCCGAAGGCTTCCTCAACAGCTACTTAAAGCACTAGTATTATCCATTAGAAAGAGAACATTCTGCCCCTTCACTACTCTATCATATAATACTATTCTTTCAGAATTAAACTTTATACTGTAATAAAACTGTATCAATTATTACAAGTAAGTAATAATGATTTAACTTGATTGCTACTATCATGCAATTACATTCTTTATCAAAAATAAAAAAACGCCATAATAGGCGTTTAATTGAAGATGGCTCAGGACGGAATCGAACCGCCGACACAAGGATTTTCAGTCCTTTGCTCTACCGACTGAGCTACTGAGCCGTATATAGTTAATCTCTCTAACATAAAAACTGCTTATCTTTTTCCCAACTCTAAATCCTTTTCAAGATACAGCTCATTGAATATAAAAAATCTAACATCTATATAAACTTGTACCTGGGTACAAGGATAAAAAATGGCGGTCCGGACGGGACTCGAACCCGCGACCTCCTGCGTGACAGGCAGGCATTCTAACCAGCTGAACTACCGGACCAAATAGATTAATAATCTAAAAATGGTGACCCCTACGGGATTCGAACCCGTGTTACCGCCGTGAAAGGGCGGTGTCTTAACCGCTTGACCAAGGGGCCTTAATTTAAAAAATGGTGAGTCATGCAGGATTCGAACCTGCGACCCTCTGATTAAAAGTCAGATGCTCTACCAACTGAGCTAATGACTCATTTTCTAAGTCGTTTTCTTTTCTGACGACGCTTATTATAATATCACGATATTATATAAAAAAGCAATACTATTTCTATATAAATTTTCATAAAAATATTTTTTGATTTATTGAGCAGCATAAACCTCTATTTACTACATGACAAAAGGCTGGATATCCAGCCTTTTATCATCTATGCAATTATTACCTCCAAGGATTATTAACAACATTTGTTTGTGTACGATCAGGACCTACAGAGAAAGTAGCTAATGGAACACCGACTAATTCAGATACACGCTCTACATACTTACGTGCATTAGCTGGAAGCTCCTCTAGTGTTCTACATTCTGTAATATCTTCTGTCCAGCCTGGAAGCTCTTCATATACTGGCTCACATTCTGAAATTGCGTTTAAGCTTGCAGGATATTCTTGGATTGTTTCACCGCGATATTTGTAAGCAACACAAATTTTCACTTTTTCAAGCCCTGTTAATACGTCAATAGAGTTTAAAGAAAGATCTGTAATACCGCTTACACGACGAGCATGACGAACAACGACAGCGTCAAACCAACCTACGCGGCGTGGTCTTCCTGTTGTCGTACCATATTCACGGCCTACTTCACGAATTTGGTGGCCAATTTCATCATGTAATTCAGTTGGGAATGGACCATCTCCAACACGGCTTGTATAGGCTTTACATACACCTACTACATGGTCAATTTTTGTTGGACCCACACCAGAACCAATTGTTACACCACCAGCTACAGGGTTAGATGAAGTAACAAATGGGTATGTACCTTGGTCAATGTCTAGCATGATTCCTTGAGCACCTTCAAATAATACGCGTTTTCCTTCATCAAGTACATCATTTAAAACAACAGATGTATCACAAACATATTGCTTAACTTGTTGTCCGTACTCATAATATTCATCTAAAATATCTTCAACTTTAAATCCTTCTGTTTCATAAAAACGTTCGAACAGAAGATTTTTATCAACAAGATTCTTTGTTAATTTTTCTTCGAAAATTTCACGATCTAAAAGGTCTGCCATACGGATACCAACACGCCCGACTTTATCCATATATGCAGGTCCGATCCCTTTTATTGTTGTTCCAATTTTATTTGCACCTTTGCGATCTTCCTCTACTCTATCTAATTTAATATGATATGGAAGAATTACATGCGCACGATTAGAAATACGAAGATTATCTGTACTAATTCCATGCTCATGCAGGTAAGCAATCTCTGTAACAAGAGCTTTTGGGTCAATTACAACCCCATTACCAATGACACAGATTTTATCACTATTAAAAATCCCTGATGGAATTAGGTGAAGTTTATATGTTACTCCGTTAAACTTAATCGTATGCCCTGCATTATTACCACCTTGATAACGTGCAACGGCTTCCGCGCTTTCGGATAGAAAATCTGTAATTTTACCTTTACCTTCGTCTCCCCATTGTGTACCAACGACTACAACTGATGACATTTTATTAAAGCACCTCCAAAGGTTCACTAACTATTCCTTATCAAACAAACCTATTTTACCAAGAAGAGAAATGGAAAGTCAATAAACTTCCGAACATTATAAAATTCTACAAAATCTTTGTTCGTATATTTCTATATTAATAGAGGGTACTGCCTCTATCATTGCTCGTCTTTTTCAATTCCTTTGAACTTTTATTCACGATATAAAATAATCCCCGCCCACTAAACGTGAGGCGAGGATTATTCTACGCTCCTGGCGGCATATTAGAGTCATCAAAACGACGTTCTAGATTGACGAACTTATTATATTCCTTAACAAAAGCAAGCGAGACAGTACCTACTGGACCATTTCTTTGTTTAGCAATAATAATTTCAATAATATTCTTATTCTCGGATTCTTTATCATAGTAGTCATCTCGATATAAGAACGCAACGATATCAGCGTCTTGTTCAATACTTCCTGATTCACGAATATCCGACATCATCGGACGCTTATCTTGACGTTGCTCTACACCACGTGAAAGCTGTGATAAGGCAATTACAGGCACTTCGAGTTCTCGAGCTAACGCTTTAAGCGACCGTGAAATTTCTGATACCTCTTGCTGACGATTTTCACCTGAGCGGCCATTCCCTTGAATTAACTGCAAGTAATCAATCAAAATCATTCCAAGACCATTCTCCTGCTTCAAGCGGCGACATTTGGAACGAATTTCACCGATTCGAACACCTGGTGTATCATCAATATAAATACCTGCATTAGACAAGCTTCCCATTGCCATCGTGAGCTTCCGCCAGTCCTCATCCGTTAAAGCACCTGTTCGTAAGTTCTGTGCATTAATGTTTCCTTCCGCACAAAGCATACGCATAACAAGTTGCTCTGCTCCCATCTCCAAGCTAAAGATTGCAACGTTCTCATCCGTTTTCGTTGCAACGTTTTGAGCAATATTTAGCGCAAATGCAGTTTTACCAACAGATGGACGAGCGGCAACAATAATTAAATCATTACGCTGGAACCCAGCTGTCATTCGATCTAATTCAGCAAAGCCGGTAGGAATCCCTGTGACATCACCTTTACGGTTTGTTAGTTCTTCAATATTATCATAGGTACGTACAAGCACATCTTTAATATTTTGGAATGAACCGCTATTTTTACGCTGGGCGACTTCCATAATATTTTTCTCAGCTTCGCCAAGTAAATCCTCTACCTCATCCTCACGACTGTATCCTTCTTGAGCAATATTCGTTGCTGTTCGAATCAAGCGACGCAGCAATGATTTTTCTTCAACGATACGTGCATAATACTCGACATTAGCCGCAGTCGGCACAGAACCAGCTAGTTCACTTAAATACGTAACTCCGCCGATTTCTTCTAAACTTTTAGTGGCTGCCAATTCTTCTGTTACAGTAATTAAGTCAACAGCCTTTCCTTCATCATTTAACTTAAGCATTACATTAAAGATTTTCTGATGCGCGCTACGATAGAAATCTTCCGGAATTAATACCTCAGACGTAACTGTTAATGACGAAGGTTCTAAAAAAATCGCACCTAACACCGCCTGCTCTGCTTCTATATTTTGTGGCGGGATACGATCTTGAAATTGTTCATTCATATTTAAGAGCCTCCTGTCCTCAGAGGTTATTAAGAAAAGCCCAAGGCACCCCTTTTATCGGCAATAAGCATAATGATAAGCGCTAAGGCGTTCTTTGCCTTCTGAAGTGCTCATCTAGGCCATAGAACCGATAGCGCCCGGAGCTAGATACCAAAACATATCGAAAATTTATATTCTCTTACCTTATTAAGAATAAGCGTAAGACAAGATAACAATTTTATCTACTATTCATAGAAAAAGAAAAAAGTGAAAGGACGTACTGCCCAATCACATTTTTTCGTCTATCTCTATTTTATCAATTTTCTACAGATAAGATAGGAGTAAAATTTTCTACTACTTAAAATCACACTAGATTTACTTAATTTCTTTTACATGAACAGTTAGTGTAGCTGTTACTTCATGATGAAGTTTCACTGGGAATTTCGTATGTCCTAAAGAACGAATGCCCTCTGGTAAATCCATTTTACGTTTGTCGATTTTAATACCATGTTTCTTTTGAAGTTCATCAGCAATTTGTTTCGTTGTAATCGATCCAAATAATCGGCCGCCTTCTCCTGCCTTTGCAGAAAGCTCAACTGTTAATTTCTCTAACGTTTCTTTCAACTCTTTTGCTTGTTGTAACTCTTCTGCAGCTAGCACTTGCTCTTTATTTTGTTGTGCCTCTAATGTTTTGATATTTGCATTATTCGCTTCTACTGCTAATCCTTGCTTTAATAAGAAGTTATGTGCATAGCCGTCCGCTACGTTTTTCACTTCTCCCTTTTTCCCTTTACCTTTTACATCTTTTAGAAATATAACTTTCATTCTTTTTGTCCTCCTTCTAAGTATTCATCAATAGCTTCAAACAATCTTTTTTCTACTTCTTCAACAGAGCCAATTTGCTGAGCTGCTGCATTCGTAAGATGGCCGCCCCCGTTCATCATTTCCATAATCACTTGAACATTAATATCACCAAGTGAGCGAGCGCTGATTCCAACTGTGTCTTCAGAACGCTTTGCTATCACAAATGACGCTGACACTCCATCCATTGAGAGAAGTGTATCGGCTGCTTGCGCAATTAATACTTGATTATGAATGGCATTATCTTTAGAGGTGGCAATCGCAATTCCTTGCTTATAAAAGGAAACCTCCTTAATCAACTTCGCTCGTTCAATATACGTATCAACATCTTCCTTTAAAAACTTTTGCACAAGAACAGTATCCGCTCCACGTGCCCGCAAATAAGACGCAGCATCAAACGTACGTGAGCCTGTGCGAAGTGTAAAGCTTTTCGTATCCACAATAATTCCAGCAAGCAGCGCTGTTGACTCCAGCATATCAATTTTACTTCGTTTTGGTTGATATTCAAGTAATTCGGTCACAAGTTCGGCTGTAGAAGATGCATAAGGCTCCATATAAACAAGTAAAGAATGATTAATGAACTCTTCGCCACGACGATGATGATCAATCACAACTACTTTATCGATGCGGTTTAACACGCGCTCATCCATCACCATCGATGGCTTATGTGTATCCACTACAACAAGCAATGTTTCATCAGTAACCATTTCTAATACTTCATCCGGTGAAATAAAGCGTGTATATAATTCCGGCTTATTTTCAATTTCAGCCATTAAACGAAGAACGCTATTATCGAGCTGTTGTCGATCAATGACAATATATCCATCGCGCTCATTCATTTGAGCTACTTTTAAAATCCCAATAGCTGATCCAATTGCATCCATATCGGGATTTTTATGGCCCATAACAATCACTTTGTCGCTTTCAAGTACCATATCCTTTAAAGCGTGAGAAATAACGCGAGCCCGCACTCTTGTGCGCTTCTCCATTGGATTTGTTTTACCGCCAAAGAATTTTACTTTTCCATTTGACTGCTTAATTGCAACTTGGTCTCCACCACGGCTTAATGCCAAATCTAAGCTTGATTGAGCAAGGGCTCCTAGTTCAGGTAAAGAGGAAACACCAGAACCAACACCAATACTTAAAGTGAGCGGAACATTTTGCTTCGCTGTCGTTTCGCGAATCTCATCTAATATTGTAAACTTTCCTTTTTCTAATTGGTGAAGAATATTTTCATTGAAGACTGTTATAAAACGCTCAGATGATGTTCGTTTCAAAAACACGCCATTTTCTTTTGCCCATTTATCAAGCAAAGAAGTAACTAAACTATTCAGGCTGCTTTTACGTTGGTCATCCATGCCCTGTGTTAACTCATCATAGTTATCTAAATAAATCGTTGCAATAACCGTTCTTTCATCTTCATACGTTTTTTCTATTTCTACTTGCTCTGTCACATCGAAGAAATACAGTAATCGTTCATCTCGTTTATGAATGACTTTAAATTTACGCTCATTTAATGTCACTATGTCCATCTCAATTTCTTGCTTTACAAGCGGTACAAGAGACTCTGCGACATCATACAGCGACCTTCCTGCGAGCGAATCCTCGGCAAAACAAGACGCTAAAAATGGGTTGGTCCATTCAATATAATGATCGTCATTAATTAACATAATCCCAATCGGCATTTCTAATAAGGCTTCCTCACCGACTTTCTTTAATCGGTAAGATAAGGTTGTAATATACTCTTCTGTTCGACGTTGATGTAGAATCATTTTTTGTATCGTCAAATAAAATAAGCCTGATACGACAACTACTCCAATGGCTGCGATTATCCAATTATAATACGCAAACATACCTATACATAAAACAGCGACAATAAACAGCCCATATAATGGAGATCGCATCGAACGCTCCTTAAAAAAAGATGGCATAATTTCAGCTCCTAAAAGCATCTGGTTTACTAAAGCTACTTCGACTTCGTAATTGCCTCACGAAACGGAAATCCTAAATCTATTATACCTAATATCCGGACGATAGTAAGGAAAATTGGATTTAGTAACGATACAATGGTAATTAAGATAGGTACAAATTTTACCCAGCCTTTCACATAACTTATATAAAAAACAAGTGAAAAGCCTTGCAAAAGGATAAATAATTGCAAAATAAACATCAAATTTAATATCGCCATATTCACATAGCTATGATCATCCGTATTCACGAAAAAAGTAGCTACAAGTGTAATTAAATAATACCATAAAATACTTTTGGGAAGGCGAAGTTCACGAAAAAGCGGCCATTTCACCACTTTGTCACTAAATCGTTTGATAAACGGTTGAGAAGCTAGAATGAATATATACGCCATTACCATTGCAGAAATAACTAGCATACTTGGAATCAGCATCGGAATCATCTCAATCGAATCACGCATTTGCTGCTTCACATCATCTGTTACATTTTGCCCAAGCATATCCATCATATCAAAGGATGTTTCCATCGATTCTTCAACCATCGTTAACGTTTCATCTACTACATTGATGTCTAATATGATATTCGTGGCAATAAGGATAAGTAAACTCCCGACTAAAAAAGCAAGAACTGAACTAATAAACATCTGAATTGTTGATTTATTATGTTTCACATGATATCCGATAACGATTCCCAGTACTCCCGTTAACAAAACGGTAGGCAAGGATAAAATAGTTCCAATAACGATCCCCAGTACAGAGGCCACAGCTAAAAACCCGATTGACCAAGAAATGGTTTCTTTAATCATTACTAATACAAAAGGGATGGGTAACAAGAAAAAAGTAATCATTCCTAGGAACGGGATATTTATCGTTATAAATAATAAAATACTGTACAGAGCTAAAAGCATACCGCCTTCAGCGATTTTCTTTCCTTTATTCAATCCTTCACATCCTCTCCATCCAACATATTTTCTTATGTACTGCTTTTATTGTAGCTGTTTCTACTATAGAATTTCAAACATCGCTTATATTCCCATTTTAAAAACAATAACTTGGTTCCATAATTTGATTAGGCAGCAACATATCCTCCTCAAAAATTAACTCCAACGATGATTAGGAGGATAAATAAAACAGTTATATATACAAAACCTCCGCCGACTCCAAAGCTATTACAATCTGACATAAAATCCTCTCCTTACTTTTAAGGAGACATTTACTATAGGTTATATCATGCCTATGCGCTACCTAGATAAATATCACACCTGCATGTGCACAATATGATTTAACAGATCTTAGATTATAAAAAAAGACACATTGGGAAAACTCCCAATGTGTCTTTTTATTTGAATTATTCACCAGATACATATGGTAATAATGCCATAGTACGTGCGCGTTTAATAGCAATCGTTAATTTACGTTGGTATTTAGCGCTTGTACCTGTTACACGACGTGGTAAAATTTTACCGCGTTCTGAAACGAATTTTTTAAGTAAATCTACATCTTTGTAGTCAATGTTAGTGATTCCGTTTGCTGTGAAATAACAAACTTTACGACGTTTAGCACGTCCACCTCTACGTCCACCTGCCATGTTCATTTCCCTCCTCAAATTTTAGTACCTTCAAATGTATTAGAATGGAAGATCATCATCGGAAATGTCGATTGTTTTACCGTCATTTGCGAATGGATCATCATCTACACGAGTGAAGTTATCATTGTTGCGTTGATTCTGATTTGGATTTGGATTTCCTCCAAACGGATTATCATAGTTGTTATCGTTATAACTTCTTTGAGCTCCGTAAGAACCGCCTTCATTTCTTCCACCCGCTGAACTGCTTCGTGGTTCAAGGAATTGAACGCTATCAGCTACAATCTCTGTTACATATACGCGTTTGCCGTCTTGTCCCTCATAATTACGTGTTTGGATACGTCCATCCACGCCAGCTAAACTACCTTTTTTCAAATAGTTTGCTACATTTTCTGCAGGTTTACGCCAAACTACACAATTAATGAAATCCGCATCACGATCACCTTGCTGGTTCGAAAACGTTCGATTAACAGCTAAAGTAAAGGTAGCTACAGGTACTCCATTTGGTGTATATCGCAAATCAGGATCTTTCGTTAAGCGACCTACTAAAACTACGCGATTCATCATCAGAATCAACCCCTACATTACCGAATATGCCTCACGTGAAACATATTGTGGAATTTATATTAAATGTTAAATTAAGCTTCAACTTTTGTTGCCATGTGGCGAATGATGTCTTCGCTGATTTTTGCAAGACGATCAAATTCTTGAATCGCAGCTGCATTAGAATCAGTTTTAACAAGTACGTAGTAACCGTCACGGAAATCATTGATTTCGTAAGCAAGACGACGTTTACCCCATTCTTTAGCTTCTACTGTTTCCGCTCCATTGTCAGTAAGGATTGTGTTGAAACGTTCAACTAAAGCTTTTTTAGCCTCTTCCTCAATGTTTGGACGGATGATGTACATAATTTCGTATTTTCTCATCACTGTCACCTCCTTTTGGTCTAAGCGGCCCAATTGGGCAAGGAGCAATTATTTATAATTACTCACAAGATAAGATTATAGCATGTTTTTTTAGGCTTTGCAACGAACAAAAACGAAAGTACTCAAACTAGAAGAATCGATACTATGTTTTCACTTCTACATTCATATTAATACAAGAGTTAAAAATGGATTCCCAAAAAAGGAAATCCATTTTCATCTAGTTATTAAACGTTAAAACGGAAATGGATGACATCACCGTCTTGAACGACATAATCTTTACCTTCTAAGCGGACTTTTCCTGCTTCTTTTGCCGCATTGTGACTGCCCGCTGCTAACAAGTCTTCGTAAGCAACCGTTTCTGCACGGATAAATCCACGTTCAAAATCTGTATGAATAATACCAGCACATTGTGGAGCCTTCATGCCTTTACGGAATGTCCATGCACGAACTTCTTGTACACCAGCCGTGAAGTATGTTGCAAGACCAAGCAAATGGTAGGAAGCACGAATTAATTGATCTAAGCCAGACTCTTCAATGCCTAGCTCAGATAAGAACATCGCTTTTTCTTCCCCATCAAGCTCTGAAATCTCTTCTTCAATTTTTGCACAAACTACGATTACTTCTGCACCTTCATTAGCTGCATATTCGCGAACTTGCTGTACATATTCATTTCCAGACGGATCAGCAATTTCATCTTCACTTACGTTTGCCACATACAGCATTGGTTTGATTGTTAATAAGTGCATTCCTTTAACCACTTTTGATTGCTCTTCTGTAAACTCAACCGTACGAGCTGGCTTTTCTGCCTCTAACGCTTCTTTTAAAGCAACAAGAATTTCATGCTCAAACATAGCATCTTTATCCTTTTGCTTCGCCATTTTCGCTACTCGCTCAATTCGTTTATCAACAGATTCCAAGTCAGCAAGAATTAACTCAAGATTAATAACTTGAATATCATCAATTGGATCAACCTTACCTGATACGTGTGTAATATTTTCGTCCGCAAAACAACGAACAACCTGACAAATTGCATCTACTTGACGAATATGTGAAAGGAATTTATTTCCTAGCCCTTCCCCTTTACTTGCTCCTTTTACAATCCCAGCAATATCCGTGAATTCAAAAGCAGTTGGTACAACTTTCTTTGGTTGTACAAGTTCCGTTAGTTTTTGTAAACGATGATCAGGTACTTCTACAATACCGACATTTGGGTCGATTGTACAAAAAGGATAGTTAGCAGATTCTGCACCCGCTTGTGTAATTGCATTAAACAATGTCGATTTACCTACGTTCGGCAAACCGACGATACCAGCTGTTAAAGCCATTTATCTTCACTCCTCTAAATTACGAACTTAAACCTTTCCCAATTATAGATTTCACATTATAAAAAGACAAGCCTATTCCTAGGGTAGACTACACTATCTCCATAAAAAAAGCATGATTATTCTTCATGCTTCAATAAAACTTTTTTCATTTTTTTTACAAATTCCCGTCTTGGCAGCATTACACTATGGCCGCATCCCTCACATTTTATACGAATGTCCATTCCTAAACGGATAATCTTCCACTTATTCACACCGCAAGGGTGCGGCTTTTTCATTTCCACAACATCATATAATGCAAATTCTTTCTCTTCCATGCTCACACCGATCCTTCCTCGCCACTATCTAACGTTGATTTTATGCCAAACTCATCTAAAACAGGCCTTAATTCTTTCCTAATCAAACGACTGACTTCATCTTGCTTGGTTGGTTGCGTTTCCGTAGTAATTCTAAGAACAATTTCACCCGAGTCAAGTATTTCACTTTCCTCAAGCTCCAGTACTTTCACAATTTCATCTACTTTTCTTTCTAACTGACCTAATTTCTCATATATAAGCTTCTCAGCTAATTCAAGCCGATCATCATTAGCGATAGTCATATCTACGATAGACACGCTATTTAAAATCGAGTAGTTCGTCACTTGAAGAATACTTCCATTCGGAATAAGATGTAACTCTCCTGTCTTACTTTTCAACTTTGTCGTTCGCAGTCCAATTTCAAGGACTTCACCTTCAAACGTATTAATTTTAATATAATCTCCTACGGAAAACTGATCTTCAAAAATAACAAAAAAACCGGAAATTATATCTTTGACCAAGCTTTGCGCTCCAAAACCAACAGCAAGTCCAACAATCCCCGCCCCAGCAAGCAATCCTTTTACAGCAAATCCACAGTACTCTAGAATCATAATGGCGGATATAAAGTAAATTACGTATGTAATAATATTTTCTAGTAACTTTAATAATGTCGTTTCTCTTCGTTCATTTGTCCGAAGCGGGCTTTTTGCTCGAACAAGAAAAATGTTACGAAGTGTCTTTTTTGCCACTGTAATTATGACCTTTGATAGCACCAATACAAGGATAATTTTAATAATCGTGTCTGTTAGGGCTATCCATGTCGCCTCATTTGAAATTTTATCCATAAATTGATTATACATACGCGCTGAATAATCCATACATTCCCACCTATCTCTTTCAATAAAACAATCTATATTATTTTATCATCAATAAACTCTTTTTCTACAAAAAGCTATACACAATAACATAGTAAAACGATATTTTTTTATAAGTCTGCAGGAATATATTGGGACCCTCTTTAATATATACTATTAGGATATTCTTAATAAAGAACCATATACTTCCGCTTAACATCCCTCATTTTAGCTACTTGTACGTATAATTTTCCATTTTTTGCCGTATACTGATTACTAATCATTTTAGAAAGGAGTGGGGCCTATGACGATAAATTCTAGTATATTTAATCATGACAATAGACTGAGCCGCATTCTACACGAGGACTCAGATGCATCATACAAAATATCAAAAGAATTACTAAATCTTCTTCCCAAAGAAAAACTCCAACCCATTGTCTTTGTATGCATCGGTACAGATCGTTCAACAGGTGATTCTCTTGGCCCACTAGTTGGTACACTTTTAAAAGAAAAAAAGACGTCTACCTCTTCCTTCTATGTATACGGTACGTTAGCAGAACCCATTCATGCCATGAACTTAGAGGAAAAGTTAGCTGAAATTGAGAAGCTGCATACTAATCCATTTATTATTGGAATTGACGCTTGTCTCGGTAAAGTAAGAAGTGTTGGCATTGTCCAAATTGGAGAAGGGCCTGTTAAACCAGGGGCTGGAGTTAATAAGGAGCTACCATCTGTCGGTCATGCCCATATCACAGGAATCGTAAATGTTAGTGGGTTTATGGAATTCATGGTTTTACAAAATACCCGCTTAAACCTTGTGCTAAATATGGCTAGAACAATTGCAGATGGCATTCACTCCACCCAGCTTCAATTTAACCTCAAACATAATTTTCAACCACTTCCTTGGTCCATCAATCAAGAAAAAACGTTATAAATGAAAAAACGTGAGTGGTTTTACCGACTCACGCAGCATATTTAATGACCCCAAAAAGGGAAGGTGTGGGAAATCCCCGTCTTTCCTTTTTTTCATGGCTATCATTAATGAATATTGTTGATTGATACAATTTTGGCTCATTCGTATAAAACCATGGTTTCACACGAATGAGTCAAAAATCAACGACATTATTTAACAAAACCTTTTCCATATTATAAAAATAAATAAACAAACGATACGAATATACCAACGACTAAAATTCCAGGCAGCAGGTTAGCAGCTCTAATTTTGGTTAATCCTATAATATTCAGCCCAATAACAGCAATCATTAACCCGCCTGTAGCTGTCATTTCAGCAATAAACATGTCCATCAGCCCCGATGGAATCCACCGATCAATTTGTGTTGCTAAAAGAGCAATAACCCCTTCATACAAAATAATAGGAACAGCTGAAAACAAAACGCCAATTCCTAATGTACTCGAAAGAATAATCGCTGTAAATCCATCAATAATGGCCTTTGTAATTAACACTGTGTGATCATTCCGAATTCCACTATCTAAAGCACCTAAAATAGACATTGCTCCAATACAAAAGATAAGCGTCGCTGTCACAAACCCTTGTGAAACAGACATTCCTTCTGTTTGTTTCATTTTACTTTCAATCCATTTTCCTAACGCATTTAAATGTTTCTCTATATCAATCCATTCTCCAATGACTGCTCCGATTACAATACTTAAAATAACAATTAAATATTGTTCACTTTTAAAGGTCATTTGTAATCCCATAACAGCGACTGCTAAACCAATCCCGCTCATTACAGTTTCTTTCACTTTTTCAGGAATATTTTGTAGAAACCTACCTACAATTGCTCCGATCGCAATACATGCTGCATTCACTAATGTTCCTAATAAGACCATAATCTCTCCGCCAGTTGTTATTATCCATTCTCTTGATTAATTAATTCTAATATACGAGTTAAATCTTCTTGAGAGAAAAATTCGATTTCAATTTTTCCTTTTTTCTTACTTTGTTTAATTGTCACAGTTGTCCCTAATTTCTCACGAAGATTCGTTTCATACTCTTTAATAAAAATATCTTTCTTTGTTTGCTCTTTTTTCTTTGTTTCACGTGAAACGCCCTCATTTAATTGCTGAATGTATCGTTCTAATTGACGAACATTCATCTTTTCTTGCATCACCTTTGAAACAACTATATTTAATTTTTCTTTTTTCTTTAAAGAAAGCAAGGCTCGTCCATGCCCCATTGAAATCTTGCCTTCTGAAATATAATTTCGAATTTCTTCCGGCAATGTTAATAGTCGAACATGATTGGTAATATGGGGACGACTTTTTCCAAGACGCTTTGCCAGTTCATCTTGAGTGATATTTAATCGCTCTAGTAATAGTTGATAAGCAAACGCTTCCTCAATTGGATTTAAATCTTCTCTTTGTAAATTTTCCAAAACAGCAATCTCCATCATTTGCTGCTCGCTAAATTCCCTCACCACAACAGGTACAGTTTTTAAACCAGCCTCTGTTGCTGCACGGTATCGCCTTTCACCGACAACAATCTCATAGCCTTTAATACTTTTCCGGGCAATAATAGGCTGTAAAATACCATGTACAAGAATGGATTGCTTTAGTTCTTCAATTGCCTCTTCATCGAAGATTTTTCTTGGCTGGTAAGGGTTCGGTCTTAATTCTTTTAACTTCACTTCTTTAATAACTTCATCTTTTTCGACTTCAACCTTTTCAACATTATTAAACAATGCATTAATCCCTTTGCCAAGTCCTCTAGCCATTTACTACCACTTCCTTTGCCAATTCTAGATAAACCTCCGCCCCTTTTGACTTTGGGTCATATATAATAATCGGTTCTCCGTGGCTTGGCGCCTCACTTAAACGAACATTTCGTGGAATAATTGTACGATAGACTTTATCTTGGAAATATTTCTTTACCTCATCAATAACTTGAATACCTAAATTTGTTCTAGCATCAAACATCGTGAGTAAAACACCTTCAATTCTCAAATCCTGATTTAAGTGCTTTTGCACAATTCGAACCGTGTTAAGCAGCTGACTTAAACCTTCTAAGGCGTAGTATTCACATTGTACAGGAATTAAGACAGCATCCGCAGCAGTAAGTGCATTTAACGTAAGCAAGCTTAATGATGGCGGACAATCAATCAAAATATAATCATATTGCTTAGCAACCTCTTCTAAAGCCCGCTTTAAACGAATTTCCCTTGAAATGGTTGGCACAAGTTCAATTTCAGCTCCTGCTAACTGAATCGATGCTGGAATGACATCTAGATTTTCAATCTTCGTTTCTTTAATGACAGCACTTGCTTCCACATCATCCACTAATACATCGTAAATACATTGTTCCACATCCGATTTATCAATCCCTGCACCACTTGTTGAATTTCCTTGTGGATCAATATCTACAAGCAGTACTTTTTTTCCTATATAGGCTAAACAAGCACTAAGATTAACGGTTGTTGTCGTTTTTCCGACACCGCCTTTTTGATTCGCAATGGCAAGAATCCTACCCACAAAGTCACCTACTTTCGACACAAATCTATCTCTCTATCTATTATCTATTTTATCATGAATAATTTACTAAAATCTTATAAATATTGGTTATTTATTAGATTACCTTTTCACATAGATTTGTTTTAATGACCCTTTCCTCGCTATACTAAAAACGACACAGAATTAATGAAAAAGAAGCTTGGTAATCCAAGATTACCAAGCCGCTCACTATTTAAGGTCTTTTCTTCGGTATTTTAATTGTAAATTGATAATAATCATCGAAATCTTCTTCTTCTGTATCTACATTAATTCCATTATCTGTAACCATATTTAAAGATTGGCGAATCGTGTTGACCGCAATTCGCATATCTTTACTAAAAGCTTTACGCTTTGGCTTTGGTTTCGGTTTTTGATTAGAATTGGAGAGTAGTTTAACTACACATTCTTCTGTTTGCTTGACATTTAAACCCTTCTCGATAATTTCTTCTAAAAGCTTTACCTGCATCATCGGATTTTTCAAAGGGATTAACGAGCGGGCATGCCGTTCAGTAATTTGTTTTTGAAGAAGAGCATCTTGAACTTCTTGTGGAAGCTTAAGTAGTCGGAGTTTATTCGCAACTGTAGATTGCCCGATACCAAGTCTTTGAGCTAATGCTTCCTGGGTTAAACTATGTAATTCAATTAGCTTACCATAGGCAATAGCTTCTTCGATTGGTGTTAATTCTTCACGTTGTAAATTTTCAATTAAAGCAACGGAGGCTGTTTCAGCATCATTAAATTCTTTCACAATAACAGGGGCTTTTTCCCAGCCTAACTTCTTCATTGCACGGTAACGACGCTCACCAGCAATAATTTCAAACTTCCCTTGCTCATATTCTCTAACAACAATCGGTTGAATAATCCCATGTGTATGAATGGTTTGAGCTAGTTCAGCAATTTTCTCTTCATTAAAAACAGTTCTTGGTTGATAACGGTTAGGCACAATCTCAGAAATGGAAATTTCCCTGATGCCTTCTTGACTGCTAGGTGTCTCTATCTCTAGTTGTTCTTCCTTTTCACCAAATCCAAAGAACCGCGAAAAAGGATGCTTCATCTCCATACACCACCTTTTAAAACTCCCAATTAACATATTCTCTATTAACTTGACAAGTCCTGCACAAATTTGTCATTTCCCATTGACTTGTCTTAATAGCTAACAAAAATCGGGGCTTGTATTCGTTGAAATTTGCTAGTAATTCGCTTATTCAATCGGTTGTTTATTTGGTGTACCAGGCTTTCGAGGATATTTTTTGGGTGTATTTTTGATCTTTTTAACGATCACAATATTCCGATCACTATGTTCTTCTGGTAAAGAGAAGGAGTGAACTTCCTCGACTTTTCCACCAAGTGTAACAATTGCTTTCTTTCCAACCTCTATTTCTTCATTGGCACTTGCTGCTTTCATTGCAATAAAGGTGCCGTCTACTTTTACAAGCGGTAAACAAAGTTCGCTTAAAACGGACATTCGAGCAACAGCACGTGCCATCACGATATCGTACGTTTCCCTTTGCTCTGCTTTTTGGGCAAATGTTTCTGCACGATCATGATAGAATTTCACACCTGTTAGCTTTAAAGAATTAGCCAAATGGTCTAAAAAAGAAATACGTTTATTCAGTGAATCGACAATTGATACCTGAATATTAGGGAAACAAATCTTAAGTGGAATGCTTGGAAACCCTGCTCCAGCTCCTACGTCACAAAGATGATAAGGCTTGTTAAAATCAAAGTAAAAAGAGGCACTAATTGAATCATAAAAATGCTTTAAGTAGACTTCCTCTTTATCTGTGATAGCCGTTAAATTCATCTTTTCGTTCCATTCCACGAGCAACTTGTAATATGTTTCAAATTGCTCAAGCTGTTGTGCCGAAAGGGTAATTCCCTTCCCTTCTAATGCTTGCTGAAATTGTTCAATATTCATCTATTTATTCCATCCTTTATAGGAAAAGGGGCGGAACTCCGCACATCTTTTTGATTAACCTTAAGTTTGAGAATCACTTCATCCAGCTTAAGGCCTTTATTCATGTGCGCTTCGTTCGCGCCGCCTTTGTTCTTCAACTAATATTCTAGATTCATTCGTTATAACTTCCATACCTCGTTGATTTTAGAGGGGCGGAACTCCGCACATCTTTTTGATTAACCTTAAGTTTGAGAATCACTTCATCCAGCTTAAGGCCTTTATTCGTGTGCGCTTCGTTCGCGCCGCCTTTGTTCTTCAACTAATATTCTAGATTCATTCGTTATAACTTCCATACCTCGTTAATTTTAGAGAGGCGGAACTCCGCACATCTTTTTTGCTCAACCTTAAGTTTGAGAACTACTTCATCCAGCTTAAGGCTTTTATTCATGTGCGCTTCGTTCGCGCCGCCTTTAATAATATTACTTTTGTTTCAACTATTGTGAAATACGGGCAATTTTACCTTGCTCTAAATACACAAGCAGAATAGAAACATCGGCTGGGTTTACTCCTGAGATACGAGAAGCCTGTGCGACAGAAAGCGGGCGAACTTGCTTTAATTTTTGGCGAGCTTCTGTAGCTAAACTACCGATTGCATCATAATCAATATCTTCTGGAATTCTTTTGTTCTCCATTTTCTTCAGACGATCAACTTGTTGCAGGGATTTTGCAATATAGCCTTCATATTTAATTTGAATTTCCACTTGTTCCGTTACCTCATCGTCTAGCTCGATTTCGCTCGGCGCCAATTGTTGAATATGCACATAACTCATCTCAGGACGCTTTAATAAATCGGCAGCACGAATTCCATCTTTTAACTCTGTCCCGCCATTCTCTCTAATCACTGATTGGACTTCTTCAGATGGCTTTAAAATAATAGATTGTAATCGTTCTTTTTCCGCTTCAACGGCCGCTTTCTTAGCTAAGAAACGCTCATAACGTTCATCGCTAATCATGCCAATCTTATGGCCAATTTCCGTTAAACGCATATCGGCATTATCATGACGAAGCAGCAAACGATATTCTGCACGAGACGTTAATAAGCGATATGGTTCATTCGTTCCCTTTGTAACAAGGTCATCAATGAGAACACCAATATAAGCATCTGAGCGGCTTAAAATAACTTCTTCTTTCCCGATGGCTCTTAATCCAGCATTTATACCAGCCATAAGACCTTGACCTGCGGCTTCCTCATACCCGCTCGTACCATTAATCTGACCAGCAGTGTATAAGTTCTTCACCTTTTTCGTTTCTAATGTTGGCCAAAGTTGAGTTGGAACAATCGCATCATACTCAATGGCATAGCCTGCACGCATCATTTCAACGTTTTCTAAGCCAGGAATGGAAGCAAGCATTTTACGTTGAACATCTTCTGGCAAGCTCGTTGATAAACCTTGTACGTAAACTTCCTGTGTATTACGGCCTTCTGGCTCAAGGAAGATTTGGTGACGCGGTTTATCATTAAAACGAACAACTTTATCTTCAATGGATGGGCAGTAACGTGGACCTGTTCCTTTAATCATCCCTGAATACATCGGTGAACGGTGCAAGTTAGCATCAATAATTTGATGCGTTTCTAGACTCGTATACGTTAACCAGCATGGTAGTTGATCGGTAATATATTTCGTTGTTTCATAAGAAAATGCACGTGGTATATCGTCTCCAGGTTGAATTTCGGTTTTACTATAATCAATTGAAGAGCTATTAACCCTTGGCGGTGTACCTGTTTTAAAACGAACTAAGTCGAAGCCTAATTCCTCTAAGTGCTCAGATAATTTAATCGAAGGCTGTTGATTGTTCGGACCGCTTGAGTATTTTAATTCTCCAAGAATAATTTCTCCTCGTAAAAACGTTCCTGTTGTAATTACGACCGTTTTTGCACGATAAATAGCACCCGTTTGTGTAATAACACCCTTCACGATGTCGTCTTCAACAATAAGCTGCTCGACCATACCTTGTCTTAGTGTCAAATTAGGTTGATTTTCAATCGTTCTTTTCATCTCATGCTGGTATAGAAATTTATCAGCCTGAGCACGCAAAGCACGTACAGCTGGGCCTTTCCCTGTATTCAACATTCTCATTTGAATATGCGTTTTATCAATATTGCGTCCCATTTCTCCGCCTAATGCATCGATTTCTCGCACAACAATCCCTTTTGCAGGACCGCCAACAGAAGGATTACAAGGCATAAACGCCACCATATCTAAGTTGATTGTTAGCATTAAGGTTTTTGCACCGACCCGAGCGGCTGCAAGACCAGCTTCGCTGCCTGCATGCCCTGCTCCAACGACAATTACGTCATAACTACCTGCTTCATATTGCATTTAAAAACGTCTCCTCTTAACTTTTATTTTCCTAAACAAAATTGTGAGAACAACTGATTAATTAAATTATCTTGAACACTTTCTCCAATAACTTCACCTAGCAATTCCCATGCTTTTGTAAAATCAATTTGGACTAAATCAATCGGTGTACCCATTTCAATCGCATCAATTGCATCTGTAATAGCCTGTAAAGCTTGCCCTAACAAGGCAATATGACGAGTATTGGATACATACGTTAAATCGCCTGCTTCTAGTGATCCTTCAAAGAATAAATCAGCAATCGATTCTTCCAATTCATCAATACCTTGTTCCTCCAATAAGGAAGTTGTGACAACTTTATGCGATCTGGCTAATTCATAAACACGTTCCAAATCAATTTTTTGCGGTAAATCAGTTTTATTCACAATCACGATAACATCCATACCACTAACTGCTTCAAACAGACTTTCATCCTCTGCTGTTAATTCATCTGAATAATTCAACACAAGTAAAATTAAATCTGCTTCTTTTAGAACAGCGCGTGACCGTTCAACACCAATACGCTCGACGATATCCTCTGTTTCACGAATGCCAGCTGTATCAACAAGCTTTAAAGGAACACCGCGAACATTGACATACTCTTCAATGACATCACGGGTTGTACCAGGTATATCGGTAACAATTGCTTTATTTTCCTGAACTAAACTATTCAATAACGAAGACTTTCCAACATTCGGACGGCCTATAATAACTGTCGCTAATCCATCACGTAAGATTTTTCCTTGCTGTGATGTTGTTAATAGCTTTTCAATTTCCTGCTTTACATAATTCCCTTTTTCCAAAAATAAACGATGCGTCATTTCCTCCACATCATCATACTCCGGATAATCTATATTAACCTCGACAACTGCGAGTGTTTCTAAAATTTCCTGTCGCAATTTTTGAATGAGTTTTGATAAACGCCCTTCCATCTGTCCTAAAGCAACATTCATTGCCTTATCTGTTTTGGCACGAATTAAGTCCATCACAGCTTCAGCCTGTGAAAGATCAATACGCCCATTTAAAAAGGCACGCTTCGTAAACTCGCCAGGTTCTGCAAGTCTCGCTCCTTGTGATAAAATGAGCTGTAATACCCGATTCACAGACACAATGCCTCCGTGACAATTGATTTCCACGACATCTTCTCTTGTAAATGTTTTTGGCCCCTTCATAACGGACACCATGACTTCTTCGACGATCTCCCCTGATTTCGGTTCTATTAAATGGCCGTAATGAATCGTATGAGAGTTCACTTGAAGAAGGCTTTTTCCGCTTGGACCTCGAAAAATCCCATCAGCTATTTTAATTGCTTCATCCCCGCTTATACGAACAATAGCAATTGCTCCTTCGCCAAGCGGCGTTGAAATAGCGGTGATTGTATCAAATTCCATGCTTTCACCTCTTACCTAGAAATCGTTCTATGTGTATTGTTTTATTCTAATAAAATGAAACTTCCCTCAACGGATAGGCCGTTTCCCCCACTGATGGTTCGTTGAATGAATTAGGCCTTTATGGGCAGTTATTCCCCACTTATCTGTGATTGATTCCTCTTCGTCCCAAAGTGAAAGGCTCATGGCCCGTTCATCTGCAATAAAGTCCCTAAATACCTACAATACCACAGGAAAGAGGTGAAAAAAAGTAGAGACTATTCCCTGTCCTCCGTTATCCACAAGCTTTTAAAGCTATATTCTGTAACGTTTATTTTAACTTATCCACATGTGAATAACAATATAAGAGGAGAACAACTAGATTATTGAAGCTGTTAACCTTCTTAACCTTTGAACAAAGACACACATCTTTTGTCAGTCTGCACTAGTTCTTTTTCTTCATCATTCCAAAATCTCTTATCGTTTTCTCCTAGCATAAGAAAAACCCTTCGTCTTATTCATACGAAGGGTTTTTCTATCTTTATTGGATTGGTGTAATCACTAAGTAGCGATAAGGCTCAGTACCATGAGATGTCGTTTTAATTTTTCGGTCATTCATAAGAGCAGTATGAATCACCTTTCGCTCATATGAAGGCATTGGCTCTAATGACACGGCTTTCCCTGTTCTAACTGCTTTGTCAGCCATTCTCGCTGCTAACAAAATGAGTGTTTCGTTTCGACGTTCTCGATAGCCTTCTGCATCAACGACAACATTCAAATATTGTTTAGCATGTCGATTCATCACAAGTTGAGTCAAATATTGAAGAGCATTTAATGTTTGACCTCGTTTTCCAATTACTAAAGCAATTTTTTCTCCCGATAGAAGAAATGTAATTGTTTTTCCTTGCCGCTGAACCGTTATATTAGCTTGTACTCCCATTTCTTCACTTACTTTTTTCAAAAAGTGAAGAGATTCTTCAATAGGATCCGCTAACAACGTTACATGGACGATAGCTTGTCTAGAACCAAATAAACCAAATAACCCTCTCTTGCCTTCATCTGCAATTTCAATTTCAACGCGATCTCTTGTGCTGTTAAGCTGAGCTAAAGCTGATTCAACTGCTGCTTCGACAGATTGTCCTGTAGCAGTTATCTTTTTCACTTTTTCTTTGCTCCTCCTGCATTTTCTGCAGCTGCTTTTTTCAACTCTGGGCCTTTAATAAAATAAGTTTGAACAATACCATAGATGTTCCCTACTACCCAATATAACGAAAGAGCCGCTGGGAAATTAAAAGCAAAAATCATAATCATAATTGGCATAATATACAGCATCATTGTCATTTGCGCTTGCATCTGTGGATTTGTATTCATACCAACCATTGATATTTTTTGCTGAATAAATGTCGTAATCCCTGCCACAATCGGCAAAATAAAAAATGGATCTGGTGAACCAAGATCAAACCAAAGGAAACTGTCATTCGCGATTTGTTCTGTACGACTAATCGCATGGTAAACACCAATTAGAATCGGCATTTGCACTAAGATTGGTAGACATCCAGCAAGCGGATTGACATTGTACTTTTGAAATAAAGCCATTGTTTCTTGCTGTAATTGTCTTTGCGTAGCCTGATCTTTAGAACTGTATTTTTCTTGAAGAGCCTTCATTTCAGGCTGAATGGCTTGCATTGCTTTTGAGCTTTTTACTTGTTTAATCATAAGTGGAAGAATAGCTGTACGGATAATTAATGTAGTAACAATTAACCCCCATCCATAACTATGGCCTAAATGTTCAGCCATCCAAATAATTAACAACGAAAGCGGATAAACAATATAGGAATTCCAAAACCCTTCACTTTCTGCGGTAATTGGCTCATTCATTTCCGTACAACCCGCTAGTAGCATCATAATCGAAGCCAATCCAATAATAGGTAATATTCGTTTCTTCAACCGTAACTTCCTCCTGACTACAATCAATCTCTATGAAACAATTTTGACCTGTTTAGACGCAGACTTCAAGTAAAAATTATCCAATCCTCAAATTCGATATCTTACTTAAAGAAAGCGCATTCTTTCTACTGATTCTTGTTTCATCTATGTATTCATATATACTTTAGTTGTTTTTCAGTTTAAAAGTTAGTGATTTGGAACGTTTGAGAACATGAATTAAACTGTTTTTCACTTGAAAAAAGTCCATATCTGCCGCTGGTTTACGAGCAATAATGACATAATCCTTTCCGACATCAATTTCATTCTTTAATTCCAAAAACGTTTGTCGTATGTATCTTTTCACTTGATTCCGAACAACTGCATTGCCTACTTTTTTGCTGACAGAAAGGCCAATTCGGAAGTAATCTTGGTCAGGTTTTTCAAGGACATAAACTACAAATTGACGGTTTGCAAAAGATTCGCCTTTTTTAAACACTAGTTGAAATTCTTTATCCTTCTTTATCCTTAACTTTTTTTTCATTTTCTACACCTTCAATAAACGAATTGGATCCCTAAGTGATGGTCTATTTGCGAAAAAAGACCACTGAGACTTTTCAGTGGTCTATGCAGATAATACTTTTCTGCCCTTGCGGCGACGTGCAGCTAATACTTTACGTCCGTTTTTTGTGCTCATGCGGGCACGGAATCCGTGAACTTTACTATGCTTGCGCTTATTCGGTTGATAAGTACGTTTCATTCTCTATGACACCTCCCTGAGGAATAACAGTTAAAGACAGTCCTTATGATTATATAGACGAGGTATGGTAAATGTCAACCTCATCCTTTAAATTTTCTTTTTACACCTATTTGTCCAGTGAGTCTTTTTAAACGTTCTCCTCCATTGTAAATCATTTTCCTCATAATCAACATAGAAAATTTTGCCGAAATTCCTAAAAGTATTGTTCATGGAAATAAATAATTGAAATATGACAGATTAAGAAACGACATTTGTCGAATACTAAGAAAAAATGATGAGTCAATCTTTCACTGCCTGTCCTAATAATGATTGTGGATAGTTTTTTCGCGTTTCTAACAATATCCACAGCTTTTTTCAACACTTTTACACATAATAATACCCTGTGGAAAAGTTTTTCCCACAGTCTGATATAGTTGTGGATAAAGTTTTGAAAACCATTGCACAAAGCCTAAAGTTTTGATATTATATATGTGTTTTCACTCTGAATAACTTTATCAACAAATTATAGTTATCCACAAAATGTGGATAAGATGTGGATAGTTTATTCTAACTGTGTATATAATGTTATCCACAACGCGTGGATATTGTAGAAAATCTTCTTTTCTTCCTTATTAATATATACAGCCTAATGCCTGTTGATGAATAAATATACGTATACGTTTTCTTATTCTACATATAGAGTGGACAAAGGTTATACAACACTATATGTAGTATTTCTGGAGATTAATTCTAATCGATTGCTATGTCGAAAATTATTTAAAGGACACAGCAATCGATACATTTATTTTGTCCTGCAAACATAAACTGCGATTCCATATATTCGCTCCTTATTTAAAAAATGAACGATTAAACGAACAGCTTTTCAATTTTAGTAGCAAAGGAGGGGGACACTTGGAAAACATCGATAGTCTTTGGGATCAAACCCTTATAAAAATCCAAAAAAAGATTAGTAAGCCCAGCTTTGAAACGTGGTTAAAGGCTACAAAAGCTTATGCCTTGCAAGGAGACACTTTAACTATTACTGCTCCTAATGAATTTGCTCGTGATTGGCTTGAAGAACGTTATTCCAAGCTTATAGCCGGCATTTTATTAGAATTAACAGGGGAAGAACTTGAAGCTAAATTCATCATTCCACCAAACCATGATGAACCGAATGTTGCTCCTTCAACAAAAAAGGTGAAAAAACAAGAAGAAGATCAACATGATTTTTCGCAGCATATGCTTAACACAAAAAATACATTCGATACATTTGTTATTGGCTCTGGGAACCGCTTTGCCCATGCTGCTTCTTTAGCTGTTGCTGAAGCCCCGGCTAAGGCTTATAATCCCTTATTTATTTATGGAGGCGTAGGGCTTGGAAAAACCCATTTAATGCACGCAATAGGCCATTATGTATTAGAGCACAACCCGCAAGCCAAAGTAGTCTATTTATCATCTGAAAAGTTCACAAATGAATTCATTAATTCTATTCGTGACAATAAAGCCGGTGAATTCCGAGATAAATACCGAAGTGTTGATGTGCTATTAATAGATGATATTCAATTTCTAGCTGGAAAAGAATCTACTCAAGAAGAATTTTTCCATACATTTAATGCTCTTCATGAGGAAAGCAAGCAAATTGTAATTTCTAGTGATCGACCTCCTAAGGAAATCCCTACATTGGAAGATCGTTTGCGTTCACGCTTTGAATGGGGCTTAATTACAGACATTACTCCGCCTGATTTAGAAACTAGAATTGCTATTTTAAGAAAAAAGGCAAAAGCAGATGGTCTTGATATTCCAAATGAAGTGATGCTCTATATCGCAAACCAAATTGATTCTAATATCCGTGAATTAGAAGGGGCCCTAATACGTGTTGTTGCGTATTCATCCTTAATTAATAAAGATATTAATGCAGATTTGGCCGCGGAGGCGCTAAAGGATATCATCCCTAGCTCTAAGCCGAAAATTATTACGATTCATGAAATCCAAAAAACAGTTGGTGAGCATTACAATGTAAAACTTGAGGATTTCAAGGCAAAAAAACGAACAAAATCTGTAGCATTTCCAAGGCAAATTGCTATGTATCTATCGCGCGAACTGACAGATTCCTCACTCCCTAAGATTGGAGATGAATTTGGAGGGCGAGACCATACAACAGTGATTCATGCTCATGAAAAAATTTCAAAGCTTTTACTCACAGATTCTCAGCTGCAGAATCAAATTAAAGAAATCCAAGATCAATTAAAAGTATAGTGCTCTTGTTTATAGTGTGAATAACTCGAACTCACTTACACACAGTCTGTCCACATGTGGATAGACTGTTTTTCCTTGGCTTTCTTATACTTATCCACATATTCACAGGGCCTATTACTATTACTACTATATTTTTAACTAAATTAATTAATAATATATGCAAGTTAGTAAAAAATATGACTGGAGGGGAACTCATGAAATTTATCATTCAACGAGATCGATTAGTTCATAGTGTTCAAGAAGTAATGAAAGCTGTTACATCTAGAACAACGATTCCGATTTTAACAGGGATTAAAATCAATACGACAACAGAAGGAATTACACTTACAGGAAGTGATTCTGATATTTCTATTCAATCTTTTATTCCAGCGGAGGAAGATGGAAATGAAATTGTTGAAGTACAAGCAAGCGGCGATATTGTTTTAAATGCTCGTTTTTTTAGCGAAATTGTGAAAAAGTTACCAATGGATACTGTAGAAATTGAAGTTCAAACAAATTTTCAAACGATTATTCGTTCAGGAAAAGCAGAGTTTAATCTAAATGGTCTAGACCCAGAAGAATATCCACATCTGCCTATCATTGAAGAAGCCAATTTGTTTAAACTGCCAACAGATCTTTTAAAAACATTAATTCGCCAAACTGTATTTGCAGTGTCCACCTCAGAAACACGCCCAATCTTGACAGGTGTAAACTTGAAGGTTGAAAATGATGAATTGACATGTATTGCTACAGACAGTCATCGTTTGGCCATGAGAACAGCCAACATTGAAAGTAAAATCAATGGTACCTATAGTGTTGTTATTCCAGGAAAAAGCTTGAATGAACTAAGTAAAATTCTTGATGATACGAATGAATTAATCGAGATTGTTATTACTGAAAATCAAGTTCTGTTTAAAGCAAAAAATTTATTATTCTTCTCTAGATTGCTAGAGGGAAATTATCCCGATACATCTCGACTTATTCCGACAGATAGTAAAACAGATGTGATTGTTAAAACGAAAGAGCTCTTACAAGCGATTGATCGAGCATCTTTATTGGCGAAAGAGAACCGAAATAATGTAGTCAAATTACTGACACATGACGGGGGAGTTATTGAAGTGTCGTCTAATACACCCGAAGTCGGTAAAGTTGTAGAGGAAGTTGTTGCTGAAGCCATTGAAGGAGAAGAATTAAAAATTTCTTTTAGTGCAAAGTTTGTTATGGATGCATTAAAAGCATTAGAAGGTACGGATATTAAAATTAGTTTTACAGGAGCAATGCGTCCATTCGTTATTTGTCCACTTCATGATGATCGAATGCTACAATTAATTCTTCCTGTTAGAACCTATTAGGGGATACGAGGGAAAATAAAGACTTGATATTCAAGTCTTTATTTTTTTGTATGGCTTATGCAAAAAGTTCTGCTAGTCAAAATTTTGTCTTATTAACGGATATTTAGTAAAATAAAGTATTAGAAATTATTTTGAAATGAGTGAAAAATGGATGACAGAAATACAAATCAGTACGGATTATATTACACTGGGGCAGTTTTTGAAGCTTGCTGATGTGATTCAAAGCGGCGGTATGGCGAAATGGTTCTTGAGTGAACATGAAGTATTTATTAATAATGAGCTTGATGTACGGAGAGGAAGAAAGTTAAGAGTGGGTGACAAAATCGAGATTCCCGAATTCGGTAGCTTTACGATTATCGGCTAATGCCGAAAGGAAGAGCAGATTATGTATATTGAAAATATTCATTTGAGAAATTACCGAAATTATGAGGAAGTTGAGCTTTCCTTTGAAAACAAAGTAAATGTCATTCTAGGGGAAAATGCTCAAGGGAAAACGAATGTCATGGAATCGATCTTTGTTTTAGCGATGGCAAAATCCCACCGAACTTCAAATGACAAAGAACTCATTCGCTGGGACAAAGAATATGCTAAAATAGAAGGTAGGGTTAAAAAGCGGAATACATCCTTACCACTTGAATTAACCATTGCTAAAAAAGGAAAAAAGGCAAAGGTTAATCATATTGAACAACAAAAGCTTAGCCAATATGTAGGCAGCATGAATGTGGTTATGTTTGCACCAGAAGATCTTCATTTAGTGAAGGGGAGTCCGCAAGTTCGACGTCGTTTTATTGATATGGAGATTGGTCAAATATCTCCTGTGTATCTTCATGATATGAGTCAATACCATAAAATTGTGCAGCAACGAAACCACTATTTAAAACTGTTGCAAACAAAAAAACAAAATGATACAACAATGCTTGACGTTTTAACAGAACAGTTCATTCAGCATGCAGCGAAAATTGTCGAAAAAAGATATCAATTTTTAGCTGTTTTACAAGAATGGGCAAAACCAATCCATTCTGGCATATCACGAAACTTAGAAGAATTGAAAATACAATATAAACCATCTCTTCATGTATTAGAAACTATGGATTTGTCGAAAATAATAGAAGTGTTTCAAGAAAAATGTGATCGAATAAAAACAAAAGAAATAGACCGTGGAGTTACATTAGTTGGTCCTCATCGTGATGATTTGATTTTTTACGTCAATAACCGTGACGTGCAAACATTTGGTTCACAAGGTCAACAACGCACAACGGCTCTATCTTTAAAATTAGCAGAAATAGAACTCATTCATGCAGAAATAGGCGAATATCCAATTTTGCTTTTGGATGACGTTTTATCAGAGCTGGATGATTACCGACAATCTCATTTATTAAATACAATTCAAGGAAAAGTTCAAACATTTGTTACAACAACTTCTGTTGAGGGAATCGATCATCAAACGTTAAAAGACGCATCCACCTTTTTTGTGAAACAAGGAACGATTACAAAGGTAAAGTAAAGAGGTGAACTTATGTATCTTCATATCGGTGAAGACATTCTTGTAAAAACAGATGAAATTGTGACGATTTTAGATAAAAAGCTGCTCGAATCTTCCCCTATACTTGCAGAGTTTCTACAGCAAAAGGCAGATGTCACATTGCATTTAGCGAAGAATTCCATAAAGTCCATTGTTGTAACAACTAAGCATGTATATTACTCACCTCTTGCTTCGATGACTTTAAAAAAACGTTCGCAGCAACATTCAATTGTAGTAGATGAATAAGTAGGCCGATTGCTTCTTTAGTTTGAAAAATGTTAAATGTGAATAGAAAAGTGTAGGTGATTTGAGATGACAATGGAACAAAGTGAACTACAACCTCAAGAATACGGTGCAGATCAAATACAAGTATTAGAAGGCTTAGAAGCTGTACGTAAACGCCCAGGGATGTATATCGGAAGTACGTCTTCAAAAGGATTACACCACCTTGTTTGGGAAATTGTCGATAATAGTATCGATGAGGCACTTGCGGGTTTTTGTACAGAAATCCAAGTGAAAATTGAAGAAGATAATAGTATTACAGTCATCGATAATGGACGTGGAATCCCTGTTGATATACAAGAAAAAATGGGGCGTCCTGCTGTAGAAGTTATTTTAACTGTCCTTCATGCTGGAGGTAAATTTGGCGGTGGAGGCTATAAAGTATCTGGTGGATTGCATGGAGTAGGTGCTTCCGTTGTAAATGCACTTTCTACTTTGTTAGAAGTGTATGTTCACCTCAATGGGAACATTTATTACCAACAATATAAAAGAGGCGTTCCACAGGCTGATTTAAAAATTATCGGTGAAACAGATCGTACAGGAACGACCATTCACTTCGTACCAGATGGTGAAATCTTTAAAGAGACATTAGAATATGATTATGACACATTAGCGACAAGAATCCGGGAACTTGCCTTCTTAAATAAAGGGTTAAAGCTCACTATTGAAGATAAACGTGATGAAGGGAAGTTTAATGAGTACCATTATGAAGGCGGAATTAAATCATATGTAGAGCATTTGAATCGTTCTAAAGAAGTGCTCCATGAAGAACCAATTTTCATGGAGGGTGAAAAGGACGGTATTTCCGTGGAAATAGCTCTTCAATACAATGAAAGCTATATTAGTAATGTATTTTCTTTTGCTAATAATATTCATACGTATGAAGGGGGAACTCATGAATCAGGCTTCAAAGCGGGGTTAACTCGTGTCATTAATGACTATGCACGTAAAAATGGTTTAATCAAAGAGTCTGATGCTAACTTATCAGGTGAAGATGTTCGTGAAGGATTAACAGCCATTGTTTCCATTAAACACCCTGACCCACAATTTGAAGGGCAAACAAAAACGAAACTAGGTAATTCTGAAGTACGATCTGTAGCAGACTCTGTTCTATCTGAAAAGCTTGAATCCTTTATGTATGAAAATCCAGCTGTAGCTAGGAAAATCGTAGATAAAGGCTTGATGGCTGCGCGTGCTCGCCTTGCAGCGAAAAAAGCTCGTGAAATGACGAGAAGAAAAAATGCCTTAGAAGTTTCAAGTTTACCTGGAAAATTGGCAGACTGTTCATCAAAAGATCCTTCCATTAGTGAATTATATATCGTAGAAGGAAACTCAGCGGGCGGATCCGCAAAACAGGGGCGCGATCGTCATTTCCAAGCAATTCTGCCTCTAAGAGGAAAAATTCTAAACGTAGAAAAGGCTCGTTTAGATCGAATTCTTTCCAATGCTGAGATTGGTACGATTATTACCGCGCTTGGGACAGGTATTGGTGATGAATTTACTATTGAAAAAGCAAGATACCATAAGATTGTTATTATGACAGATGCCGATGTCGATGGTGCCCATATTCGTACTCTTATGCTAACCTTTTTCTACAGATATATGAGAAAAATTATTGAATACGGCTATATTTATATTGCTCAACCGCCATTGTATAAAATTCAACAAGGTAAAAAAGTAGAATATGCTTATAATGACCGTCAGCTTGAGGAAATTATGGCGAGTTTGCCAAGTACACCTAAACCTAATTTGCAGCGTTATAAAGGGCTCGGTGAAATGAATCCAGAGCAGCTATGGGAAACGACGATGAACCCTGATACACGTACGCTATTACAAGTAAGTTTAAAAGATGCAATTGAAGCGGATGAAACTTTTGAAATGTTAATGGGGGATAAAGTAGAGCCGCGTCGTAACTTTATTGAGGAAAATGCCATTTACGTTAAAAATTTAGATATTTGATTGGACAACAGGATGACGGATTCATCCTGTTGTTTATATGACATCTCATTGATGAAATGAGGTCAGAAGCTTTATATAGGAGGTTGGCTCCATGTCAGAACAAGAAAGATCCAATGTTAAGGAAATTAATATTAGTACCGAAATGCGGACTTCGTTTTTAGATTATGCAATGAGTGTTATTGTGTCACGAGCCTTACCTGATGTGAGAGATGGATTGAAACCAGTTCATCGGAGAATTTTGTATGCAATGAATGACCTTGGAATTACAGCAGATAAACCTTATAAGAAATCTGCCCGTATTGTTGGTGATGTTATTGGTAAATATCATCCGCATGGTGATTCAGCTGTATATGAAACAATGGTACGTATGGCTCAACCATTTAATTATCGGCATATGCTTGTGGACGGCCATGGGAATTTTGGTTCTGTTGACGGTGACCAGGCAGCGGCCATGCGTTATACAGAAGCGAGAATGTCCAAAATTTCAATGGAACTCGTACGGGATTTGAATAAGGATACTATTGATTATCAGGACAACTATGATGGTTCTGAAAAGGAACCTGCTGTTATGCCGGCTCGTTTTCCTAATTTGTTGGTAAATGGTTCATCAGGAATTGCCGTGGGGATGGCTACAAATATTCCCCCACATCAATTAGGAGAAGTAATTGATGGTGTTCTTGCTTTAAGTAAAAATCCTGACATTACAATTCAAGAGCTAATGGAGTATATTCCAGGTCCAGATTTCCCAACAGCCGGTTATATTTTAGGGCGTAGTGGAATTAGAAAGGCCTATGAGACAGGCAGAGGTTCTATTGTCCAGCGGGCAAAAGTAGATATTGAAGTGAAACCTAATGGAAAACAAACGATTCTTGTGACTGAAATTCCGTATCAAGTAAATAAAGCGAGACTAATTGAGAAAATTGCTGATCTTGCTCGTGAGAAGAGAATTGAAGGGATTACAGACTTAAGGGATGAATCGGACCGAAATGGTATGCGTATCGTCATGGAAGTTCGGAAAGATGTGAATACGAGCGTTTTATTAAATAACTTATATAAACATACATCTATGCAAACGACATTCGGTATTAACCTTCTAGCTCTTGTAGATGGCCAGCCGAAAGTATTGAATTTAAAACAATGTTTATATTATTACTTAGAACATCAAAAAGTGGTTATTCGTCGTCGCACAGAGTTTGAACTGCGGAAAGCGGAAGCTCGTGCTCATATTTTAGCGGGATTGCGAATTGCCCTCGATCATTTGGATGAAGTTATTGCTTTAATCCGTAGTTCGAAGACGACTGACATTGCGCGTGAAGGTTTAATGGAGAAGTTTTCACTTTCAGAAAAACAAGCGCAAGCAATTTTAGATATGCGTCTCCAACGTTTAACCGGTTTAGAACGTGAAAAAATTGAAGAAGAATATCAAGCGATTATGGCTCTTATTGCAGAATTAAAGGCAATTTTAGCTGATGAAGAAAAATTGCTTGACATTATTCGTGAAGAGCTTCTTGAAATTAAAGAGCGTTTTAATGATACAAGACGTACGGAAATTTTACTAAGCGGCTTTGAGAGTTTAGAGGATGAGGACTTAATTCCGGAAGAAACCATTATTGTTACGTTAACACACAATGGCTATATTAAACGTTTACCTGCTTCAACATATCGCAGTCAAAGACGGGGCGGCCGTGGTATTCAGGGAATGGGGACAAATGAAGATGACTTTGTAGAGCATCTTTTAACAACCTCAACACACGATACGCTGTTGTTCTTCACAAATAAAGGGAAAGTATATCGAGCTAAAGGCTACGAAATCCCAGAGTACGGAAGAACAGCAAAAGGTTTACCTTTGATCAACCTAATAGAGGTCGAGAAAGGGGAAACGGTTAATGCAATTATCCCAGTGAAGGAATTCGTGGATGATTGGTTCTTATTCTTTACAACGAAATATGGAATATCAAAACGAACTCCTCTATCTTCTTTTGCTCATATTCGTAACAATGGATTAATTGCATTAGGTCTACGAGAAGACGATGAGTTAATTTCTGTTCGTATGACAGATGGTAACAAACAAATTATTATTGGAACAAAAACAGGAATGATGATTCGTTTCCCAGAAAGCGATGTTCGTACGATGGGAAGAACAGCAGCAGGAGTTAAAGGAATTTCTCTACGTGCTGAAGATGAAGTCGTCGGTATGGAAATATTAGAAGAGAAAGAGGAAATCTTAATTGTTACGAAAAACGGATATGGAAAACGAACAGCTGAAGAAGAATATCGAATTCAAAGTCGCGGCGGTATAGGGATTAAAACGTGTAACGTTACTGAGAAAAACGGTGAGCTCGTCTCTATCAAAACAGTAGCGCCTGGAGCGGAAGAAGATTTAATGCTTATTACGGCAGCGGGTGTTTTAATTCGAATGGCTGTTGAAGATATTTCAAAAACAGGTCGCAGCACACAAGGTGTAAAACTTATTCGTCTTGAAGAAGCAGAAAATGAATATGTATCTACCGTTGCAATTGTTGAACGTGAAGATGATAAAGAAGAAGATGAAGAAAATCCCTCTGAAATTGTGACAGAAGAAATTGACGGAGAAGAGTGATAGAAAAGCCAGGCATAAAGCCTTGGCTTTTTTAATTATATATGAAGTCCAGTTCATTATAAATTTTACATAATAATAAAAAAGGTAAGAGTAAATAATGTTTCACGTGTAACATCATTTTCTTAATTAATCTACAAAATTAAATGGTATATAATATAAAATGATAGTTTTTTAAAAAAAGCTTGCAATTGCTCGCAATACTAGTTATACTTATTTAAGTCGACAGGGAAACACGAAAGTTGTTGACATTATGGTTTTAAAGTGATATGATATTAAAGTTGTTTCTTTAAAATCAATAGATATTGTTCTTTGAAAACTGAACAAAACAAAGCGCCAACGTTAATTTTTAAAGTGAGCACACACTATAAAAAAGTGCAAAGAGCTAATTCAAATTCTATCGGAGAGTTTGATCCTGGCTCAGGACGAA
>Ga0182746_1000601_pt1 | contig 45141 bp, 44 predicted proteins | sample eDN3rd30CBELigOP_FD_128881 | JGI IMG/M metagenome (GOLD analysis project Ga0182746, IMG submission 128881) | Enriched Organic Plus compost microbial communities from Emeryville, California, USA - eDNA 3rd pass 30_C BE-Lig OP (version 2) (version 2) ...
ATCCACATGATGGTGCGCGTGCTCGACGAAGCACGCAGCGTCGACTTCTACCGCAAGGCATTCGGCCTCGAGATCTCCCAGCGTGTCGACTTTCCGGATTTCACGCTGATCTACATGAAGGGCGAGCAGTCACCCTTCGAGGTGGAGCTGACGGTCAACAAGGGGCGCACCGAGCCCTATGCCCTGGGCGACGGTTATGGTCATCTTGCCTTTGCCGTCGATGATCTCGCCAAAGAGCATGCGCGCATGCAGTCCGCCGGCCTCGCGCCGAAAGACATCCGGCAGATGACCCACGAAGGAAAGCCGTTCGGCCAGTTCTTCTTCATCGAAGATCCCGACGGCTATAAGATCGAGGTCCTGCAGCGCGGGGGCCGATTCAGCTAGAGTGCTTCCGGAAAAGTGGGAACCGGGTCATGGCGAAGCCATGCAGGAACCAGGTCCGATAAGAAGCACGAGCAAACAATGGTCCAGAGCCGTTCTGCGTTTCCACCTAAACCGGAACGGCTCTAGTCGCATTCCGCGTTTGAAAAACGAAGGCGAAGCATCGCTGCTTCGCCTTTTGCTTTTAGGGCGGCGGATGAAGATGCGGGCCGGGCTCCTGCGTCGCCTACCAATCGGACCCGTAACCGTATCCGTAGCGCGGCGGAGGATTGCGCAGGCTCGGCGGCGTCTTCTGCGGCCACTGGGCGCCGAGATTGCGCATGTACGAGCCCTCGCTCGGCTGACACCAGATGTTGCCGTAAAAGCCGAAGGGACCATTGTAGGGTTTGCAGTCACCGCCGCGATAGGAGCGATATTCTCGCCCGGCATCGGCACTGGGTGCACCGAGGGCAACCGCCAGACCGAGCGCCAGCACGCTGGCAATCAACGTACGCATCAAACTCTCCCAACCCCATGAGCTTGCCGGGAAGGCCGGCATTTGTGGAGCATACGCGGGGGAGGTTGTTTTCGCGCTCGGAGCGACGCGAAGGTTTGGTGCAAAGGCCCATAGAAATCGCAACGGATGTTTAATCCGTGGCCGGAGCGCCGAAGCGTGTGGACCTCAGGCGCGGGACGCGCGCGCTTCGGCAAGAGCATCCAAAAGAGCGCTGCACAGCTCGCGGCGCTCGTCGTCCGTCAGAAAGCGTCCAAAGGCGAACTCGTGCCCGTGGGATGCAATGCGCAGGTCTGTCTGACCCTGGGGAGTTTCCGCCAGGCGCACCCGCGCCCAGTATGGATTGAATTCGAAGCTCTCCCGCTCGCCCGACGGCTGCACCCGCGTCAGGGTGAGGCGATGTGGCGTAAGCTCTACCATCTCGTAGAGGCGCGCCGCGCGGTAGTTCATGCGGAACGCGAAGTAGATGAGAGCGACGTCGAGGCCGAAGAAGCCGAACACCGGCCATGCGCCCATCAGTAGAAACGACATGCCCATGATGAAGCTGACGCTCCCGATGCCCATCATCAGGATGAGAAAGCCCCTCGGCCCCAGCGATCGATGTGGGTAGAGCACCGCCCTGAAGGCATTTTCGCCGTCCGCTGCATTGTGCCCAGCGGTTTCGCTTTCGGTCGTGATTGGAGCTTGTGTCAGCCCGGAGTTTTCGCTCATGTCACACACTTAGCGTGGGGAGCCTGAGTTATGAAGAGCCACGATCGGGTGGCAGGCAAGCTCAAGACGAGCAATTCGAAGCCGGGTAAACCAGGCGTTGCTCGCCAGCCGGAGGCTTCCAGCGGGGCTGCGCCGCCTGCTAAGCGGGCAAAAACCGGGACGGATCGAGGGGCCGAAAAGCGCTTTCCAGGCGACAAGACTGGCTCGGCGGCGAAAGCAGGCAAGCCTGCTCGCAGTTCTCGCACGCGCCTCAGCAAGGCCGCGATCGCGGAAATGTTCCGCCGCTTCCGCGAGGCCGATCCCGATCCGAAGACCGAGCTTGAATACGTCAACCCCTTCACGCTGCTCGTGGCGGTGGTGCTGTCGGCTCAAGCGACGGATGCCGGTGTGAACAAGGCCACGCGGGCCCTCTTCAAGGTCGCCGATACCCCCGAGAAGATGGTGCGCCTCAACGAGGAAGGCATCCGCGAATATATCAAGACCATCGGTCTTTACCGCAACAAGGCTCGCAACGTGCTGGAGCTTTCGCGCCAGCTCATCGCCAATCACGGCGGCAACGTTCCCCGCGACCGTGCCGCCCTGGAGGCGCTCCCGGGCGTCGGCCGCAAAACGGCGAACGTCGTTCTGAACGTCGCGTTCGGCGAGCCGACGATGGCGGTCGACACGCATATCTTTCGCGTCGCGAACCGGACGGGGCTCTCGAGCGGCCGCACGCCCCTGGAGGTTGAGGAGGACCTTTTGCGGGTCATCCCGTCCGAATATGCCCTCCATGCGCACCACTGGTTGATCCTCCACGGGCGCTATGTCTGCAAGGCGAGAAGGCCCGAATGTCCCCGTTGTCTCATCCGCGATATTTGCCTTTTTGAGCCCAAAACGCAGTGAGCTGATTGAGGAAAATTCGCTGACATAAATTGTGATTGCGACGAAGGTTGAAGGAAGTGCGAGCGTTTAACCTTTACAGCCCGATACCCTCTCCAAACCCCAGCGTTTACGGACATTCCTGAACGACGCTCGCTCGCAAAAGTTACCGTGGTGCTTTGCATTTTAGCGAAACCCCCTCCGTCCGCTTAAGCCACCGAATACGGATGATGCGTATCGTCTTGACCCATGGGCCACAGACATTTTTGTGGAGGGGCATTCTTTTCTATGGGTACAAAACCCGCATCCGATACTGCCAGCCGCGAGATCAGAACGATCGATACAACCTCGCTCGGCATTGAGAAGGCGACCACGGGCCTGCTCGACGAGCAGAAGCGGTCGCTCGAGCAGATCAACACCTGGTTCGAGGTTGCGCTCAACAATATGGTGCGTGGACTGTCGATGTTCGACAGCCAGCAGCGCCTCGTCGTCTGCAACAGGAGCTACCGGCAGATCTATTCGCTGCCTGAGGAACTGACGCAGCCTGGAACGATGTTGACCGACATCGTGCGCTACCACATACGCCAGGAGACGGGACGCGAGAACACTTGCGAGGAAGGACGCTTCTTCGAATGGCTCGACGAGCATCTCGCCAAGATTGCCGAAGGCCGTTCGTTCTCGCAGATCCAGCATCTTCGCTCGGGACGCACGCTGCTCGTAACCTATCAGCCGCTCGCCGATGGCGGCTGGGTCGACATCCAGGAGGACATCACCGAGAAGCGGCGCACGGAGGAGAAAATCGAATGGCTGGCGCACCATGATGCGCTGACCGGCGTTGCGAACCGCTTTCACTTCCGCGAAACCTTCGAAACCGCTCTCAAGGGGCTGGGCAAAGGCCAGTCGCTGGCGCTGCACTGGCTCGACCTCGACGAGTTCAAGGAGGTCAACGATACCTACGGCCATCCGATCGGCGATGCGCTTTTGAAAGCCGTTGCCGAGCGCGTGCGCGCAAGTATTCGCAAAACAGATTTTGTCGCCCGTCTCGGCGGCGACGAGTTCGCCATCATTCAGATGCTGGACGTGGATGCAGAGCGCTGCGAGAAGCTTGCAAAGCGCGTGCTCACCTCGATCAGCCGTCCGTATAATATTCTCGGCCACGCGATCAGCATCAGCGCCAGTCTCGGCATCGTACGCGCACCGTTGCACGGCAACTGCCCCGACGAGCTTTTGAAGAACGCTGACGTCGCCCTCTACAACGTCAAATCGGCGGGCCGCTGCGGTTACGAGATTTACAAACCCGGTTGCGCGCGCGAGGCCGAGGCGCATCGCCGTCTCGAGGCTGACGTTCAGTGCGCGGTTTGCAACAGGCAGCTCGAACTGCACTATCAGCCCATCCTTAGCCTGCGCACCCACCATGTGACGAGCTGCGAAGCGCTGTTGCGCTGGCGCCATCCGACGAACGGCCTCGTGCCGGCATCGGAGTTCCTTCCCCTGGCGGAGAAGACCGGTGCCATCGTCGATATGGGCCGCTGGGTTCTCGGCCAGGCCTGCCGCGATGCGACTCGTTGGGCCGACGAGCTGACGGTGACGGTGAACCTATCTCTGCTCGAATTCGAAAGCGGCGATCTCACCAACGTCGTGCAGGAAGCGCTCGCCAGCGCCAAGCTCCCCGCTTCGCGACTGGAGCTTGAAATCAGTGAGTCTCTCCTCGGGCGGGACAAGGGAAAAATGCGCGCGACGCTCGAGGAGCTGCAGGCGCTGGGCGTCGGCATCACGCTCGATAACTTCGGCCGCGCCAGCGGTTCGCTCAGCTCGCTGCGCTCGTTCCCCTTCAACAAGGTGAAGATCGACGGCAGCCTCGTACGCGAGATTCCCGGCAGCAACGAGAATGCAGCCATCGTGCGCGCCGTCACGATGCTCGCTGAAACCTTCGGCATGGGCACCGTGGCAGAAGGTGTCGAGACGTTGGACGAACTCAACACGGTCGCGCTCGCCGGGTGTAACAAGGCGCAAGGCTATTTCATCGGCCGCCCGGTTCCTCTGAGCGAGCTCGACGCGATGCTGTCGGAGTGCGCGCTGCGCCATTCCTTCGCCGCTTGATCGGGCGGCGCAAGCTTTCCGACGCAGCAGACGCGGCAAGACGCAAAACCCAGGCCGGCGAATTCGCCGGCCGATCTGGCCAGCCGATTTAGCTGGCCTGCCGCATGGCGATGCCCGCCGCCGCCATGTGCCGTTTCGCTTCATCGATCGTGTACGTGCCGAAATGGAAGATCGATGCCGCGAGCACGGCGCTCGCATGGCCCTCGGTCACGCCTTCGACGAGGTGATCCAGCGTGCCGACACCGCCGGATGCGATGACGGGAATGCTCACCGCATCGGCGACCGCCCGTGTCAGCTCCAGATCGAAACCGGACTTCGTGCCGTCGCGATCCATCGACGTGAGAAGGATTTCCCCCGCGCCGAGCGCCGTCACCTCCTTTGCGAAGGCGATCGCATCGATGCCGGTCGGTGTGCGCCCGCCGTGCGTGAAGATCTCCCACCGCAGCGGCTCGTCGGGCTGTGACACGCGCTTGGCGTCGATGGCGACGACGATGCACTGCGCGCCGAACTTCTCCGACGCCTCTTTGACGAACTGCGGGTTCTTCACCGCCGCGGTGTTGATCGAGACCTTGTCGGCGCCGGCATTGAGCAGCCGCCCGATGTCCTCCACCGTGCGTACGCCGCCGCCAACGGTCAGCGGCATGAAGCAGCGCTCCGCCGTACGCTCCACGATGTCGAAGATCGTATCGCGGTTCTCGTGGCTTGCCGTGATGTCGAGGAAGCACAGCTCGTCCGCGCCCGCCGCGTCATAGGCGGCGGCAGCCTCCACCGGATCGCCGGCATCGATGAGATCGACGAAATTGACGCCCTTGACGACGCGGCCGTCCTTCACGTCGAGACATGGGATGATGCGTGCTTTCAGCATGGGGACCCGTCAGCGCCGGTTGGAAAGAAGCGCGAGCGCTTCGGTGGGATCGAGGCGGCCGTCATACAGTGCGCGGCCGCTGATGGCGCCTTCGAGCATGGCATATTCCGGCCGCAGCAGCGCCTTCACGTCGTCGATGGAGGCGAGCCCGCCCGACGCGATCACGGGGATGCCCGTTGCGCGCGCGAGCTTCGCCGTGGCTTCCAGATTGAGGCCCTTCAGAATCCCGTCGCGCTCGATGTCCGTATAGATGATGGCCGCAACGCCCGCGTCCTCGAAGCGCTTCGCCAGTTCCTCCGCCGTCAGCTCCGACGTCTCGGCCCAGCCTTCCACCGCCACCTTTCCGCCCTTGGCGTCGATGCCGACCGCGATGCGGCCCGGGTATTCGACGCACGCGCGCCGCACCAGCTCAGGATCGCGCACCGCCACGGTGCCGAGGATAACCCGGTCGATGCCGCTGTCGATCCACGCCTCGATCGTCTCCATGTCACGGATGCCGCCGCCGAGCTGCGCGGGAATGGTGATCGCCTCCAGAATCGCATCGACGGCGTCGCGGTTCACCGGCTTGCCCGCGAACGCGCCGTTGAGGTCGACGATGTGCAGGTATTTGAAGCCCTGCGCCTCGAAGGTGCGCGCCTGGGCCGCCGGATCGTCGTTGAAGACGGTCGCGGCGTCCATTTCGCCGAGCTTCAGGCGCACGCACTTGCCGTCCTTGAGGTCGATGGCGGGAAATAGGATCACGTGGAGCGCCTCTCGCAATTTTTCGCGCATCCTCGGCCGTGGCGGCGGCCATCAGATCGCTGCTATTGTGCGCGATAGAGATTTTGCGGCCCGAGAAGTCAAGGCCGCGATTGAGGAGTCCCGGACGAGTTCGACGAGATGGCCGTAGCGTTTCTCCACAGCGTTCCCGCCGCCGCGCGCCGCCCGCTCACCGAAGCGGATGCGGTCGATATCTGGATCGCACGCTGGCTGCGCATCCGCCGCAAAGACCTCGTCGACCGCTACGGCTGCGATCCGCGCCGCCTCTATGAGATCTGGCAGGAGGAACGCTTCGCCGGCGCCCGCGACAAGGCGCTCGAAGTGTTCGCCGCGCGCTATCCGGGCCTTCTCGACCGCGTGGATTTCGGCCCGCACCGGCCCGTGTCGCGCACCGTCCATCCCGCTCAGCTCTCCATGTTCGAGTAACCGCTTGAACATGCTGCGGTAACGCTAACAGCGTGGAACGCGCAGGAACGACACGAGAACAAACGCTGGACAAAAGCGATGAATCGCGCGATGTTCTCTCTACGTTCGCAGCCGCAAATGCAGCGTAATCTGGGTCTAGTTTTCGCGTCATCCCCCCGTGAAAATCGACAGCCATGAGAGACGCCATGCGCACCCTTATCATCTCCTACGACCTCGCCCAGCCGCACCGGAACAAGCACGTTCTCGCCCAGCAGATCATGACCATCGGTCAATCCTGGGCGCGCCCTCTGGAGCAGACCTGGTACGTGCGGACCGATGCGCGCGAGGAGCAGATCGAAGCGCAGCTGCGCGGCCTGCTCGATCCCGAGGATGGCCTCCTGATCCAGGCGACGAAGGACGAGGCGGTGATGACCAACACCGCGCTGCGCTGGTTCCGTCAGCGGCGCCCCGGCATCGAGATGGGCGGCGACAGCAACGTGATCGCCTTCCCCGTGCCCCAGCCCTCCGAGGACGATCAGCAGGAGCTGCCGCTCGCCCTCGCCGAAGCCTGTTAGTTGCGTACGCGTCCCTCTTGCCCTCAGCCCCTCCGGTAATGCGTGAAGCGCCGGGGCCCGATCGCCCGATCGGGCCCCTTTTTTCTTTGCCGGCTACGGGTGACGGCCGAGCTTGCGTCATGCCGCGGTGATCGGCGTGGGTGGCGATCTCATCGCCACGACGTGTGGCCATCACGGAGTGCGCAGCGGGACCGCCCATATCCCACGTCATCCCGCTGCCGAGCGGGATCGACGCAAGTCGCCGTGCAGGCCACTCGCGCGAGACGGTCTCGAGACTGTCCCCCGTGGGGCGGGATGGGACCAGCATTGGCGCGTGCGTGGGAGCGGGGATTAGTCCGGCCGTTCCCCCCCGGACACAGAAAACGCGCCCCTAATTTGTGCGGCGTCGCTAAGCAGCTTTGCTGCTTTCAACGTACTGCGCCAGCTTGCCGAGCGTCTGATAACCGAATTCGACCGCGCCGAATCCGATCCCCGCGTCGCGCTGGGCCTTCGTCGGATGCAACTGCCGCAAGGTGATGACGGTCTTGCCGTCACTCTGCTCATCGAACGTGACGGTGAGGCGGAACACGCCAGGATCGTCGTCCTCGTCGGCGCCATGATCGATCTCGATCAGAAGTGGCCTTTCGATGCGCCGGAATTGCATCCGGTTTGTATATCGCTGTCCGTCGGGGGCAATCATATCGAACCGCCACTCGCCGCCGACGCGAATATCGATTGATTTTGTCTCGACCCTGAAGCCGGCGGGACCAAACCATTGCGGGAGATGGCGCGGATCAGTCCAGGCGGAGAAAACCAGCTCTCGTGGTGCGTTGATCACGCGCGAGAGGACGATCTCTCGATCGAGCGCCCAAGTGGACAGTGGTGATTCATTTTGGCTTGCGTCTGCGGGCACGGGCCTTCTCCTCCTTTTTCAGCTTCTCGACGTACATTTCCATTCGATCAAGGCGCTGCTCCCAGATCTCCCTTTGAGCCGCCAGCCAAACCTCGACGGTTGCGAGAGCTTCCAGCTGCAATGAGCAAGTCCTGACGCGACCGGTCTTCTCGGACGTAACGAGCCCGCTGCCCTCTAGAATGCGGATGTGTTTCATCAGGCTCGGCAGCGCCATATCGAACGGCTTCGCCAGCTCGCCTACGGATGCCTCGCCCTCACATAGCCGCATGACGATCGCGCGACGGGTCGCGTCGGAAAGCGCGCCGAAAACGTGATCGAGCTGCGTTGAATGGTTAGCCATAAGGCTAACTATAGCGCGGCGCTGGCTTGTGTCAATGATTGTTAGCCATGCGGCTAACTGATTGATGCTGGCGCAGCGTGGTCGACCGCGTTCCACAACCCGTGATGGGCTGGCCGCGATGAGAGAGTGCGTTGCCGCAGGGGCCCGCGCTGAAGCGAAGATGGAACGCGGAGAGGTTTCTACGTCCGCTATTTGGCTCGACGAACGAACTTCGACAGCTAATGGCCCTTCGTTGGCGGCACTACGCCCGGCAGCCCGCAAACCTGAGACAGTCTCGAGCCTGTCCCCGTGGGGAGGATGGGAGAAGTTTAAGCGCGATAAATCGGACGGGGATGAGTTCTGCTGCTCACTCTGGCTGACCTGGAAATTGCGGGTGTGGCCCGCGTAGCCGAGTTTCAGGCCCCAGTCAGACTCGCTCAACGTCGTAGCCATTAAGGACGGTGATTCCGTGCGTGCGCATCAGCTGAGCCGAGCAATCGCGGGCCGATGTTGTATTGTGAGATAATGCGTCATGAATGGCGCCTTTCGCCATGCGTGCCATGTGCATCCGTTGACGCTTGAGCTGCCCGAAGATTGGTGCGCCGCGTTCTCCTAGGATGGACGTCGCGCGGCGTGCATATGACCAGAACGTCCAGGCTTCGTGTCCTTCAGACGGATCGAAGTCCTCGACGCGGCCAAATTTTTGCATCACCCGATCAATGTTGAAGCGCGACAGCAGAAAGGTTTCGTCCTTGCCGCGGTAGCGGCGAACCAGGGCGATAGCCTCGGCAGCCAACGCCTTTGCGATCTTGCGATTGAGGTTGGCAAGTGTGCTGTCGCGCAGATACACATGCTCACCGTCGAAGCGGAAGCCGAGGTATTCGAGGCCGTTGCAGCGACGTCCCTGAATGCACTTGTACGCCAACCGACCATTGGCGGCTCGGAACACGACGGTCGATGACTTTTCGGGCTTGATGAGCAGCCGCTCGCCGGCCTGCTTGATCAAATTCGAGGCGTACGTCCGCGCACCGCTCCCCGCACGCCCATCACCGGGTAGAATGATCAGTATATCGTCCGAGTAACGAAGGTAGACGCCATGGCGGTCGCGCACAAAGCGCGCCATTTCGGCGTCGAAGTCCATCAGATAGGCGTTTGCTAGCAGGTCGGACAGCGGGGCGCCCTGAGGAATGCCGTAAGTGTTTTTGTTCGGCACGATCAGGCTGTTGACGCCGGCAATCTTGCTGCGAAACTCCGACGGCGAACAAAGCTGGAGCGGCATTTCCCGCTTGGATTTGTGATACTCCCAGCCGCCGTTGCGTCGGCGATGGGCAAAGCCGAGGCGCTCATAGGCCAAGTCACGCTCGACCTCTGCGTAACGAGTGATTGCCTTGAACACGGCCCAATGATCGTCGGGTAGGCGCTCGGTTCCGAGCAGATCGCACCAAACCCGTTTCAATCGGTCATGGTCGACGCTTTCGAAGAACTTACTGATGTCGAGGGTGACAGCGCAGCAATTGCGGAGCCGAATCGCTGCAGAGATGGCCTCGTCGGCGAAGTGGATATTGCACTTCCCGCCGCCAAGCGGCGCGGCGGGAATCTTCCGGTACGCAATGACGTTGTCGGAGAGGCCAAGTTCGAGGAGACGACTCTCGTAGCACTCTGAGAGCAAATGCCGGTAGTAGGAGTAGATGTAGGCATCACTCCTGGCGGCATAGCGAATCTTGCGCGACTTTTTTTCACTCGTCTTCGCCTTACGGCCGAATGGCCACCATTCCTCGCGGAATAGGAGTAGCGGGTAGAAGGCATGCGAGCGCACGCGGGCGGGATCAGTCGCGAGTGCCGTCGCCTCGTCGATCGACAGCGGCGCGTCGAAATGCGGGTATGTCTTCAGCCTGTCGCGCGTGAGCGCCCATTCTCCCATGCTCGCCCCCCGCGAGAGGGGACAGGAGCACCGGGCGCGTCCGGTTGTGCTCCTGCCCCGCACTGACTTTCGCGAGCAGCGTCACGCCACTCTTGCCGCGCATTCTTCCGAACAAAGTCGGTTACGCTGTCGTCGTGGCGCTTCGCGTCACATTGGGCGACCCGCCGAGGAACTCTGGAACAGGAGCATCGTTGCCGATGCAGCTATTCTGTCGTTGTCTCGCCTGGTGGCTCGACAGTCATAACATCTCACTCCGACGACAAATCGTCAGATGTGCCCCAAATGGGTATGGTTAACGGCCAATCAAGTGGTGGCTCGAGAATTTTTTAAATTGCACTTACGCCACACGCTTTTCGATGGTGGAAATTTGGCGCTGCGCAGGAAAAACTGTCCACTTCTAGCCCAGCCCCCTAAGGCCGCCACTTCAAAAAATTCGCGATCAGCTTCAGCCCGAGCGTCTGGCTTTTCTCGGGGTGGAACTGCGTGCCCGCCATGTTGCCTTGCGCGATCATCGCCGTGAGCGGCCCGCCGTAATCGGTCTCGGCAACGACGGCGCCATGATCCTCCGGCACGAAGTGGAACGAGTGCACGAAGTAGGCGTGCAGGCCATCGGGGCCCGTAGGAATGCCGTCGAGCAGCGCATGGGGATGCACGGCGTTGAGCGTGTTCCAGCCCATGTGCGGGATCTTGAGCGCGGGGTCCGCGGGCGCGATCGGGCGCACCTCGCCGGCGATCCAGTCGAGCCCGTCCGTCACCGCGAACTCCAGCCCGCGGCTCGCCATGAGCTGCATGCCGACGCAGATGCCGAGGAACGGCCGTCCCTTGCCGCGCACCGCTTCTTCCAGCGCTTCGCGCATGCCGCCGACCGCTTCGAGGCCCGCCTTGCAGTCGGCGAAGGCGCCGACCCCCGGCAGCACGATGCGGTCCGCAGTGGCCACCACCGCGGGATCGTTCGTCACCGCGATGTCGGCGTCCGCTTCGCTTTCGCGCGCGGCACGCTCGAAGGCCTTGGCCGCGGAATGGAGGTTTCCCGAGCCGTAATCGATGATGGCGACGCGCTGCATGTTGTCTGAGAGCCCTTACGCCTTGCTGTCCGCCGGCGCGTTCGGCCCGCGCAGGATGGCGTCCTTCGCCTGCGTGAAGGCGCGTTGCGTCCAGCTCGGCGGTGCCGCGGCAACCGGCGCGCTGCCCGCAGCCGGCCGCGGAATCTCCGTACGCGTCGGCAGCCACACCTCGAGGAAGCGGCGCTCGCAATCCTCCCGGTTGCGCCCCGACACCGTGCCGACGGGGCGCCAGCCGCGCCGCTCCAGCGAGGCGCTGTGCAAGGCGCCGGATTCGAATCCGAAGATGATCTGCACCGCGAGCAGGATCGCGTTGCCCAATTCCGTTTGCCCCGCAGAGCTGGCGGCCCACGCGATGAGCCCCGCAGCGCCCATGTAGATGGCAAGCTCCAGCCACATGCGCTTCACCAGCATCCACACCGGCGGCAGCGCCGCGGCATAGAACGAGAACCCGTCCCGGACGAACACGAGCTCCTCGGCGCTTTCCAGCCGATCGGCCGGCGCGTCCGGTGGCTCGAGCACGGAGTAGATGACCATGCGGTACTCTTGGCGTTCGGCTCAGCCCGTGAGCGAGCCCTTGGTGGAAGGCACACGGCCCGCCTGGCGCGCGTCCGCTTCCATCGCGGTGCGCAGCGCCCGGGCGAGGCCCTTGTAGCAGGTCTCGGCGATGTGGTGGTTGTTCTCGCCGTAGAGGTTTTCGACGTGCAGCGTGATGCCGGCGTTCTGCGCGAACGCCTGGAACCATTCGCGGAACAGCTCGGTGTCCATCTCGCCGATCTTCGGTTGCGAGAAAGCGACCTTCCAGACGAGGTATGGCCGGCCCGAGATGTCGACGGCGACGCGCGTCAGCGTCTCGTCCATCGGCAGGTGCACGTCCGCGTAGCGGGTGATGCCCTTCTTGTCGCCGAGCGCCTTCGCCACCGCCTGGCCGATCACGATGCCCGAATCCTCGGTGGTGTGGTGGAAGTCGATGTGGAGGTCGCCCTTCGCCTTGAGGGTGATGTCCATCATTGAATGGCGCGCCAGCTGCTCCAACATGTGATCGAGGAAACCGATGCCGGTCGACACGTCGAACGCGCCGGTTCCGTCGAGGTTCACCGTCGCGGTGATCTCGGTCTCCTTGGTATTGCGGGAAATTGTCGCCTGCCGCTTCAATTTAGGCCTCTTCAGGCTAGCTTGCCTCGTGGGAACCGAGCGTTTATCAGCTTGGACCGTTCCATTAAAGGGCCGCGCCACCCGGCTCGGCGGCCCTCATTCCCGGGTGCCACGCCATGCAAACCTCCGGCCCGTCGACCGAAGCCCCTGGCTCCTGGCACGCGACCACCATACTCACCATTCGTAAAAATGGTCGCGTGGTCATCGCCGGCGACGGCCAGGTGAGCCTCGGAGCCACCATCATCAAGGGCAACGCCCGCAAGGTGCGTACCCTCGGCAAGGGCGGGGTTATCGGCGGCTTTGCCGGTGCAACTGCCGACGCTTTCACGCTTTTCGAGCGCCTGGAAGCAAAGCTCGAGCAGTATCCCGGCCAGCTCACCCGCGCCTGCGTCGAGCTGGCCAAGGATTGGCGCACCGACCGGTTTCTGCGCCGCCTCGAAGCCATGATGCTGGTGGCCGACGCCGAGAGCACCCTGGTGCTGACGGGCACCGGCGACGTGCTGGAGCCGGAGCGGCAGGTCATGGGCATCGGATCGGGTGGCAACTATGCGCTCGCCGCCGCCCGCGCCCTCCTCGACCAGCCGCTCGATGCCGAGACGATCGCCCGCAAGGCGATGGCTATCGCCGCTGAAATCTGCGTCTACACCAACGACAATCTGGTGATCGAGAGTCTGCCCTCGACGCGGCAGGAATAGCGATCGGTCGCCGCGGGGAGCGTTCGGATTATGGCGTGGGTCTACCTCCTTGTGGCGGGTGCGCTGGAAGTGGCGGCAACGGCGATATTCCGCTTTGCGGGTGGCCTCACCTCCAGCCGGCTCGGCTCCACCGCCTCGTCCTTCATCGCGGGGATGAGCCTCTTCTGCCTCAACCGCTCGCTCGAAGGCGTACCCCTCCGCACCGCCTACGCCGTCTGGACCGGCATCGGCGCAGCAGGCGCGGCCATGCTCGGCGCGTGGGCCTTCGGCGAAGCGGCTCCGCAGCGCATGTTCGTCTTCGTCGGCCTCAAATTCGTCTCCGCGTAGATCGATAACACGGCTATGGTCCGCCCATGATCCGCGACGAGCACCTCGACCTCGGCATTGCCCAAGGCATCATCACCGCAGAGCAGGCTGCAAGGCTGCGTGCGCTTGCGCCAAGCGTGTCCACGGCGGCGGCGCAGGTCGTCGACGGCGGCACCGCGCTCGATCCCGACGATGAGCGCTTCCGCCTCATCGGCGGTTTCAACGACATCTTCGTCGCCATCGGCGTGTTGCTGCTCGTCTCCGCGCTCTTCAGCCTTTCGAGCACCCTGGGCTTCGGTGTCGGGTTTGCCTTCATCGCCATGGCCGCCGCGTGGGCGCTGTCGGTCGTCTTCTCCCGCCGTCTGAAGCTCGCACTGCCCGCCATCGCGCTCGCGCTGATGTTTGCCGGCGCCGGCGGCATCGCCACCTACACGATCGTCGGCGGACTGCTGCTGGCCGGTGGCGTGGCCGAAGCGGACTCGCTGAAACCCGCCTGGGCGCTGTTCAGCCTGGGCGCGGCGCTCTCCGCCCTCCTGCATCATCGGCGCTTTCGCGTGCCGATCGATACGGCGATTGCCGCCGGTGGTTTCGTGTGCGCCCTGATGGGGTTCATCGACATCGCCGGTCCCGAGTGGATGCAGGTCTATCGCCCGCTCCTGTGGGCCTTCTTCGGCGGTCTGATTTTCGTGCTGGCCGTGCGGATCGACGCCACCGACCCGCTCCGCACGACGCGCAGGTCGGACGTCGCGTTCTGGCTGCACCTGCTCGCGGCGCCGATGATCGTCAATGCCATCGGCGCGCTGTTCTTCGGGCCCGAAGGCGCGCTCGGTGTCGGCCAGGCCGTTGGGATTCTCGCGGTCTTCGCAGCCTTCGGGCTGGTGGCGCTGGTGCTGGATCGCCGCGCGCTGCTCGTCTCGGCGCTCTCCTATGCGGGCCTCGCCATCGGCTACCTGCTGTCCGAAAGCATCGCCAAGGATATTTCCGTTTCGTTGACCCTGCTCGGCCTCGCGGCCCTCGTGCTGCTGCTTTCCGTCCAATGGCGCGGCCTGCGCCGCGCGGCCCTCGCCCGGCTCCCGCTGGGTCGCATCAGGCGCCTCGTCCCACCCGCTTCCTGAACCGGCAGGCGGACGCCATATACCCCTCGGCGCCATCGCGCGCGCTCCCGCAGGATACGCAATGACCAACTTCTCTCCCCGCGAAATCGTTTCCGAGCTCGACCGCTACATCGTCGGCCAGGCCGACGCCAAGCGCGCCGTCGCAATCGCACTGCGCAACCGCTGGCGCCGCCAGCAGCTCACCGGCGAGTTGAAGGAGGAGGTTCTGCCGAAGAACATCCTCATGATCGGGCCGACCGGCGTCGGCAAGACCGAGATCTCCCGCCGTCTCGCCAAGCTCGCGGGCGCGCCCTTCATCAAGATCGAGGCGACGAAGTTCACCGAGGTGGGCTACGTCGGCCGCGACGTCGACAGCATCATCCGCGACCTCGTCGAGGTGGCGATCGCGCTCGCGAAAGATGGAAAGCGCAAGGAGGTGCGGGCGCGCGCGGAGAAGAACGCCGAGGAGCGGGTGCTCGATGCGCTCGTCGGCCCGGCATCCTCGCCCGCAACGCGCGAAAGCTTCCGCAAGAAGCTGCGGACGGGCGAGTTGAACGACAAGGAGATCGAGATTCAGGTCGCCGATTCTCCCGCCGGCGGTTTGCCGATGTTCGACATCCCCGGTGCGCCGGGCGCATCGATCGGTGCCATTAACATCGGCGACATGCTGGGCAAGGCGTTCGGCCAGCGCACCAAGCCGCGCAAGGTGACGGTGTCCGACAGCTACGACGTGCTGATCGCCGAGGAGAGCGACAAGCTGATCGACAGCGACCAGATTACGTCGGAAGCCATCGCCGCGGTCGAGAACAACGGCATCGTGTTCCTCGACGAGATCGACAAGATCTGCTCGCGCGCCGACGCCGGACGTGTTGGCGGCGATGTCTCGCGCGAAGGCGTGCAGCGCGATCTTCTTCCGCTCATCGAGGGCACGACGATTTCCACCAAGTACGGACCGGTGAAGACGGACCACGTGCTGTTCATCGCCTCGGGCGCGTTCCACGTCGCAAAGCCTTCCGACCTGCTGCCGGAGCTGCAGGGCCGCCTGCCCATCCGTGTGGAGCTGAACGCGCTGACACGCGAGGACATGCGGCGCATCCTCACCGAGCCGCAGGCCAGCCTCATCAAGCAGTACGTTGCGCTGATGGCGACGGAAAATCTGACGATCAGCTTCACCGACGACGGCATCGACGCGCTGGCGGACGCGGCGGTGCAGGTGAACTCCACCGTCGAGAATATCGGCGCGCGGCGGCTGCAGACGGTGATGGAGCGTGTGCTGGACGAGATCTCGTTCGATGCGTCCGACCGCAGCGGCCAGTCGGTCACCATCGATGCCGCCTACGTGAATTCGCGCATCGGCGACCTCGCCAAGAACGCCGACCTGTCGAAGTTCATTCTCTGATGTTGCGCAGTGACTTGTGCTCCAACCGACACATCCGTCCATAGCTTCCGCACGCTTCAGCGCACTTCCGCTTGAACGGCATACAGCTCGGTCGGTAAGTTGGCGGCATGGGGAGTAGAGTTCAGCGCACGCGTAACCGAGTAGCCGGAGCTTTGGCGCTTCTGGGCTTGGCCTTCTACGCGCTTCTCCTTCCCCTGCATCTCACTTCGCAATTTGAACACCAGCTTTTCGTAGCCGACTACGGCTTTGCTGCGCAGACGCTCTGCAGCACCGACGGCGACAATGCGGCGGGCACATCGAAGCCGCATGCACCTGCTTCAAGCTGCCCGATCTGCAAGGGCTTGGCGGCATTCCAGCTCGCACTGGCGCCGGCGCCGTCCATCGTTGCGCCGCCGACCGTCATCCGTGCGCCGATCGCGCTCGCTCTGTATGAGGATGTCGCGGGCGCAACCGCCGTCCCAGCAAGAAGCCGCGGACCACCTGCACAAGCCTGATTGCGTGGATCAAGATGGCTGTCTGCTCGCTGCGTGAGCTGCGGGCACGCCCTCGCCACGCCTCTTGCATGCAGCGTCGCAGCGCCAATTGAAGCGCGCGCGCCGAAGTAGGGTCTTGTGGAGTAACATTCATGTATCGGAGCTGTGGCGCGCCGCTCGCTTGCGCGAGCGTGATCGCAATCGTTGCAACAGTCGGTGGAAAGGCATCCGCGCAGGAGACCGTGACATCACTGCCACCTGTCGTGGTCGAGCAGGTGCCGTTGCCAAAAAAGGCCAAGAAGACGGCGAAGAAGAAATCGGCGCAGCCGTCAACGGGCACCGCCGCCGCCGCGGGTGAGGATGACCACGCCGCCATGGGCCACGGCCCAGCCGAGGTTGGTGTCGGCAATTCCGGCATGGCCGTGCCGGTCAACGCGACGCGGATGAACCGGTCGACCATCCAGTCTCAGGCACCCTCATCCAGTGACACCGCCCAGGTCATGAGCCGCGCACCCGGCGCTAGTATCTTCTCGGCGGGCGGCATTTCCAGCCTGCCGGTGCTAAACGGTCTCAACGACGACCGCGTCAAGGTGCTGCTCAACGGCATGGTCGTATCCTCGGCCTGCTCCAATCATATGAACCCGCCGCTGTCGTACATCGATCCTTCGCAGATCGTGGCGGCTGAGGTGATCGCCGGCGTCACGCCGGTCAGCAAGGGCGGCGATAGCCTTGGCGGAACAATCGTCGTTGAATCCGCCATCCCGGAATTCGCGACCGGCGATGGTGTAAAGACGTCAGGCAGCCTGTCGACATTCTATCGCAGCAACGGCGACAAGGTTAGCGTGGCAGCGACGGCCAATGCCGCGACGCGCAACATCAGCCTTGGCTATGCCGGTGCCTGGACGAAGGCCGATGACTACGAGCGTGGCGACGACGGCGCAAAGGTGCTCTCCACCCTGTACGAGGCGGCAAACCACTCGCTCACTTTCGGCGCCAAGGACGCCGACAACCTCCTCGTCGTCCATGGCACCTATGCGACAATCCCCTATCAGGGTTTCGTCAACCAGCGCATGGACATGGTCGACAACGAGGCATGGATGCTCAACGCGCGCTATGTCGGCCGTTTCGATTGGGGCCTGCTCGACGCCCGCGCCTTCTATCACCACACCAGCCACGCGATGGATATCCTCGAGGACAAGCAGCCAGGCAACATGCCAATGCTCACCAAGGACACCGATGCAGGCTACTCGGTTAAAGCAGAGATTCCGATATCCGGCGTCGACCTCGTGCGCATTGGCAATGAGTTCCATCACCAAGGCCTCAACGATTGGTGGCCGCCCGTAGCCGGCAAGATGATGATGGGCCCGGACACATACGAGAACATCAACAATGGCCGCCGCGACCGGCTCGGAACATTCGTCGAGTGGGAGCATCGCTGGGACCGTTCGTGGACCACCATGCTCGGCGCGCGCAATGACGTCGTCTGGATGGACACCGGTAACGTCCAGCCCTACAGCACCGCGAATTGCCTGATGATGATGGGCATGATGTGCATGATGCCCAACCCGGACGCAGCCGCCGCCGTAGCGTTTAACGGCAAGGACCGCGCGCGCACTGACGTTAACTTCGACATCACCGCTCTTGCGCGCTACGAGCCGTCGGCGAACGAGATCTATGAGTTTGGCTATGCGCGCAAGACGCGCTCGCCGAACCTCTATGAGCGCTATGCCTGGGGCGTCGGCAGCATGGCCACCACCATGATCGGCTGGTACGGCGACGGCAACGGCTACATCGGCAACCCCGACCTCGACCCAGAGGTGGGCCATACGCTCAGCTTCACCGCCGGCTGGCACGACAAGGCGCATCGCGACTGGATGCTTCATGTCACGCCTTACTACACCTACGTCGAGGACTACATCGACGCCGATTACGTCTCCACGCTGTCGAACCCCAACTTCGTCACTCTGCGCTTCGCAAACCACGATGCCCGCCTCTACGGTGTCAACGTGTCGGGCTCGGCACTGTTGTGGGAGAGCAAGGCGGATGGCCGCTTCGAGGTGTCGGGCGTGCTCGGTTACGTCAACGGCGAGAACCTCGACACCGGCGACAACCTCTATCACATGATACCGTTCAACGTCCGCGTGGCCCTGCAACATCGCCTTGGCAACTGGTCGAGCGTTGCCGAACTCGTCGCTGTGAGCCGCAAGTCGGAGATCAACGAGTTGCGCAATGAGCCGCAGACCCCCGGCTATGCCATCCTCAACCTGCGCACCGGCTACCAGTGGGAGAACATGCGCTTCGACGTCGGCGTCGATAACGTGTTCGACCAGCTCTACTACCCGCCGCTCGGTGGCGTCGACTGGGCTGGCTACAAAGCCGGCGGCCAGGTTGGCCGTATCGGCGCTGTTGCAGGCGAGGGCCGTTCCTTCAATGCCGGCGTTACGGTGAAGTTCTGATCAGACAAAGAAGGGGCGGCGTCGCTGCGCCGTCCCTTCGCTGCACCTTTTCAGACCTAGTGAATTCAGGCTTGCCGCGCGGCCATCGCGTGTTTCAGCACGCGCGCAAAGTTGCCGATCGCGAGCTTGTCGATGCTGGTATCGTCGAAGCCCGCGCGCTGCCAGGAACGGATGACCTTCTGCACGTCTGCGTAGCTGCCGATCGCCGGCCGTGAGATCGCGTTCATGTCCGTGCCGATCCCCGCGTGGTCGACACCCAGCCACTCGCCCAATTCCCAAAGCCGCTCCGCATAGGATTCCGGCGACGGGCCGACATCCGAGCGCATCGGCCACAGCCCGACGACGCCGCCCTTGGCCGCGATCATCTTCGCCGTTTCGAGCGTGATCTGGCGCGCCTGCCACACGGGCATCTTCCAGTTCGGCTGGCGCGTGCGTGTCACCGATGAGTGAGACCAGATGACGGGCTGCGTCGAAGCTTCGAGCGCTTGCCGGGTGGCTTCATCGGTGCAGTGCGCAAGATCGACGAGGATGCCGAGGCGGTTGCATTCGGCGACGACCTTCAGTCCCAGCTCGGTGAGGCCGCCGTGCTGCGGCCGCTCCGTCTGGAAATCGCCGAGCGCATTCTCGATGTAGTGCACGAGCTGCACGCTGCGCACGCCGAGCTCGTAGGCGCGCTCGAGCGGGGCGGGATCATCCTCGATGAGGGTCGCGCCTTCCACCGTCAAGACGACGTGCGGGTCGCCCGCGAGCGCGCGATCCACATCGTCCGGCGTCAGCGCGAGCTTGAGGTTCTGCTCGGCGAGATGCCGTTTGATCCGCGCGATATCGTCCTCGAACCACGCGCTGGCTTCGCCGCGCTTCGGCAGCCCCTTCTGCTTGATGCCCTTCGGCGTGATGCGTAGCCATGGAACGTCGCCGACGAGCGACCACGCGACGAGCGTCGCGTTGCCCGCCGCCATCGTAGGCCCGAGCGGCTGTTTCTCCGGCGAGGCGCCCATGCCGAAGAAGAACAGGTGCGCGTGCATGTCCCCGACGTAGACGGGCTTGCGTCCTTCGCCGGCAGCCGGATGCGTCAGCGCGCAGGAAGCAGCCAGCGCGCCGAGCGCAAACTGGCGCCGGTCGATGTCCATAATGACGTCGTCTCCGTTCGCCGCCGCTACTCGATGACGATCGTCGCCACGTAGTCCATCGTGCGGTTGTTGTTGTTCGCGGGCAGCAGCGTGTTCACGAGGTAGGAAGTCGGCGAATAGTTCTCGGCGATACCCGCCCAGTTGAAGCCCGTGCCGATGAGGCGCGCGCGCCAGTTCTGCCACATGCGGCCCGTCATGCCGACGTAGTAGGTTTTGAGGTTCTCGAACCGCGGCTGCATCTCCTCCGCGACCTGGCGGTGGCCGACCGACATCTTTGCGAGCCCGCTCGGGTTTTCCTTGAAGATGCCGTCGATGAGCGCGCGGCGCTCGTTCTCCGGAAGCTCGAGCTGGTCGACGACGAGCAGCGGTCCGTCGGCAAGGCCGGAGTAGCCGTTGCGGCCTTTCAGCGGCAGGATGTTGCCCGTGGCCTTCATCGGCTCCATCACCTCCTTCACGCAGGAGGGAACGCGGCTGCCCTTGAAGTCGCCGGCGGTTTTCTCCGGATCGCAATTGCGCAGCGACAGCAGCGACCAGACGAACTCCGAGCAATACATGTCGAGCGGCTTGCTCTGCGAGTTGCCCTGGCCGAGCGCGATCTGGCCGAACTGTTTGACGAAGCCGAGACCGGCGCCGGGTTTATATTTCGGCGCGTTGTAATCCTGGTTGAAGCTGATCTGGCTCGGATAGATCTTCTTCTGGTTGTCGTTGAGCCGCTTCGCCCAGGCGTAGAGATTGGTCTTCTGCGCGGCGGTGAGGTTGCGCGGGCGGATCACGTGCAGGAAGTTCAGCGTGCGATAGTGCTCGCTGGTGAGATCGCCGCGCCCGACATATTCACCATCCAGCGGATTGTCGAGATTGCGCACCGTCCCGGTGTTGTCGACATAGGCGAAGCCCGTGTGGCTGATGCCCATCTGGATGTTGGGATAGGCGCCGGCGCCGCCCCACTCCGTGCGGAACGTCAAAAGGATATCGCCCGTCTGCACGAGGCCGCTTTGGCCGAGGCGCTTGGCGAGGCCGGGGCGCTTCGCAACGATCAGGCGCAGGCCGACGTCGCCTTTCGCTTTCAGCGCATCGGGATGCTTGAAGTCGTAAAGCTTGTCGGTGGTCTTGATGTCCTTCGACAGCGGTGCGCGCGCGCTGGCCGGCACGGCGAAGTAAACGGGGATCTTGAGCTTCTTGGCGAGGTCCGCATTGGTCTTCTCATTGTAGGTGAACTCCGCCGCGGAGGCGGCGTGTACACCGGCGATGGCGGCGAGACCGCAGGCGGCCGCAACGTAGAATTTTTTCGGCAAGGACATCGGAAAGCGTCTCCCCCACACAACATTGAGAGTTGATCTAGCATGACAGCGAACGCGCCCCAACCGGATCCTGGACCATTTCCCGGCGCAGTGGACGCCGGTTCGCCGTGAGAAAATGCGGCCAATGAAAACCTAGAGCGTGCACGGCAACGAAAGCCAACCGGCGTGGCCGCCTCAAGGTGCGGCGGCGTCGAAATGGAGGCAGAGCCGGTCCGTGGGTATCGACCCCGCGATGCCCTTCCGCCATACCGAGTTGATAGACGCGAGCGTGTCGGATCTTTGCGCCGGAAGACGCGCCTAGCCGGAAGCGCCAGCGACCGGTCCTCGGATGCAATCCGGGAGCGTGTGGTCGAAACGCGGCAAATCATGGATAGATGATCCCTGCACCGCAGCCGCGATCGCCTGTCATGCAGTCTCGGCAGGGCAGCTAAGATATTGACGGTGCGACCTTACTTCGGTCGATTTTCGCGGCCAGCAACGGGGCAAGTCGCGTAGGGTGCGTAAAGCGGGGAATGATTATGCAAAGCCGGATGCGCGGTTCGTTGCGGGCCGTGCCAAGCATCGCAAGTGCTGCGGGGATCGCCTGCGCGCTGGCAGGCCTGGCGGCCGCCCCGGCCTACGCCGCCGACGGTTGCGCCGCCATCAACCGCGGCGCCGTGGATGTCGACCTCGCCATCGGTGCGCCCGCAATCGTTCGGCAGGTTATGCTCGAAGCCGAGGATATGATCGGCTTCTCCGCCCACGGCGCGGTGATTTCACTCGTGGATGGCGCGGGCGCCCCCCTGGCGCTCGTGGATGCCAGCGGCTCGTCCACCACCTTCAGGGCGCCGATGACGGGCGCGTATACGTTCCGCTTCGTCGGCGCGCAGGGCGCGTCGGCCAGCGTCGCCGCGAGCTGCACCTCGAAGCGCACGCAGGATGCAAATGCCGCCTTCCTCGACCGGCGCAAGGCGCTGTTGAGCGCACGCGAGCCCGACCGGCTTCGCATCGACCGCGCGCCGACGCCCATCGCCAACCCCGATAAGCCGCTTTCGAGCACAGTGGACCTGGGCGACGACGGCCGCGCCAAGAACGTCGAGTTCTCGGTGAGCCTGTCCGAGATCGCCGCGGCCACGCAGGGCACGAAGGTGGAGCCGGGCATCATCGATTTTTGGCTCGAAGGGCGCATGCAGAACTACGCTGCATCCTCGTCCCTCAGCTCCGGTGAGACCGGCGGCAATCTCGGCGTGCTCTACCTCGGCACGCGCTCGATGGTCACCCCGGACATCATGATGGGCGCGCTGGCGCAGCTCGATCGCGGCACGGAAACCTTCGCGCACGATGCGCCGTCGATGGCCGCGCGGGGCTGGATGGTCGGCCCCTATATGAGCATGAAGCTCGGCTCCGGCGTGGTGTTCGACGGCCGCGCCGCCTGGGGTCAGACGGCAAACGTCGTATCCAGTGGCGATATCGACGACACCCTCACCGCACGGCGGCTCGTGCGCGGCAAGCTCACCGGAACACGCGAATATAGCGGCTGGAAAGTCGCCCCGAGCGTGGGGCTCGTTTACATCGAGGACGCCGTCCGCGACGGAGCGACGGGCGAAACGAAGGGAGCGGGCGCCGGTAAAGTGGAGGTGCTTCCCGAAGTTTCGCGCCGCTTCAATCTCGACAGCACGACGTTCATCGAGCCGCGCGCCGCCGTCGGTGCGTTCGTCGGTTTCGACGAGCTCGGCGCGCTGAATCCGACGGCATCCTCGACGCGGCCGACCGATGTGCAGCTGAAGGCCGAAGCGGGCGTCGCGCTCGGTGTGAAAGATGGCTCCACGTTGCAGGCGACGGGTGGCGTTGAAAGCGGCGCCGCAAACGGGCCGGAGAACTGGCGCGGGCGCCTGCAGCTCAATATGCCGCTCGGCAATTGAGCCCTGCCGAGTTTCGCTGAGCTGAAACGCTTTCAATTTTGTCAACATTCTCCTTTCGCGTATGCAATGGAAAGTTATTTCCAGTGACCCGATAGACACGTATAGTGCCGGTTGTAGGTGATCAGCATCGGTTGTGAGGACTGCCGCTGCGGCAGCACGAGCTCCCCCGAACCGCCTTTCCGTATCGCTGATCCCCCTGCGAAGGAGGTGACGCATGGCATGCCCGAAGATCGAGGTCCGCGGAAAGAGAGTCATCTTGCTCAGCGGATTTCACGACACGGTCAAAGCAGCTCGCCCCCAGGTTGTCCTAGACGAAGCGGATGTGAAGGAAGCCCACGAGCTGCTGCAGTCCACCCGGCTGCATCCTGACGCGGTTGCCTTCGGCTTCGTCGCCGGCCGTTGGGTCCCGGCTGCCTAGACCATGATCGCTTCGGACCCTATCAGTCCGAAGCGTGAATCATCGGTCTAAGCAAAAGACCATGATCGCTTCGGACCCTATCAGTCCGAAGCGTGAATCATCGGTCTAAGCAAAAGACCATGATCGCTTCGGACCCCTATCAGTCCGAAGCGTGAATCATCGGTCTAAGCAAAAGACCATGATCGCTTCGGACCCCTATCAGTCCGAAGCGTGAATCATCGGTCTAAGCAAAAGACCATGATCGCTTCAGACCCTATCAGTCCGAAGCGTGAATCATCGGTCTAATCAAAAGACCAGAGCGGCATTGCGCGAATGGTGATCCTGCTCCAAGCCAACGCGGGCTGGCCCCGCACTCAGCCTGGTTCTTTCCCTCGAAACTCCGATCCCCAGGCCCGAAAGGCCTGGGGATTTGCCGTATTCGGAGGGCAACGCTAGATAGAGGCGAACTTCTCCCGATCCGGATGACCATGGTCCTCGCACTCGATCCGTCCGCTGATGCCATTGCGCCGCCCGCGGCGCCAGCGTCCACCAAGCCTTCGCTCGCTGGCCTCGGCCGCGAGGGATTGCGCGCGGCGCTCGCCGATGCGGGCGTTCCCGAAAAGCAGCTCCGGATGCGGGTCAACCAGCTCTATAGCTGGCTCTACGTGCGCGGCGTCTCGAGCTTCGATGCGATGACCGACGTCGCCAAGGACCTGCGCGGCAACCTCGCGGGGCGCTTCACGCTGGACCGCCCCGAGATCGTATCGGAGCAGGTTTCGATCGACGGCACGCGCAAGTGGCTGCTACGCCTGCCCGCGCAGGGCCGTGACGGCCGTCCGCCCGAGGTCGAGACCGTCTACATCCCCGAATCCGATCGCGGCACGCTGTGCATCTCGAGCCAGGTCGGCTGCACCCTCAACTGCACGTTCTGCCATACGGGCACGCAGCGCCTGGTACGCAATCTCACCGCCCAGGAGATCGTCGGGCAGATCATGCTCGCGCGCGACCGCATCGGCGATTGGCCGGGCGCTGAGCCGCCGGGCGATGGCCGCCTGCTGCCGGCCTCCGATCGCAAGATCACCAACATCGTGCTCATGGGCATGGGCGAGCCGCTCTACAACTTCGACAACGTGAAGGCGGCGATGGAGGTCGCGGCGGACGGCGAGGCTCTCTCGGTTTCCAAGCGGCGTATCACGCTCTCGACCTCCGGCGTTGTCCCGGAGATCGCCCGCTGGGGCGCGGAGACCGGCACCATGCTCGCGATCTCGCTGCACGCCGTGCGCGACGACCTGCGCGACGAGCTGGTGCCGATCAATCGCAAATACCCCATCGCCGAGCTGCTCGACGCGTGCCGCAACTATCCCGCGCTGTCGAACGCGCGGCGCATCACCTTCGAATACGTGATGCTGAAGGGCGTGAACGATAGCCTCGCCGAAGCGCGCGAGCTGGTGCGCCTGCTCGCGGGCATTCCCGCCAAGATCAATCTCATTCCGTTCAACCCCTGGCCGGGCGCGCCCTATGAATGTTCCGACTGGGACCAGATCGAGCGCTTCGCCGAGGTGGTGAACCGCGCCGGTTACGCAAGCCCCGTGCGCACCCCGCGCGGGCGCGATATCTATGCCGCGTGCGGGCAGCTCAAGTCGGAGAGCGTCAAGCAGCGCGCGAGCGAGCGCCGCGGGCTGTCCGACGTGGCGACGAGCGGCAGCGGGGCCTGACCAAACGTGTTCTGGAAGACCGCTGGACGCATCCTCATCGTCATTCCCTTCGCGCTGATCATGGCGACATTCGCCACCCTCGCGGTGCTGGTGACGCTCGGTCTGGAGCGGGCAACGGCGTTCCTCCACGTCAATCCGATGGGCGAGGAGAACGTCGAGACGGTCTTCGCGGTGATGGACCAGGGGCTGATGCTGGCGGCGAGCATCACGCTCATTCCCGCGCTGCTGATCGTGGTCGCCGGCGAGGTCGCCCGCATCCGCTCCTTTGCCTACTACGTGGTCGGCGGCGGAATAGCGCTCGCAGCCATTCCCCTGCTCGCCCGCTATGGCCAGGGCGGAACGATCGACGCGCCCGAGGCGCTCGTCTGGCAGGTGTTCGCCACCGCGGGCTTTGCCGGCGGCTTCGTCTATTGGCTGATCGCCGGCCGCAACGCCTGAAGCTTCGATGCCAACGTCGGCGCTTCCATCGGCTCCCTCAGCTCCGGCAGGCTTGCGCGCTCGCGGCATGAACGTCATCCCGGCGCAGGCCGGGATCTCCGCAACTCGCCACGGCAGATGTCGGTGAGGGAGAGGCACCGCTCACGCCCACTCCCCAGGAGTACGTGCAGGACACTAGCGTGGATGGCGGCCGCCGCCATGACGGGGTTTTGGACGAGGTCCTGCCCCCTCTCGCACCCGTCACCCCGGTTGCGCGCCGGAAGCGTGGCGCGGCCGGTGCCCGCCATTAGGCAGATGCGGCGTTTTTCGTTGAGATAAGCAACTTAACGCCTGTAAGCTGCGGCCAACTTGCAGGGAATCTCGGCCATGCTCACGTTGCTGCGCGTTCTTTTGGGCTTCATCATCGCTTGCCTGGTGGCGGGCGCAGTGACGGTGGCCTTCATCGTCACGCCGTGGGATCTTGCGGCCCTGCCGGCCGACGCCCAGGCCGAGCGGCTCGGCAACGCCGGTGTCCTCGCCCTCCTCACCGCCACGCACTCGGCGATTTTCTCGTTTCCATTCGCGCTGTTGGCCATCGGCGCCGCCGAACTCTGGCGCGTGCGCTCCTGGATCTACTACGCCTCCGTGGGCGTCATCATCGCGCTGGGCGGCTTCTCGGCCGAGTACCTCAACGAGGTGCCGGGCGAGCCGTCGATCCTGAACAACTACGCGTTGGCCGCTTTCCTGGCGGCGGGCATCCTCGGCGGCCTCGCCTACTGGCTGTTCGCTGGCCGCTGTGCGGGGCGCCGGCGCGGCAGCGCGCCCCCGCCGGCGGAGGCGAAGAGCGACGATACGCAGCCGGTAGCCCAGGCCACCTGAGCCGCGCTGAGAGACACTTCCCGCCATTGCCGGATCGTTAGCCAAGAGCAGGCTGCTCGGCGCGAGACCGCGCAAACCTGTTGTTGCGGCGCAACAATCGGGTTAGCCTGCCTGTCCCAGTGGCTGCGCAGGGCAGGCATGAAAGAAAAGGCACCCCGCATGCTCGATCCGGAACTGCAGCAGCGCTTCGCCCGCAGCTGCGCGGAAGCGGCCTTTGGCTATTCGGCGGCCAGCGTCGCCGCCTACGCTGCCTTCGCCGATCAGATGCTCGGGTTCTGGTCTTCGGTTCTGGGTGGTGGCGCGCCGGGCAAGACCGAGCCGCGCAGCGAGCTTTGGCGCTGGCCCATGCCGCTGATGCCAGCCGATCTCTTACCCGCACCCAAGCCCGCGCCGGCCCCCGCAAACCCGTTTGCGAGCCTCCCGTTCAATCCGTTTGCCTGGGCGCTCCCGGCAGCACCCAAGCCCGTGCCGCCGCCAAGTCCGCTCGCCAATCCGATGATGGCTGCGCCCATGGCGGCGATGGCGATGTTCACCGAGGCGGTGACCGGCGCAATGAGCGCAATGAGCGGTGCGCCGGTCAAATCCATCGCCGACACCGCGAACCCGATGACCGCGTGGCTGTCCATGTTCCCGTTCGCGAAGCAGTCGGCCGCCTGGCCGATGGCCGTCGTGATGATGTCGTCCGGCGTGCCGCACGCGGTTGCCTGGCCGACCGCGGAGGCCAACGTGGCCGCGCTCGATGCGGCGGAGGCGGCGCGCCAGTCCTTCAAGCAGGCCTTCGCCAGCCATCAGGCGGGCGACGGGCACGCGGCGGGCGGCAGTGTCTGGCCACCGCAGGCGAACTTCCTGACGCTAATGGCCATGGTGCCGCTGAACATCGGCACCATGTTCACGGCCCTGAAGCTATCCTGAAGCTATCCTGACTGCGGGCACGAGCTTTCAGCCGGGGCCGAAATGGCCGCCGTCGCGCGCATATGAATGCAGCGTGCGATCAGGCCGCTTTTTTCGCTAGCTGATGGTGCGGGCGCAGGCGGCAGTGCGCGCGGCGTACCTTGCCGGCCTTGGTGGTGACCTGCTTGCGCCACAGGCACTCGGCCTTGGTCCCGCAGGCATTGATGTCGAGACCGACGCAGACCGACGGCGGCTTTTTCTCGGTGGCCTTCTTGGCCGCGGTCTGATTGTCGGCCGCCGCAACGGCGCCGGTGAGCACAATGCAGATGGCGATGGCGGCTGCAGGTACGCGCCAGAAGTGGGTACGCATGCGTCGGAACTCCCCCGAAAAGACAAACACCCATCGCCCAACGTTTAGCACCGCCCGCGGATGCGCGCCATTCGGTTGCGCCGATCATGGTTGACCGCACAACCCTGGCCCGTCTCCGGCGCAGGCGGCAAGCCTTGCAGGCCGATAGGCTGCGCGCTGAGGGCCCGCGCAAAGCCCACGGCGAATAGCTTTTCGGACGCCGCGCGCGTCTAGGGCGACGCGGTGTCCCTATGGCCTTGGCGGGCGAAATTTCGTACAGGCGGTCAGTCCGCAATCCAAACGAGCTCCCCATGACCTCCCATCCCAAGCCGATCAAAAAGGTCGTGCTCGCCTACTCCGGCGGCCTCGACACCTCGATCATCCTCAAGTGGCTGCAGCAGACCTACGGCGCGGAGGTCATCACCTTCACCGCCGATCTCGGCCAGGGCGGAGAGCTGGAGCCCGCGCGCGAGAAGGCGCTGATGCTCGGCATCAAGCCGGAGAACATTTATATCGAGGACCTGCGCGAGGAGTTCGTGCGCGACTACGTCTTCCCGATGTTCCGCGCCAACGCCCTCTACGAGGGCATCTACCTGCTCGGCACCTCGATTGCGCGCCCGCTCATTTCCAAGAAGCAGATCGAGATCGCGCGCGCCACCGGCGCCGACGCGGTCTGTCACGGCGCGACCGGTAAGGGCAACGATCAGGTGCGCTTCGAGCTGTCCTACTATGCGCTCGAGCCCTCGATCCGCATCATTGCGCCGTGGCGCGACTGGGAGTTCAAGAGCCGCGAGGACTTGATCGCCTTCGCCGAGCAGAACCAGATTCCGATCGCCAAGGATAAGCGTGGGGAATCGCCGTTCTCGGTCGACGCGAACCTGCTGCACTCCTCATCCGAAGGGAAGGTGCTCGAGGATCCGAACGTCGAGCCCCCGTCCTATGTGTTCCAGCGCACCCTTTCGCCGGAAGAGGCGCCCGACAAGGCGACCGTCATCACCATCAGCTTCAAGAAGGGCGATCCGGTCGCGATCAACGGCAATCCGATGAGCCCGGCGAACATCCTCGCCACGCTCAACGATTACGGCCGCGACAACGGCATCGGCCGCGTCGATCTCGTCGAAAATCGTTTTGTCGGCATGAAGTCGCGCGGCATCTACGAGACGCCCGGCGGCACCATCCTCTGGCATGCGCACCGTGCCATCGAGTCCATCACCCTCGACCGCGGCGCCATGCACCTCAAGGACGAGCTGATGCCGCGCTACGCAGAGCTCGTCTATTACGGCTTCTGGTTCTCGCCCGAACGCGAGATGCTGCAGGCCGCCATCGACAAATCGCAGGAGCACGTCGAGGGCGAGGTGACGCTGAAGCTCTACAAGGGCAACGTCATCGTCACCGGCCGCGAGAGCCCCAAGAGCCTCTATTCGTCGACGCTCGTCACCTTCGAGGACGACAAGGGCGCCTACGACCAGAAGGACGCAGCGGGCTTCATCAAGCTCAACGCGCTGCGCCTGCGCACCCTCGGTCAGCGCGACCGCAAAGGCTGATAGCGTTCATCGCCGAGGGGCTGCATTCGCGGCTTCTCGGCGACGCATCCAGCAGCGCGTACGATCAAGCGGGTCTTCCAGTTTGTGCGGTGGTAAGTCGCTACGTGCCGGCGCACGGGGCAGACGCATCGCCGCCTCAGCCCTTCCCCATCCAGGCTTCGAGCCTCCTCAGCGCACGGCTATGCTTGCTGCCGGGTAAACGGGAGAACGGTTGAACGTCGTTTCATGCCCGCGCGTTGTGGTTCTCCGGCGCAGGCCACGAACTCCAGGCACGTGCACGCGTTGTCGTGCACTGTTGCCAAGGAGAACGACGATGCTGAAAAATCAAATACTCATCGGAAGTATCGCGGCACTGGCACTCGGGCTTTCAGCGGTTGGAGCAGCTGCCCATGGCGGCGGTGGTGGTGGCGGAGGCCACGGCGGCGGCTTCGGGGGTGGCGGCGGCTTCGGTGGCGGCGGCGGCTTCCACGGAGGTGGTGGTGGCGGCTTCCACGGCGGAGGTTTCCCAGGCGGCGGCATCCGCGGCTATCGCGGTGGCGGATACGGCCACTACCGCGGCCGCGGCTTCGTCGGCCCGTACTTCTACGGCGGCTATTACGACGACGACGACTGCTATTGGCGCCGTGGCCATTTGATCTGCCCCTACGACTGACGCCGCGACATCGAAGCCGAGCGGTCTGTAAGTCCCGCCCCGTGCCGGACGCCGGAGGCGTGGCGGTAGCGAGCCCAGCTACGCCTTCGGTGCATAAAGCCAACCGCGCAATGGCCGCTTCCGTTATGGCGGTGCGCGGCGGATGCTTCGAAAAGTGTTCGAAGTGGCGACACCGCGACGTGGCGTAGATCCCGGCCTTCGCCGGGATGACGTCGAGTGCGAAAAGGTGGAGGTACACACGCCGCGGACGCAGGCGAACGAGCGTCAGCTACACGCCTGCTCCGCTTCGCCATGACACCGGGACGACAGACCTTCGTCAGGATGACAGCGCGGCTGGAGGTCCCAGCGTCCGCCAGCCGACGGCGGCGTGCTTCGCCCGTAAACCGTCATGGCGGCGAAGGCCGCCATCCACGCAAGCCTCGGGATCTGCGACGCTTAGAGTGAACGTGCATTCCAAAGGCAGCAGGCCGCGAGCTGGGCCGCCAACCGATGTGTGCGGAGCCGGTCGATCGCCGCTGGAGTGGATCCTTCGAACCGCCATGCGGCTCATTTGACGCGACCGCTTAGCGCTTCGGCCTGATTGGGTTCGAAGCGATCACAATCTAAGCCGCCGCGGTGGGCAGCGGCGCGGCCTTCGGACGATCCACCTGGGGGCGCGGCCACTGCTCGGGAAGCTCGCAGAGCCCGCCGCCCATGTAGATCTGATGCCAGAGCTGCGTCGAGAGCACGCCGGTGAGGCCCATCTTCAGGAACACGTTGATCTTGTCGCCCTTGCCCGCGCCGATGGCTTCGTAATCGCGCAGCACCGTCTCGGTATCGAAATAGCCGGTGCGGTCGAGCGCCTCGCGGCTCATGAGCTGGCGCACGTAGGGCGGCGGATCGATGAAGAACGATTCCGCCAGCGGCGCGCGGAACATGCCCTTCTTGCGAAATGCCGCTTCCTTCGGCAGCAGCCGCGAGGCCGCGAGACGGAGCAGGTATTTGTCGCGCAGCAGCCCGCGCAGCTTCCAGCGCGGATGCAGTTGCGACACGTAGGAGATCACGTCCTCGTCGAGGAACGGATAGCGGGTCTCGACACTGTTCGCCATGGCGACCCGGTCGCCCTTGTGATTGAGCAACAGCCCCGGAAGGTGAACCTTGTAGCCGTAATAGAGCGACTGATTGAGCGGATCCCAGCGACGCACGCGCTCCGTATCCACCGGCACGTCGTCATAGGCGATGTAATCGCCGAGCTGCGCTTTCGTATCGCCGCTGAAGTAGCGCGCACGCGATTGCGCGACGAGGTGATAGAGCAGCGTCTGCGCATGGGCGCGGCCGAGCTTCTCGTCGATGTGCTTCAGCTGCGCGTTGCTCATGTGCGGCGCCATGCGCATCCGGAACAGCCGGTTCAGCGCATCGGAAGCGTGCATGCCGCCGACGTCCATGAAGTAGCTGAGCTTGCGCAGCTTGAACCATATATAGCCGGCGAATGCTTCGTCCGAGCCCTCGCCCGTCAGCGCCACCTTGTAGCCCTGGTCGTGCACCTCCTGCGCCAGGCGCCAGAGCGCCGCGCACGAGGTATCGATCACCGGGCTGTCGGCCGACGCGATGAGCTGGGGATAGGTGTTCGCGATGACGGTGCTGTCGGAGCGCAGGATCGTCGGCTGGCTGCCGATGGCGCGCGCCGTGAACAGCGCATCCGACGTCTCGTCGAGACCCTTTCCGGGAACCTGGATTGTGAAGCTCGGCACCGGCGAGCCGCGCAGCTTCGAGGCGGTAGCGAGCACGTAGGCGGAATCGACGCCGCCGGACAGATAGCCGACGACCGGCACGTCGGCCCGCAGCCGGATGTCCACCGCGCGGCTGAAGCGCGCTTCGAACTCGTCGATGAGAGACGTGGGATCGCGCGCGTCGATCTCCTGGCCCGCATCCGGAAAGTCGAGATCCCAGTAGCGGCGCTCGACGATCTCCGCGGGGCGGCCGTCGGCGCGGAAGGCCATCTTCAGGTAGTGGCCGGGCAGCAGCGAATTGACGCCCGCGAACATCGTGCGCCGCGTGCCCATGGCGAAGAACGTGAACACCTGATCCATGCCGCGGGGATCGAATGCGGCCGGCACGCCGCCCGCGAGCAGCGCTTTGATCTCCGATCCGAAGTAGACCCAGTCACCCTGCCGGCTCCAGTGCAGCGGACAGATGCCGACGCGGTCGCGCGCGAGAAACACCGTGCGCTTGGAGAAATCCATGAGCGCGATCGCGAACTGCCCGCGCAGCTTCTCGAAGACGTCCTCGCCGTATTCCTCGTAGAGGTGCACGATGATTTCGGTGTCGGTGTGCGTACGGAAGACGTGGCCCTTGGCCTCCAGCTCCGCCTTCACCTCCGGATAGTTGAAGAGCTCGCCGTTGTAGACGACGCCGACGCTGCCATCCTCGTTGAAGATCGGCTGCGAGCCATCGCCCAGCCCCACGATCGAGAGCCGGCGGTTTGCAAAGCCGATGCCGGGGCGGAAGAGATAGCCGTCCTCATCGGGACCGCGGTGCACGAGCGCGTCGGCCATCCTCCGCACGACGCCGGTCTCCGGCTGGCGCTTGCCCGTCAGATCGATGATTCCAGCGATGCCGCACATAAGTCCTCGTATGGGTCGGGAATGGGCGCGAATCGGCCCAAGGGTCTAAGTCCACCTTGGCCAGGTAAAGGGCCGGTTACGCAACGTTGCAAAAGGGCGCCGGCCGGCTGCGGATCGTTGCCAGAACAACCCGGGAGATACAAGAGACTGCCCGGAAAACATGCTTCAAAAGAGGCCGCGCGACTTGAGGCTCTCGTGTCCGTCGCGGCCTACGATGATGTGATCATGGACAGAAATGCCTAAGGGAGCCGCGGTCGCGACAATATGCTTCGTCATGTCGATGTCGGCCCGCGAGGGTGTCGGATCGCCCGACGGGTGGTTGTGAACGAGAATTATCGCCGTTGCCGAAAGCTCCAGCGCACGCTTCACGACCTCGCGCACGTAAACGGGAGTGTGGTCGACCGTGCCCTGCTGCTGCACCTCGTCGGCGACGAGGCGGTTGCGCTTGTCGAGGAACAGGATCCGGAATTGCTCACGATGCTCATAGCGTTGCGCGGCGAGCAGATAGTCGATCACCTGCCGCGATGACGCGAGCACCGGCCGCTGCACGATCTCCGACTGCATGAGGCGCAGCGCCGCCGCGCGCACGAGCTTCAGCTCGGTGACGACGGAATCCCCGACGCCGTGCACCTCCTTGAGACGGCCCTCCGGCGCGCTCACCACCTCCGCGAACGTGCCGAAGCGGGCAATCAGCCGCTTGGCGATGCCCTTCGTGTCGCGCCGCGGCAGCGCACGGAAGAGCACCATCTCCAGCAGCTCGTAATCGGGGAGCGCGTCCGCGCCGCCTTTGCGGAAGCGCTCGCGCAGGCGCTGCCGGTGGCCGCTATTGTCGATCAGCGGTGCTTCGAGAAACGATCCCTGCGGGCTGGCGTCTGCGCCTTCATCGCCCCTGTCGCGATCCGGCATGGCGCGTGCCCGCTCGCCTATTCTTCGAAGCGCGGGAAATAGATCCCGGCGGGCGAGTGCGTGAACACCTCGTATCCCGTTTCGGTCACGCCGATGCTGTGCTCGAACTGGGCCGAGAGCTCGCGATCGCGCGTCACCGCCGTCCAGCCGTCGGGCAGGACCTTCACGTGCGGCCGGCCGAGGTTGATCATCGGCTCGATGGTGAACAGCATGCCGGGCTCCAGCACGATGCCTTCGCCTTCCTCGCCGTAATGGAGGATGTTGGGGCGGTCGTGAAAGATGCGCCCCAGGCCATGGCCGCAGAAGTCGCGCACGACGGAGCAGCGCTCGCTTTCGGCGTAGGCCTGGATCGCGGCGCCGATGTGCCCGGTGGTGGCGCCCGGACGCACGGCGGCCATGCCCCGCTGCAGCGCCTCGTAGGTGACGGTGATGAGCCGCTCGGCCTTGCGCGAGATTTTGCCCACCGGATACATGCGCGAGGTATCGCCGTGCCACCCGTCGACGATCAGCGTCACGTCGATGTTGATGATCTCGCCTTCGCGCAGCGGCTTCGGTCCTGGAATGCCGTGGCACACGACGTGGTTGATCGAGGTGCAGATCGCCTTCGGAAAGCCGCGATAGTTGAGCGGCGCCGGATAGGCGTTGTGGTCGAGCGCGAATTGAAGCGCCAGCTCGTCCAGCTCCTCGGTGGTGACGCCTGGGCGCACATGCTCGGCGAGCATGTCGAGCGCGGCAGCCGCAAGCTGACCGGCCTTGCGCATGCCTGCGAAGGCTTCCGGTCCGTGCAGCTTCACCTTTCCGTCGCGCGCGGACGCGCGGTCGACTTCGACATTCGACATTTGATTTCCTGGGCCGCCTGGAGACCAATCGCGGTGGGGCCGATGGCGTGAATGTAGTGCAAAAAACGCGGCACGCAATAAACGTGCGGCGCGCCTTTGGTAAAGCGCGCCGCAGCAAAAGTTCGAATTGTTCCGGAAAGCCGGCCTAGAGTGCTTCCGGAAAAGTCGGAACCGGTTTTCCGATAAGAAGCACGGCCAAACAATGGCCTAGAGCCGTTCTGCGTTTCTACCTAAACCGGAACGGCTCCAGTATCAGGCCTTGGCCTCTTCCTCGGCCGGAACTTCCGCAGCGGAAGCTTCAGCGATCAGCGCCTGGGCCTGGCTGATCCAGTTGTCCTTCTCGATGCGGCCGCCGAGCTGCAGCGTCTCATCGAGGTTGGCCATGTCTTCGTCGGAGAGATTGGCGATCTGCTCCAGCTTGATGGCATTGAGGTGGCGCAGGCGGATCGCGAGATCGGCGTCGATGCCCTTGATCTGCGTGAGATCGTCCGGCTCGCCCTTCTGCTTCTTGAAGCCCTTCCAGGCGGTGTTGAGGCGGCGGGCGCGCGCATCCGAGCGTTCGGGGATACGGGCGGCCTTACCGCGGCGGCCACGCAAGTAGTAGAGCTTCGCGCGGCGGACTTTACCGCGGCGGATCACCTCGATCTCGGCGATGTACGGCGAGTAGATGGGGAACACGCGCTCCACACCCTCACCGTAGGAGATCTTGCGGACGGTGAAGCTCTCGTTGATGCCGCCGCCGGAGCGGCTGATCACGACACCCTCGTAAGCCTGGGTGCGGACGTTGCTGCCCTCGATCACCTTCACCATCACCTTGACGGTGTCTCCGGGGCCGAACTCGGGCACGGCGCGCTTAGCCGTTACGGCGCTGATCTGCTCGCGCTCGATCTCTTGGATGACGTTCATGGGGCACCTTGACCGTAAAAACCGTAGAAACAGGCCGTCGAGGCTCGGCGATCGGCCGGCACCCCCTAACGGCAGCCTTGGGGAATTTGCGGCGGTAATAGACGATATGCAGGGGGTTGTCGATATGGTCGGAGGCGATTTGTCGCCCGCCCGGGCCTGCACGCGAGGGTGCCATTGTCGCGGGCCTTGCCGCGTTTGCCCGCCGCGGCAGGGGCACAGCCCGTCGGCACCGCCGTTTACTGGAAATCCGCGCCCCGTCGCTCGTGGCTCGAAACCGCGTGCTGCGTCTTTCCCGCCGTTAAGACTTTCGGACTGTCGGCCGGCGCTGCAGGAGATCCGGGCGCCGCGCGGCAGTGATGCGCTCGGCCTCCGCGCGCCGCCACTGCGCGATCCGTTTGTGATCGCCCGAGAGCAGCACCTCGGGGATCGAGCGGCCCGCCCATTCCCGCGGCTTGGTGTACTGCGGATATTCGAGCAGACCGCCCTCGAAGCTTTCCTCGCTCAGCGATGCGGCTCCGCCGATGACGCCGGGGAGAAGCCGCACGCAGGCGTCGAGCAGAACCATGGCGGCGATCTCCCCGCCGGAGAGCACGTAGTCGCCGATCGAAACCTCGCGCATGTTGCGCCCGGCGATGACGCGCTCGTCGACCCCTTCGAAGCGGCCCGCGAGCAGCATGACGCCGGGGCCGTCCGCCAGCTCCGCCGCGAGCGCCTGGGTCAGGGGCTCCCCGCGCGGCGAAAGGTAGATGAGCGGCGCCGAAGGCTCGTCGACGCGCGCCTGATCGATAGCCGCCGCGATCACGTCGGCGCGCATCACCATGCCCGCGCCCCCGCCCGCCGGCGTATCGTCGACGGCGCGATGGCGACCGATGCCGAACTCCCGCAAGGGGAGCGCCGCGAGGGTCCACACGCCCGCATCGAGCGCCTGGCCGACGAGCGACACACCGAGCGGACCGGGAAACATTTCCGGGAACAGCGTCAGCACGGTCGCACGCCAGGAAGGCCGATCGCTTTTCTCAGGAAAGTGCGCCACCACTCACCACCGCTGTCTTTTTTGAACGGGCGCCGAAGCGGCCGGCGCTGGAACCGGGTTGCACTCTACCGGTCATCACCGGCGCTGGGCACCCTTTTGCCATCCGCGTTTGCCATCCGCGGGCTTGCCCGGAGGATGGCGACAACGGCTGCGCCAGGCCGTACGGCGACAAGTGGTCTCGGCGCGAACGCCGGCCGGACCGAAAGCGCGTCAGACGCCCTCGACGACGACCATGTGCAGCACGCCCGCGCCCTCGCGCAGCTTGCGCGCCTCGGCGTACTCCGGCGATGTCGCATAGCCGAGCGCCTTGTCGTAGCTCTCGAACTCGATCACGACGTTCCGCGCCAGGCCGTCGCCCTCGATGATCTGCGCCTGCCCGCCGCGCACGATCGGCTTGCCGCCGAACTTGTCGAGGGGAATCTTGGACTTCGCGACGTATTCGGCCCACTTCTCCGGGTTCGTCACCTCGGCGCGCACGATCACATAGCCCTTGGCCATCGCAGTACTCCTCCCGTTTTGGTTTGCAGCCGGCGTCAGCGCGACGCTTCGGCCTCGCGGATGTGGTTGATGAATGTTTCTGCGGCAAGGCGCGGATCGTCCGCCTGCGTAATCGGCCGTCCGACGACGATGTGGCTGGCCCCCGCCTTGATGGCGTTGTCGGGCGTCGTAATGCGCTGCTGATCGTCCGTCGCGCTGCCGGTGAGGCGGATGCCGGGCGTCACGATGAGGAAATTGGAGCCCACCGCATCGCGGACGCGCCCCGCCTCCTGGCCCGACGCGATGACGCCGTCGAAGCCGGCTTCGTAGGCGAGCTTGGCGCGCTGCACCACGAGGTCGGCGGGGCTGAAGGATGAGCCCTGCTGCTTGAGGTCGTCGCCGGTGAGGTTGGTCAGCACGGTGACGGCGAGCAGCTTGAGCTTAGCCCCGCCGCGCCCGGCGACGGCGGCGCGCATCGTCTTGAGGTCGTGCCCGTGCACCGTCAGCATATCGACGCCGAGCTCGGTGACGTTCGCAACCGCGCGCTCGACGGTGTTGCCGATGTCGAGCAGCTTCATGTCGAGGAAGACGTGCTTGCCTTCGCCCTTCAGCGCGCGGGCGAGATCGAGGCCGCCTGCGAACAGCAACTCGAGCCCGACCTTATAGAACGAGACCGTGTCGCCCAGGGTAGCGATGAGGCGCTGCGCCTCCTCGAGGGTCGGCATGTCGAGGGCGACGATGAGGCGGTTCTTGGCGGTGGGATGGCTCATCGATCGGATGCTGCGTTCTTCGTGCAAAGGTCTGCGGGGATTCTAGCCCAATAGGACCGAACGATCGCTGCCCCTCCAACGTCATCCCGGCGCAGGCCGGCATCTACGCCAGCTGCAGCGGTTGAGACGCCAGATGCGGCGTGCGCTTAGCCATGCAGCACGTGGGCGCGGGGCGCAAGGGGCAGGAGAATTTGGCCCAGCCCGTCTATCAATCGCTGAAACTGTAGTTGATGCCGACCCGGGCGATATTGGCGGTGATGTCCGAGGAGGTCTTGAAAGGACTGGAAATGATGGAGCAGGCGGGGATCACCGTGCAATCGACGGTACTCGCGGCGGTGGCGTGGCCGAGATCGACGTAGAGGTACTCGCCCTTGACGGACCAGGATTTACCGAGAGCGAGTTCCAAGCCGCCGCCGATGGTATAACCGGCCTTCGTCTCGCGGTTGCTGGAACCGCCCCTGCCGATTTGTGGGCCCGTATCGGAGAACGAGTTCCACACCTTCACGTCACTGACCGCGAGACCGCCGGTCGCGAAAAACATGAGGTTCTCCGAGGCAAGCCAGCCTACGCGCCCGCGCGCGGTGAAAAGCCAATCGGTCGAGTATGATGTGCGCACATTGTAGTTCCAGCCCGGATCGGACGGGTAGGCGATATTGGCGGCGCCACGCCCTCCGCTTAGATCGAGCGCGCTGAAGTCTACATCCGCACCGGCGACGAACCGATCGAAACGCCGGGTGGCCCCGAGTTGGATGCCGCCGGTGAATGACCGCGAGTTGGCCTTCCCGCTGCTGTCACGCGCGACGGAAGCAATATTGGCGTCGCTGCTGAAATAGCTGGTGGGAGTAGTCGCACCTGCATCCGTGTTGAAGTCTGCTTGGCCCCAGGCGCCGCCGGCGAAGGCGCCGATATAGTAGCCATCCCAGGGATCGGCGAATGCGGCCGTTGAGACCATAAGACCTAGCGCCAGCGCCAGACCCGTCCGAGAGGTCGCGTAAATTCGCCCTGCCATAGTCGCCCCCCGGAGCTGCAAAAATTGACCAAACGCGAGTGACGCTTGGGCAGCGCGGAAATGGCCGGCCCGCAAAATAAGCGATCGAACGAATCAGTCACTGACCGCCAAAAATATCCAGCGGAGCCTATGGTTCAGATGTTCTCTCCACAACCCAGGATGGTGTGATCCTTATGGGGTTGTGGCGATCCGGATACATCGTTCAGGAGATGGGATTGGCCTGATCAGCCATGCAAAACATGGGCTGCCCGCGCAAGCTTTTGGATCAGCGCCTTGAAAATTTCCTGGCTGTCTTTGTTCTTGAGGTGCCCGTCTTCGCCGAAGGCGTCTCCCGCCCGCGGCACCGCGAACTGGTCCGGCAGCACGAGGGCACCGAGGCCCAATTCCAGCACCTGCCGCACCGTGGTGAGGCTGCGCAGCCCGCCCATGCCGCCCGGCGAGGCGGACCCGAGCGCGAACACGCGCGTCTTATAGACCTCCGCGCCGCTCGGCTCGGGCGCGCGCACGCGGCTCACCCAATCGATCGTGTTCTTCAGGAGCGGGGTTATGGAGGAGTTGTATTCGGGGCTGGCGATGAAGACGCCGTTGTGGGCGGCCATCAGCTCCTTGAACTTGTAGGCGTTCTCCGGCGGCCCATCGAGCGCTTCGATGTCGCCGTTGAAAAGCGGCATCGGATAGTCGCCGAGATCGGCGAACGTCGCCGCGATGCCGTTGACCTCGGCGATCGTCGCGCCGAGGCGTGCGAGCTTTTTGTTGAAGGAGCCGGTGCGTTCGGAGCCGGCAAAAAACAAAAGCCTCACCCCGTCCGTCATGCCGATGTCCCGATATCGCAGCTCGCCGGAGTTCGCGAACGGGGCCGAGAGCGGGCTTCGCAATCACGGGCGATCGAGGAACCTCGGAAGTTGCCGCGATTGAAACAGCGAAATCCGCCCGGCAGATCGCCGCCAAAGGTCGCGAATTTCTCGATCATCCCGCGCGCCTCAGGTGCCCTTGCCCTCGAAGAAATCCTTCACGCGGGCAAAGAAACCTGCGCTCTCGGGGCTCGTTTCCTTGTGGCTCTCCTGCTCGAACTCCTCGAGCAGCTCGCGCTGGCGCTTGGTCAGGTTCTTCGGCGTTTCCACCTCGACCTGGATGTACATGTCGCCGTGCACCTTCGAGCGCAGCACCGGCATGCCCTTGCCTTTGAGGCGGAACTGTTTGCCGCTCTCCGAGCCCTCGGGGATCTTGATGCGCGTCGCCCCGCCTTCGACGGTCGGCACCTCGATCTGCCCGCCGAGCGCGGCGGTCGTCATTGCGATCGGCACCTTGCAGAAGATGTCCGCGCCATCGCGCTGGAAGAATTCGTGCGGCTTGATCGAGAGGAAAATATAGAGGTCGCCCGCCGGCCCGCCGCGCAGGCCCGCTTCGCCCTCGCCCGCGAGGCGGATGCGTGTGCCGTCCTCGACGCCCGGCGGAATGTTGACGGAAAGCGTGCGCTCCTTCGTAACCCGGCCCGCGCCGTGGCAGGATTGGCAAGGATCCTCGATGGTCTCGCCGCGGCCCTGGCAGTTCGGGCAGGTGCGCTCGATGGTGAAGAAGCCCTGGCTGGCGCGGACTTTGCCGTGGCCGCCGCAGGTGGGGCAGGCCGTCGGCTTGGTGCCCGCCCGCGCGCCGCTGCCGGCGCACGTTTCGCAGGAAACCGAGGTCGGCACGCGGATCTGCGCGGTTTTGCCGACGTAGGCGTCCGACAGCGTGATCTCGAGATTGTAGCGCAGGTCTGCGCCGCGCTCCCGTGCGGAGCGGGTACGCTGTCCGCGCCGGCCGCCCATGAACTCGCCGAAAAGGTCGTCGAAGATGTCGGACATCGAGGAGGCGAAGTCCGGCCCGAAGCCACGTCCCCCGCCGCCCTGCTCGAAAGCGGCGTGCCCGAAATGGTCGTAGGCGGCGCGCTTCTGCGGGTCCTTCAGGACCTCGTAGGCCTCGTTCAGCTCCTTGAAGCGGATTTCGGCGCGCGTGTCGCCTGGGTTGCGATCGGGATGACACTCTTTGGCGAGCCGGCGGTAGGCAGATTTGAGCTCTTGCTCGCTCGCCCCCCGGGAAAGCCCGAGCGTTTCGTAGTAGTCGCGCTTGGCCATGTTCAGCGCGGGTCCTTCGGATTGGTCCAAGGTGCGGATACCCCGTGACTGGGAGATAGCGATGTTTTCGGCGTGGGGGAAGGGTAAAGCCTGTCCCGATCGCTATGTGGAGAGGGTGCGCCGGTGCCGCAAGACGGCTAGGCTAGGAGGGAAGCCCCGCTGAACGAGAGCCCGGCGTTGCCGCCGGGCTCTCGGATATCTTGCAAAGCGCCACCCGCGGGATCAGGCCGACTTCTTCTTGTCGTCCTTCACTTCCTCGAAGTCCGCATCGACGACGTTGTCGTCGCCCGAACCGGAGGAGGTGCTGTCACCCGTAGTAGCGGTGCCCTCGCCGCTCGAGCCCTGCTGGGCCGCATAGATGGCCTCGCCGATCTTCATCGCGGCCTGGGCAAGCGCCGTCGTCGCCGACTTGATGCGGTCCGCGTCGTCGGAGGAGATGGCCTCCTTCACGTCGGCGATGGCCTTCTCGACGTCGGGTTTGGCGCCCGCGACGGCAGCGTTGGACTCGTTCTCCGAGAGCTGCTTCTCGGTGCTGTGAACGAGGGCCTCGGCCTGGTTCTTCGCTTCGATCAGCTCGCGCTTCTTCTTGTCTTCCGCCGCGTGCGATTCGGCATCCTTGACCATCTTCTCGATCTCGGAGTCGCTGAGACCGCCCGAAGCCTGGATGCGGATCGACTGCTCCTTGCCCGTGGCCTTGTCCTTGGCCGAGACGTGCACGATGCCGTTGGCGTCGATGTCGAACGTCACCTCGATCTGCGGCACGCCGCGCGGTGCGGGCGGGATGCCGACGAGATCGAACTGGCCGAGCAGCTTGTTGTCGGCAGCCATCTCGCGCTCGCCCTGGCTGACGCGGATGGTGACGGCGTTCTGTCCGTCCTCCGCGGTCGAGAAGGTCTGGCTCTTCTTGGTCGGGATCGTGGTGTTGCGCTCGATGAGGCGCGTGAACACGCCGCCCAGCGTCTCGATGCCGAGCGAAAGCGGCGTCACGTCGAGAAGCAGAACGTCCTTCACCTCGCCCTGCAGCACGCCGGCCTGGATCGCGGCGCCGACGGCGACGACCTCGTCCGGGTTGACGCCCTTGTGCGGCTCCTTGCCGAAGAGGTTCTTCACCACCTCCTGCACCTTGGGCATGCGGGTCATGCCGCCGACGAGAACGACTTCGTCGATGTCCGCAGCCTTGAGGCCGGCGTCCTTGATCGCCTTCTCGCACGGACCGCGGGTGCGGTTGATGAGACCGTCGACGAGGCTCTCCAGCTTGGCGCGGGTGAGCTTCATCGTGAGATGCTTCGGACCGGAGGCATCCGCGGTGATGAAGGGCAGGTTGATTTCGGTCTGGGTCGCGCTCGAAAGCTCGATCTTCGCTTTCTCGGCAGCTTCCTTGAGGCGCTGCAGGGCGAGCTTGTCGCCACGTAGATCGATGCCGCTCTCTTTCTTGAACTCGTCGGCGAGATACTCGACGAGCTTCATGTCGAAGTCTTCGCCGCCGAGGAAGGTGTCGCCGTTCGTCGACTTCACCTCGAAGACGCCGTCGCCGATTTCGAGGATCGAGATGTCGAACGTGCCGCCGCCGAGGTCGTAGACGGCGATGGTCTGGGATTCTTTTTTCTTGTCGAGGCCGTAGGCGAGCGCAGCGGCCGTCGGCTCGTTGATGATGCGCAGCACTTCGAGGCCGGCGATCTTACCGGCGTCCTTCGTGGCTTGGCGCTGGGCGTCGTTGAAGTAGGCGGGGACGGTGATGACTGCCTGCGTGACCTTCTCGCCGAGCTTGGCCTCGGCCGTTTCCTTCATCTTCTGGAGGATGAACGCCGAGATCTGCTGCGGGGAATATTCTTTGCCGTTGGCCTCGACCCAGGCGTCGCCGTTGGGGCCCTTGATGATCTTGTAGGGGACGAGACCTTTGTCCTTCTCGACGGTGGGGTCGTCGTAGCGGCGTCCGATCAGACGCTTGATGGCGAAAAACGTGTTGAGCGGGTTGGTGACGGCCTGACGTTTGGCCGGCAAGCCGACAAGCTTCTCGTCATCGGCAGCAAAGGCGACGACGGAAGGCGTCGTGTTGGCGCCTTCGGCATTTTCGAGAACCCTCGGCTTGCCGCCCTCCATCACTGCCACGCAGGAGTTCGTGGTTCCGAGGTCGATGCCGATAACTTTAGCCATGGTGCCTATCCTCATTCCTCTGCGGCAGACCGTCCGGACCCGAAGTCCCGGCGTCCGGAGAATCCGCGGCGCGAAGCGCGCGCCGGTGCGGTCCCCTATGGAGCATCCAAACGGTAAACGCCGCTTATATAAGGTGGCTTTTACGAGGCGCAACGGTCCCAGGTGGGCACCGCGCGTTCAATTTTCCCCAGCCAAGCGCACCTTGAATCAAGCAATGTCGGCAAAGCGGGCGACTAAGCGTCGCCGCCCGGTGCCTTCGCTTCCGCAGCCCCTTCGGTATCCGCAGGGCGCTGCGCGGCGCCCTTTGCCACGACGACCATCGCCGGGCGAAGAACGCGTCCTTCTATGAGATAGCCAGGCTGATACACCTGTACAATGGTGCCCGGCGCAGCGCCGGCCTGCTCGATCTCGGCCATCGCCTGGTGCTGGTGGGGATTGAAGGCCTCACCCGCAGGATCGATCCGCATGACCCCGTTGCGCTCCAGCACGTTGAGGAATTCGCGTTCCGTCATGGAAACGCCGTCCATGAGCGCCTTGAGGGCAGGATCCGCGTCCGCCGCGCCCGCGGGCACGGCGGTCGTGGCGCGCTGCAGATTGTCGCCCACCGTCAGCACATCGCGGGCGAACTTGGAAATGGCGTACTTCGCCGTTTCTTCCCTTTCGCGCTCGGTGCGTTTGCGCAGGTTGTCCATGTCCGCGTGGGCGCGCAGCAGCCGGTCGGTCAATTCCGCGATCCGCGCCTCGAGCACGGCGACCGTTCCGGTCGCCTCGCCGTTGCCAGGCGCAGAAGCAGGCTCGCCACCTGGAGCTGCGTTTGGGTCGGACTTCTTCTCGTCGTCGGCCATGATCTCTCCGCGATAAGGGCCCAATGTTTGGGCCGCGATATCAGGCGATGTATGGCAAAAATCAAGTCAACAGTCGGCTAACGAGCTTGGCGGTGTAGTCCACCATAGGAATGATACGGGCGTAATTGATGCGCGTGGGGCCGATGACCCCGAGCACCCCGACCACCTTGCGCCGCTGATCGTGGAAGGGCGCAACGATCAGCGAGGACCCGGAAAGGGAGAACAGCTTGTTCTCCGAACCGATGAAAATCCTCACCCCATCGGCACTTTCCGACAGGCCGAGGAGCTGCACGAGGTCGCGCTTGCGTTCCAGATCGTCGAACAGGTGCCGGATCCGCTCCAGATCCTCCTGCGCGTTGACATCCTTCAGAAGGTTCGCCTGTCCGCGCACAATCAGGCTCTTCCGGTCGTCGAGCGAGCCGGACCATTCCGCCAGCCCCGATTGGATAAAGCGCTTGGTGAGCTCGTCGAGTTCCGCGCGCGAGGTCTGAAGTTGCTGTTCGATGCGGGCGCGCGCCTCAGCCATGGTGAGCCCGCGCACGTGCGCATTGAGATAATTGGCAGCTTCCGCGAGCGCGGAGGGTGGCAGGCCTTGCGGCAGGTTGACGATGCGGTTTTCCACCGTCTGATCTTCGTCAACCAGCACCACCAGCGCCTTGCCCGGCTCCAGAAGCACGAACTCGATATGCTTGAGGCGCGTCACCTGCTTGTCGGCGAGAACGACGCCCGCGCAGTGCGAAAGGCCGGAGATCATCTCGCCCGCCTCGCGCAGAACGTCGTCCACGGTGGAGGCGCCCCGGCCGGCGATGTGGGCCTCGATCTGCCGGCGCTCCTTGGTGGTGAGGTCGCCCACCTCCAGCAGGCCGTCGACGAAGAGCCGCAACCCGAGCTGTGTCGGCAGTCGTCCGGCCGACGTGTGCGGGGCAACGATCAGCCCGAGCTGTTCCAGATCCGACATCACGTTGCGGATCGACGCGGGTGAAAGGTTGATCGGCAGCACCCGCGACAGATTGCGCGAGCCGACCGGCTCGCCGGTTTCGAGATAGGACTCGACGATCTGCCGGAGGATGGTGCGGGAGCGGTCGCTGAGCCTCGTAAGTCCGCTGGCGCTTTCGTTCATTGCGGGGAATCGACCTCGCCTCAAGGTTGGCCAAGATTATGGATGCGGCACCATCTTCGTCAAACGGGTGCGCGGTTTTGGTTGATGCCGGAGCGGCCCTCCCGTAGGTTCGCCCGGATTTTCCCTGCAGCAGCCGCGGTCCGACATTCGCTATGCGCCCTTCGAAACGCAATCCTGACGAGCTACGCCGCGTCTCCATCGAGCGCGCAGTATCCAAGCACGCTGAAGGTTCCTGTCTCATAAAGTTCGGTGATACGCACGTGCTGTGCACCGC
>Ga0182746_1000604_pt1 | contig 45058 bp, 47 predicted proteins | sample eDN3rd30CBELigOP_FD_128881 | JGI IMG/M metagenome (GOLD analysis project Ga0182746, IMG submission 128881) | Enriched Organic Plus compost microbial communities from Emeryville, California, USA - eDNA 3rd pass 30_C BE-Lig OP (version 2) (version 2) ...
GAATAGTGCTCTTTGATGATTAAATGTTTCTTTTCCTGTGTAAATACTTTCCGTCTACTAGACGTTACTTCCATAAAGACCCCCTGGGCTGGGTGTCCAAATCAAATCGGGGTCAGGAACAAGTCTTATTCATAGGTATCTAACACTCATCTTTCGAGTTAAATTAGGGAGTAAATATGGAGGCTTGCCGCTGTGAGTCTGGTATTTGGAAAGGATTCACTAAGTGATTGCTCGACGGTTTTCTCCTTCTGTAAGCTCAGTTGAATGGTTAGTCTGCTAACCATTTATCGGATATTTAAATCAATGAGTGAAAAAACAGTATGAAACTCAAAATGCCGGAGAAAAAACAGTCTTTATGGGGATTCCTCTTACTAAGCGCTTTGAGCCTAATCACTCAATGGTATTTGTTCGACTTTCTGTTAATTACCAAGCTATTAATGCCATGGTTGCTTTATACATCTCTGTTATTTATTTTTCGTCCTTTTTATGCCGCAATCTTTGTTTGGTTAATTGAATGTCTTTTCCTGAGAATACATTTTTTAAAAATGGCATTTACAAATAGTCCTCTAGAAGCATCAGATATCTTCGGTTGGAAGCAAGCTTTATTTGTTCGAGGATATACGGACTTTTTGATTCCTTTACTTGCTCTGGCGCTAATCGTTTGTGCAATTAAAGGATTAACTTTCAAAAAGAGACAGCTTTTGTTTTTACCTGCTATGCTACTGGTAACGACATCCTGCATGCAGGAAAGGCACCCCACCGATTATCGAGTTAATCCTGTTAGCCTTTTAATGCGTATTGCGCATGTAACCTATGTAGACTGGAACTTTGCGACAAATATAAAAGAAAACGGTGTTCTTAATCACCTCTTCATGACATTGCCCATGGGGCAAATTCCCTTGAAAGGTCGTGTCCCTTTTCCAGTCGAGGAAAAGAGAATCCTTTCTTCTAAGCGGGGAGAAAAGCCTGATATATTTCTAGTTTTATGTGAGTCTTGTTACACAAGTTCTACGGATAAATTTGTAACTCCAATGGCAGACCTTGCAAAAGAAGGCTTCCGAAAAACTACGATGATATCCCCGGTATATGGTGGAATGACTGCGGAAGCCGAGTTCGAAGTTCTCACAGGTCTCCCTAGTCAAAGATATAAGGGGATAGATTTTCAATATTTTGCGGATAGTTTTTCCGAGGAGGCAAAGGCGTTTCCCAGAATACTACTGGAGAATGGTTACTCAACATTTTCTGCTCACAATAACAAAGGTTATTTCTGGAGACGGAATACAATTCATCCTAAGTTTGGATTTCAAAAGTCATATTTCTTGGAGAGTATGAATTGGACGGGAGACGAAGTCCCAGAAGATGAAGTTCTTTTCGTTAAAGCTCTCAATGAATATAAAAACAACTTAAATACGAATAAAAAAACTTTCGCCTTTCTAATTACTCTCTATACCCACGGCCCCTATAAAGAAAAAAATAGCGATGGAGGGGAATCTGAATATAGAGATAAATTGGACAAATCTATAAAGCAGTTTGTCGCCTTTCAGAAAACCATAATGACTCTAGCGAGCAAAAAATCTAGGCCCGTTCTTTTTTTAATTTTTGGTGATCATAAACCTGCAATGACGGTGTCTTTTTATAAGCGTCATATTTTTAGCGACGATTTTTTTACTTCTAAGGGCCATAGAAATGATAGTTTTCTGTTCGCAGATTTAAGTGACTCGCAGCGTTTGATCTACGGCCGTGTTCCTCTCTTTGTTAAAGCTTCAGGATTCAAAGATGAGACTATAGCAGAAAATATTGTTCAAGAAATTCGTGATAAAACTATTTATTGTCTTCCTGGCGTGGTTGTTGGAAAACTTCAAATTTCATATGGGTTTTATGATTATTTGCAAAATGCGTGCAAACGTACTTCTGAAGACTTAGTTGATAAACTCGTTATTAATAATACGTTTTCAGAACAAATCTACGGAGATCTACTTTTCTAGAGAATCCACCAGCGGTTATAAGAAACCCCAGCGATTTAAAAACCGGACCCATCGTCGACTCCACTTAGCACGCTGGGTACGCTCTTTATCGGCGTAGTGAAAGCCCCATTTATCGAAGAAAAGTTTTTTCCCCTCAAGTTCATAAGCCGGAGGCAAACTTTTTTTGTCTCCTCTTGTCGCCATGGACTGATGCCATATAAAGCAAGAGCCCACCATTCTATACTGCATGTTTTTTTGATCCATACGTACTCGTAAATCCGTATCCTCATATGTAACAAAGAACCGCTCATCAAATCCCTGTAGCTCGTCGAATGCTTTTTTTCTGAAAAACATCAAGACACCGGTAAATGTTTTGCGCATTCGACGTTGATTTCTCCTTTGGAAAAGCAGTCCTCTTTTCAGAGTTTCTGCCTCGTCAAATGGTTTGGTTTCATCAATGTACGGAAAAATAAGATCCAACTCGGGATGGGCCTCTAGAGTGGTTAAAAGATTCTTGTCCCATTCTGGAAGTAAGAAGGTATCATTGTTAACTAAAGCTAAAAACTCTCCGGTGCTGACCTTCGCGCCTTGGTTCATAGCCCTTCCAAAGCCCACATTTTTAGGATTGGTGATTACCTCAAAATTCCACCCTTTTTCTGTAAATATCGCTTTTAGCTTTGGAAGTTCCTGCGATGTTTCATCTGTGGACGCATTGTCAATAACAGTAATTTGATGTTTTCCCGTCGAATTGTCTAGAATGGAACGTAAGCATCTTTGGGTCAGGTGAAACTTATTGAAAACAGGTATAACGATAGACAGGGTACTCATTATGGTTCCTTGACGCGGCTCACAGCTTAAGAATACTTATACAAATTGAATTTCTCTGCATCGAAAGTCCAATCTTTTTAAGATATGGCATGGTGCGCGAATATCTCACTATTGTATTCCAAATAAGGGAACGCCAACATAAAAGTATTATCATATTGGGAACTTATCTACCCATAGTGGAAATGGTGAAGATCTAGCTGCCGACAGATAGTAAGGAAAAAAGACTTGGAACTTATTAAGACTCCACTCAATGACTGTTTTATTCTTAAGCCGAAGGTCTTTGGTGACGATCGAGGATTTTTCTTCGAAAGCTTCAACCAAAGAGTATTTGAGGCTGTCACCGGGGTGTCCGGCATCTTTGTCCAAGATAATCATTCCCGCTCTCAAGAGCGAGTTTTGAGGGGTCTGCATTACCAAATACAGAAGCCTCAAGGAAAACTCATTAGAGTTCTGAGCGGAAGAATATACGACGTGGCTGTTGACTTAAGAAAGAGCTCTTCAACTTTTGGGAAACACTTTGGTACATTTTTGAGTGCGGAAGAGAAAATGCAGGTCTGGATACCTCCAGGTTTTGCGCACGGATTCGTAGTTCTTGAGGGAGTCGCGGAAGTTGCATACAAGGCGACGGAATATTATACCCCGGAATTCGAAAAGTGTATTCAGTGGAATGATCCATCACTACGAATCGATTGGAAGATAAAAGGGGAACCAATATTGTCAGCGAAAGATAAAATGGGTGTGCCGTTTAAAGAGGCAGTTTATTATGACTAAAAAAATTCTTCTTTTCGGAGAAAAGGGACAGTTAGCCTGGGAGCTGAAGCGAAGTATGTCTTTATTGGGCAACGTGCTTGATGTTGGTTCAAAGGATTGCTCTTTTGAAAACCCCAGCAATGTAAAGAGAGTAATTCAAGAGCTGTCGCCGGATATAATCGTTAATGCTGCAGCCTACACCAACTCTGAGCGCGCCGAAGAAGAGCCTGAAAAAGCTAATCAGGTAAACGGTTATACCGTTGGAGTAATTGCGGAAGAGGCGAAACGGCTTAAAATTCCACTGGTTCATTATTCTACAGATTATGTATTTGATGGAACCAAAACCGTACCGTGGGTTGAAACCGATGTGCCTAATCCTTTGAACGCGTATGGACGTTCTAAGGTTCTCGGAGAGCAGTTCATTCAACAGGTCGGAGGATATTATCTGATTTTTCGTGTGAGCTGGGTGTACGGCAGCCGCGGAACAAATTTTTATCGAACCATGCTAAAGCTAGGAAGGGACCGCGAGGAAATAAGGGTGGTCGATGACCAAGTTGGTGCTCCCACATGGAGTCGTCATATTGCTGATGCGACGTCTATTATTCTTTCTCAAGCAGATATAACAGAAAAAAAAGGTGTATATCATCTCAGTGCCCAAGGGATGGTTTCTTGGTATGGATTCGCTGAGAGAATTTTTTCTACAGTATCACAGGCTCAGAGTCAGCCTTTAAAAGTAAGACGGCTTGTGGCTATTTCTTCGAAAGAATACCCTAGTAAAGTACTCCGTCCGGCTTATTCAGTCATGGACAACACATTATTGAAAGATACCTTTGGAGTTTCTATTCCATCTTGGGACAATGGACTTCAACGAGTCTTTGAAAATGATTTTTCTAGTTAGTCTTCGCGGCCTTATAAAGTCTGTGTTGATAAATGATTAAGGACCAAACAACTAGCAAGTAGTATTTCGGAGCCATTAAATCGAAATTTGTATCGGCAAAGCCTGCTATTACAAAGTATAAAAGACAGATTAAAAGAATTAGGCTGAGATTCTTATTGAATGTGCGAGCAGAGAAATGGCGATAATTTTGAAGGCCTATATTTATAAAGAATACTATAATTGAGATATACGCAGTAGCTCCTAATATGCCTGTTCCAGAGAGTAAATTCAGAACCTGGTTATGTGCATGCGCGATAAAATCACGCTGAAACGGTACGCCCATTTCTTTAAAATAAGGTTCTAACTCAAAACGATTTTGATGAAAACCAACGCCAAAGAATGGATGATCTTTAAATAAAGACCAATGTGCTTTTGCTAATAGTATTCTATGATTGTCGTATGTTTCATGGGGACGCAAGGAAAAATCAATGCGATCTTTTAAGGAGAGAAAATTAAACTTGTAGGCTAATCCTGTGATGATTGCTAAAAATGACATTCCTTTTAAAAGAACTCTTCGGCCAATAGATGCCATCAAAAAAAGACAGGACACTAAAACTGCTCCCTGTGCGGCGCGGGTATAACTTAAAAAAAGGCAGGCTCCGATGAGTAATAGTGGAAAAAAAAGGACTGTTTTTTGCTTATAGTTGAAATCGTTGTCCGGCAAAATAAGAAGTCCGAAAGCAAATAAAAATGGAAATGCGATTGTATGGCCGAAATCTGTTGGACTCTCAAAAAAACCGGTCATTCTGCTAGGGTAGCCAAAAACTCCTAAAGGCGGATTTAACGTGTAACTTGCTATAAATACGGCACATAAAACGGAAACCGCATATAGAGTTGCTACAGCAGCCTCGCGGGAAACTCGTGAGTATAAAAAGGCTGCCACAAGTGGATAAATACCTAACAACCATCGGAACTCTCCAATTTCGCTTATTTCGTGCCGGTGTAAATTGTTGTTCACGAGGTGACTGATAATTAAGGCTGCAATCCAGAAAATAAAAAAATACTCGCCACCAAATCTCGTATAAAGGAGCGAGGAGGAGAAATTTAGTTTTTTAATCGAAGGAGCGATTAAAGTAGCCAGCAACAGAACTATAAAACAATACTCCGTACCAAATCGTGAAGCTGCATTTATTGCAATGAGAAATATGAGAAATAGAGAGATAATTAATCGAGATTTAATGGCTGCTGTTCTCATCGGATTGGATATTAAGGTTCCCTTCGACTTCGAAAATTATCGTTATCTGTTACGCTGCTTCAAAGAATGCATAAATTTTTTCAATTATTAAACCTGCTTGATCCGGAAGTAAATCAGCAAACATTGGCAATCGTAATAAGCGCGACGAGTGATCAGAGGTGATTTTCATTGAGCCAACGGCACGCCCATATTTCAGTCCAGCGGGTGACGAGTGTAAAGGAACGTAATGGCTGGTGCACTGGATGCCATAATTTTTAAGATAGGACAAAAGGGCTATTTTCGCAGTCTCATTTTTTAGAATCAAATAGTATATGTGCCCATTGTGTTCCGCATCCGTCGGTACTATCATCCGCTTCAGGTGTCCGTCTTTTTCAAGTCTTTCTAATTTAGTGTGATATTGCCTCCAAATTGCAAGTCTTTTAGAAGTGATTAGACGGGCTTCTTCAAGCTGGCTTAGTAAGAATGCCGCCGATAGCTCAGAAAGAAGATACGAAGAGCCCTTGTCTTGCCAAGTATATTTGTCGATTTGACCATTAATAAACTGCTGACGATTCGTGCCTTTATCGCGGACAATTTCCGCACGTTGAATTAGGCTGGGCTCGTTTATGACCAAACATCCTCCCTCTCCACAAACGACATTTTTAGTCTCATGGAAGCTGAAAGCCGCCATATGGCCCCAAGTGCCTAGCGCTCGGCCCTTAAAAGTGGCTAGAAGTCCCTGCGCCGCATCTTCGATCACTAACAGTCGATATTGGTTTGCCAAAGCCATTATTTTATCCATCTCGCAACCTACCCCGGCATAGTGGACGGGGATAATCGCTTTAGTCCGGGAGGTGATAGCAGATTCAATCGCCAAGACGTCTATGTTCATCGTAGAAGGAAGCACATCTACAAAGACAGGAGTTGCTCCATAAAGTGCAATAACATTCGCAGTCGACGTAAATGTAAACGATGGAACAATGACTTCGTCTCCTGGGCCGACGTCAGCGAGAACCATGGCCATTTCTAATGCAGATGTGCAGGATGGCGTGATGACCGTCATTCGGGTTGGCAGCGTTTTATTGAACCAATCCGCACATCGCTTATTAAACGAGCCTTCTCCGCTTAACTTTCTATTTAAGATGGATTCTGCAATATATTTTTCTTCATTGGAGCTTTTTGGTGGGATATTAAACGGAATTGTCATGGCGTGTGATTGTATAGTAACCGGACCATGGTAGCAAAAGATTATAAGAGGGAACATATGAAAAGGAGCCAGCTAAATCACCCTCGTGCAATGCATCGGTGGAGGTTTAGTTGAGATTATTGCCTGTTGCGGCAGATCGTACCCAAAGATTATTTAGAGTTACTAAATTACTGTGTTTGTGATAATTGGAACGACTACGTAAAATAGGCTTTTCTTTTTTTGGGGGGGGGATGGTTCTTGTAACCGGTGGTGCTGGATTTATTGGATCTAACTTTGTATTAAACTGGCTAAAGCAATATAATGAACCTATTCTGAATGTCGATAAATTGACATACGCGGGCAACGTAGAGAACTTATCATCCGTTGCTAACAACCCTCTGTACAGCTTTTGCCAAATGGACATATGTGATCAGGAAGGCATCAGGAGCCTACTTATAAAGCATAAGCCGCGCGCAATTATCAATTTCGCGGCAGAGAGCCATGTCGATCGATCAATTCATGGACCCGCCGACTTCATAAAAACGAATATCGTGGGCACATTCTCTCTATTACAGGCATCCCTTGAGTATTGGGATAAACTGCCTGACGAAGATCGTATGAAATTCCGATTCTTGCATGTGTCGACGGACGAGGTTTACGGAAGCCTAGAGAAGGATGACGAGCCTTTTACAGAAAGTCATCAATACCTTCCAAACAGCCCGTATTCTGCCTCAAAGGCTTCCAGCGATCATCTTGTTAGAGCGTATCATCATACCTACGGGCTGCCTGTTTTAACGACGAACTGCTCTAATAATTACGGGCCCTTCCAATTTCCTGAAAAACTAATTCCAGTTGTCATTCATAACGCACTCAACGGCCGAAATATTCCTATTTATGGAGATGGATCAAATATTCGTGATTGGTTGTATGTAATTGATCACTGTGAGGCAATTATTAGAGTTTTGTTTGAGGGAAAGGTTGGAGAAACTTATAACGTTGGTGGAAAGAACGAAATGCGCAATTTGGACGTTGTTGATTCAATCTGTGAGATATTGGATGAACTCAGTCCTCGAGCGGATGGGCGAAGTTATAAGGATCAGAAAACATTTGTCCGAGATAGGCCTGGGCACGATAAACGATATGCGATTGGCTCAGCTAAAATTGAGAAAGAATTGGGTTGGTTTCCCAAGGAAGACTTCACCTCAGGCATAAGAAAGACCGTTCAATGGTACTTGGAAAATCAAAACTGGGTTACCAGAATCACGACTGGTGTATATCGAGAATGGATTAATAAGAATTACGGAGAGCGAGCATGAAGGGTATAGTTTTAGCAGGAGGATCAGGCACTCGTCTTTATCCTGCAACCACCGTTGTAAGCAAGCAACTGTTACCAATTTATGATAAGCCAATGATCTTTTACCCTCTCACAACTCTAATGCTGGCGGGTATTCAAGACATATTAATAATATCTACTCCCTCAGACACGCCAAGGTTTGAACAACTCTTGGGTGATGGCAGTCAGTGGGGAATTAAAATATCTTATGCAGTTCAGAAGTCACCTGATGGTCTTGCGCAAGCATTCTTAATTGGCGAGGAATTTATATCTAATGATGGATGTTGCCTCATTCTCGGAGATAACATTTTTTACGGACAAGGTTTTAGTCCAATCTTGCAGCAGGCTGCACAATTGAAGAGGGGAGCCAGCGTATTTGCCTATAAAGTGCATGATCCTGAACGTTATGGAGTTGTAGAGTTTGGTCCCAATGGAAGGGCCAAAAGTATTGAAGAAAAACCTAAAAATCCCAAGTCGCAGTATGCTGTAACAGGTTTGTACTTTTACGACAATAATGTTGTAGAGCTTGCAAAATCGCTTAAGCCATCTGCGCGAGGCGAGTTGGAAATTACGGATCTTAATCGCCTGTATCTTGAAAAAGAGGAATTGCATGTCCACACATTAGGAAGAGGTTTTGCCTGGTTAGATACAGGGACTCACGAGAGCCTTCTCGAAGCCGGTATATTTATTCAAACTATTGAACGCCGGCAAGGCTTGAAAATTGCGTCTCCGGAAGAGATTGCATATCGTATGGGCTACATCCCGAGGGAGCAGCTACTGAAATTAGCCGAACCTTTGCGCAAAAATAGATATGGCCAATATTTAATGCAAATCGCGCATGAAGATAAGTAGCAATAAGCCCGTTATAGTAAGAGTAGTGACGGCTCCCGAAGCTGTGGAGTTTCATTTAAAAAATACTTTAGAATTCATTTCGAATGACTTTACGACCTTGGTGGTGGGCGACGGCGTTTCCAAATTTCGTGGTCTATTTCCAGCAATTACATATGTCGATTTAAAAATTGAACGAAAAATATCTTTATGGGCTGACCTTGTTGCCATTGTTAAATTAGTAATTATATTAAGAAGTCTGAAGCCGTGTGTGATTCACACGATCATGCCTAAAGCGGGACTCATTGGCGCCGTAGCTGGCTCTATCGCAAGAGTACCAGTTAGGGTCCATACGTTTACTGGCCAAGTGTGGGCTAATAAGGTTGGAATATCAAAAAGGATTCTCATTCTAATTGATCGACTTATTGTCACGCTTAATACTGATGCCTTTACTGATAGCTTCTCACAGTCAGATTTCCTTTTTAAAAGTGGTGTTTCGAAATATGGTTTGCCCTTGCCAGTAATAGGAGATGGCTCTCTGTCGGGTGTAGATCTTAATCGATTCGACCCGTCTAAGCTAAAAATGGCAGGACATTCAATTAGAAAAAAGTATGGCGTTCCCGAACAGGCCTTTGTGTTTCTATTCGTTGGAAGAAAGTGTCGGGACAAAGGAGTGTTAGATTTAATTGAGGCATTTGCATCAGTGCAAAAACGGGTAAAGCTACAATCATATTTAATGCTTGTTGGGCCTGATGAAGACCACGGCGAAATTACTGCGCGCTTAGAGGAGAGAAGAGATCTTTCTCAGAACGTTATTAGTGTTGGTATTGTAAGTCGCCCTGAAGAATATTTCGCCGCCGCAAACGTCTTTTGTTTACCGAGTTACCGAGAAGGCTTTGGTTCAGTCGTGATTGAAGCTGCTGCTCTTAAGCTCCCGACGATTGGCACGAGAATCTCCGGTTTGGTGGATGCCATTGTTGATGGAGAGACCGGTATGCTTGTTTCTCCGGGGAATATAAATGAGTTAGCCGAAGCGATGGTAAAGCTAGCGACATCGCCAAGCTTAGCTGAATGTTATGGAGTAAATGCAAGACGTCGTGTCGAAGAAAAATTTTCGTCGTTAAGGCTATACACGAGGTTAAAAGATTTTTATTTAGAAAAGTGTAACCTTATTCCGGAGAAAAAATGAATATTAAGGTGTTTGCTTTAGGGTTAAAGGGACACGCAGTTGTCGAAGTCCTTCTTAGTAGGCTGCTCCCCGAAGATCGTATTTTTGTTGTAATTGGTCGTGATCCTAACGTTTTAGAAGACTACTCGGAAGTAATACGTGAATTGTGTATTTTAAATAATGTAGGCTTCGCTGTATCCAACTCACACTATGCTGATAATAAGGAATACGACATTTTCATTGCGGCAGGTTGGCGCTGGATGATTCACGGTGTTCCAGAGGAAAGGCTTATTATTTTTCACGACTCGATTCTGCCTCGATACAGAGGATTTGCTCCCTTAGTTAATTGCTTGCTGAATAGAGAGCGTGAGATCGGTGTAACGGCACTTTTTGGCGGAGAAAAGTTTGATACTGGACACATCCTTGCCCAAGAAAAAATATTTGTTTCCTACCCCACAAACATATCGCGAGAGATTGAAAGAGTGTCTAAACTATATGGCGTTCTGGCCTGGAGAGTATATAGTGATCTACATCGACAGAAGGGCTTACTGTCAGGAGTTCCGCAAGATGATAGCTTAGCGACCTACAGCCTGTGGAGAGATGAAGAGGACTACCGTATCGATTGGTCGTTGAGTTCTGAAGAGATTGAGCATTTTATTTCATGTGTTGGTTTTCCCTATTTAGGAGCTTCTAGTATTGTCGACAATGAATTAATAAGAGTTCTGGATGCCACCGTTGTTCCAGATGTGAATATTGAAAATAGAGTTCCCGGGAAAGTACTGTTCATAGATGATGGCAGTCCTATTGTAGTATGTGGAAGGGGTTTGCTAAGATTAAATAAAATTATCCGGTCAGATGGAGAAGAAGTCGCGGAATGGAAAAAGATAAGAGTACGCTTTAGATGAGCCAGAAAGTAATCATGGAAAGCTTAAAGAATCTAATCGCTACATCCTTGTCGCAATTTTTTAAAGTTCTGACAGGACTTCTAGTGATTAAACTAATCGCGCTATACCAGGGACCGAGTGGGCTCGGTCTACTGGGAAACTTTATAAGTTTGGTCTCTCTCTATACACTGATGGCTGGCGGTGGAATTATTTCCGGCGTAATTAAATATTCATCTGATTTTCGCCTTGATAAGGGTAAGCTTCAAGAGCTCCGGAATAATGCTATAGGCTATTCTCTTACTGGGTCATTTTTGGTTGTTCTTGTTTCAATTCTAACGGCTTTCTGGTGGCTTCACGAAATTTTAAGAGAGAGCTTGAGCATATGGACCATCGTCATTCTATTACTGTCTCAGGTAATTGTTGGTATTGCGAATGTCGTGGTAGGTTTTTTAGTTGGTACTGGCCAAACATCACGTTTTGCGGCAATTTCCGTAGTTGGTTATGTTGTATCAGCGCCAATTATCTTTGTCTTAATTAAAGCATATGGAATTAACGGATCCGCTATCGGAGTCCTAGTCTCTGTTATCGGTGTTAGTATAATTCAAGTTTTGGCCGGAATAAAATATGGATTTTTTCGCCACTTAAGAGTTTCGTTAAAAAGAGAAAATGTGAAAATGCTTGCGAAGTATTCTATTATGTTGCTCGTTAGTGCTTTTCTATTTCCTGCTAGCGAGATTGTTATTCGAACGAAAATAATTGACTCGATCGGTGTTGATGCTGCCGGTATCTGGCAAGGTGTATATAGGATGGGCGCTGTATTCTTAAGCTTTGGTAGCTTATTTCTATCTTACCATTTTATGCCAAAATTATCTCGGGCAACGGAGTCTACACAAGTAACAAAGTTAGTTAATGAGAATCTTTGCATCGTACTCTGTTGTATGTCTCTAGTTTTGGCCGGCGTAACCGTCTTTAAAAAGGATCTTATCTCATTAGTCTTATCTAAAGAGTTTTCGGAAGCATCTGAATATATAGTACTTCAGTTAGTTGGAGATTTATTTCGGGTTGGGTGTTTTGTCTTTGGTTTTATTACCGTAGCGAGGGCAGCTACGTGGTTGTACGTAGGGTCTGAAATTCTTCAAGTCTTTTTCTGGCTTGGATTTACGCACCTTAGTTTCAAAATGGGATTAGGCTTGAAAGGTGTATTTATCTCTTATCTTACGACGTACATTGTATTCTTTCTACTATGTTCACTTGGATATCGCTTTTACCTAATATATTTAAAAAAACAAATTTTACCTGGTTTAAAATCCGAGAGGATTCCAGCCTCTGAGATTACCGATAACAAAGTATAATCCCGAACAGAAGTGCCAAAGGATAACGGTGAAAGTAATTTTCCTGAATAATGTGGGTCTGCTCGCCTCTTTGAAAAATTGGTTAATTAAGTAAAAGAATATAATCTCCACAATGACCACATATCCCCAGATAAAATTCATTCCCTCAAACCGTGGTCCGGACTCTGCCATAAAAAGGCCTTGGCAAAGACTTATTAACGTAAGGAGCCAGAGGAACTTCGCATCCATTTTCAGCTTTTTATTTTTATAAAGATAAATGGTTATTAAGACCGGTCCCAGTAAATTCTGAAAAATAGCAAAAAATATGTGATTGCTGTAAACGGACCATGGTTTTGCAAGGGTAAAAATGACCTTACTCTTTGACGGCGATGCTGACGTAAATGTTATTAAAAACTGAAGAACTAGAATAGCTGTGGCCGGTAAGCAAAGACGAAAGAACTTTCTGAAATCCTTTTCCATTATAGATAAAATAAAAAATGCCGGAATAATCACGATCGTAAAGTTAGGTTTAACTAAGGTTGCCGCTGCGAGAATAAAAGAAATTAGATACTCTTTGCGTGGATTGCTATCTTTATAAAGATGATTCTTTAAGATTAAAAAGACTATTAGGGCTGCGAACGGTTTAAGCCAAATTGTAGTAGGGTTATGGTAAGCCAACGGTGACCAAATGCCTAAATAATGGAATGGGTTTAGTATTTTCAGATAGATTGCGCCCATTACGGACGAGCACCCAACGATAAGGCCAAGTTGTTTCTCGTTTAAATTTGGATTTAAATAATTCCCTAGACGGATCTTAATTACAAATAATGCAATAATAGAAATTGCGGTGTATATGAAAAAGGTCCACTCCAGCTTAACACCAAGTAACAAGGAAGATTGCTGTAATAGATAGTGTACTAATAGATGTGGTAATCCGGATGAAACTATTTCTGAAAAAGTTTTTCCATAAACGAAAGCCATGTGAGCCTTGTAATCTGGCGACTCATTCATGCAGTTCATATAAATCAAACAGACTAAAGGTAGCCAAAAAAAAGACGACCAAACAAGGGATCTTAAAAAAATATTTCTTTTTTTAGTTATAAAGGTATTGCTCATGACGAATAAATATTTGTACTTTGCTGTATGAGGTACACGGGTCTTTCCTTAGTCTGATCATATACGCGCAAGAGGTAGAGGCCAAGTGTGCCCAAACTCGAGAGTATTATTCCTGTAGAGAAGAAAATTGTCACGCTTAAGCTAGTCCAGCCAGATGGAGCCAAGCCGAGCGAGAAATAACGAATAAAAAAGAAAATCCCTAAAAAGAAAGACCCAAGCGAACAAATTGCTCCAGTGAATACGCTCCAAATAAGCGGCCGCCCAGAAGAGGAAATTGCAATGTCAAAAGCTAGATGCAATGATTTGTACAATGAGTAAGAGGACTTGCCTTCAATTCTACTTTTTTGGGTGATTTCTATGAAGGCATGCGGAAAGCCGACCCAGGAGACAAGATAAGGAAAAAATCGGACCTTGTCCCCCATAGAACGAATGCTTTTTATGACAGTCTTAGAGTATATTCCGTAATTGCCAACACGGTAATCCATGTGGACATCAAGGACCAATTTTAAGAATTTGTAGAATGCCCAAGACTGTAATTTTTTGAACCATCTCTCATCTCTATAAGTCCGCTTTGCTTGTACTACCTGATATCCCTTAGATGTCATGTGTATCAGGTTCTTTATGTACATTGGATCGTCTTGTAAATCGCAATCCATCACAATTACCCAGTCTCCTTGTGCATGGTCTAGACCGCATGAAATTGCGGCGTGCTGTCCAAAATTGCGAGATAGGTTTATTCCTTTAACTTTTTTGTCATAGGTAGAAATGTCGAGAATTTTTTGCCAGGATCCCTGGGGGCAACAGTCATTTATTAAAATGATTTCATAATCGCAGTTGAGATCTTTAAATACGGATGTTAACTGTTCGTATAAAAGTGGAAGAGTGTTCGGTGCTCCATAGCAGGGTATCACAGTCGATATTTTCATGATAACCTCAAGCCAGTGATCTTTCGGATGGTCTTACAGCAGCTCTCATTTTGTACGCCTCTATTATCAAATTTATTCTAAAGCATAGAATGTTTTTAAGAAGAAACGCTAAGGCTTTTGTGCTAAGGTGTTTGCCATTTAATATCATTCCGAAAATGCTGACGAAAGCGTTGGCATAGAGGGCGGTTTTTAAATGGTTAAGTTGCCGAAAATAGATGTATACGTCCTGAAGGTATAGTAAGTATGCTTTTTTTCGGCCCGCATTGGAGGAGAGGTACGAGCTGCCATTGGGATTATAGCGGTAGCCACCTAGCACCTTGTTAATGTAGATCCCTGTGCCGCCATTCTTAAGGGAGTCAATTGCCCAAAACCATTCCATAAATTCTCGGTTTACGGCCCTAGTGGTTCTGGAATTTCTTCTGTATGCATATGAACTGTGAACGGCAATTGTGCCCCAGAGTGCCAGATCTTGTAGACTGAACTTTCTATCGGAGTTTCCTACCGCCGGGCAAGGGCCCGTTGTCAGCCGAAGCGAGCCATTATCGGAAAAATAGCAGGCCCTGTGAAATGTGAGATTCACCGTATGGTCAGTCAAAAATACGTCGTATTGCGACTGGAGTTTCCCAGGATACATTACGTCATCACCATCCATGTGGAAGACTATATCTCCCGTTGCGCGATTGTGTGCATCTACGTAGTTGTAAGCCGCTCCAACATTTTGGTTCCGCAACACAATTTCGATAATAGTAGGATGGGCACTTTTATATTTTTTTAGAATGTCTGGAGTTTTATCTGTTGAATGATCATCGCAGATCACGATGTTAAACGGAAAGCTTGTTACTTGAGATAGAATGCTATCTAAGCACTCAGCAATGTACTTCTCTTGATTATAGCATGAGACTACTACTGTTGCAGTCATAAGATCACTATCTCCTGGAGTTCATTTTTGCGCGGTATTCTGAGGTTATTCAAGATCTACTTTCTAGATTTAAGCTGATCATAATTGGAATATAAAGAGCCGCGGCGTCGATCATTCCTTTAACATTGAATAAAATTGATGCTAGGAGAATACCGAAAAGAATAGTGACGTGAGGCATTTTTTTAAAACTGTTTCTTTTAAGGATGACGCTATAGAGGAGAGGTAGGAAGTAGATTATAGAATATAAAATGCCTCCATAGAGAATTAGTCTTATATAACCTATATCACTTCCACCGTAGTATCCGTGCTCGCTTAATGTTTTACCGTCACCAAAAGCTAAGGTGGACTTATGCATGAGTCGACGTTGAGCTAGTTTGGTGTCGTTAATCATAACTACTGTCGATGCTGTAATGGCGGTGGGTTTCCCGGAATGGAGGAGATTGTAAAACGGCTCCAGAGAGAAGTTTGTGAGCTTTTGCGTTCGCAAATTGCTATTAAGTAGTGCGATCAGGCAAGCAGTGCTAAAGAAGGCCAATAAAAACCTTTTTAAATTTTCCTTGCTATTTCGGTATAAGAGAAAAGGTATAATTAAAGGTAATATAAGATAAGCAGTTCGTGCGATATGGATAGCTGTAACAAACAAAAACACGCTTAGGATCCAAGGCCAAATTACTGTCTCTTTTTCAATGGCGTAAACAATTAAAATAAAAATAGTGACGGCGTAAAATACACCACCACCAAAAAACATAACACCTACTGAAGGTAAGCGAGAATTGAAGTCGGCATATGCTAAAGAGTTTTGTGCAAGATTACTAATATATGTAAATTCTAAAACCGTATTTCTTAATTCCGGAGCGAAATAAAGTATCCACGATGTCAAGGCATGCAAGAAAAAAGCGCAACCGAGAATAGGTACAATGTAATCTAATTTCATCAAGCGTGGCTCGAAATACACTAGTGCCGCCCAGTAAAAAACGAAGGCAACTCTGAGAAACCAAAACTGCGTCATATACCAGTCATGCGATTTATGGAATATAGCCAAGAGGATTGATACTAGAGCTAAAAAGGCCAATATTAGTAGTAGATCTGTTGTCGAAGCCAAAGTTTTCTTTAATAGAGGTATATCTATCGGCCTGCGAAAGCAGACTAGTATCGGCAAAAGTAAAATAAAGACAGGAATTGGCGATACAATACGGAAAAAGAATACATAAGGCATCACAAATAAGACGACCATTACAAACCTTATGAGTGAATAATTAGCGAACTTCATGGTTGCAAATCTGTCTGTATAGAGCTGCTGTTTCGTATGAACCAATGTGAGGTCTCGGAAATCCCTTGTGCAGATGAATAGGGGGCTTCATATTCTGTCAGCAAATTTGTAACTGTAGAATCAAATGCAAATGTTCCGAAAAGGCGGTCAGTTTGCTTCGGGAATAGTCTTGCGAGCAGTCCAACCATTGAGTCTGGTATCGATAGCATAGGTGACTGTACGTCTAAGCCACCCTTAATTAACCTTACGATCTCTTGTATTGATAGAGGGGTTCGATCCTGAGGAAGAAATATTCCAGATATTTTTCTGTCAATTAACAATGAAATGAAGAAAGTTAAGTTTGAAACATAGATTATGCTTCGGCGGTTTTTAGTGTAGCCAAACGGAAGAAATGGAAGGCTTTTCACTAAGCGGATTAGGCGGGGAAAGTTTCCTTTGCATGCCGGACCGTAGACCATGGGTGGCCTGATAATTGAGACCTTAAAAGTGTTACTTTCCAACTCACGTAGAAGTACCTCTGCTTTTAACTTAGATTTACCATAATCATCTATAGGTGCTGGTAATGAACTCTCATTAAATGTGCCACTGTGTTTATGATTGTTGCTATAAACATGGGCAGTGCTTAAATAGATGAAATGCTGGACGCCATTTTGTTTTGCTGCTAAGGCCAAGCTTCGGGTTAAATCTGCATTAACTGTGTAGTACTTTTCAGCTGGTGCCCCATTCATCTGGTGGGCTAAGCCTGCACAGTGGACAAGGGTACTCATTTCTCCGAAATCTAAACTTGAAGTTGCTGATGACCTTAGGTCTATCCTGGAAATAGTGTACTTGTCCTCGTATTCCTTAGCGAAGGTGCTGCCGATAAAACCACTATACCCTGTTAAGCCAATCAACGGTTTGGACATTTCAGTGGCTAATCCCTTCTGTTTTGAAAACTTTAATGGCCGTTAGTAGTATAATCTTTAAATCCAAAAGGATCGATTGATTTTGTAAGTAATAGAAATCGTATTCTACCTTTTTGGAAAGAGGAATTTCGTCTCGGCCATTAACTTGAGCCCATCCCGTTATTCCAGGTCGAAGTTTTTCGATACCATATGAAGTCCGTAAGTTCTTAAGATCTTCCTGGTTAAATAACGCTGGACGTGGTCCAACGATGCTCATATCGCCTTTCAATACTGAGTAAAGTTGGGGAAGCTCATCTAAACTGGTTTTTCTAATAATTCTTCCCACAGGCGTCAAATATTGCTCTGGATTTTGTAGAAGGTGAGTAGCCACCTGAGGTGCCTCGAGATTCATTGATCTAAACTTGGGCATTAAAAAAATTTTATTATTTTGCCCAATCCGTTTAGACCAATGCAGGGCTGGCCCCTCCGAAGTAAGACGAATTGCCAAATATATAAGAAACAGAGGAATCGCTAGTATAAAAATGGCTGCCAAACATAAAAGAAGATCTAAGAAACGCTTACTCATGGGATTTCAGAACTCTATATATATTCTTCAATATTTTCCAAGAAATAAGATATTTATTGCGGCGTCACAACTTTCGTCCGCAGGAGAGTTTTGCTATTCAAGAATACTTCGTGAGTATTGCCTTTTTTTGTTAATTCCTTTTGTAAGAATAAAAGCTACTTGTTCGCTAGCGAAAATCAGTGTTCAATGAGCATTTTTAAGAGGAATGCTATGTTTACTAGAATAGCCGAGCTTCCGAGAAGAGCAAAAATCTTTATCGTTCTCATAAGCGACGTGCTGTTGCTGCCATCTGCGCTTTATTCTGCGATTGCGTTAAGATTTGGAACATTCTATCCAGATGTATCGGCGTTTTATTGGTTGTTTATAGGACTACCTTTCTTCACGGTTCCAATATTTATACGTCTCGGTCTTTACAGGGCCGTCATCCGCTATATGGACGATAGAATAATTAAGACTGTTTTCTACGGTGTGAGTCTTTCGGTATTCGTATTGACGGCTGTCGTACTCATGGCTCGTATTGAAGGAATACCGCGTTCTTCTATAGTCATATACTGGATAATGGCAATTTGTTATATTGCCACTAGTCGCTTTACTGCACGAGGATTATTGCGGAGATTAGAAATAATATCCGATCGCCGCGAAAAGGTCGCAATATATGGTGCGGGTAGATCAGGATTGCAAACCGCCCTTGCGTTGATGTCGAGTCCCGAATTTTATCCGGTTGCTTTTTTTGACGATAATAAAGACCTTCATGGCACAAGTGTCGCGGGTATTCGAGTTTATGGTCCTAACGATGCCCTTAGGATTATGGAAGAGAGAGGGTGTCGGCAACTCCTTATTGCAATGCCCTCGGCTCCTAGAAGTCGTCGCAAAGAAATTATTCAGCAATTTGAAGGTAAAAATCTTATCCTTAAAACTCTTCCCGGAATGGGAGAGCTTGTAGATGGTAGAGTTCGGATCGAGGATATCCGGGAAGTCGGAGTCGAAGATCTTCTCGGTCGTGACCCGGTTCCTCCTTATCCAGAATTAATCTCGAGTTGTATTCGCGATCGTGTGGTGCTTGTCACGGGCGCGGGCGGTTCTATCGGATCTGAGTTGTGTAGACAAATTGCTCAAAACGGCCCAACAGCTATAGTGCTTTTGGAAAGAAATGAATATGCGCTTTATAAAATAGAGCAAGATCTATTAAGACATTCTCCCAGAATTCCAATTTATCCTGTCTTAGGCGATGTCTTAGATAGGGAGAGTCTTCTGACGGTTATAAAGGAACACAAAATCAGCACAGTTTACCACGCCGCTGCCTATAAGCATGTTCCTTTGGTTGAATGTAATATAATTGCGGGTATTACGAACAATGTCTTTGGAACATTAAGTGCTGTAAAAGCAAGTATTCAAGCCGGTGTAGATCATTTCGTTTTAGTTTCCACTGACAAAGCAGTGCGACCCACCAATGTGATGGGTGCCTCTAAAAGACTTTCTGAATTAATACTTCAAGCTATGGCGAAAGATGGAGCCGGAAAAACTCGGGTGACCATGGTTCGCTTTGGCAATGTACTTGGCTCTTCAGGTTCGGTGGTACCCCTTTTTAGGGAGCAAATCCGCGCTGGAGGCCCAGTTACCGTGACTCATCCAGAGGTTACTAGGTACTTTATGACGATTCCCGAAGCTGCACAGCTTGTGCTACAAGCTGGTGCAATGGGAAGAGGCGGAGACGTATTCGTTCTTGATATGGGCGAACCCGTACGCATTGCAGATCTTGCGCGTAAAATGATTGAACTTAGTGGCCTCGAAGTGCGTGATCCTGTCACGGGTATGGGTGACATCTCGATCGAATATACTGGACTTCGTCCCGGTGAAAAATTGTACGAAGAGCTTTTAATTGGTGGTGATGTCGAGCAAACTCATCATCCGAGAATTATGAGAGCTGTCGAAAGTATGATTGATGGCTCTGTGTTGTTCCCTAAGCTAGAGAGCATGAAGCGTGCCTGTGAGAATAACGATGTTGCTTTCGTAAAAAGGGTATTAGCCGAACTAGTTTCAGAGTATCAACCTGTGAAAGAGAGTTTTGCAGAAGCTGTTTCTGATAATGTAATTGCCTTATCTAGGATAAAAGGCTGAGTAACCCGGAAGTGTGGTAGAGGAAGGGTGTTGCTTCCTCTACCGCAGCATGCTTAAAGCTTAATAATATAATTCACATAAACGTTAACAGGACGAGTTTCCGAACCACCAGTGGCTTCAACGAAATTCAGTCCCACAGTTGTCGTGTTAGTCATTGTTCCGCTATCACGGTCAGTCATCAGGAAGGCATTCCAACCAACCAACGGATATTGGTTGCTGCCTTGGTTGTTTCCTCGACGGATATTGTGAGCATGGGACTTAAAGGCATCCGCTTGAACTGATCCAACAGCATTTCCAGTATTTCCGCCGGCATTCATTGCTGGACGGCTCACTGAATCCTTATTGGGATCACGTCCCGCAGCTCCATCTACACCACGCAAGAAGCGGCCGCGCAGATCGGGAACGTTGAAAGCCTGTCCTGTAGGATAACCGGATGGAGTGCCGTCGGCGTTTTTAGTGCCATCACCAAATGCTGTTCCGATAGCTGCATAAAGATCCGGATAATCAGCAATAGCTAACACACGGCCGTCGCAGAAAATAAAACCCACAGGTTCTGCAGTGCCGCCGTAAGGCAGAATAACACCAGCAGGGAAGATGGATTCACCCGCAGAGAGCGGAACCCAAGAGTTGTTACTTCTTCCGTAGAATTTACTCTGAGAGCCGGCCGCCTCATAAACAATCTCACCTTCTTCAGGAGAGAAAATGCTGTTTTTGTCAGTCACTGAGGGAGCGACAAAACGTAGACCCTTTGCCACTAGATCTCTGTTTTGATTCGCGACCGCCGCAATACTCAGGAACAGCAAAGTTCCTAATACAAACTTTTTCATAAAGAACTCCTTTTCTTTAGTTGTTCGACAATTCTAAAGAAGGAGAATTTATGCCATCAAACAGATTTTAGATTATAAAAATAATTTGTTTTGCAAGTCAGATGGGCGGCGCGTCTGTTACGATAATAAACAAAAATCGGTTAATGAAGTTGCCGCCAAAAAGGCAGCTGGACAGTTTATCAAACTCTTTCCGAAAAATATTCGAGGGCAGTGAGGTCAAAACCTCACCCGAACCCCAATCCCAACATCCAAATCCACATCGGTCTTCGGTGTCAGATCCATCGCCAGCGACACTTCACCAAACACCTCAATATTCGGATTATGAAAATTATAAAGCAGTCCCAGCGGAGCGCGCGGGCCGAAGGCGATTTCTCCGTCACGGTCGCCCTTGTTGATGGAAATCAGTCGCAAGCCCAAACCGTAGTACAAATCCAGCGGGCCCTCGGTGGTTGCAAAACTGCGGGCGCGATCCCACAGATAGGTGCCGTGCACATGCAAACCTTCATAGTGGCTGCTAGAGTAGGCGAGCGCTCCTTCAATGGAGTGTTGGCCGTCCAGACCTACGCGCGCTGAGAGCCCGGTTGGATCTCCGATCACGGCTCCGACAGCTGCGTCGGCGCGGGCCTGTTCGATTCCTAACAAAGAAAGCAAAAGCAAGAAGATCAAGAAAAGCTTCATCATGAAGTCCCTCCGCTGATCTATTATGCCGTCCCCGCGAACGGACGCCAGAAATTCCTGCCAGATGTTTCAAAGAGATTTTGACTGTCTAAAAGCTTGTCGAAATAGACAAGAAATGAAATGGGAGAAGAAGCCTCTGGAGTAACCGGGCTCCTTCTTTATGTTGCCTACAGGCAACTTTATTCCCAAAGTCGTGGATATAGGCTTAAAAGTTGCTTAAAGGCAACTTTTAATGGACTTTGCATTAAAAAGACCTAAAATGTTCATTGTAGGCAACTTTTTGGAGGCCAGATGGAATATACGCGTATTACAAGTGCATCTCAGCTAGCGGAAGAAGTCCGAAAGGTTCGCAAAGAACAGGGGATCACAAGCGAAAAGCTGGGGCAGTACGCGGACCTTTCCCGATACGCAGTTCTAAATTTCGAAAATCAAAAATCAGATATTAAGCTATCTACACTTCTTAAAATTCTAAAACTCTGCAATATCGAGATCTACATCAAGGTAAAAAGAAAATGAAAAAGCCCTTGAACGTCTTTTTTAAAAAACTGCATGTTGGAGTTCTGCAAAAAAAAGAAGACGATACTCTAAGCTTTACCTACTCGGCGGCATGGCTGGAGAATAAAGAAAGATTTGCGCTGTCTCCAGCATTGCCGTTGCAAGAAGAGTCATTCAATAACCGCCTTACTAAAGCGTATTTTGATAATCTGCTGCCTGAAGGGGATACGCTCAAAATATTTGAAAAAATTCTCAAAAAGAGTTTCGAAGATCCTTATCAACTATTAGAAAATTACGGACTTGATTGCGCCGGCGCACTTGAAATAACCCCGTTGGAAACACCTCCAGATGTCACGGCAAAAGGGGAGTTGGATAGGATTTCTTTTGATGAAATCGATCGAGTTATTGAAAACAAAGACAGCCTGTATGTGCATAGTCTTGTTAAGCACAAAGGAAGATTTTCATTAGCCGGGGCCCAAGACAAAATTCCTGTGATTGTTCAAGATGGAGAGATATTTCTTCCGACGGATGCAAGGCCGACGACCCATATTCTGAAGCCGCCGTCCAGAATATCCGAGGCGTTGAACTCAGTACAAAATGAATACCTTTGTATGCGTTTAGCGCAACTCTGTGAGCTGGATGTTCCGGCAATTGAACTCGTCGGCAAAGAGCATTTACTGTTCTTGGTTGAGCGCTATGACCGCAAAAAAGTGAAAGGGCAGATCGAAAGAGTGCACCAGTTTGATTTGTGTCAAGCTCAGGGTTATCCGTCCGCGGAAAAGTACGAAGAAGACGGAGGGCCTAGCTTTGCGCAAAATTATAAGACGATCGAGAAGGTTTCCGACAACAAGATCAACGATTTAGAGGCTGCGCTGAAGTGGTTGGCCTTTAATCTTTTAATTGGGAATAACGACTCTCATTCCAAGAATCTATCGTTTTTATATGTTGATGGCGAGACGCGTTTGGCGCCGATATACGATCTTTTAAGCACGAGTATCTATAGAAATATGTCCGCTGAGTTTGCTTTTTCCATAGGTGGACAGCGTAACCCCACCAAAATGAGGAAAAGGAATTTCCAAAGGCTGGCTGAAGATCTTGGATTCGAAAAAAATAAAGATATTTTTCTAAAAGTAATGACTTCTATGGTGTCGCTGATGCAACACCAAGTGGAAGCCCTATGGAGCGAAATTTCGGGTGACGAGAGATTCAAACATATTCAGAAAGACTTACGAAAAGAGATCCAAAGCCGTCTGAATTTATATCGAGATCTTTAAAATACTCAAAACCTCACCCGAGCTCCAATCCAACAAGAAGTCGTCGCGACAGGACTCTTTCTTTCGGTTCAAGATCCCGCTATGGCCGGCTTTTCACAACAAGTTCCTTATACCCCGTGTGTCCGTCCATCTCGCGATAAAAACGCAGTTCCATATTTTCAACCAACACGATCTCCGCCGTCGTAAAAATCTCGCAGCCATCCATCAAATGACCGCCGATGACTTTGCCTTCAAAGTCGCTGATGGAAATATGCAGATGCACACCTTCGGTGCTGAGCGTGCCGTTGAGCGAAATAATTTCGAAAGGTCCTTGGAATTCGACAACGTCCTTACCGTTGGCAAGGCGAAGGTGGGCTTTTTTAAGGCTCCCCACCGAGCTTAGAACACATGCCGCATGGAGATGATGCAACTGACAATAAAACAGAAGCTCTTTTTTGAGGTCTTGACCCGGTCTCAATCGGAAACAGTGAGTTGTTGCAGAGCTGGAAAAAGGTTCAGTGGCCATCAAAACCTCCTCTTATTGACAAAAATTGAACACAGTTTGCTTTGATCCTCCCAAGCACAGGAGTATCATCAATACAAGGCGCCTGTAATACACAACATAGAGAGTAGGCTCACGTATGAAGATATATTCTGATATCACAAAGACGATTGGTCAAACCCCCTTGGTTGAAATGCAAAGAATCGGCAAAGGACTTCCCGGAAAGTTGTACCTGAAGCTGGAATTCTTTAACCCTCTTGCTTCCGTCAAAGACCGTATTGGTCTGGCGATGATCGAGCAGGGAGAGCTTTCTGGAAAACTCAAACCCGGCATGGAGATTCTGGAACCCACAAGCGGAAATACCGGTATTGCTCTGGCTTTTGTAGCCGCGGCCAAGGGCTATCCGATCACTCTGGTGATGCCTGAGACAATGTCCCAAGAGCGCCGCACGCTTTTGCTCATGCTGGGCGCAAAAATTATTCTGACACCGGGTCCTCTCGGTATGAAAGGCGCAATCGCCAAAGCCATGGAGCTTGCCGAGAAAAATAAAAACTACTTCACGCCGGGACAATTCGACAATCCTGCCAATCCCGCCATTCACCGTGAAACAACGGCGTTGGAAATCTGGAACGACACCGACGGCAAAGTCGACATGGTTATCAGTGGTGTGGGAACTTCCGGCACCATCACTGGGGTCGGACAGGTGCTTAAAGCAAAAAAGCCCAGTGTAAAAATGATCGCCGTTGAACCCACTGAAAGTGCGGTGCTCTCCGGTGGAAAACCAGGCCCGCATAAAATCCAAGGACTTGGCGCAGGTTTTGTTCCCAGCATCATGGATCGCGCGATTGTAGACGGTGTTGAACAAGTTTCTTCGGAAGAAGCGATGAAAGTCGCTCGCGAAGTCATTAAAAAAGAAGGCATTCCTGTAGGCATCTCTTCCGGAGCAGCTGTGGCAGCAGGTCTTCGTCAAGCGGCGAAAGAAGAAAACCGCGGTAAAAACATTGTTGTCATCATCCCAAGCATGACAGAGCGCTATCTTTCAACGCTGCTTGCGGAACAAGAACGGCAAGAGGCGCAAAGCCTGCAGGTCACAACGGTGGATGAAAGTTATTTAAGCAAAGTGAAGTGATATGGTTCCTTTTATCGTACCAGCGAAAGAAAAAGTCTTACTCAAGATCGGGGAGGCAGGGATCACTCCCTCCCTGGCCCCGAGTGAGTTCGATATTTTCGTCTGGAACGTTTATAAGGGACAAAAAGCCCATATCTTTGAAAAAGACTTTAGACAGCTGGGCGGAGGGAAGGATTTTATTTTCCTCCAGGAAGCCATCCTCGATCAGCGCATGCCCAAAATCTGGCGCGAAGATTTTCCCGCTTACGAGTGGCATTTAGCGCAAAGCTTTCACTATAAAAAAGATCTTTCCAGCACCGGTGTTGCGATCGGCTCCATGCTAAAACCGGAAGTCGTGGATTTTATCCGCGCTAAAACCCGCGAGCTTTTTTGGCTCACACCAAAACTAACACTTTTTAATCAGTATGATTTCGACGGTCAGAAAGTGCTTTTCGTGTGCACGCATGTTCTTAACTTTGTGACTCTGGGAGCTTTCACGAATTCACTTTATGAAATCGCTGAGAAAATATCTGAATTCGCCGGCCCCATTGTTTTAGCCGGAGACTTTAATACCTGGAACTTTAAGCGGTATATGATTATGCGAAGTATTTTCCGCGATTTGGGTTTAGAGCACCTGGATCTTGATGACGACGGCCGCGTTTTAAAGCTCGATCACGTTTTTGTGCGCGGGTTTGATGTGGTGAAAGCTCGCGTGCATCACACGATTCTAAGCTCTGACCATTTTCCTTTAGAGATTCGCCTTAAGCTTGCCGCCAGCAAAGAGCAAAAGAAATCCTAGTGCGCGTTTTGCTCACGTGCCCACTGCCAAAGATTATCCGGTGATAACCCAGGACTTCCCTCAAGAGCCCAATAGTGTTTCGGCCAGACTTTTTTATTAAAGCGCATCGGGTGAGTGGGAACTTTCAAAAGTTTTCCAATAAGCTCCGTGCAGTAAAAAGCCTCGTCACTCCAAGAATACCAAAAGTCAAACGGACGACCTAAGTAAGGTTTTACTTGGGAGAGTTTCACTTCCTGCGGGATCTCAACGATATCGGCAATCACACCTCGGTGCTGCAAGTCTTCCCAAGAAACAATCGCGACACCCTCGCCAGGATAAGCGTTGAGCCACTTGTCACCAATATCGTCAAACTGAATAGCGGTGTGAGCAAAGCGGCCGCCCGGCTCGTACTGCACAAGCTCGCCTTTGGCATCATAAAGCTCTAAAAAAGCGATGCGTGTTTTTGCAAAAGCAGAAGTGGAAAAAGCGATCAGTAAAAGAAAAAGCCATGACGTGCGCATGGCTTAGTTCTTAACCACAAAAGTGCGGCCTTGCAACAAACTTACAAGCTTATTTCTGCGCCTTTGAGCGTAAAAGCCACAGCAGGGGAGATTTTACAAGTGTCACGAGCTCTCCACCCAAAGCCGCACCGAAAAGCCATAACACGCCGGCCTCAAAGGTCACTTCGTGGCTTGCCAAAGAAAGCCCGCCTAAAGAGAGCAAAGCCAGAACGGAAATGCTCAAAACACGCGAGCGCGCAACCACCAGCCACTCATCTCGCGACAAAAGAAGGCGCGCGAGTGTAAAAGAAATCATAAAGTACAAAGCGCCACAGAAAGCGTGGCAGAAGTGCGGGCTCACACGCATGAAAAGATGCATCAAGCCGCCGCCGTCAAAAACAAGCTGCACACCAAACTGCGAGCAGCTCATCAATGTCACCAAAGAGCCAAGCACGTGAGACAAGCCCAGCTTCGTCGCCACTTTCCACGGCGAGGGCAGTTCTTGTTTCAACTGCTCATGGATTTTCGATAGAACATAAGAAGACCCCGCGCTTTCCGCGGACTCATTCACAAAAGACTCAAAATCTTTTTTAATGTCTTTCATAAACTCTCCCTAATTCTTTCCGGCCAAGGTCCGTAAAAGACGCAGGCTGCGGCTGACAATCTGGCGAACATTGCTTTCGGATTCTTCCAGCAAAGAGGCAATTTCGTTGTACTCAAGCTCATCCATGTATCGCAAAGTCATGACCTCTTTTTCACGGGGCTTGAGTTCATTTAAAAGTGCCTGAGCCTCCTCCTTCATTTCTAAGGTAGGAGCCGGACCTTCAGTTTGTGACAAAGAATCGTCCCATTCCGAAAAATCTTTGATTTCCCGGGCTCTGTAATCCTTAAGCTCACTGCGGGTGATGACATAAATCCAAGCTAGGGCCGAATGGCGGGGATCATAGAGATGCTTTTTGCGGTGAAGCTGCAGGAAGACGATCTGTAACAAATCCTCGGCGCGCTCCTGGGAAAGCCCGCGTTTGAGCGCATAGCTTAGAACACGGCCTGAATGTCTTAAATAGAGATGATCGAGAGCTTTGTATTCGCCCTCGGCAAGCTTTTGCAGCAACTCTTCATCTGTACATTCTTGCAAATTTATTTTCATCATCCTGTCACAAATCGAATGGCTCCATCCTAATAGAAAATAAGGAAAGAGAAAGAGGAAATTGCACTATGACGAAAATACCGTCGATCCTCCTTGTCATGTTTATGCTGGCGGGATTTGCGTTACAAGCTGAGGCGCATCCGGTGTCCTATGCGGGCGCCGTATCACTCATGTCCTACAACCGTGAAAACGAAAATGATGTGCTGCTCACATATTCTTTCACGCGCTCTCTGGCTGTGGGATTGACATATCTAAAAGTCGAGGACGCGGAATACACGGTGCCGCGGCTTAATTATCTTGTCCAGCGTTGGAATAACGAAGACTCGCAAGGCAATATTTATTTCAGCGCAGGTTACGGCACGGACCGTTCTTTTGAGGAAATAAAACCCGTGAGCTTTGGTTCTGTCGAAGCCGACTGGGAATCACGCCGCTATTACACGTCTATTCAATACAATAAATTTTTTCGCTCTGATTCAGACGCTATCAAGCGTGTTGACTTTGAACACATCAAAGCGCGCGCAGGTCTTGCACCTTATTTAGCAGAGTTCAACGAATTGAATGCGTGGCTGATCGTGCAGTTTGATAAAATGAATGACCGTCCGGTGGAAACAACTCAGTTCATCCGTTTGTTTTATAAAAACGTTTTGGTGGAGCTCGGAGCCACCTTCGGCGGCGGCTGGGCCTTTAATTACATGGTGCACTTTTAGGAGGAAAGCATGAAAAAGTTAATGGCGATGATTGTATTTCTCTCCCTTCCTGCGTGGGCGGGGGAAGTTGAAACCGTGAACGTCAAAGGCATGGTGTGCTCGTTCTGCGCTCAAGGCATTACAAAAAAATTCAAAGAACAGCCTGAGGTCGCCGACGTTGCCGTGAGCCTTGAAAACAAAGTGGTGAAGCTCACCTATAAAGACGGACAAAAACTTTCTCATCAAAAAATCGAAAGCCTGCTTAAAGAGGCGGGGTATGAAGCCAGTTTCACAAAATAAATTTTTTACTTATCTCACACTCTTTAGTTCCGCGGGGACGCTCGTGTGCTGTGCGCTTCCAGCGTTGTTAGTGAGCTTAGGAATGGGTGCTGTGCTTGCGGGACTTGCCAGCAACGTGCCGGGTCTTATTTGGATTTCTGAACACAAGTTTGCGGTCTTTCTTTTTGCCGGAGTGATGCTGGCAGCAAACGGCTATTGGCTGTGGAGAAACCGCAACGCTCCGTGTCCGGTTGATCCTGCCTTAAGAGATGCCTGTATTTCAGGCAGAAAATTTTCAAAACGGGTTTACACTCTATCAATTCTTGTTTTCCTCACCGGATTCTTTTTTGCTTTTATAGCTCCTATCGTTATTTAATGCGCCGCAATTAGTTAACAACTCTGTACTCTAGATTGACTAATTGCAATGAAGTCAGGTACCTCTAAGCCTTCGTAATTTAAACGAGAAATCAAACACGGAGTGCAACATGTTTAGTGAATCCTTGCTAATTTCTCCGGCGATTGCTGGGGTGGTTGGTTTGATCGTTGCTTTGGCTCTGTACCTTCGCGTGAAGGCGCAGCCCACAGGCAATGAAACTATGAATCGCATCGCGACTTACATCCGCGAAGGCGCAATGGCTTTCCTCGTACGTGAGTACAAGGTTCTTCTTGTCTACGCAATCGTCGTAGGCGCGGCTCTTTGGTTCGCCTTGGGCGGAATCGCTGCGGGATCTTTCATCCTCGGCGCATTCTTGTCTTTGCTTGCGGGTTTCTTCGGTATGAAGGCGGCGACTTACGCCAACGTTCGTACTTCTCAAGCAGCAGCAGGCGGTTCTAAACCCGCGGCATTGCTTGTCGCTTTGGATGGCGGCGCTGTCATGGGTCTTTCCGTGGCGGGTCTTGGTTTGATCGGTTTGGGCATCCTTTACTGGATGTTCCGTGGTCAAGATGTTGTTGGTACTATCTTGCACTCTTTTGCAGTGGGTGCTTCTTCTATCGCATTGTTTGCGCGTATCGGTGGCGGTATCTACACGAAAGCCGCTGACGTAGGTGCCGACATCGCTGGTAAAGTGATCGAAAATATTCCTGAAGACGATCCACGCAATCCGGGCGTTATCGCGGATAACGTGGGTGACAACGTTGGTGACGTTGCCGGCATGGGTGCAGACATCTATGAATCCATGGTGGCGGCGATTGTTTCTGCGATGGCGATTGCTTTGACAATTCCTGCGGAGTCTTTGTCTTCATTGATGACAGGAGCTTCTGCGGAAGACACTCGTTTGACTGGCGTGGCTTTGCCTCTGCTTTTGTCGACATTGGGCTTGGTGATTTCTATCATCGTGATCTTTGCTGCGCGCGCGTTTAAAAACGGCAAACCTGCAACAGTTCTGCGCAATGCTTTGATCGTTCCTCCAATTCTTTTGACGATCGCTTCTGCGATCTTGATGCCCATGTTCGGTATCAGCCAGTCCGTAACTATCGCTTTGGCGGCAGGTGCGTTCGGTGGTGCTTTCATCGGTTTGATCACAGAGTACTACACAGCGGCTCGTCCGATCCGTCTAGTAGCTGAAGCCGCTTTGACAGGTGCAGGTACAGGCGTGATTCGTGGTCTTGCGGTCGGTATGGAATCCACAGCGATTCCAATGTTGATCGTGGTGATCGCAGCTTACATCGCGGACCATGCTTTGGGTCTTTACGGTATTGCATTGTCTGCAGTAGGTATGCTTGCAGGTACAGCAGTCGTGATGACTGTCGATGCTTACGGTCCTATCGCTGACAACGCCGGCGGTATCTCTGAAATGTCCGGTCTTGGTAAAAACGTGCGCGATATCACAGACGAACTCGATGCTGTTGGTAACACCACGGCGGCGATTGGTAAGGGTTTTGCGATCGGTTCTGCGATCCTGACAGTTCTTGCGCTTTTCTCTGCATTCAACATGGAAGTAAACCATGTGCGTGAAAAAGCAGGTCTTGCGAAAATGTCTTTGGATCTGACTTCTTCTGGCGTTTTGATCGGTATGCTGATCGGTTCTATCTTGCCGTTCCTGGTTGGTTCCACAACTATGACAGCGGTTGGTAAAGCGGCTCAAAAAATCGTGAAAGAGATCGCTCGTCAGTTCAAAGAAATCCCAGGCCTTCGTGAAGGTAAAGCAGAGCCTCAACCTGCGGCGATCGTGGATATCTCCACGCAAGCGGCATTGTTTGAGATGATCTTGCCAGGCATGATCGCGGTTCTTGTTCCTGTGGGTGTCGGTTTCTTGTTGGGACCTCAAGCGTTGGCAGGTCTTCTTGCTGGTGGCTTGGCTGTCGGCGCGACTTTGTCTCTGTATATGGCGAATGCCGGTGGCGCTTGGGACAACGCTAAGAAATTCATCGAAAAAGGTGGCTTGCCAGGTCATCCAAAAGGATCTGACGCGCACAAAGCGGCGGTTGTCGGTGACACTGTCGGCGATCCATTCAAAGACACTTCCGGTCCTGGTATCTCTATCTTGATCAAAGTTATGTCTGTCGTTTCTTTGTTGATCGCTCAGTTGATCGCAACTATCGGCGGCTAATAACTAGCTTTCAGGACTTTAAAAAAGAAAACCCATAACCAGCGGTTATGGGTTTTTCTTTTTTAACGGCAATAAACTTGACCCGACAAGAGACCGAATCGTGCAAAAGCTTATGACATTTAGTTTCACGATCCTTATATATGAGACATGCACAAAATATGTCTTCGGACACTCGGTATGTTTCTGATTTTGTCGTCCACGGGCTGCGGGGATTTTTCCTACAGTCTTTATCCTGCTTCTCAAAATCTTATTCCAGAAGAACTGTTCTACCAGACCGACGGCAATTGCGAGCGGGGAGATCTGCTTTTCCGAATTCTTTCCACCGCCGGCATTCAGCTTTGGACCGATCCGCAAAATATTCTTACCGGTCAGGTAGAGCTTTTTATTTTCCGCGATAGCACCTTTAGCGCGCGCTACCGTGAGTTTCCTTTCTCCGGAAACGCCGTCTTTGAAAAAGTGATTTCAGGGAATTATCAAATACAATCCAACGGTGAGATCTATTTCCAAGATTTGGGAGCAGGGAGCATCCTTCATCAGGACGGCCTCTATTTTTTGGAGTTCCGCTTTGATGTGAATATCAACTCCACAGAGCTTGCCGGAAAAACAGCGCGTTTTCGCGTTTTGAAGGGCTTGCGCGGTTTAGACACTGACCGCGCACAGTATTGTCATTATTAATTAAGCTTTTGCTGTCAGAACCCAAATTCCGACAAGAATAAAAAGAGTTCCCGACACGTACCGCATGATTTGCGGATTTAATACGGCTCCCAAGAATTTTCCAAAGATCACACCCAAAGTGCCCGCCAAACCCAGCGCTAAAATCACGGCCATTATCACCGTGACCGTCGATTTGGACTGTGAAGAAGCAGCCAAAGCCGCAAACTGGGTTTTGTCACCCATCTCGGCCAAAAAAATCGTGATAAAAGTGCTCGCAAAAATCTTCCAATCCATCGTAGGTCCTTTAGAATAGAAAACGGTTTTCGACTGAAAGTTTATTGATAAAGTTTGCGGGCAAGGAAGGCAAGTTTGAAAAGTCGATTTATTGCTGCCATGGATCTTTTGCAAGAGGAGGCTTCCAGAAAAGAGCTCACTCTCTTGCGCGTATTTCAGATCTTGGGCGAGGAGGGCCACGCGGTCCTTATTCTCTTTTTGTGCCTGCCTTTCGTTCAGCCGATTCCCATTCCCGGCTTGTCAACACCGTTGGGTTTTCTGGTTGCGGTTGTGGCGTTCTTTCTTTACCGCAATCAAACTCCGTGGCTCCCAAAAAAATTCGAAAACTTGAAAATCTCTTCGGAAGTGCTTTTGAAGGTTTCCGAGGTGGCGGAGAGGATTTGGAAATACGCTTCGAAAATCATCAAGCCGCGCCTGGAATTCTTGCATGACTACTGGGCCTTTCGCCTTTTAAACCTCATCGTTTTTATTGCGAATGCGGCCTTACTGTCGCTGCCGTTACCAATACCGTTTTCCAACACAGTTCCTGTGGTGGCCATCATCCTCAGCGCCATTGGACACATGGAAAAAGACGGAGTTTTTATCCTTTTTAGCTACCTGTGGTGTCTTATAGTTGCATCCTTCTTTGCAACAATAGCCATGGGGGCGATTCATTTCACTTAACCAAAGTCCAGCAACCTACGAAAGTGCCTAAGACCTCAAGCTCTTTGTGTCGCAATATTTTGTGTTGCTACAATGAGGGCTCCTAAGGAGGAAAAATGGGAAAACTGATTGTCGTATGTGCGTTGGTTTTGGGATTCGGTTCCTTGTCTATGGCGGATGAAGGCGGAGCGGGTGGCGCTTGCGCGAAAGACCGCGAAACATTGTGCAAAGGTGTTGAGCCCGGTGAAGGCCGTATTGCCAAGTGCATGATGGAAAATAAAGACAAGCTCTCTGCGGAATGCAAAGCCCAGCATGAAAAAATGAAGGGCATGATGAAAGAAGTGAAGGAAGCGTGCCACGATGACGTGGAAAAATTCTGCGGCGATGTCAAAGCTGGCAAAGGTCGTATCATCAAGTGCATGAAAGAGCACAAAGATGAACTTTCTGCCGCTTGCAAAGCGGAAGTTGAAAACGCTAAAGAAGCTCGTAAGAAAGCCAGAAAGGGACACTAAAAGAAATGAGAGAGAGGAGTTTAAAGCTCAGTCTGCTCGATGCTTTTCTCTACTCGTTAATGGTGGGAGCCGGCGAAACATATTTGCCGGCTTATTCTTTATCCATCGGCATGGGTGAAATCTTCGCCGGTGTTCTTGCTTCGCTTCCGATCGTGAGCGGCGCGATTTTACAGCTTATTACTCCGCGCGGTCTTCAGCGCATTCAATCACATAAAAACTGGGTGGTCGCAGCAGCAACGCTGCAAGCGTTGACCTATTTGCCGCTGGTGTATTTTTCCGCGACTCGTGCGCCGAATTTCTGGATGCTGTTTTTTATTTTGTCTTTGTACTGGGGCGCGGGCTTTGCCGGAGGTCCTTCGTGGAACTACTGGATGGGACGCCTGGTGCAAGTTGAAGAGGGCAATCGCTACTTTGCTAAACGCGCGCGTTTATCCCAAATCGGAATTTTGCTGGGATTGATTGGCGGGGGCGTAGCTCTGCACAATAAAGTGGAAATCGGACCGTTCTCGTCCGTATTCACAGTTCTTTTTCTTTTCGCCTTTGGGTGCCGGATTGTTTCCACATTGATTTTATCTTCGCAGTATTTTGATCCGCAGTGGAATCGTGAACCGAAATTAGGCTTTCGGGCTTCGTGGAAAGTGTTTTGGGCTAATACCGATAAACGCCGTTTTTTCTTTTTCCTGGCACCATTTCAAGCCGCGGTCTTTGTTTCTTCACCGTTTGTGACACCGTATATGCTGGCGCAAGTGAAGATGGACTATGGCACTTACATGACAGCCATTGGAATTCTTTTTGTCGGAAAAATTCTATCTTTGAGTTTGATCGACCGCTTCCGCGGGCAGGCTTCGGGATTTAGTCTTTTGCTTATTGGTGCAGGTGCTATTGTTCCACTTCCGGTGATGTGGGCGGTAAGCATGAATTCTTATTATATTTACTCTTTACAGTTCATCAGTGGCCTTTTCTGGGCGTTTGTGGAAATTGGTCTGGCTTTGATTTTCTTTAAAGACTTAAAGCAGGAAGAAAAAGTGCCGGTGCTTACCGTGTACAATCTGCTCAACTCACTGGCGATTATCTTAGGAACTTATATCGGCGGTAAGGTGTTGTGGCTGTTAGGAGAAAAGGTCACAAGTTATTACGCTGTTTTTGCTCTGGGAACTTTGACTCGGGCAGCAGGGTTTATTCCACTTTATTACTGCGTGAAGTACCAGCTTGGTAAAGACTCAACAAAAACCTTTACCGAGGCTGCGGAAAAAGCTTCTTAAATTCCCGGTGAATGTTTTTGTCTTCATAAGGATCTTCGTTTTCACTTAAATCCTGTTCACTGTAGCCGGAAAAAATATTTAAAACTTGAACCGTGTTTTCTTGAACCTCAAAAGCCGCGCGCCATGTGCGATAAGCAATGACGTAACTTTTCTCAGCGAGCTTTACCCGTTTTTTCTTGGAATTGGTCGGTTCAAACTCCAACTGATGCTGTAAGAACGCTTCAAGCTGCGTGACGCCGTTTTGACGTAGCCACTGTGATTGCTTTTGAGCTTCGGCTGTAAAACTCACCGTATAAGCCTGAGCATCTTTGAGCCACTCCGGCTCTACACCTGGAAACGCGTCAGCGTAAGCCACATAAGGCTTAATATCTAGAATAGGCGTGCCGTCTAGAATATCTGCGCCGGCCACGTGGATTTTTAATTTTTCAACTTTAAGCAGCTTTACGCAGCTAATACCGATGGGATTAGGACGGTAAGGGGAGCGTGTGGCAAAAACGCCCATCTTTTGATTCCGGCCGCGTGGAGGCAGCACCATGGGATTCCAGTGTGGATTGTGATGGAAAACAAAAACCACCCAAAGCCGTTCACAACCCTCAAGACCGGTGAGAGCTTGTTCAAAGTTATGACCGCTTTCAAGTTCGATAACGCCTTCCGAGTGAAACTCATCGGGCTGCCGGCCGGCTTCATAGGGATGAACTTGATTGGAGCGAAAAACACCAATCGGTATGAATTCTATTTTTGCCGCCATTGCCTCATCCACTCAAAGCCCGCCACAGCGGCAGTGACTCCGACATTCAGGGAATTTTTTCGCCCACGCAAAGGCACAATGCGCACTTCATCAATGACTTTTAAAATTTCCGGGTCAAGACCAAAGCGCTCGTTACCTAAAACGAAAGCTGTCTGTTCCATTTCAAAGGGCTCGTAAAGATCCTGAGCGCTGGCCGCGGTTTCAAGGGCGACAATGCGGTAGCCTTCGTCTTTGAGTTCTTCGAGGCATTCCAAGAGCTTTGGTGACTCTTCCCACGGCAGATACTCTTGCGTTCCCATGGCGGTTTTTTCTACCTTCCACTGCGTGGGATTGGGCGTGTAGCCGCACAGATAAATCTTGCGTGCACCCAGGCATTCCGCTGTTCTGAAAATAGAACCCACGTTAAAGGCTGAGCGGATATTGTCGAGAACAAAGACCAAGGGGAGCGGCTCTTGTGCGGAAGCTTCTTTGTCGTTTTCGACGATAAGAAAATCATCGTCTTGCAGATTTTTATGCAAAAGGCGCTCAAAGGGAATGGCGAAGTTCACAAAGTGCTTTAAGGTCATGTGTGAATTCAAATGCTTTTGAATTTCCGCTAAGCGCGCGACATCAGGATTTTCAGAAACCGCAAGGGCCGAGATGCGTTTTTTTAATTCTTGCAACTGGGGTTCTAAAAAAGAAAAATCCACGGCGTCTTTATCCGTGGATTTTTCGATCTGCAAAAAAAGCCCGTGAATTTCTTCCAGAGATTTTTTGTCTTGCGCAGACAGTGCCATTATTTCACTCGTTGACCGACCTGAGCTCCGTCGTCGGCGGAAAGAACAAACAAATCACTGCCACCGCTGCCAGCGGCAAGGACCATGCCCTCAGACATGCCGAATTTCATCTTGCGCGGTTTTAAATTCACGCACACAAGAATCTTACGGCCCAAGAGCTGCTCTGGTTTGTAAGCGGCTTTAATGCCGGCGATGATTTGGCGAACTTGGCCTTGGCCGATATCCACCTTCAAACGCAAAAGTTTGTCCGCTTCTTTGATTTCTTCAGCTTCGATCACCTGACCAATACGCAAATCAACTTTTTCAAAATCTGTAAATTCAATTTCCGCAGGACGCTCGCCATTGCGGTCTTCGCTTTTAGCTGCGGAGCCCGCCGCTGCCGCCGGAGCGGTGGAAGCCGCTTTTTTCGCCGCCTGAATTTCTTCATTGATCTTACGGCTTTCTTCCACCATGGCTTTGACTTTGTCAGCCTCTACGCGCGTTGCAAGATGTTCGTAGTCGTTGATAGGACGGTTTTTAAGAACCGTTTGAATATCCGACCACTTGTAATCCTGCTCTCCCAAAAGTTTTGCCACTTTGGCAGAGTAGTGCGGAAGAACCGGTTTTAAATAAATCGCAAGCAAGCGGAACATATTCAACGTTGTTGTCAGCACTTGTTTGGTGCTAGCCGCATCCGTTTCAACTGTTTTCCACGGTGCTTTTTCGTCGAAATACTTATTAGCATCATCAGCTAATGAGCGGATTTCTCCCAAGGCTTTGGCGAAATCACGCGCTTCATAGTGAGCGGCAATAGCGTCCGCTGTTTTTTGCGCATGCGCGATGAGCTTTTCCCCTTCGGCATCCGGTGTGCTCATCACTCCGTCCATTTTCTTTTTCAGCATCTGACCACCGCGAGAGCCCAGATTTGTGATCTTACCCACAAGCTCGGAGTTCACACGGTTGACGAACTCTTCCAGATTCAAGTCGATATCATCCACAGTGCTGTTGAGCTTTGTGGAATAGTAATAGCGCAGGTATTCGGGATTGAGATGATTCAAGTAAGTGCGTGCGGCAATAAAGGTGCCTTTGGATTTCGACATCTTTTCACCATTCACCATCAAGTGACCGTGCACGAAAACCTGATCAGGGGAACGGAAGCCTGCGGCTTTTAAGAACGCCGGCCAGAAGATCGTGTGGAAGCGAGCGATGTCTTTACCGATAAAGTGGTAAACTTCACGCTTGGGATCTTGCCAGATGTCTTGCAAGGAGGTGCCGTTCTTTTTTGCCCACTGTGTGGTCGTGGACATATAACCCATTGGTGCATCCACCCACACATAGAAGAATTTTTTATTATTGGTTCCTGGAATCGGAAAACCAAAGTAGGGCTCATCGCGGGAAATGTCGAGATCGAGCAGATCCTCATTGAACCACTCAAGCATTTTGCGCGCGACTTCCGGAGAGCAGTGTTTTGGGATCCACTCTTCGAGGTATTTTTTGAAATCGTTGAGCTTAAAGAAAATGCTTTCGCTGTTTTTCAAAACAGGCGTATTGCCGCACAAAGAACAGCGCACATCTTTCATATCGCTCGGAGAATAAGTCGAACCGCACACGTCGCAAGAATCGCCGTATTGGTCTTTGGCACCGCATTTAGGACACGTGCCTTTGACGAAACGGTCGGGGAGGAACATTTTGTCATAATTGCAGTACAGCTGTTGAATCACTTGCGTGCGTGTGTGACCGCCAGCAACCATTTTCTCGTAGAAGTATTCGCACAGTTCCTTGTTTTCTTGAGAATTGGTGGAACCGTACAATGAAAACTGCACTTGGAAATCCGCAAAATCCTTGGTGTGCTCTTCATAGCTTTTGGCAATCAGAGCTTCCGGAGTGATCCCCATTTCACGCGCTTTCACCATGATCGGAGTGCCATGAGTGTCGTCCGCGCAAATGTAAATGCACTCGTTGCCACGCATATTCTGAAAACGCGCCCAGAAATCGGCTTGCAGATACTCCACCATGTGTCCAAGGTGGATGTAGCCGTTAGCGTAGGGAAGTGCACAGGTTATGAGGATTTTACGGTTTTCGTTCATTTAAAGAAACCTTTCGTTAGCGCCACTCCACCAGGCCAGAATCAAGGTGGTACATGGCCTTCACTATCTTTACATCACCCGAGGCCACAGCGTCACGCAGGATTGCAGAGCGTTCTAGAAGGTCTTTGGCAACACCATCGACATTGCTCCAGCTTTCTTGCACATAACCCTCGGAAGGCTGCGATTGAGCGTGCTGTTGAACGCGCGGTTTGATATCCGCTACCAAACCGTTCAAAGTCGGGCTGCCCAAATCCACGCCTTGCAAAGAGGACAAAGCCGCCTTCACAGCGCCGCAAGACTCATGGCCCATCACAACAATCAGGTTTGAGCCCAAATGGTTCACAGCGTATTCAATGCTGCCGACAACGCTGTCATTCAAAGATTCACCGAGGGTGCGGATCACGAAAACTTCGCCCAGCTTTTGGTCAAAGACGATTTCCGGTGGAACGCGGGAATCACTACAGGAAAGAATCACGGAGTGAGGCTTTTGTCCCAGCGCTAAACGCTGACGGTCTTTGGCGGAAGTTCCGTCGTTACGGAAGAAACCTTTCACAAAACGAGTGTTACCGTTCTTAAGCCAGCCAAAAGCTTTATCGGCAGGAACCGGTCCCGGCTCGCGCACGCTTTTACCGTGAGTGTCTTGAATATGCTGAGCGGCAGCAGCTACAGCTTCTTTTACTTCTGCGGCTTTTTGTTCGCCAGCTTCAATGTCATCGGAAGAAATGCGGGTGATTTCTTTTTCGCCATTCGTCGTTGCTTGTTCCGGTGCTTCCTTAATGCGGCCTTGCTTATCTTTCAGAATGACTTTGGTGTCTTCCTGAGTCGGCGTTCTGTTTCTTTGCATGGAAGCGCATGCGGTCATTGTCACTGCAATCGAGATTATGAAAACTCTTAACATTCGTTCCTCCGTGGGATTTCTTTATTGTCAGGACCTCTAGCGAGGGACGTCAAATTAAAAACAAAAAAACTTTAACGTCGGGTGAGCCATCACTAGAATGAAAAATGCACTGAGGAGATGCCATGTCCGTGAGTATTCTTTCCCCCTCCGAAATACAGTCCAAGCTTAAAGAACGATCTTATCCCGCTCAGCGTACGTACCTTGCGATGTACAGCACGTGGTGGGGCGGTATTGTGACGGATCCGGCGCTGATGATGGTGCCGGTGGATGATCATCTTGTGCACCGCGGGGACGGAGTGTTTGAGGCGATCAAGGTCGTGGATGGAAAAGCCTTCTTGCTTCAGGAGCATTTAGAGCGTCTTGCGTCGTCTGCGGACCATATTGGCATTGCTCTGCCAATGACGCTTGAAAAAATCAAAGAGGTGATTTTTAAGACCACCATTGCAACCGGCGCCCGCAATGCAATCCTGCGCCTGTATATCTCTCGTGGACCCGGCGGTTTTACAGCAAATCCTTATGACTCGATTGCTTCACAGATGTATTTGATTGTGACTGCATACACTCCCGTTTCAGAGGAAAAATACTTGAATGGCGTGCGTGCGGGGCGCAGTGAAATCATTCCTAAAGATCCGTGGTTTGCAAAGATCAAAAGCTGCAATTACCTGCAAAACGTTTTGATGAAAAAAGAAAGTGTGGATCGCAAGATTGATTTTACAATCGGCATTGATCCGCAAGGCTACCTCACCGAAAGCAGCACGGAAAACATCGTTCTTATCGATAAAGATAAAAACCTGCTGCGCCCAAAATTGCGTCAGATCTTAAAAGGCACAACCATGATGCGCAGTTTTGAGCTTGCGCACACGCTGCTTTCGGACGGAACGCTTTCGTCTATTCAGGAAAAAGATCTTACCGAGAAAGATATCTTTAATGCCCATGAAGTGATGATGATCGGGACGACTCTGGATGTGTTGCCAGTAACCGAGTACGAAGGACAGAAAATCGGTTCGGGCAAACAAGGCGAGATCTCCGCGAAGCTCTTAAAGCTTTTGCGTGAAGATATAAAAACGGGGCCGAAATCGACCCCGCTTTACGCTTAAACTTCCAATTGAATTTTATCCAGCAGTTCTGGATCACTGAGCACAGCTTCGCCGCCTTTGGCGATAGCTGTGAGCGGACTTTCCGCGATACGCACCGGCAAGCGCACTTCGTTTTGAATGCGCAAATCAAAATCGCGAATCAAAGCGCCACCGCCAGCTAAAACAACTCCGCGCTCGATAATATCGGAAACAAGCTCCGGAGGAGTGTGCTCCAGCGCACGGTGAATGGCGTTGATGACTTCCTGAATGCTGTTATTCATGGCAAGTCCCACGTCTTCCGAGCTGACTTCCATGGTTTTATTCATACCAGTGTCAGCGTCGCGGCCCGAGATCGTGGCTGTACGAATATCCTTTTTAGGAACGGCGGTGCCGATGGAAACTTTCAAGTATTCTGCTGTAGTTTCTGAAATGATGATCTTTTTATAACGGCGGAAATAATCCATGATGGCGTCATCAATTCTGTGACCACCGACGCGAACCGCTTCGCAGTAAACGATATCTGCCAAAGCGATCACCGCGACTTCCGTGGTGCCGCCGCCGATATCGATGATCATATTGCCTTCAGCGCTTTTGATATTAAGCCCAGAGCCAATGGCCGCTGCCATCGGTTCATCAATCAAGAACACTTCTTTAGCGCCAGCAGCTTTGCATGATTGAATGACGGCTTTCTTTTCGACCTCCGTCACTCCGTAAGGCAAAGACACCACAATGCGCGGACGGGAAAATGCCGAGCGCACACCCGGTTGGCTGAGGAAATGTTGAAGCATCACTTCCGTGGTTTCAAAGTCAGCGATGACTCCGTCACGGATGGGTTTTTGGGCGAAGATGCTTCCGGGGTTGTTGGCTAATTTTTCTTTGGCATCAGTGCCGACCGCGATCACGCGTTTTTTTCCGGGGCTTGTTTGTTGGTAGGCGATCAAAGAAGGCTCGTTGAGCACGATGCCTTTTCCGCGTGCCGCAATCAATGTGTTGGCGGTGCCGAGATCCACATAGAGATCTGCGGCCGTCCCGGCTTCATCCTTAAAAAACCATGAGAGCATATTATTTACCGAATCCTTTTTGGCTTTCAAAAGGGAATGTAGCAAAAATCGAGACATAGGAGTAAGACTTATTTAAATCCACGCCCAGCTCCGCTCCCAAAGTCACGCCGGTCCAGTCGACATAGTGGAACTCTGTTCCCACCGCCAAGTTCGTCGCCACAACGTTTTCTTCCTTGGTGTTCAGATATGTGAACGGAATTGCAAAATACGGAACGGACAAACCGTACTCAGTATCAAACTTTTTGCTGACCAGAGGAGCGACTTGAAGCTGAAGAAGATTCTCTTCTTCGTCACGAGCTAGACCTGCGCCCACACGCAAACCCATAGCCGGCTGATTTTCAACGTCAGGGAAGGGCATCCATTTCACACTGGCAAAAGCGTTGAAGTCCACGGCTCCAGCACCCATCAGAATGCGTGCGCTGGTAGAATCGTTGATGGACGTATCAAAGAACACGTCAAAGTTTGCGCCGCCGCCTTTATTGGTGAGAAGTTGCGGTTCCACTCCCACTTGATATTTTCCGGGAGCAAGAACTTCGCCGGATTCAGCGATGCTCAAGTAAGCGTGAGCGGTGGAGCTTAAAAACAGACCTAAAACGAAGTATTTAGCAAATTTCATGAATAAAAACCTTTCGACTTAAAAATCGTAGCGAGTCGCGAATCGTTTGACAAGACCTTGATCCAAAGAGAATCTTGAAAGTGTGACGAAACTTCCAATCTCCCTTGTGATCATCACCTTGAACGAAGAGGCTCATATCGAGCGTTGCATCCGTTCCGCGCCGTTTGTGGATGATGTGGTGGTGGTGGACAGCTTTTCGACGGATCGCACCGTTGAGATTGCTGAAAAATGTGGCGCCCGCGTTTTTAAGGAAAAATGGCGCGGTTTCGGCCCACAAAAGGCCTTTGCCGCCGAACAAGCTAAAAACAGCTGGATCCTTTCCTTGGATGCCGACGAGGCATTAAGTCCCGAGCTCGCCAGTGAAATCGCCGAGCGTTTTGCGAGCCTTGATCCTGAAGCGGGCTACCTGTTCCCACGTAAATCGTTTCATCTGGGACGCTGGATCTGCCATGGTGGCTGGTATCCTGATTATCAGCTGAGACTCTTTAATAAAGATAAATCGCGTTGGAATTCCGCAGCCTTACACGAAAAAGTGGAAGTAAAAAAGGTTTTGAAGATGAAGCGCGATCTGCTCCATTGGGTGTTCGACGATTTGAGTGATCAAGTGATCACTAATGATCGTTACTCTACCTTGGGGGCTCGCCAGTTGCAGGAATCCGGCGCACGCTTTTCTTATTTAAAGTTGTTCTTTAAGCCTTTCGGAAAATTTGTGGAAACATACGTTTTTAAAGCCGGCTTCCTTGACGGTTTGCCTGGTTTTGTTATTTCCGTCGGGGCGGCTTATTCCTTGTTTTTAAAGTACGCCAAGCTTTGGGAGTTGCAACGTGTCCGTAAGAAGTCTGCTAGTTAAAGTCTCTCTTTTAGTTCCGTTGATGGCTGTAAGTGCGTGGGCGGTGGCTCCTAAGCATCCCGCCGTGGTGGAGTGGCAGGGTTCTGTTTGGATCACGGGGAAAGACGGCAAGCGTCTGTCTTTGCGCGGTAAACAAGTCTTGCGCGAAAAGGCGGTTCTGGAAACCGGCGCCAACTCTCGCGTAAAAATCCAACTCGATCCCGTTCGTCAGTTCACCGTGGGAGAGTCCAGTGAAGTTTCCATTCCCGTGATCAGTTGGGAAAGTGGTGAAGCTCCGGTGGTTCTGCTTAAGAAAGGCGAGATCCACTGGCTGCAAAGTTTGAAAGAAAAAGCGCCGTACAATGTGGCGTTGCGTTCGGACCTATTTGAGTTCATTGCTCCGGCTGGAGATTATGTTTTGTCGATCGATCCGGCCAAGGCTTTTGCGCGCGTGAAGATGTTTGAAGGCTCCATGGAGTTTTCCGCGATGAACGGCGAAGAGTCCGTCACGGTGAAGTCTGGCCAGCAAGCCGCATTTCAAGGTGTGATCGAAGGCGGGGAGATTGCCTACGATGTTTTGCTTAAAGGAAAAAAGATTCCCAAAGGTCAGTTGACTGCGGTGACAGCGATTGATGCAAAAGAATTGAATGCGATCGCCGCGACTGAAAAGAAGCGTTTAAAGGATGTTGCCCGCAAGCATGCCCAAGAAAAAGCCGAAGCGGTTAAGTTCAAAAAAGCGGGATATATCTGCGCGGGTCCTCCGGCGAAGTTCAATGAGTGCGCCTGGGTTTGTAAGGACAATCCGAAGTCAGAAAAGAAGGCCTGTGCCGTAGCCAAAGGTGCTTCATGTGAGCGTATGCGTTGCAACGCCAATGGGGACTGGGCAGAAAGCACGGTTCTGGATGCTGAAAAAGCCAGCAGTATTTGCAAGTCGCAGCCTGTCGTAGGCCCTTGTGATTACTAGGAAATCTTCATTTTTTGCAGTTTGCCCGCATTTTCCTTCTTGCACTTTTTTTTGCAAGGCTCTATAACAACACTTCATTTCGTTCGATGGTGACTGTAGCTCAGTTGGTAGAGCATCGGATTGTGATTCCGAGTGTCGCGGGTTCAAGCCCCGTCAGTCACCCCATTTTTCCCTTCTCAAAAAATAAGCAAAAACCTAAGTATCAGAAACAACGTAGAACCTGCTCAGACAGGCGTAGACACGCTATTTTCGATCCTAGGGACTGCGGGGGACACTGGGGGACCATGGTTGGCTACTTTTGGCTACCATTTGGCTACCACTTTTCCACATCCCTACAAGGCTCTTCTTTTTTCAATTTTTCTGCATTTTCTAGGCAGAAATAAGCCCATCTTGTCGTCCATCAAAACCCCCATCCACCGCGATGGGAGTTTTGGGGATTCTAGTCGCTCCCTTGCCAGCTTTTTCAACGCCTTAGGCGCTGGGGCGACCTGCTTTATCTTGCTGACCACCTACTCCCAACGTGTTGAGAGCAGGTGGTCAGCAAGGCAGGTCACCCATTACTTAAGTAACAAAAAGCTGGCAAGGGAGCTCATTTTCCTAGTTGGGAGCGGTTGTTTTTAGTTTTGAGAATAACAACAAGATGGAGGGGAGGAGGTTTACCTCGGCCGCTTCATCTTTCATCAGTCCGGCTTTGTTGTTGGTTTGTGTTTGCAAATCAAAAGGTCGGCGAAGGGAAAGAGTATGCAGACTGCTTATAGTTTTTTTGATTTACCGTATGTTGTGCAAAAAGTTACTCCGCAAAAGGGGTATCGGCTTACAGAGCGTGAGCTGGATGTTCTGGAGTTCGTTCTGGAAATGAAATTTTCGACACTCGAAGATTTACACGCGAAGTTTTTTAAAGTTACCAAACTTGGGACTGTTAGTAACTCGCTGATCTGGGCAAGGCAGCGAGTTCATAAATTAGTAAAATCTGAAATGCTTCAGATTTTAACCGATGTCTGTGCGAGACCGCTTTATGTGATCAGTCAAAAAGGCTACTTGTTTTTGCGAAACTCGCGTTCGCAGAAAAACTACTGTCGTCCGCTGTTGGATGTCGATGGTCGCTTTTTTGATCACGATCAGCGTGTCGCACAGATTCGGATCGCTCTTGAAAATTCTGGCGTTGTTAAAGAATGGATTTCTGAAAGACAACTTTCTGAAATTGAAGAGTATCGAAGGTATTTGCCGACGGAGTTTCGTCCGGATGCCATTTATGTGACTCTGGAAGGTAAAAGAGTTGCCTTCGAGCTTGAGATCGCTCGCAAAACTAAAGAGCGTTATCAGCAAAAGGTGAAGCGCTACATTCATATGATGACGGCGGCGCCAAGTGCTGAACGCCTTTTTGATGAGGTTCACTATGTTTGTGAAAAGGAAACCGTTCGGAACCTGATTCAAGACCACACTCAACTTTTTCAGCCGCTGTTTCGTTTTAACATGTTGAACGAATATTTGGGCTAGTAGGGAGGTTTTGAGAATGGAACAGGTTAAGAATGTTCGATTTCACCGATTTGACCACCCTAATTTCACGAAGTTTGACCACCCCTTGAGGTGATAGGCGGACCGGAGGGACGCTGGTTAATTTTCATGTTCTTGTTGGTCTGTCAATCCTTTAGC